>Ga0114966_10001210_pt1 | contig 24064 bp, 6 predicted proteins | sample M_130207_XF_Meta_FD_87029 | JGI IMG/M metagenome (GOLD analysis project Ga0114966, IMG submission 87029) | Freshwater microbial communities from Lake Montjoie, Canada to study carbon cycling - M_130207_XF_MetaG | ecosystem: Environmental > Aquatic > Freshwater > Lake | place: Lake Montjoie... | reverse complement strand
TGTGAACATTTACGCTCACAAAATTGGGAGTGCCAATCATCGGTCGATTTGTTTTCAAATCAATGTGTGTTTTATTATCGGCTTTTAAATATTTGCGACAAAATCCAAAGTCGATCAAGTGTATAACTGGTTTGTTGTTAGCACCAAATAAAAAATTATCTGGTTTTATGTCCCTATGTATCAATCCATTTTCGTGTATGTATTGTATTCGTTTTATAATATCAATGCTTATAGAAAATAATGTGTTTGTATCAAATGTTTTATTACATAAAGAATCACCGAATAAAGGTAACACCATATAATAATAATTGTCGATAATTCCAAACCATTTTACCGTCGGGAACCCTTCTTTTCCAGTATGATTACAACCTTGTAAATACTGGTATATTTTCGCTTCATTTTTCAACAATTTGGTTTCACACGATATAGATTCCATTTTAATGGCGACTTTTTCAAATGTGCGAATATTTTCTCCTTTGAAAATAAATCCAAAACAACCTTCGCCGATTTTTTCAATTATTTTATATTTATTTGCAATGATCATATTTAAAAAAAATATTATTGAATTATAATATATGTAGTATACGCTAGTACCATCTAAATATATTTTAGACAAAATAATATAAAGATTATCACTGTTAATATAGTATAATAGAAAATGTCTTCATCAAGCGAAACAACTTCACTCGTTACACTTTTAGGGCGTGTTAAATGGTTTAATAATAAGGCTGGGTATGGATTTATCACTGTCACTGATGGAGTGAAATCCGGGTCAGATGTATTTGTTCATCATAGTAGTATTGTAGTTTCTCAAGAGCAGTACAGGTATTTGGTTCAGGGAGAATATGTAACCTTGAATTTGGTACATACTCCTGATGGCGCACACGAGTATCAGGCTGGAGATGTTTCTGGTATTAACGGTGGTAAGTTAATGTGTGAGACCAGAAATGAGTTGAAACAATCACGCGTTGCGCATAAGCAAACCCAAAGTGGATCTGACGATCAAGCGCCTGTGCAAACTACTACGCTACAGCGTGGATCCGGACCGCGTGATAATTCTTCTGCGCCACTAACTCAAGTGAAGCGTGGACGCGGAAGACCATCAAAGGCCGCTATTAGTTCTAATCTTTAAGAATAAGTTTAGTAAAAAGAATTGAAAATAAAAGAAAAGAAAATAAAAGAAAATAATATATATTTTATAATATTTATATAATATATAATAATGACTCCTACGTTAAATCCTAGTTCAGTTGGTTCGTCTTCTATGTCTTCGGGTCAAATGGGTGGAAAACGCCGAAGAAGTCGCAGCAGTCGCAAGAGTAGTCGCAGCAGTCGCAAGAGTAGTCGCAAGGGTGGGCGCAAGAGTCGCAAAAGTGGGCGCAAGACTCGAAGACGATAAATAGTTTAGGTGATAATCATTTGGGAAATTATTCAGCTATGGTGTAAAAAAAATATATATTATTTTTTCTAACAAAAAACAATATAAAGTTTCCTACATACATGTAAATACAATGGAAGGAGAACATTCATTTAGTGAACAATTTGAAAATATTCTATCAAGTTTGAATAATTTTAGGTTACACGTGAATACGATACATCAACAAATCAAAATACTTGAAAAAAATGTGAAACGTGAATTTAAGAGTCTAAAAAAGGACGCAGATAAAAATAAATCTTCCAAAGGAAATAAAAAACCATCTGGATTTGCTATACCAACTAAAGTAACAAATGAATTGTGTGCGTTTATGAATCAAAAAGACGGTACAGATATTGCAAGAACGGATGTAACGAAAGCAGTGATTGATTATATAAATAAAAATAAACTTCAGAATAGTGAAAATAGACAAATCATTATACCGGATGAAAAATTGAAAACGCTTCTTGGTATTAATGGCAACGAAAAGGTAACCTATTTTACATTACAAAAGTTTATGAACCGACATTTTATTAAACCATCTCTAAAAGAAAAAGAAATAGAAAAAGAAGAATAATATCTAGGAAAATGGGTTACAATAATATAATAAAAATATATGTCTTCAATAAGATGAATTTCGATAATGTAGAATATACGAACAAATTAAAATACGCGAATGAATGTCTAGGAATATGTGATGATTTAAACATAGAAAAAAACAGAAATATCGTATTCATATATTCACCACCGAAAGTGGGGTCAACTACACTTGTGTCGTCTATCCGTTTATCTGCAGCACATAAATTTACAGTATATCATATTCATAATGAAATTATGTTGAAGGTGCTATACAATATCATCAATATTACTGTTTTAGAAATAATCAAATATAATAAATTTTTAGGGAAACGAGTCTATGTATTCGACATTTTTAGGAGTCCGATTGAACAGAAAATGTCATCTTATTTTGAAAATATCGATACATTTCATTTCAATAGTCCGAATGATGTGATAAATACGACATATGATGTTTCAAGAGTGATTAAACGATTCAATAAACTATTTCCTCATTTGCCGACAAACGACCATTATAAAACAAATTATGGTATGACAATACCACCAATATTTAATTTTGAAAAAAAATATTTGTTACAAGAAGTAGATGGGATCAATTATATAAAAATACGATTAAAGGATTCTTCTGAATGGACGAAAATATTATCTGAAATATTGGAAACTAAAATACTTATAGCGAATGATTATGAAACGGATAAAAAACCAATAAAAGACATGTATTCCAAGTTTAAAAACGCCTATAGAATTCCACTGAATTTGTACAAAATGATTGAGAATTGTGAAAGTTTAAAGTATTATTATTCCGTTGAAGAGAGACAAATGTATTTAGATACATGGCGAAGCAAAATATGTCCAGAAGAGTTTACTACATATACGGCGGATGAATTTAAATTTTATACTGAATTAACACTTGATAATCAATATATGACAGAAATTCAGAGGGAACATTATATCGATATGGGATGTGTATGTTTAGGTTGTTCTGCAAAACGTAATAAAATGTTTATTCAATTGAAAAATGGAGGACAGATTAATGAAAAAATAAATCACGAAGCGGCTAAGATAGAATATTTGAAAGATAATATTAAAAAGGCCCCGATTATCATACGAAAAATAGGGCGTCCAATTAATAAATTTAAGGCGAAATCGATATTGACAAATACCTTTTCTTTGACGATGGGCAAATGAGCTTTAGCAAGTGAGCTTTAGCAAATGAGCTTTAGCGAATGACCGCAAGTAAACAAATCGTATAATATGTGTATTTTTATGTATACACAAATTATAGTAAATGACATTATTAAAAAAACATATATGTGTTATTGGGGCTGGTCCAGCAGGACTACGTGTTACAAAAGATTTAATAGAAATGGGACATACTGTATCGTGTTTCGAAAAAATGCCAAAATTAGGCGGGGTATTTTTGAAAACATATGACAATATGAGATTTGTATCTAGTAGTCTTTTGTCCGCGTGGTCTGACTATAGTGATGGGCAAGAACATTCGCCTACATATTGGACCGCGGATGAATATATTTCATATTGTGAAAAATTCGCAGAAAAATATGATTTATTAAAACATATATATTTTTGTCATCAAATTGAAGAAATTCGAAAAAATGTTGATACTGGAAAATGGGTGGTTACGGTTCAAGAGGTTATACCAGATACAAAATATAAACGCTGTATTAAAGCGACTGATAAAGCGTTAGCTTTACTACGGTTTTCACTTCAATTTGACGCAATCGCGGTATGTTCCGGCGCAAATAGCCAACCAGTAACCCCTATTTTTAAAGGACAACACATATTCAAAGGTGAATTCATACATTCGAACGATTATTTGAATCCATCGAGATTTGAAGGCAACCGTGTTCTCATCGTCGGGTCGGGTGAATCCGCAGCGGATATAATGAATGAAGTTTCCAAAGTCGCGTTAAAAACAGCTATTGTTATTCGCGGTAAACACGGACATATTATTCCGCGGTACCAGGGAAATAGTAATTCAGTGACGGATTTAAATACGAACCGATGTCGGTATTCGAATTCTTATATTTTTGGGGATACCATTGGATATGTCACACAATGGTTCAAATATATTATATCTAAATGGAATTTTCGTAAAAAAGACATATCAGCAAATAAAATAATCGCTAAAATTGCGGAATTAAATATGGAGCAAAAAACATCTGCGTTTTCTAAATATGGTTGTAAATCATCCGGGTTTGTAGAAGCTATTATATTAAGAGATGCAGAAATGTTTCGTTCAGAATTTGAATTGGTTGAGAATGGAGCATTATTTAAAGATGGTAAGTCTTTTGAATGTGATACCGTAATAGTGTGTACTGGTTATAAAAGCGCGTTTCCATTTTTTGATAAATATCATCCGGAGATAAGTCACGCGGGGATGAATCCACGATTAAATTATAAGCAAATATTTAATATCCAATATCCTAAAGAAATCGTTTTTATCGGTTTTGTTCGACCTGCGTTTGGCTCAACCACTGCTATTATTGAGCTACAGTCGAGATTATTTTCTTATGTAATGTCCAATAAAACGCAATTACCTTCAATAGAAGAACAACAACTTGACATAATAAATGACACGATAGAATGGTCATCACGCTTTAAATACGATACCAATCGAATAAATTCGATAGTAGATTATCAGCTATATTGTGATAGTTTGGCAAAAATAATGGGTGTTATGCCGAATTTAACTGAATTATTCTTTATGAATCCATATTTATGGTCGAAAATAATGTTTGGTCCTTTAACTACACATCAATACAAACTCAGACGAATAATATTTTTAGATTCAGAAATAAATGAAGCAACTAAAATAATAATAAGACAACCTTATGGTAACTTTTTAGAATCAATTATAACAGCATCATTTTTGGTATTTGGGTCGAGTTGGAGATTTTTGCTACACCTGGTGTGTCGACTCGATCCATCATAGTTAGATTGTAAGTGGATAAGTTCGAATGGGCACTCCATATTCCTTTGACTAAATTCTATGGATTATTCCTCCAGATAACAATTAATAAGACCAAATTAATTAATTGTCTAAAATAAAAATATAATTAATTTGTATAATGGGGCCTATAATATTTTCACTAGAAGAAACAAATAATCTAGAACCAAGTCATTTAGAACAAATGCTCTTGACTACCGTATCCGAAGTCCAGTCTCTCCCCGGCGACTTCGGATACGGATCGCGCCAAAAACCTTTAGAACCAATATCACAATTTACACAAAAATTAGTTTTTGATTATAAATTATGGAATCAATCTATGAATCAAATTCTATTAATCGATTCTAAATTACCAAATTTTACAAATTATACAAATTCTAATACTTTTCCAATAATTTATGATCATATGTGTTGTGGAGATCAATTAATCGAAACATTAAATGAGTTATATTCTACTTCAAAAATTAAACGCATAGCTATTGTTTCACATTATGACAATAATCCTATATTTTTAGATAATACTCCATTATTCGAATCATTATTAATAACAAATATAATTAAAAAATTTAAAATAGAAAACATTGATTTTTTAGCTTGTGATACTTTAAATAGTGAACCTTGGAAAAATTTTTATTCTATGCTACACGATACTACTAATGTTATAGTAGGCGCATCAAATAATAAAACTGGTAATATCAAATATGGTGGAGATTGGATAATGGAATCGACGTCTGAGGATATTAGCATAATTTATTTTAATGACCATATCCAAGAATATACATCTTTATTAGATGAAACACAACAAGGTTTAACTCTGGTATCATTAGAAAGTCCTATAAATTTACCTACAGTATATGAAGACGCTTCGAACGTTCAAATCGATTTTATTCGTATGTTGTTTGATTTAAGTTATAATGATGACATAACAGATGAATCCATTGACGCATTTGTTGTGAAATCTGTAGATTCAGGTTCATTAAAAATAGGTAATTCTAATTGGGACGCAAATACAAATAATATCATTGATGCGTCACATTCAGCTTATTGGACTCCGACATTATATACAAATGGATTATTACCTGCGTTCAAAGTCGCTATCAGAAATACATTATTTACAGAATCCGCTACAACTGCCGATGTAAAAATTTATGTTACACACGTAAATCATAAACCAAGTGGTATTGTAACTATAACCGGAATTGTTGAACAAGGACGTACTTTAACAGCAGATACTACATTATTAGTGGATATTGATGGTATTCGTGCATTTTCATATCAATGGGATATATCAGGTGTAGATATTTCTGGAGCTACAAGTATGACATATAAATTAACTCAAGTAGAAGTTGGTAAAACGGTTGGAGTTACTATTAAATATACCGACGCACAAGGGGCACACGAATCTGTAAAAAGTCTTCAAACTAGTGTTGTTGCGAATGTAAATGATGTGCCGACTGGCACTCTTACTATTTCAGGAATACCAGCACAATACCAAACCTTAACTGCCGATACCAGATCATTAGCCGATATTGATGGTCTTGGACAATTTTCGTACCAATGGGATGCGTCGGGTGTAGATATATCAGGAGCAACAAGTAGTACATATACATTAACAGAAAATGAGATTGGTAAAAGGATAAGAGTTGTTGTTAAATATACCGACGCACAAGGAACAGATGAAATGTTTACAAGTCAACAAACTGTATCAGTAAATCAAAGTCCAGTTCTTGTATCAATGGAAAGCCCTATAAATTTACCTACAGTATATGAAGATGCGTCCAACGTCCAAATAGATTTTATTCGCCTCTTATTTGATTTAAGTTATAATGATGATATCGAAGAGGATTCAATTGGTTCATTTGTAGTGAAATCAGTAGATTCCGGCGGTTCATTAAAAATAGGCAATTCTATTTGGGACGCAAGCACAAATAATATCATTGATGCGTCACATTCTGCTTATTGGACTCCGGCATTATATACGTCTGGATTATTACCTGCGTTTAAAGTATCTATCAGAGACAAATTACTAGGAGAATCTAATACATTCGCTGATATAAACATAGCGGTTACACACGTAAATCATCTACCAAGTGGTGGTGTCACAATTACAGGCATACCTAAACAAGATCAAACATTAACCGCACAAAATAACATTGAAGATCACGATGGAAAGGTTTCACTCACATATCAATGGAAATCGAACGATGTTGATATTTCTGGAGCAAATACTGCGACATTGGTATTAAAAGAACCTCTTGTTACTAAAGTGATAAAAGTGGTAGCAACGTATATTGATAGATATGGTATTAGCACTTCAGTTAGTAGTCTTGGTACTTCTCCTATTGAAAATATAAATGATCAATATTCGGGAGGTGTTACCATTACAGGTATTCCCATTACAGGTAAACCCATACAAGGGCAAACATTAACCGCAAATAATAGTTTAGACGACCCAGATATAATTATTTTATTAAACTATAAATGGCAGGCGGATGGAGTTGATATTTCAGGTGCGAATACTGGTGTATTAGTATTAGGAGAAGCCCAAGTAAATAAATCAATAAAAGTAATCGCTACTTATACAGATACATATAACAATATAACATCCGTTAGCAGTACAAGTACGCTTCCAGTAGAAAATGTGAATAACCCATACACAGGTAGTGTAAGAATTTCAAATATGAATCCAATCCAAACTGATACGTTGATAGCAACAAATGACTTAGTGGATTCGGACGGAATTAATTTATTAACATATCAATGGAAGGAAGATGGAGTGGATATTTCTGGAGCAACAAATGCTACATTGACATTAAGACCTGCTCAGATCAATAAAGTAATAACTGTTGTAGCTACTTATCTAGATTTATATGGCAATATAACAACAGTTAGTAGCATAGGTACAGAAAGCGTACAAACAGTAAGTAATTTACGCTCGGGACACGTCGATATTTCAGGTATTTTTACACAAGGTGAAACATTAACTGCAACAAATACATTGATAGATTATTACGGTATTGTTTCATTTACATATCAATGGACTGCAGATAATGTCTATATTTCTGGAGCAAATTCAATTACGCTCGTTTTAGGAGAAACAATGGTAAATAAAGTAATCAATCTTGTAGTAACGTATGTTAACTCAATATCAGAAACTTTTACAGTTAGTAGTGCAAATACACAAGCTATTGCGAATGTAAATGATAATTACAGTGGAAGTATATTAATATCAGGTTTAGCTATACAAGGTGAAACATTAACAATCAAAAATACACTTGCTGATTCAGATGGAATTATTTCACTGTCATATCAATGGAAAGCGAATAATGTCAATATTTCTGGTGCAACGAATAACACATTATTATTGACTGACGTACACGTAAATAAGGTAATAATAGTTGTAGTAACCTATGTTGATTCGTATGGGGTGAGTACATCAGTTTCAAGCGCAAACGAGATGGTTCCTGAAACAAATATTACATTTGATTCTATGACCGGAACAATAATAGATGGATATATTTCGGGTGCAAATATAAGTATACGATATATAAATGGTGACCGAGTGCCCGGAATAAATGATGTGTCTTCAAATGCTTACGGTAATTTCAATATATTAGGGGTATTCCCAACACCGTATTATAAGATAATATGTAGCGGAGGAACAGATTTAGCTACAGGTCAACCATTATTATATCCCTTGTCTATAGTGGTAAATAATCCATCTGGTTCAGCAACACCATTAAAATCGACATCAAATATATCACCATTGACAACAATAGTATCAGATATAGTAACATCACAAGCTACATTAGGTCAAACAATTAATATATCAGCAGCAACATTATCTGTTGCAACTGCTCTCGGAATTAATGCGGCTGATATAGGAGTAGATTATTTGGCAACGAATAATACGTCCATCGCTAAAGCATCAGTGAAAATCGCAACAATTATTAGTATAATAGCAACATCAACAACTATACCAGTATTAGATATTGCGAAATCTTTATCTACAATAATATCAACAAGTACAGCTCCATTAGTAATTAACAGCACATTTGTAAATAATGTTGTAAATACATCAATACCAGTTGGAAACGCCACACCAATTGTAGACAACAATATTATAACACTTGTAACAGCTGTATCGAACAATGTGAATACATCCACTGATTTAACATCTATATATAAGGCATCCATTGGAGGAACTACTGTTGCGCAAAATTTAACACCAACAACCAATGTATCTACTGCATTAAATACGGCAACAACTGCCGCAACTATAGGTGTATTAGTTCCAGTTATACCAGGGTCTGTGGTAATAAATGGATATGTCGGTTCCCCACGTGAAGGAGATATACTTACAGCAAATGTAACAGATGGTAATGGATTAAATGGAGTAACAATATCATATTTTTGGTATGCGGATAATTCAAGACTAATGGATATACCAATAATATCGCAAACATTACCATTACTATTATCATATGTTGGTAAACCAATAAAAGTCCAAGTAACTTATACAGATAATTCATCGTCTTTGGAATCAGTCACGAGTGCGAACACTCCAACCGTATTACCAGCAAACCTTAACTATACCATAATAAATAGTTCAAATGTATCAGTAACTTCACTAGTATCATCAAGTATAACATCAGTGAATATTCCTAGTAAAATATATATATCAGGTACCATATATAATGTAACAAGTATTGGTGATAATCCATTCCAAAATTGTACGAATCTAGTTTCAATTACGATACCAAGTTCAGTTACTAGTATTGGTGAAAATGCGTTCCAAAATACAAGTATAACTTCCGTTATAATCCCAATGTCAGTCATAAGTATTGGAACATATGCGTTCTACTATTCTACAAAATTAACTTCCGTAGAAATATCGAGTTCAGTCACAAGTATTGGTGCAAATACGTTCACTTTATGTGCTCTATTAGAAAATATTAATGTAGCCAATGATAACCTAAATTATTGTAGTATAGATGGAGTACTATTCAATAAATCAATAACCAAATTAATTCAGTATCCTATAGGGAATTCAAGAACAACATATACAATCCCAGTATCAGTCACGACAATTGGTCATCACGCGTTCGATTCGTGTAAAAAATTGAGTTCTATAATTTTGAGTTCAGTAACAACTATCGAGATCGGTGCGTTCGTATCGTGTTCAAATCTGATTTCTATCACAATCCCGAATTCAGTTACAAGTATTGGTCCAAATGTATTCCAAAGTTGTAATATGTTGTCTTCTATTACAATCCCGAATTCAGTAATAAGTATTGGCGATTATGCGTTTAATGAATGTATTAATTTAGGAAATATTAATGTAGTCGATGAGAACCAATATTATCGTAGTATTGATGGAGTATTATTCAATAAATCAAAAACCACATTAATTCAGTATCCTATAGGGAATTCAAGAACAACATATACAATTCCATCATTTGTCACAATTATAGGTCTTACTGCGTTCAGAAAGTGTACATTGTTGAATTCTGTCAAATTACCGACGAGTGGACTCATAACTATCGGCCAACAAGCGTTCGAATCGTGTATAAATCTTACTTCCATCATAATCCCGAGTTCTGTAACAGCTATTGGCCATCTCGCGTTCATTGGTTGTACTCAATTATTGAGTGTATATTTTGTAGGTAATTATCCTACAGTTGATGATCGTGGTTTTGCTACTAATGGAAATACGGCGTATCATCTTTCTAGTTCATCTGGATTTACACCAGTACCTATAGAATTTAGTTATAGTCAGTCTCTAACAGTCCTATCTGCGCCGACATCATTCGAGTTAACATCAGGAATAGGTCAAATAACAATAAGTAATATAATAAATGGAGTATCCGGAGGATGGTCGATAGATAAATACGCGTATAATATCTCAACATCACCAACAATTTGGTCGAATAGTGATGTAGATTTTACAGGACCATCAATAACAATAACATCAGGAATAATCGCCGAACAAACATATTACATAAAACTAAAATCTCATAATTCAGACGGGTATAGCGATTATTCGACATATATTCAAATAAAGCCGACATTAGGAGTACCAATAACGATAAAGGGTGTAGTAATTGACGGATACATAAAGAATGCCACAATAACGATAAAAGATTTAGCAGGAGTATCACGCGGAACAACAACAAGTGATGAGAATGGAAACTATACGCTACCAGCAACATTACTCCCAAATACGACATATATAATAACATGTGTGGGAGGAATAGATATAGCGACAAATTTACCGTTAACATATCCATTATCGTGTGTATACGTCACTGGCGCAACAGTAGTAAATGTAACAAATATAAATATAAACCCATTGACGACAATAGTAGCGTCATTAGTAGCAAGCGGTCAAACCTTGTCAGCAGCAACAGCAAAAGTCGTAACAGCTCTAGGAATAACTTCATTAAATATAACATCGGATTACATAGGGGTACCGAATACATCAGTAGCAATAGCAGCCGTAAAAGTGGCAACATTAATAATAACGTTACTAACAGCGACAGCAGCAGCGGGATATACAGGAGCAGAGGTAGTCACCGCAGTAGCGCAAATAATAGGAGCACAGACAGTACCAATAAACTTTACACAGACCTCATTAATAACAAGCGTAGTAACAGCAATAAATACAAATAATACATCATCAGTAGATATAGCAGCACAAACAGTAACAAATATCTCAGCAGTAATATCACAAGTGTCAACAACATTAGACGCGGTAAACGCATCTGGAACAAATTCAGTAACAGATTTAACGAATATATATAAGACATCGATAGGAGCACAAGCAGTAGTGACAACAAATGTAAGCACGATAAATAGTGCGACAATTCCAAATGTCTCCACGGCGATAACTACAGCGATATCAACAGCAGCAGTAGGACAAATAAAATCAAACATCTGCTTCAAAGCAGGAACAAAGATAGTAACCGATCAAGGAATAGTGAATATAGAACAAATCACGGAACAAAATAGTATACGAGGTAAAAAAGTGTTGTATGTGTCAAAAACGGAGAATATTTCGGATGATATGATCTTAATAAAGAAAGATGGGTTGTATGATTCAGTGCCGAACGCAGACACATATATAACAGAAGAACACAAGATCTTTTATAATAGAGAGATGATAAAGGTGAAACATCTAGTGAATGGTGAAACAATAATAAGGAAAAAAATGAGAAAAGAGATAGTATATAATGTGCTATTGGAAGGGGAAACTTCAGGGAAAATGATAGCAAATGGATTAATATCAGAAACGTTAGACCCGCGAAGTCCAATGGTAAAAATATTGTTGACCCTAGAAGAAATGTGTGACACAGACAAAGAAGAAATAATAAATGCGGTGAATAAAAAGATGAAAAAGGAACACGAAAAAAGAAAAAGGTTATAATTTTTTGAGCGATCCGAAGCCTTAAGCACAGCAAAAGACACAGTGTGTAAGCGTAGAGAAAGGAGACTGACGAAGGAGTTTAGATATTAGTCGAAGAAATTTGTATATAAAAATCGATTTTTATATATAATAAATTATTATGAAAAATTTTAAATATTTGATAATTACATAAATGTTAGACGAGTCCCTAGCATTACCTTTACTGGGTCAGACTAGTTTAGAAGAATCCACCGACATACAGCCAATTCTGGTAGATCCACTTATATATGATGATACGATAGATACAAGCACTATTCAAAATGTATTATTTATCAATTCAGCTGTCAATGATTTTCAACAATATGCAAACGCAAACACTTTTCCAATTATTTACAGTCGTATGAGTACTCGAGAACAACTAATGGAACTATTGTCCGTTAAATTTCAAAATATTTCACGCATTGCTATGGTGTGCCATTTTAGCGAAGAACCATATTTTTTAAACAATGAATTATTATTTTCAGATACAAATACACAATTTATAATTGATTTAGTAAAACAATTTAATGTGACAAATATGGATTTTTTAGCGTGTAGTACACTACAAAGCGAAGTATGGACGTCATACTACACAAAGTTACGCGACGAAACAGGACTCACGATTGGAGCGTCAGATGATAATACAGGGAATCTAAAATATGGGGGTGATTGGATATTGGAATCAACCCAAGAAGATGTTCAAACAGTATATTTTAATAATCTGATACAAAATTATGCGTCTTTATTATTGTCTATTACTTATTTAAATCTTAATTACACAACTGTTGGATCAAACGCAACAGTAATAGCAGTTACAGCCGCACAAGTTACAGCATTAAATGGTATAATAAGTATACCTAGTACATTTATTGATAATGGTATAACATATAATGTGGTAGCTATTGTAGCTAGTGCGTTTCAAGGCGCCGCAATAACTAGCATAATAATTCCAGATTCGGTAACGACTATTGGTATAAGGGTGTTCCAAAGTTGTACGGTTTTGAAAACTGTCACTCTACCAAATTTTATAACTTCTATTAGCGGTTATTGTTTTCAATGGTGTTATGCGTTGACTTCTATAGTGATCCCAAGTTTAGTTACACTTATTGATATTCAAGCATTCTATCAATGTGTAACATTGGCTAGTATAAATTTACCATATGGACTCTTAACTATTGGCAATCAAGTGTTCGCTAATTCTGCGTTGACTTCCATAATAATTCCTGACACAGTCACAAGTATAGGTGCTAGTGTGTTTTACAATTCAGCATATTTAGCATCTGTTAAAGTACCTCGTAGTCTTGCGGCTTTTCCTGGTGGATTTTGTCAGGGATTACCAATACCTTCCTTCATATTTTCATCTAATGTAACATCAATTGGGGGTAGTGCGTTCCAATCGTGTCAATCTCTATCTTTTGTAACAATCCCATCTGGAGTGACGAATATTGCCGCTCAAGCGTTCTTTGATTGTAATGCATTAACGAAGGTGTATTTTTATGGTAATTTTCCTAGTACGATTGGTACGAATTGTTTTGCAATAGGAGCAGCTCATACCGCTTATTATATATCTGGTGCAACAGGGTTTTCCCCAGTTCCTGGAAACTTTGCTAGCGTAGCCACATTTATACGACAAACTCCCGCGTCAAATGTTCAAACTAGTATATTATCATTAAATACAATTACAGTTAGTTGGTCTGCTGCTACTCCTGTTGTAAATGTTCCTTCAACTGGAACCACATTACAATACGAAATTACATATTGGGTTACATCAACTCCAACAATTACAACAACAACACCATTAATATCAGGAACTTCATATGGCATAACAAATCTAGTAAATGGAACAAATTACACATTTCAATTAGTAACTTATAATAATGTTGGTCCGTCTATTCCAAATGCGAATGTGTCAAAACAAATGGCACCTGAAACTCCATCAGCACCAACATCATTTAAAATAACTCCTAGAAATGGTAAAATATTAATAAGCCAGATAGTAGATGGCACAAATAATGGCGCAACAATAGATTACCATTCATATAGTACATCATTAGATGGAATTAGTAATTGGAGTACAGATGTATCATTTAGTACAATAAGTACTCTAATCCCATCATTAACAAATGAACAAATATATTACGTGCGATTGAACGCACATAATTCAGTTGGTAATAGTACTTTGTATTCTAGTATTATGTCAGCAACACCCTTAATTAATCAACCTTATACGGGTAGTGTAACAATAGAAGGAACGACCAATCGATATAATACTCTAACAGCAAATATTTCAACGATAGCAGATATTGATGAGCTTGGATCATTTTCGTATCAATGGAACGCGTCAGGTGTAGATATTAGTGGAGCTACAAGCATAACATATATATTAACACAAGCAGAAGTTGGAAAAACAGTTGGAGTCACTGTTAAATATACTGATCTTCAAGGGACGTTGGAATCGGTACCAAGTGCTCAAACAGCAATAATCACAGCTCTTAATAATCCTCCCTATGGTCTTGTAATAATTACAGGAACCGCCGCAATTAGACAGACTTTAACAGCGAATACATCGATAGAAGATCTTGATATTGTTGGATCATTGTCTTACCAATGGGACGCATCAGGTGTAAATATTAGTGGAGCTACAAATAGTACTTACATACTAACACTAGCAGAAGTTGGTAAAACAGTTGGAGTCACTGTTAAATATACTGATGGTCAAGGAACGCTAGAATCTGTGTCAAGTGCTAAAACATCAATAGTCACATACGTTATTGCTACTTCAGATTTTGTTTTCAAGATTCTAAACTCTGTATGGACTGGAGCTAAAACATTACCGATTATTAGTTCAGGTTTATCGTTTGATGGTTCGGCTACCTTAAAATATTCAGTAACCGGTCCAGACGTAAGTTCATATATGACAGTAGCCGTTATTTATACAGGTTTTACAGATAATGGCACAACATTGGATGGAATAAATTGTAAAACACAAACACTTAATGGAGCAACATTTTCATCCATTGCGAGTTTTGAAATAATACAATTTGGATTATTCCCTCTAAGTCGAGCACCAGGAGCAGGATCATCAACAGCAACACCATATGGTGTATTCTCCGATTTCAAAGGAAAAATATCCGCGACAGATATACCATTAATATTACCGAATACCAGTTTAGCGTATGCGTTTTGTAGTCCTGCTTCGAACACACTTGCGAGCGTTAATTATGGTAATATAGGATCGTGGAATATGTCGAATGTAAAAGATATGAGTTATATGTTTAATTTTGCTACAAATTTTAATCAACCTATCAGTAGTTGGAATACATCGAATGTGACAAATATGAGTTATATGTTTTTTAGAACAGATGCGTTTATTCAACCTATCGGTGTATGGAATACTAGCAAAGTGACAAATTTTAGTGCGATGTTTTATGGTACAGCAACTACACTATTTAATCAAAATCTCAGCAATTGGGATACATCTAGTGCGACAAATATGAGTTTAATGTTTATAGGGAGTAGATTCAATAATGGTTTAGCAGCAGGAGTAGGTGGCACACTTACTTGGAATACTAGACTTGTGCAAGATTTTAGTAATATGTTTGGTTATCAAGGTTATTTTAATCAAAATATTGGAAAGTGGGATACATCGAGTGCTGTAACTATGAATAGTATGTTTATTCAAAATGGCGGTTTCAATAACGGCGCAGCAAGCGGTGTGTTAAACGCAACAAATAACGCGTTCTATTGGAATACCGGAAATGTGACAAATATGGCTTCAATGTTCAGTCAAGCAGGTGGGTTCAATCAACATATTGGAACATTTGATACACGTAAAATATCTGCTGCAAATATGCTAAACATGTTCGCGTCAGCGACAGCATTTAATGCTGCGTCAACAAATATGCCTAGAGCTATATTAACAAATGGGACGAGATACAGCTACACAACATTAACAGGTTATAGTTATACGAGTGACGAATTAAATGCTTCAAAACCAACTGGCTTGACTGCATCAAGAACGGGAACGATTCTAACAATAAATTTTACTACTCCATCATATCCAGGTGTTAACGGAATTACGAAATATAATTATTCAATTAATAATGGAACTAATTGGATAGATGCATCAGGAACAACAAGTCCATTACTAATATCAGTACCTGAAATGGATACACTAACCATTAAATTAAGAGCATCTGACGCATCAAATAATTATGGCGCAATAAGTAGTGAAACCATAGTATTAACATTTGCATATTTACCGTCGCTAACCGCAATAGCAAACCCGATTAATTTAGGGTCTGTTTTAGAAGATGCTTCAAATGTTGCAATATCATTTAATCAACTTTTTCAAGATACAAGTTCTAATTCTATAAATAGTAGTGTGAATGCGTTTATAGTAAAATCTGTTACAACCGGATCATTGAAAATAGGTGTTAACCCGTGGGACGCAAGTTCAAATTGTACAATCGACGCATCAAATACGGCGTATTGGACTCCTGTTTTAAACGCAAATGGAACACTTGCTGCGTTCAAGATTGTGGCTCGAGACGCATTAATGGCGCAATCTACTACCCCTTTTAATGTAAATGTTATGGTGACCGCAGTGAATGACCGTCCGACAATCACATCTGCTAGTAGTGTAACCATTTTTGAGAAGATAAGCACATCAACAGCTGCGTATACTGTAACAGCAACTGATGTGGATGCGGGTACAACATTATTATACTCTTTTAATGGAGGAGTAGATGTTGATTTATTTAATATTCATTCATCTACTGGCGTGGTTACTTTTAAAGTATCACCCAAGTTCGAAGCGCCAGGTGATGCAAACACGGATAATGTATATAACATTATAGTCCGTGCTTATGACGGAGAATTGTATTCAACCGATAAAGAAGTAGACATAACAGTAATAAATGTGAATGACGCACCGGTTGCGCCTGTTCTAATAAATCAAACTGTGATTCAAGATGTATCCTTTAATTATACATTCGAGGCATTTACTGATGTGGATAGTAGTTATGGTGACACGTTATCCTATACTGCGTCAAATGTTCCAAGTTGGGTAACATTCAATGGTGGATCAAGAAAATTTTCAGGACTCCCTACAAACGCCAATGTTGGAACAAGTACAATTACAGTTACTGCGAAAGATTCAAGCAATGCTACAGCATTTGCGTTGTTTACTCTCACCGTAGTAAATGTGAATGATGCTCCGGTTGCGCCTGTTTTAATAAATCAAACAATGAATCAAGGTGTACCATTTAATTATACCTTCCAGGCATTTACTGATATGGATAGTAGTTACGGTGATGTGTTAACCTATACTGCGTCAAATGTTCCAAGTTGGGTAACATTCCACGATGTTTCAAGAAACTTTTCAGGACATCCTACAAACCTCAATGTTGGAACAGACACAATTACCGTAGTTGCTACAGATTTAAGTGGTGTGACGGCAAGTGCGTCATTTATTTTAACCATTGTAAATGTGAATTACGCACCGGTTGCTCCCACGCTACAAAATCAAACAATAAATCAAGATGTATCATTTAATTATACCTTCGCGGCATTTACTGATGTAGATATTGGTGATGAGTTATCCTATACCGCACAAAATGTTCCAAGTTGGGTAACATTCGATCCTGGTTCGAGAAACTTTTCCGGTCTTCCTACAAATGCCAATGTTGGAACAAGTACAATTACAGTTACTGCGAAAGATTCAAGTAATGCAACAGCAAATGCTTCATTTACTTTAACAGTAGTAAAGGTGAATTACGCACCGGTTGCGCCGGTTCTAATAAATCAAACAATGAATCAAGATGTATCCTTTAATTATACATTCGAGGCATTTACTGATAGGAATACTAGTTATGGTGACGTGTTATCATATAGTGCATTAAATGTACCAAATTGGGTAACATTCTATGATGGTTCAAGAAACTTTTCAGGACTTCCTACAAACGCCAATGTTGGAACACGCACAATTACAGTTATTGCTACAGATTTAAGCGGTGCGACCGCAAGTGCCACGTTTACTTTAACTGTTGTAAATGTGAATGACTCACCGGTTGCCCCTGTTCTAATAAATCAAACAGTGAATCAAGATGCGTCCTTTAATTATACATTCGAAGCATTTACTGATGTAGATAGTAGTTATGGCGACACGTTATCGTATACTGTAGAAAATGTTCCAAGTTGGGTAACATTCCACAGTGGGTCAAGAAAATTTTCAGGTGTTCCTACAAACCCCAATGTTGGAATAAGCACAATTACAGTTACTGCTACAGATTTAAGTGGTGTGTACGCAAGTGCGTCGTTTACTTTAACCGTTGTAAAGGTGAATTACGCACCGGTTAAGTCTGTTCTAATAAATCAAACAATGAATCAAGATGTATCTTTTAATTATACCTTCGAGGCATTTACTGATAGGGATAGTATTTATGGTGATGAATTATCCTATACTGCAGAAAATGTTCCAAGCTGGGTAACATTCGACCCTGGTTCAAGAAACTTTTCAGGACTTCCTACAAACGCCAATGTTGGAACAAAGACAATTACTGTAGTTGCTACAGATTCAAGTGGTGCGACTGCAAATGCTTCGTTTACTTTAACTGTTGTAAATGTGAATGACGCACCGGTTGCACCCGTTCTAATAAATCAAACAATAAATCAAGATGTATCCTTTAATTATACATTCGAAGCATTTACTGATATAGATAGTAGCTATGGTGACACGTTATCCTATACTGCGTCAAATGTTCCAAGTTGGGTAACCTTCAACGGTGTTTCAAGAAAATTTTCAGGACTTCCTACAAACGCAAATGTTGGAACAACCACAATTACAGTTACTGCGAAAGATTCAAGCAATGTTACAGCATTTGCGTCATTTACTTTAACTGTTGTAAATGTGAATGATGCTCCGGTTAAGTCAGTTCTAATAAATCAAACAATGAATCAAGATGTATCATTTAATTATACCTTCCAGGCATTTACTGATGTAGATAGTATTTATGGTGACACGTTATCCTATACAGCATTAAATGTTCCAAGTTGGGTAACATTCGACCCTGTTTTAAGAAACTTTTCAGGACTTCCTACAAACACCAATGTTGGAACAAACACAATTACTGTAGTTGCTAGAGATTTAAGTGGTGCGACCGATAGTGCTACGTTTATTTTAACTGTTGTAAATGTGAATGACGCGCCGGTTGCACCCGTTCTAATAAATCAAACAATAAATCAAGATGTATCCTTTAATTATACATTCGAAGCATTTACTGATATAGATAGTAGTTATGGTGACACGTTATCCTATACTGCGTCAAATGCTCCAAGTTGGGTAACATTCAACGGTGTTTCAAGAAAATTTTCAGGACTTCCTACAAACGCCAATGTTGGAACAAACACAATTACAGTTACTGCAAAAGATTCAAGCAATGTTACAGCATTTGCGTCTTTTACTTTAACTGTTGTAAATGTGAATGATGCTCCGGTTAAGCCAGTTCTAATAAATCAAACAATGAATCAAGATGTATCATTTAATTATACCTTCCAGGCATTTACTGATGTAGATAGTATTTATGATGACACGTTATCCTATACAGCATTAAATGTTCCAAGTTGGGTAACATTCGACCCTGTTTTAAGAAACTTTTCAGGACTTCCTAGAAACGACAATGTTGGAATAAACACAATTACAGTTATTGCTACAGATTTAAGTGGTGCGACCGATAGTGCTACGTTTACTTTATCTGTATTAAATGTGAACGATAGTCCAACTGGAGGTGTTTCTATTTCAGGAACTGTAAGACAAAACCAGACTCTAACAGCAGATACTTCATTATTAGTAGATATTGATGGTCTTGGATCATTTTCATACCAATGGGACGCATCAGGTCTAGATATATCAGGCGCTACAAATAGTACATTTGTATTAACCCAAGCACAAGTTGGTAAACCAATTGGAGTGACAATTAAATATAGAGATCTTCGAGGATTTCTTGAAACGGTATCAAGTGAAAAAACCGCCCCGGTAGAAAATGTAAATGATGCGCCAACCATATCATCAACACAAACGGTGGCATTAGCAAAAGGGTCATTAATAAAATCAGGAACAACTGACGCATCGGATATAGATATAGGAGCAGTATTAACATGGAGTATTAGTAACAAGACCGGAACATATGGGTCAATTGATATATCAAGCAATACCGGCGCGTGGCAATACAATTTATTGCCTAATTCAGCAGCATTTAAAGCATTAGAAAACGATTTATCAGACAATGAAACATTTATAATAAATGTAAGCGATGATACTTCATTAACTACATTCCAAACATTAAAAATAATAATAACAGGTGTGACAATAGCCGCGGTTGCCCCACAATCATTTAGATTGACTGCTGGAGATACTGAAATAACAATAGATAACGTAGTAGATGTTTCAAATGGCGCAATAGTAGATTTCCATACATACAGTAAATCAACAGATGGTAGTAATTGGGGACCAGATGTGTCGTTAAATAGCACACCAACACCAACAGTATTAACCGGGTTAACAAATGGACAAGTTTATTATATAAAACTAAAATCACATAGTACAATAGGATACAGTGCATATTCAAAGACCTTATCCGTAATACCACAAGTACCTGTAGTCATTGTCGGCGCATTATTGGACGGATATATTAGAGACGCAATAGTAACTATACAAGATTTATCTGGAGTTTCATATGGAACATCTGTCATAACAGATCAAAATGGTAATTTCACCGTGTCAGCAACATTACAACCACATACCATATATATAATATCAAGTGTAGGTGGGACAGATATAGCGACAAATCTCCCAGTAACATCACCATTAACTCGCGTTCATATAACATATATAACAGAAACAACAACAGTAAATATATCCAATATGTTTACAACACCTTTAACAACTATTGTTGCGAATATAGTCACAGGAGGTGAAACAATCGCAGTAGCGACAACAAAAATAGCAACCGCTATGGGTATAGAGGAATCAGATATAACAACGGATTATATCGGAGTACCAAATGTAGCAGTAGGTGTGGCCGCAGTAAAAGTAGCAACATTAGTAAATATGATGGTCGCCGCTACATCATCTCAAGGATATACTGGAGAAGAAATATCAAAAGCAGTATCGCAAGCTTTATTTAATTCACCTGGTACTGGTCCAGTAGATTTTACATCACCGTCACTAATAACTAGTATAGCTGCCGCCGCAGATGTAATCAATGTTGCAGCTCCAACAATTACAACAACAACCGCAACAAATTTATCTTCAATTATGGCACAAGTATCAACAACGTTAGATACCATACAAGAAACAGGTTCAAATTCAGTATCAGATTTAGCATCTATATATAAAACATCAATTGGAGCCCAAGCAGTAGTAACAGATAATCAAAATAACATTAGTAATATCACAATACCAAATGTATCAACTGTATTGAATACGGCAATAAATGTAGCAACGGTAGGAAATGTAAAAGGGAATATCTGTTTCAGAAAAGGAACAAAGGTTGTAACAGATCAAGGCATAATAGAAATTCAGAAAATAACAGAAAAAAATAGTATTAATGGTAAGAAAATATTGCTCGTTTCGAAAACAACAAATATAGATGACTATATGGTATTAATACAAAAAGATGCGTTGTATAATAATGTGCCAAACGCAGATACATATGTGACCGGAGAACATAAAGTGTTTTTTAATAGGGAAATGATAAAAACAAAGAAACTTGTAAACGGTACAACAATACGTAAAGTAACAGCATTAAATGAAGAGGTTTATAATGTGCTATTAGAGGGGGATAACGTAGGAAAAATGATAGCAAATGGATTAATAGGAGAGACATTAAATCCCAAAAGTATGATGATAGAGTTATTGTTAAAATTGAATAAAATGGGATTAAAAGAGAGAACGGAAGAAATTCATAGATTAAATTATTTTTCAAAAATGGACCAGGATAGACGAATGATGAAAAAATAGAATTTTGGAGCCGAGACGAAGCCTTTTGCTACACTTAAGTCTACAGCTCGCCCCAAAAATTACAATTATTTATATTTTAAATATTTTTTTTGTAATAATTATAATAATTAATTTATATATATGAACAATATTGCCCCCCCCCCTGTTCGTAAACTTGTGTTCGATGACGAAGTGATTACTTCAGCTATGACCCAAGTCATGTTAATTGATACAAAATTAAGCTATTTTCAAAAATACGCAAATGCGAATACTTTTCCAGTCGTCTATGACCCTATGTGCTCTGGAGAACAATTGGTCGAAGTATTAACCCAAAAGTTTCCACAGTTCAATATCCATCGCATAGTAGTTGTATCGTATTATGAAAATAAACCCGTATTTTTAGATAACAACCCATTGTTCGAATCATCTTCTTTTATAGTTGAACTTATTAAGAAATTTAAGGTAGCTAACATAGATTTTTTGGCGTGTAACACATTACAAAGCCAAGAGTGGAAGAATTATTATTCTGCGCTACAACGTGATACTAGTGTTATAGTCGGTGCGTCCGATGACAAAACAGGCAACATCAAGTATGGAGGTGATTGGGTAATGGAATCGACCCACGAAGATATTAAGACTATTTATTTTAATGAACAAATCCAACAATATGCATCTTTGTTGGATACTGTTACAGTGAATAATGTTAATTACGCAACATCTTATGATAATACATACGCAATAGTTACTGGAGTTGATTCAGCAAATCTTCCAGTCAATTGGAATGGTACGCTTACAATTTATCCTAGTGTAAATATATCGGGTACTGTTTATCCAGTTACCCGAATAGAGAACAATTCGTTTTCACAATTGAGTGGATTAAATACAATTACGATTCCAAATAGTATTACAACGGTTGGAACTTTTGCGTTTTTTAATACAGGTTTAACATCCATTACATTGCCAAATGTTACGTCAATTGGTGAATATGCGTTTATTTATTGTTTAAATTTAACATCCATTACAATGCCAAATATTATCTCGATTGAACTCAATTCGTTTCAGGGTTGTCTATTGTTATCAAATATCTATGTAGGCACATCAAACCCTAATTATACTTTCAGTGGAGGAGCATTATACAATAATTCACAAACTATATTATATTACATATGTGGTATTAATGTATTAACAACATATACAGTTAAATCTGGAGTTACAACTCTTTATAATAATTTGTTTATGAATTGTACGACTCTGACATCTATTATTATTCCAAATAGTGTTATATCGATTGGTGTCGATACATTTAATAATTGTTCAAGTTTACAATCCATTACAGCGCAAAATGTTACATCGATTGGCGACAGTGGGTTTAATGGTTGTTCAAGTTTAACATCCGTTACATTGCCAAGTGTTACATCGATTGGCGGCAGTGGGTTTAGTGGTTGTTCAAGTTTAACATCCGTTACATTGCCAAGGGTTACATCGATTGGCGACAGTGGGTTTAATGGTTGTTCAAGTTTAACATCCGTTACATTGCCAAGTATTATATCGATTGGTGAAAATGCGTTTTATGGTTGTTCAAGTTTAACGAGTGTTCCACAGACAAACATCTGCTTTAAAGCGGGAACAAAGATAGTAACCGACCAAGGAATAGTGAGC
>Ga0114966_10001208_pt1 | contig 24087 bp, 20 predicted proteins | sample M_130207_XF_Meta_FD_87029 | JGI IMG/M metagenome (GOLD analysis project Ga0114966, IMG submission 87029) | Freshwater microbial communities from Lake Montjoie, Canada to study carbon cycling - M_130207_XF_MetaG | ecosystem: Environmental > Aquatic > Freshwater > Lake | place: Lake Montjoie... | reverse complement strand
TTAGTGACGTTCCTAATTGGTAAGCTGTGCTTACCATACACAGCACTTCAAACACAGCAATACTAAATCCGTTCATTTAATTTTATAGGACTTTGTTCATTTGCGCTACTCAATCGCCACTCCTGTGTTTGATTTACAAAACCTGCCGCAACAGGGTTGTTGTGAATATAATCCACTTTCTGTTGAATCACTTTGTTGCTATATAAAAAAAACGAATGATTATATATTATATTCCCGGCTTAAAATTTCTTTGGTACTCCTGCTATTTTGGTCTATTGTTTTTATAAAACGAACAATACCCTGTTTATAACTTGCCCCTTTTAGCTAAAATAAACCTTTACATAAATGTAATTTAGCATCGAAAATATCGTTTGCCTAAATATAAAAGCTCTAATATAAAACAGTGCTCATTTAAATAATAAACCAAATTCAAAAAACATGTTAAATTTTATTTTGTTACAGGTAGTTAATCGTTCTGCCAATGCTGTGGCTCAGGTAATTGATACTTCAAAAAATGCCAATGGCTTAGCACCCATAATTGCTAATCAACCTAGCGAAGCATCGCTTTCATTGCTTGATTTAATTATGAAGGGCGGCTTTATAATGATTCCTTTGGGAGTGCTTTCTGTTCTTACTGTTTATTTCTTTTTTGAGCGTTTTATGGTACTTAAAAAATCCTCGAAATTAGACCCCAATTTTATGAATAACATCAAAGATTATATTCATAATGGAAATAAGGACGCCGCAAAAGCATTGTGTCGTAATTCGGCTAGCCCGGCGGCACGAATAATTGAAAAAGGGGTTTCGAGAATTGGTAAGCCACTTAAAGAAATTGAAGAGGCGATGGAAAGTGTTGGGAAATTAGAAATAAATCGTTTGGAAAAAAACCTAAGTGTATTAAGTTTGATAGGACGCATAGGGCCTATTCTCGGTTTTGTAGGGACGATTGCTGGTGTTATTAAAATTTTTTACGATATTTCCCTAACCGACAATATTAGTATTGGTGTTATTTCAACAGGCTTATACCAAAAGATGATTACAAGCGCAACCGGCTTAACAATAGGATTAACAGCTTTTATAGCTTATTATATACTCAATTCTATACTTGATAATGTTATCAATAATATGGAGGAAGCTTCAACAGAATTTGTGGATATGCTCCAGGAGCAAACCAAATAGCAGCAGCAGCTTGTAATTTATAATAGTGTAAAAAGTTAAAACAATATTTTAATAAAACTGTTATTCGAAGATGAAAATAAAACGCAGACACAAGGAGGGTGCCGAAGTAAGCACAGAGTCGCTTAATGATATTATGTTTTTTTTATTGTTGTTCTTTCTTATTATTTCTACATTGGCCAACCCAAGCATCATTAAATTAACATTACCTAACTCAAAGTCGGCAGAGCAGCTGCAAAAGCAACAGGTTACAATTACTGTGGGTGCCGATCACCAATATTTTGTAAATAAAACACCAATACCATTTGCTGATTTAGAAAACGCATTAAAAATAGAGCTAGACCGCACCCTTTCGCCAACAGTTATATTAAAACTTGATAACAGCCTGTCGATTCAGGATTTGGCCGATGTAATGCAAATAGGCTATAGCTTAGGAGTGAAAATGGTATTGGCAACAAAAGCTACAAATAAATAATGAATACGGCAGCCGAAAAAAAAAATAAATATTTTGCAATGGCATTTACTTTGGGCTTCCACGCTTTTTTGTTATTGCTTTTTATTTTTATTGTTTTTATTACTCCAATTCCCCCTTTTGAAATTAAAGATGTGCCAGAAGTTATGCTCGATTTAGGCATGGAGGGCCTCGGCAATGCCGATGCTGGTGGTTCCGGACAAAATGAAAACGACATTAAAACAAGCGAAACAACAAAGCCTGCACCATTGGTTACCGAGGAGAACAGTGTTATTACCGATGAAACAGAAACTGTTGTCAGCGTTAAAAAAAGTGTGGTGAAAGTGAAAGAAGTGAAAGCAGAAATAGTAAAGATTGAAGAGCCTAAAACAAGTACAGAGTTATTAAGCGCTTTGGCAATTTTAAAAAACAAAAAAAAACATACCGGTAAGGGTGTTGGCGGTGGTAATACCGGCGGGTCGGGTGAGGGCACCAAACAAGGTGTTGGAAATGGCGATGATACCGGACACGGAAACAATACCATAGGATATAATGGCAAGGGGGGCTATGATTTGAACGGACGTGTTTTATTGAAAAAGCCAGAAAGAATGACCGATTCAGAGGAGGATGGCGTAGTGGTGGTTCAAATAATAGTAGACGAAGGTGGCAAAGTAATAAAAGCCACTCCAGGACAAAGAGGCTCTACCACTACAAGCGCTAATTTATATGCAAAAGCACGACAGGCAGCGCTTTCTGCAAAATTTAACGCCAGCCCAGATGGGGCGCAAGAGCAGCGAGGGACCTATACGTTTGTATTTACTCTTGAATAATTTTTGTTTATTTTCCGACAATGTTTATAGTCCCTTATCATTTCTAATTCGAATAATATATAGTAGACTTTATATAAGGGAAGTTCTAAAAAATTCTAATTTTTAGAACTCCCCATAAGTTAATTTATTAAAATAATTTAATGCCTATTTGGAGCTTCATTGCGAGACTTTTTAGTCGAAGCAATCTCAACTAATGATGGATGTGAGATTGCTTCGTACCTCGCAACGACCCCCTGAATGATATTTTTGTATAAAAAACTGGAATTTCATAACATTTTAACTTGTATAGAGTCTAGTATGTTAAATTTGTAATAAAATAAATAATATGGAAAATCTAAGCCTCTATTTAAAAGCTTTACACATCATTTTTGTAGTTACCTGGTTTGCGGGGTTGTTTTATATTGTGCGTTTATTTATTTATCATACAGAAGCTGAATCTAAAGAGGAGCAGGAAAAAAGTATTTTACAAAACCAATTTAAAATCATGGAAAAGCGACTTTGGTATGGAATAGCTTGGCCTTCTATGCTTATCACACTTTTATTAGGAGGCTGGATGCTTTGGGAAAACAGTTCTTTTTTATTGCAGGCATATTTTATATTAAAATTGTGCTTTGTTGGGGGCCTAGTTTTATACCATATTCAGTGCCATTTAATGTTTAAGCAATTACAAAATAATATAGTAAAGCATACCTCCTTTAAGCTGCGTTTATGGAATGAATTAGCTACACTTTTTTTGGTTTCTATAGTTTTTTTAATAGTATTAAAAAGCAATACCGGATTTATATGGGGAGTACTTGGCTTGCTTATTTTTTCAGTTACAATGTTACTTGCTATAAAAATATACAGGGGAGGAAGAAAAAATTAGTTATTGCTAAATCTTGCGATATCAACTTCTTTGTCAAGCACAGTTTTGTTTTCCAGGAAGTCGGCAAATTGATTAGCAAAAAATGGTGCTAACATTACACCTTTGGTTCCCATACCATTAAATATACCAAGGGAAGGGAAATGTTTGTGCATACCAATAAGTGGTCTTCTGTCAATAACTGTAGGCCTTATACCCGCCTGCTGTAAAACTATTTCGTATGGAACTTTAAAAATTTTATCGAGTTTTTCTATTAAGAAATTCTTGCCTGCCGCTGTTGTATTTTCAGATAGGTCGGTCCACTCATAGGTAGCACCTACTTTAAAAAAATTATTACCGAGGGGCAAAACAAAAACACCTTTATTAATAACCTTATCGGCAAAAGACAGCTCATCTTCCAGCGGCATTGGTATTTTTATTGTAAGGAGCTCCCCCTTGGTTAATTTAAAAGGCAGCCAATTAAAATAGGGGTTATGAATAGTTTTATAGCCCTCACAAAAAATAAGCTTATCGGCACTAATATTTTTATAGTTGACAGAATGATCAGTAAATGTTAATTTATCATACTCGAAAATTTCATCTATGTGTTGTTTGTTAATTTTAAAATAATTTTCGAAGGAATTTAAAAATAAGGAAGTATTTAAATTACCGGCATCTATTACTTCCGAGGATTCTCCAGCCAAATTGTAATGTATCAAGTCCTTCAAAAAATTATTTTGGATGGTTTTACTTAAATACCTACCAACACCCTCCTTGCTTTTTTTTAACCACAAAACTTTTTCTTGTTCCTCCGAAAATAATTTTACAATTTGTTTTTTAAAATAAAAATGCTCTCCCAATAAAGTTTCCGAATCAACATAAAACTTGTCCATAAAAGAAATTAATTCGTCGGCCTTCCAGCTTTTCACCAAACGCTTAAATACAACAGGGTTATACAGTCCGGCAGCTACCATAGAAGCACTTGAGGATTTACAATCATTAATAATAATAATTGATTTACCACTTTTAATAAGTGTTTGCGCAAGTATTGTTCCGGCTATGCCTTGCCCAACAATTATATAGTTAACAGAGGTTTTCAAAATTAATTTGTATTGGTGTTGTCAATTCTAAACAAGAACGTCCCACTTAATGGTGGGACGTTATCGTTTAGCAATAAAAAGCTGCAACAAATTATACTATTCAAAAATAATTTTTTTGCTAAATAATTTACCCTCCGAAACAATGTTTATCAAATAGATTCCATTTGGCAAATTACCACGATTAAGGTTATATTGCGGAGTATTTATTTTAGCCTCTTCTTTTACCTTTCTTCCTAAGGCGTCATATATGGTAATATTTACATTCTTGCCTAATAATGTTTTTAAATTTAGTGTAATTATATTTTGTGAAGGGTTTGGATAAGCAGTAATTTGCTCCTCATTAATATTTAAGTCCTTTATTCCAACATTGGTAGAGCAAGTTATAGGGGTATTACATGTAAAATGCTCTAAAAAATCGCGTATTAGAACAACCGAAGTGTCATAAACCCCAGTTGTACCGCCTTCTGGAACGTGATCATTACCTGGGTAACTACGAAAGCAATTAATAATTCCCACCTCGTTGGCCTTTATAGCAACAGTGTGACTTCCATTCACAACTTGAATAGGATATAAGCCCGACAAATATATTTTTTTAGTTCCGTAAGGAACGGTAGCGTCGTCTACTGAGTGAGTGCTTATAACTGGCGTGTCGCCTTGGTGCATCCATGTGGTATCCGAAAGCGCCCCAGAAAGATTGATAATGGCATTTACTTTAGAGGAATAACCTTGACTACCACTTAAGCCCTCTATGCCTCCAAATAAGCCCTTTTGACCTGTTTTTGTGCCAACAGTTATGCCGGTTGTGTCAATGTAATTTGGGAATTCGCTTTGTTCGTCCATATAGGCTAGGTGAAGCGCCATAAAGCCACCGGCAGAAGCTCCTCCAAAATAAATATGATTCGTATCAATTTTATATGTGTTCCCGCCTGTTCTTGCGTTTTTTCTGAAAAAACGAACAGCAGCCCTAGCATCTTGTACGGCTCTCATTACAGCTGCTCCTGCATCATTGGAGTCGGGTCCTGGAAATGGCAAGTCTGTCATGAAAAGTCGGTAGCTGATAGTAGCTGTTACGTAACCCATTTTAGAAAAATCCCTACACAAATTAGCCATTTGGTCCCTTGTTCCGCCAACAAAACTTCCGCCGTGCGCCCATATTATTAAGGCTCTTAGCGAATCGGTATCACCGCTGGGCTGGTAAACATCTAATCGTAAAGTATCAACTGAATTGTTATATCTGATATTGCTACCATATACAACATTCATTGTGGAGTCGGGCGCAGCCGGGAAAAGAACGTCGTGATAACGGTTCCCGGGGCATTGTGCATTTAGCTGAGCAGCCCCAAATATTGTAAAAAGCCCGAGCGTAAAAATATGGTATGTTTTTTTCATTTTTTTTAATTTATTGAGTGGCAAAGGTAATGATAATAATATTTATTAGGACATAGGCATTAAAATAATTATTTAAGTGAAGTTTTCGAAATAAATCCGCAAATTAAATGGTTCAAAAACTGTGTGTTTTTCTTTCGACTTGATAAAAAGAAACAAAAAATCAAGAACAAACGATTCCTCCACACCTGCAACCCCGCATCGCTTTTGTTCGTTCCTCACGCGCGTTTTTCTAAGCATGTTTTTTGCAAAAAATGAAATCATGTGTTTTTATTAATATATCTGTTTTATCGAAATTATTTTGAAAGATTTACTAAGCGCAATAAAACCCTAATTTAAAATAGGCTGAAATAGAATAGCAGAGTAAAAATTTAAGAGTAATGATTTATTATTTTGTGCAATTTTCACAGAAAAAAATAGCGAATGTTAAATGTAAACGATATCCGTTTTCTCAATTAAATTTTCTCCCCTATATCTCAATAGTAGCTGCGCTACTGTTATTACATCCTTCTGGCAATAAGTTGCTATGCGCTCAAGGTCCTTGTTTTCCCAGTATACACGAGCCACATCACTACCATCAATATCATCTTTTGGGGTTGGTATATTAAAAACAGTTGAAAGTAAATTTAGGGAGGTATAATTTTTATAATCTCCAAATTTCCATAGCTCCATTGTGTCTAGGTGGTTTATCTCCCAAGGTTTTTTGCCGCTAATGTTTAATGTTTTTGGGAGCGGAAGCCCATTAATAAGCATTCTGCGGCACAAAAAGGGGAAATCGAACTCTTTTCCATTGTGGGCGCATAGCAAGTGCTCCTTTCTATTGAAATGCTCGTTTAATAAGCTTGAGAAATTATTCAATAGCTGTTTTTCATCCTCACCATAAAACGATTTTACACGAAAAGTTTTATCATTAAAAAAACCTACTGAAATGCATACTATTTTAGCAAACTCGGCATAAATACCGGCTTTTTTATATAAAGTTTCTGGATTTTCTGTTTGTTGGAATCTAAATTTTGTATCCCAAAGTTTACGAAAGTCATCCTCTAAATCGGAGTATTTATATACAAGCGGCACGGTTTCTATATCAAGAAATAAAACATTTGAAATCTTTATACTTTCTAACATAATTGTTTGCTTTTTATTGGTTTATTTGGAGGACCTTTTGTATTTATATTGCAATAGAGTTTTAAATGAAATTTAAGAACAAATTTTTTTTAATAATGATAAGGATTATATTTGCAAGAATAGAAAATAGCATTTTTTTGGAAGCGCCCCATGCGCTATAATTTAAGCGGCTTTTAAAGCTTTAATATAATTACAATTCTTATTTTATAATAACGCCTTTTTTATTAATTATTGGAATTTGAATAAAGTTTTCAATTTTTATAGATTCTGGAAGAAAAACATACTTTTTGTCGTACATCACATTTTTAATAAAAAAACTAACCCAAAATTCATTGCTTAAACCAAATACATTTTCTACAATTGGCTCTATTTTTTTAAAATCATTTCCCTTTATTGAGTCTAAGGAATGATGCAGCACAGATGTTTTTACATCTTCGTTATTATAGATCCCGTATCCTTTTGATGTAACCAGTACTCCCTCTATATTTTCTTGTTTTAAATTTAAAAGATATACATTCCACTCTTCTTCCTGCTGGTCGTTCACTTCTTTAACTATTGCTATAGCAATGTTTTCAACAAGGGGTGGACTAATATCTTTTTTCATAGTATATTATAAGTTCTAAAAATTAATTGTGTAATAATAAATTTATTCTTGACAAAAAATTAATTTTAGAAAGAGTAATTTATTTTTTTGCGATTTAATTTCCATATAACTCTAAGGCCGCATCAATATAATAAAACACATCGGTAGGGTGGTCTTGTCCGGGTAGTTTTTTCTCTTTTAAATTTCCCAAACGCACCACCACCATATTTTGATCAGGAATGCACAAGGTGTATTGCCCTAAAAGCCCGCGAGCATAAAATATGTCGTGCCCTTTATAATTTGGTATTAACCACCAAGAATAACCATATTTTGCATTTTTCTTCCCAAAATCATCAATTAAATCAGCAGGCTTAATGGAGTTTGATACATATTCCGAACTTATAATTTGTTTGCCATCACACTTGCCGCTATCTAAAAAAAGCTGGCCTACGCGGCCGAAATCAAGAGCGCTTGAATTGAAACAACAATAGGATTTTTCAATCCCATCTTTGTGATCAAGGCTCCAATACGCGCTGTTTTTAGCTCCAAGGGGCTTCCAAAGTTTTTCGGAGGCATATTCACTTACTGTTTTCCCTGTTGCTTTTTCAATAACAAAGCCAAGCAGTTCGGTATTTCCACTTAAATAAGCGAAGGTTTTTCCGGGCTCAGATGTTGGTATGTATTTTAATGTTAGTTTTTTTATATCATTTCCGAAATAAGCAGCGCCGGGATAAGCTAAGGGGTTAACATAATCTTCATCGAAGTTAATCCCCGACGACATTGTTAACAGGTCTTTTATAGCAACAGCCCTTCCTACGCTGGCAGCATTAAACTCCGGTATAAAATCAATAAGTGGCTGGTCTACACTTTTAATAAAGCCGTCATCAATGGCGCATCCAATTAAAACACTTATTATTGTTTTTGCCATTGAAAACGAGTTTGTGTGGGAATCTTCACCAAAGCCATCCCAATATTGTTCGTGCACAACAGAGTCGTTTTTAATAACAACAAAAGCAATTGTTTTCATTGTTTCAAATTGCTTTTTGTGGATTTCCGAAACGGTTTTAGTATTATAAGCGTTTGATAAATTCCATTTTTTGAATGCACCAGCTTTTACTTCCCTGTTGTCAAAAATTTCATACTCGAAAATATTAGGTCCTGAACGGCCTTTTAAATAGGTATTTGCAAGACCTTTATATAAATAGGTTTTGTCTGAAATAACAACAATTAAATTTAATATTATAAAAACAATCAAAAACCATTTACCAATTTTTTTTAGAATTTGCATCTTTTATTTTTTTTTAATTATAATATCGCCAAAACTACGTTAATTAATTGTTTATACCAAAATGAAATTATAACAGACCCTAAATTTTAATTTTCAACGATTCGCCTTGTTTCATTTTACCCAAAAGGTATTGAGATTTATCTAGTTACACATAGCCAACAATTATAGTGTAATTCTACCTTATTTATCTTTTCGGCAAATTTATATTTTTTTTAAAAATTATTTATTCAATACTGGCTCGCACCTTTGATAGTGCAAATTAAAATTCAAATTGATTTTTTATGTACTTTTATTCCTGCTTCTTATTTTACAATAAAATTAAGTATTAAACAGGTTTAATTTTCAAAGCAAATAAATATGAAATTACAAAACTATGTATCAGGACAGTGGGTTTGTGGAGACGGAGATGGGCAGCCGCTTTTTAATGCGATTACCGATGAACAAATAGCAACAGCTAGCAGCGCCGGCCTTGATTTTTCTGGAATGATGGATTATGCACGTAAAGTAGGGGGCCCCGCATTGCGTAAAATGACATTTCAGGAGAGGGGCTTAATGCTTAAAAAATTAGCATTGCACCTTACAAATGAAAAAGAAAAATTTTATAAAGTAAGCTGGGCTACAGGGGCAACACGCAAAGATAGCTGGATTGATATTGAGGGAGGGATAGGCAACCTCTTTACTTATGCAAGCTTAAGGAGGCAGTTTCCCGACGAAACCTTTTGTATGGATGGCGAAGCAGTTAAGCTTAGCGCAAATGGTACATTTATAGGGCACCACATTTGTGTGCCCAAGGAAGGGGTGGCGATACACATTAACGCATTCAATTTCCCTGTTTGGGGTATGTTAGAAAAAATTGCTGTTAATTTTTTGGCTGGCGTACCAGCAATTGTTAAGCCCGCTACTATTACATCTTTTTTAACAGAAGCGGTGGTAAAAGAAATTGACGCCTCCGGAATATTGCCAAAAGGTGCTTTGCAATTAATTTGTGGCAGCGCAAATGGAATTTTAGATCATGTAAGTTCTCAAGATATTGTAACATTTACTGGTTCGGCAAGTACTGGTAAAATGTTGAAATCTCATCCCCGTTTAATTGAAGAGGCGGTACCTTTTACTATGGAAGCTGATTCACTCAATTGTATTGTTTTAGGATTAGACGTTGAACCGGGGAGGAAGCAACTGAGCTCCTCTGGCAGTGCGGAAGATGGGCTTTTTGATATTTTTATAAAAGAGGTGCAGCGTGAAATGACTGTTAAGGCGGGACAAAAATGTACTGCCATAAGAAGGATTATTGTTCCCGAAAATTTAATTGAAGCGGTGCAGATTTCTTTAGGTATAAGATTGGGCCAAATTTCAATAGGCGATCCTCAGCTGGAAGGTGTTCGCATGGGCCCCTTGGCAGGAAAATCACAACTAAAGGAGGTAACCGAAAAAGTTAAGCTGTTGGCTCAAACACAAGAAATTATTTTTGGCGACATTAATAATTTTGAAGTAACGGCGGCAAACAAAAATAAAGGAGCATTCATCTCGCCTATTTTATTTTTAAATAAAGACCCATTTAAATATCAGGATGTACATAATATTGAAGCATTTGGACCTGTTAGCACTATAATGCCATATAAAACAACAGCCGAGGCAATAGCGTTAGCAAAAATGGGTAAAGGCTCGCTAGTTTGCTCCATAGTTACTGGCGACGATAAAATTGCTAAAGAGTTTGTAATTGGTGCTGCTTGCATGCATGGTAGAATTTTAGTTTTAAACACTGCTTGCGCCAAAGAAAGTACCGGACACGGCTCGCCTATGCCAATGCTTACTCACGGCGGCCCTGGGCGAGCGGGTGGGGGAGAGGAGATGGGAGGTAAACGCGGCGTTTTTCACTATTTGCAACGCACAGCTATTCAAGGATCCCCAACAGCATTAACCAATATTACTAATAACTACCAATATGGGGGCGAGTACATAGAAAAAGATATCCATCCTTTTAAGCGTTATTTCGAAGAATTAGTAATAGGAGAAACAATTATTACTGCAAAACATACTGTAAGCGAAGCCGATCTTGTAAACTTTGCTAATGTAAGCGGAGATAATTTTTATGCACACATGGATGCAACATCTCTGGAAGGCACTATATTTACACAAAGAGTAGCCCATGGATATTTTATCCTTTCCAAAGCTGCCGGCTTATTTGTTGATGCTAAAAAGGGACCCGTTCTGTTGAATTATGGTTTAGAGGACTGTCGTTTTATAAAGCCTGTTTACCCTGGAGCTACTATAGGTGTGCGCTTTACTTGCAAAGAAAAAATTGCCCAAGAAAAAAAATCGCCAGAGGATATTGCAAAAGGTATTGTGAAGTGGTTGGTAGATATCTACGACGAAACAGGAGAAACTGTTGCTATAGCAACAATATTAACAATGGTGAAAAAGAAAAACCAGGGCTAAGACACTTAGATTAAATCACAATTGCAATTTATATGACAGGGTATTAAATTTGCTTTAAAACCTCTGTTTACAGCTATATTGTAATAATTAATGCTTCGTCTCATTAACTTTCAATGTTTTATTTACCAGGTAAACCCCTGCTAAAATTAAGCCTATCCATGCAAAATGAATTGGTAAAACGGATTCCTTGTCATAAGAACCCCAAGCCATTGCTACAATAGGTATTAGGTATGTTACAGAGGAGGCAAATATAGCGTTGGTGTTTTTTATTAGCACATTAAAAATAATTACAGAAAGTGCCGTTCCAAATATGGCTAAAATGCAAATAAATCCAAGGCTTTTTAAGGCTTCCGGATGACTTAGTACCCTCTCTGTAAAATCGGTGCTAAAAAGATATAATGCTGCAATAGGTCCAATAAACATCATCGCCCAAACGGTAGCAGTTGTTGAGTTTACATTGCCTAGGTGCTTTTTTATTACATTAACACTAAAAGCATAGCAAATGGTAGACAATACAATATAAAAAATAAATAAAAATGCAATGCTGTCGGAGTCTTTTTTGCCTACCATTACCAAGCCAAGGGCCCCAACAAAACCTATGATAATGCCAAGGGTATTGATTAAGCCCGTTTTTGTTTTAAAAAACAAAACGCCAAGTATTAATGTAAATAATGGCGTTAATGAATTAAGTGCCCCGGTAAGCGAGCTGCTAATAACTGTTTCGGCTTCAGTAAATAAAAAGGCAGGAATAAGATTTCCTATTACACCCATTACTAAAAAAGCTTTCCAGTGTTTTAAAGACTCTTTTTTAACATGCCTGAAAATTAAGGGCGACAAAAATAAAAAAGCTATAAATATTCTTAAAGCCGCCACCTGCCCGCTGCTAAAAACTTCCAGCCCTCTTTTCATTAAAATAAAGGAACTGCCCCAAACAAAGGCAAGTAAAAAAAGTATAAACCAATTAATAAATTTAGTATTCATTTTTTATAAAAAAACAAGCTATTTTAAGTATACCCTTATATAAACCCCATTCAACAATAAAGTAAAATATAAAATCTGCTTTTTATTTTAATAATTCTAAGCCCTTGTCGGTTATTTTAACTAACCTTTCTCTGTAAAGCGCTCCAACAGCTTTTTTGAATACTTTTTTACTTATTTGAAGTTTTGATTTTATTTCTTCCGGACTACTATTGTCGGAAAGCGCCAAAAAGCCAGCATTTTGTTTCATCAAATTTAAAATTCTCCATTTTACATCGTCAACCAATTCGAAGCCTTGCTTTTGAAGACTAAGGTCTATTTTTTTATCCTCCCTAATATATTTAACAAAGCCCTTTAAATTATCGCCAATCCTTATGGCTTCAAATATTTCGTTTTTATAAATTAAGCCGCTATATAAATTATTAATGATTGCGTTATAGCCCAAATCGGTTTCGGAATATACCAATAGGTCAACAATATCGCCATCCTGCAAAGTGATATCCTCCGTTTCAATAAACCGGTTAATTTTAGAAGATGCCACCAGCCGATTCGTTACCTCGTCGACAAAAACAAAAACCACATAACTAAAGCCAGGTTCCATTCTTTGGGCTTGCTCTCGGAAGGGAACCAGCAGGTCTTTATCCATTCCCCAATCTAAAAAAGCACCAACTTGATTTACTTGTTTGGCCTCTAAAAATGCAAATGTATTAGCTGTTACATATGGCTTTATGGTAGTAGCAATAAGCCTATCGTCAGAATCTCTAAAAACAAATACATTTAAAATGTCTCCAATATTTGTATTGGGAGGCACCCACTTGGTAGGCATTAGAATTTCAACATCATCACATTTAAGATAAATGCCGAAATCTAAACTCTTAATTACTTCCAGCTCATTATATGCTCCTACTATTACACCCAAAACAATTAAATTTAAGATTCAAATTAATACTACTAAACACAAATATTTTTTATTGTAAATTTCATTTTTTAAATTTCTATGGCAATTACTATCTTTTTCTTTTTTAGTTTATTTAATTTTCTTCCTGCTTCTTAAAGCTTTCAAGAATAGATGTAACAATAGAAAGTATAAAACTAAATAACAGGGCCCACCAAAAACTATCTACAATAAAATCGGATACCAGCCAGGCAGTGATTAATATAATAATTGCGTTTATCACTAATAAAAAAAAACCCAGGGTAACGAAAGTTATTGGAATGGTGAAAATTATCATAATTGGTTTTACAACAGAGTTTAAAAATGATAATACAGCAGCAACTAATAAAGCCGTAAAAAAACTATCATTTACAATACTAACCCCCGGTAATAAGTAGGATGAAATTAATATAGCAAGCGTGGATATAATAAGCTGAATGATAAAATTCATAAATGTTTTGATGTTCTAAATGTATAAAAAAAATAATTTTTACAAATATACTACGAATTAATATTTATCTTTATTTTATATTGTTTAGATCAAAAAAAGCAGCTAATATTGAAAATTTGTTTTTAAATGCCGAAAAAGTTATATTTGAATAAATTAATAATAATGAATAATAAATTACTCGGTATAGTTTTGATAGCATGCACGCTTTTAATGGCTTGTCATAAAAAAGAAATAACCAAAAAGGCAACGCCGATAATCGCGGCAGAACAAAACACTAAAAAGGCAATTGTTAAAGATGTAATTATTGACAAAGAACTTGACATAGTGAATACGGGATCGCCATTAAATATTGATAGTGCACAAATACATGGCAACGAAATATCTTTTTTTGTAAATTATTCGGGTGGTTGCAAAGAACATACTTTCGAATTATATTCAAAGGGCAATTATTCAAAGTCTTTGCCTCCGCAGCTTTCTGTTTTTTTAAAACATAATAATAATGAAGATAACTGCCGGGAATTAATTAGTGGGGAATTAATATTTAATATTATAAAATTAAAATACCAAGGTAAAAATACGGTAGTATTAAAATTTGGGGATAAAAAACAAATAAAATATACCTACTAAAAAAATGAAATGTATCGTTAATTAAAAATGTTTGGCCAATGAAAAAAAACAATATCCTTATAACTTTTTTTTTACTTTTTTCTTCTGTTTTAATATATGGGCAAAATAATACCGACTTTTTACCCTATAGTTTTAGCAATATAATTGAAGGTGCCGTACCTTTTTATTTAGCCCCTGCACATGATTTTACCGAAGATATTGCTCAAGCAGAACTATTTGAAAAACAAGGAAACTATCCCCGCATTGCAAGAAATTTCGATTTAGATTTGAATATGGATAGTTCGGGGCTTTGGCAGGAGCTACCTAATGGAGACAGGCTTTGGCGCTTGGGATTCAAATCGAAGGAAGCTCTTTTTACCTGCTTGTTCTTCGATAAGTTTTTTTTACCCAAAGGCGCCACCTTTCACTTCTATTCACCCGACCAAAAACAATTATCCCGCACCTATACATATGAAGACAACCAAGGAAATGAATTGTTTTCAACAGAATTTATTAGTGGGGAATCGTGTATTATCGAATATTTTGAACCCGCAGCAGTAAAAGGCGAAGGTACATTAAGGCTAAGCTCTTTGGCCCACCAATATCGTAATTTGCCTATGGCAGATGATTGTGAAGTTAATATAGCCTGTTCGGAAGCTATCAACTGGCTCGACGAAAAAAGAGGAGTTGTAAGAATTCTCGTAAAAGAGGGTGCAAATACTGGTTATTGCTCTGGCTCTTTGATTAACAATACAGCCTTGGACTGCAAGCGCTATATATTAACGGCATTTCATTGCGGTGTAAATGCGTCTGCAGCCGATTTAAATCAATGGAAATTCTATTTTAATTACGAAGCAACACAATGCACAGGCCAATCGGATGCTTTTGGAATTACTTCTAATGTTTTTACGGGCTGTACAAAAAAAGCAGATTCCAATGATAACGGGGGGGATACTGGGTCGGATTTTTTACTCGTGCAAATAAGCTCCACCAGTCAACCCAGCTGGTGGTCAAATGTATACTGGAATGGGTGGAACAAAGCAAATACCCCACCAGCTAGCGGTTCTGTTTCTATTCACCATCCTAGCGGCGACAATAAAAAGTTTTCACAAACTACGGGCGCCGCAACATCCGGCTCTTGGGGTATTTCTGGCACACACTGGACGGTTCATTGGGGTGGTACTGCCAACGGCTGGGGTGTAACAGAGCCGGGATCCTCCGGATCGCCTTTATTTAATTTGAACGGCCAAATAGTTGGAACATTAACTGGTGGCAACTCCTTTTGCAATAGCATCCAACCAAATGGCCAAAATCAGCCGGACTCCTATGGGAAATTTTACTTTCATTGGTCACTGAATGGATCCGCCCAAAATCAAAATTTAAGCTCCTGGCTGGACCCCTTAAACTCTTCTGTAACAAGTCTGAATGGAAGTTATAATCCTTGTAATTTTGTTGGAATTGATGAAGCTGTGACACAAGCGGCCGCCACTATTTTCCCAAACCCAACAAATGGGTTAATTAATATTTCGCTAAGTTTTATAAACAAAAACAATATTGATATTACTGTTTATAATGTTGTAGGACAAAAAGTAGCATACAAAAATATTGAAAGTACAGCAGAAAACCTTATTAGCTTGGATTTAACAAACAAAGTGTCCGGTGTTTATTTTATACATATAAAAACAAATGATTTAGAAATAGTTAAAAATATAATTATTTTATAATCAATTTATTAGTAGTATAATTCTTTAACACCCCCACCAAGGCCTATTTATTATATATTTTAATTTTAAAATAAAATTTATTTTTATGAAAACAACTTTTCTTAGACATTTAGCATTTCTTGTTTTTTTTTCAATAATTAACTTGTCCCACGCACAATTAAGCGAAGGTGGTCACCCATTAAGCTTTGGTAAAAATCCCCTTTCAGCAAATGCAATTAAATTTGAAATAATGCCATATTTTGATGTGGCATTAAAACAAGCAGAGGATGCGGTAAATGATAAAAATAAAGGACCATTTCGTTTTGGTTATAACCATTATGTAAATTATAATTTAGCGAACTCCGGAATATGGACCATACTAGCTAATGGTGACAGGGTGTGGCAAATAGGATTAAAATCTACAGACGCAATCTCTTTGAACCTGGCATTTGATGATTTTTATTTACCAGAGGGCACAAAACTGTTTGTTTATTCTGCCGATAAAAAAAATGTTTTAGGGGCATTTACAAATAAAAATAATGACCTAAGCAATAAATTTGCAACAGATTTAATTGCTGGCGACGCGCTAGTAATTGAATATTATGAGCCTGCGATAGTTTCAGGCTTAGGGCGGCTTAATTTATTTCGTGTAACGCATGGGTACAGAGGAGTTAAAGATTTTATGTTAAAATCTTTTGGCGATGCCGGCTCCTGCCAAGTTAATGTAAATTGTCCATTAGGGGCCAACTGGCAAAATGAGAAAAAAGGTGTTGTTTGTCTTGTAGTTGGTGGAGGTGAATTTTGTACAGGATCCTTAATAAATGATGTGCCGCAAGATGCTAAGCCATATGTATTAACAGCTAACCATTGCAGTTCAAGTGATGATTTTGCAACATGGGTTTTTCGATTTAACTGGGAGTCTTCTGGTTGTTCTGATCCGGGCTCTTCTCCACCAACCACACAATCATTAAACGCCTCTACTTTGAGGGCCCGGGATGCCGGAAGCGATTTTTGTTTGGTAGAAATAACTGGAGGCTTAATAGGGGGAACCGTTCCTGCAGCATACTCTCTTTATTTTAATGGTTGGTCAAATATAAATACTCCACCATCGTCAGAAGTGGCTATCCACCATCCAAGTGGGGATATAAAAAAGATTTCAGAATCACTAAATCCAGGCGTTTCATCTAGTTACAATGGTGCCGATTGCTGGGAAACAGGAGTATGGACTACAGCCTGCACCGAGCCAGGGTCTTCAGGTTCTCCTTTGTTTGATCAAAACCATAGAATTATAGGCCAATTATATGGCGGTCCCTCTTTTTGCGGAGGGTCGGACATGTATGATTATTATGGGAAATTTTCAACCTCTTGGATAGGCGGTGGGGATGCTTCCACCCAATTAATGGTTTGGTTGGATCCTGGAAATACAGGGCTCACTACCATAGATGGTTTTGACCCCAACAATACCTCGCCTTTATTTACAAACGACGCATCTATTCAGTTGATTAATGCACCGGCTAATGGATACACCAGCTGCAATACCTCCATTATTCCTAAAGTTGTATTGCGCAATTATGGTTCCGCTACCCTTAATTCTTGTGATATTAACTATAAAATTGATGCAGGTCCTATTCAAACATATGCATGGACAGGCACCTTAAATACAAACGGATCAACAACTATTCAATTAAGCGCCATTAACGGATTAGCTGCAGGCTCACACTCGATAATTTCATATACAAGCAATCCAAATGGAAATGCAGAACAAAATTCAATAAACGATACCTCATCCAATTTGTTCTCAATAATTATTGCATCGCCTATTTTAGCAACACCACAAACAGAAAATCTACAATCTGCTTTCCCCTCTGCTAATTGGACCATCGGGAACCCAGATGGGAATGAAACCTGGACAAAAGTTTCTACCGCAGGAGGTTTTGGCAGCAGCAGCGCTTCTGCCAGAATGAATAATAATGCTAGCACGAATATTTCGGGCCAAAGCGATTTTATATACTCACCGTATTTAAATTTAAGCAATGCTATTGCTCCGATTAAACTTACATTTGATGTTGCATATGCGCGTTATAGCAATAATTACAGCGACTCTTTAATTGTTTTGGTTAGCAACGATTGTGGAGATTCCTGGATTAGAGAATACGCAAAAGGAGATTCGGATTTAGCAACATCGCCAGATATTACAGGATTGTTTACTCCCAATGCAAATCAGTGGAGAACAGAAACTGTTAATTTAGATAATTATGCCGGCGCCGACTTCCTTAAGCTTGCCTTTGAAAGCAAAAGTGGGTGGGGGCAATGTTTGTACCTTGATAATATAAATATTACCAACAGTTCAACCTCTGTTGATGATAATAATTTTAATTCTTATTTCGACGTATTTCCAAATCCAAATAATGGGGACTTTTATTTAAATTTCAATTTTTTACAGGCTACAGAAATTAACATACGTGTACTAAACCTAATTGGAAAAACTGTTTTCGAAAAAAATATAAACAAGGTTGCAACGCTAAGGTATAACATTGACTTAAGTTTGGAAGCAAACGGAATTTATTTTGTTGAAGTTATTACTAAAGAGGAGAAATCCGTTAAAAAGATAAATATAATGAAACAATAATTTAAAAAATAAAAATGTGCTGGGTTAATTATTTATATAATACAGTTCAATCCTTTTTAATTTTTTAAATGAGATTTCCAAATGTTAAGCACCAAAGAAATTTTAGAAAAATACTGGGGTTTTAAAAACTTCCGTGAAACGCAAGAAGAAATTATTGATTCTGTGCTGCAAGGAAACGATACCTTGGCCCTATTGCCAACTGGTGGAGGCAAATCCATTTGCTTTCAAGTTCCTGCATTAGTAAAAGAAGGTATTTGTATTGTAATATCCCCTTTAATTGCATTAATGAAGGACCAGGTAGATAACCTGGTAAATAAAGGAATTAAAGCTGTGGCGATAACTTCCAACATGCATAAGCGAGAGATTGATATCGCTCTCGACAATTGCGTTCATGGCGCTATCAAGTTTTTATACCTTTCGCCAGAGCGACTAGAAACAGAAATAGTAAAAGTTAGGTTACAAAAAATGAAGGTAAACCTAATTGCAATTGACGAGTCGCACTGTATATCTCAGTGGGGCTATGATTTCCGCCCAAGCTATTTAAAAATTGAAGCTATTAGAGAATTGTTACCCAATATCCCCATATTAGCCCTAACAGCTACCGCTACAACAATAGTGGTAAAAGATATACAAGAAAAACTTAGATTTAAAAAGACAAATGTATTTCAAAAAAGTTTCGAACGAAAAAACTTATCCTACGTTGTTATACACGAGGAAGATAAGTTACTAAGGCTTTTAAAAATTGGAAATAATTTAAAAGGTGTTGGAATAGTTTATGTACGCAACCGAAAAAAAGCACAAGACGTTGCTAGTTATCTTGTAAGTAATAAAATAGCTGCCGACTTTTACCACGCTGGTTTGGATCCTAAAATTCGGGAGCAAAAACAAATTAACTGGATGCAAAATAAAATGCGAATTATTGTTTGCACCAATGCTTTTGGCATGGGCATCGATAAGCCCGATGTGCGTTTTGTGGTTCATTTGGATTTACCCGATTCGCTGGAAGCTTATTTTCAGGAAGCTGGGCGCGCAGGGCGAGATGAGCAAAAGGCATACGCTATTTTACTTTATAATAATGGCGATAAACTAGAAACAGAGCGCATTGTAAACACCAGCTTTCCAAGTATTGAAGAGATAAAACAAACTTACCAGGCCCTGGCAAATTATTATCAAATGCCAACGGGATCGGGTGCTGGAGTTACACTTAATTTCGACATCATTGCATTTTGTGATACCTATAAATTGCAGGCATTGACGGTTTATAATTGCTTAAAGTTTATAGAAAAAGAAGGATACATTTCAACTTCCGATAATTTAAGTCAAGCATCACGAATTAAATTCGAAATTAATCGCGACGATTTGTATAAATTCCAAATAGCTTCGCCAGCTTTCGACTCTTTTATTAAATTGCTGCTTCGTTCTTATTCTGGATTGTTCGAAAACTTTGTTAAAATAAATGAATTTGAACTTTCAAAAAAATCAAATACATCACGCGAAGAAATTATTAAAAAAATTCAATACCTGCAGAAATATAATGTCCTTACTTACGCCGCTCAATCAGATAAGGCGCAACTTACTTTTGAGAAAGAGCGCGTGGATGTAAAAAACTTATCCATTTCAAAAAACAATCTTCAAGTGTTAAAACAAAAAGCGATAGAAAGATTGGAGGCTGTAATAAATTACGCAGAGAGCAAAAAAAAATGCCGCAACCAGATTCTTCTTGCTTATTTTGGAGAGACAGATTCTTATAATTGTAATCAGTGCGACATTTGTTTGGAAGAAAATAAAAAAACATTGCATGTTGATGAATTTGAAGCGATAAGTAGGCAGGTAAAAGAGTTGTTGTCCATGCACCCAATGACGCTTAGCAAATTAATAAACGCCTTAACAGAGGGGACAGAAGACAAAAGGATTCGTACAATACAGTGGCTGCTTGATAATAACCAATTAAAATACAAAGAAGACCATATTCAAATAAGCTGAGTTAGTATAAATATTTTGAAGGAACGAAGCGCTTAAAAGGTTTTATTAGGCTCGCAGGAAATTAATAATTTGTAATTATTTTGGCTTAATTCTATAGATTTTTGGTATTTTAAAAATGCTGTATCTTAAACATATTAACAAAAAAACCTTTTGTTCAATACTTTTCTGTATTTAACAAAAGGCTTTTTTAAAATTTATTGCAAATAAAAGCTGCAAATGGTTAAAATATATGTTTTACGAAACGAATTTTTTCTCGTTTCTTTTGCGATCGTTTTCATCTAAAAACACTTTGCGCAAGCGAATAGATTTAGGCGTTATTTCAACATATTCGTCAGCTTGAATGTACTCCATTGCTTCCTCTAATGAAAAAGTGATTTTGGGAGCAATTCTCATTTTATCATCGGTACCAGACGCACGCATGTTGGATAGTTTTTTTTCTTTTGTGATATTTACTACAATATCATCTTGGCGGTTATTTTCACCTATTACCTGCCCAGAATAAATTGGGTCGCCGGCTTCCACAAAAAATTTACCGCGATCTTGTAATTTGTCAATAGAATATGCAATAGAAGTTCCTTGTTCTCCCGAAATTAAAACACCGCTGCCCCTGTTAGGAATAACACCTCTCCAAGGTTCAAACGCTTTAAACCGGTGGGCCATAATAGCCTCTCCTGCAGTAGCTGTTAGCACATTATTACGCAAGCCAATGATACCACGTGAAGGTATTTCAAATTCGATATGAATTAAATCACCTTTTGGTTCCATTATTTTCAAGTCTCCTTTGCGCTGTGTAACATATTCTATAACTTTTCCAGAAACCTTTTCTGGCACATCCACTGTAAGGTATTCAATAGGTTCACATTTTACTCCGTCAATTTCCTTAATAATTACCTGAGGCTGACCAACTTGTAATTCATATCCTTCGCGTCGCATTGTTTCTATAAGAACAGATAAGTGAAGAATTCCCCTACCAAATACCAAATATGAGTCAGCAGAATTAGTTTCTTCTACTTTTAATGCAAGATTTTTTTCCAACTCTTTAAAAAGTCTGTCGCGGAGGTGTCGTGAAGTAACAAATTTGCCTTCTTTACCAAAAAAAGGTGAATTGTTTATTGTAAACATCATGCTCATGGTAGGCTCGTCAATTGCAATTGGAGTAAGGCCTTCAGGATTTTCAAAATCTGCGATTGTATCGCCTATTTCGAAACCTTCAATACCTGTAATGGCAACAATTTCTCCTGCATTAATTGAAGCTGCTTTTTGTTTGCCCAATCCTTCAAAGGTAAACAACTCTTTAATACGAGATTTAACAATTGAGCCGTCACGTTTTACCAAAGATACTTGCATATTTTCCTTTATTGTTCCTCTTAACACTCTTCCTACAGCAATACGTCCAACAAATGATGAATAATCTAAAGAGGTGATTTGCATCTGCAAAGTACCTTCATAGGCTGGTGCATTAGGGAAAAAGTCAATTATTTGGTCTAGTAAATAGGTGATGTCGGTAGTTGGGTTTCTCCAGTCGGGCCCCATCCATCCCTGTTTAGAAGAGCCATAAACGGTTCTGAAATCTAATTGTTTTTCTGTAGCTTCCAAGTTAAAAAATAAATCAAATACCTTGTCGTGTACCTCATCTGGTCGACAGTTTGGTTTGTCTACTTTGTTAATAACAAGAACAACTGTTTTGCCTTGTGCCAAAGCTTTTTGAGTAACAAAGCGGGTTTGAGGCATAGGGCCTTCAAACGCATCCACTAATAATACTACACCGTCAGCCATATTTAAAACACGCTCCACTTCACCACCAAAATCGCTGTGACCGGGAGTATCAATAATATTAATTTTTGTGTCTTTGTAATGAACAGAAACATTTTTTGCAAGTATGGTAATGCCTCGTTCACGCTCTAAGTCGTTATTGTCTAATATTAATTCGCCAGACTCTTCGTTTTCACGAAAAAGTTTCCCGGTGTGTAATATTTTGTCTACCAATGTTGTTTTGCCATGGTCAACGTGAGCAATAATGGCAATATTTCTAATGTTGTGCATTTAATTAGTTTTAATTTTTTTTAGAGGGGGGCAAAAGTAGTCATTTTTATTTAATTATTTATGAATTCACTACTTAATATAATGTTTTAGATAAAATAGAGCCGCTAAGAATAACTTTTATAGAAAACAACTTGCGAATCAAAAACAATTGAATAGTTTTGCAATCCGTATTAAACATTTTTATTTAATACATTTATATTTTATATTTTTTTAATAAGGCATGCCCGGGTGGCGGAATTGGTAGACGCGCTGGTCTCAAACACCTGTGGGAAACCGTACCGGTTCGACTCCGGTCCCGGGTACAACCAAGAGAGCTTCCAAGTCTCGAAAGTTAATTTAAACCCCATTTTCATTTCGAAAATGGGGTTTTTGTTTTATATAAAAAAATATTGTTTAATCATTCGGTCGGATCAAGAGGGATAGTTGGGGGCGAAAAAACTCAAGCATAAATATTAGCTAATCGAAAAAGGAAAAAACTAACATTCCTTACTCCCCTAAAAGACGACAAACTGTTTCATACTTCCCTCTTAACAATTTACATCTGTATGGAATGGTGTCATGCGGAACAACATTTGATGCATTTTTCAATTTATCTGTCATTAAAAAATCGCCCAAATCAATCATAAAATCAGGATGGTCGTTCAATTGGTTTTGCAAACATCTTCTATATAAAGCTGTATCGCTTGATGCATCCATGTGTGGGTCAGCTTGCACAATATATACGAACGTATCTCCTACATTTCTTTGAGTATGAAACGTATATTCAGGTCTTGTTATATAATTAGTTGCACCATGAAGCCTGCAATTTAACCTATAATAGTATTGGGTGTTTGGCTGCAATCCATTGATGATAACTTCCGCTGTAGCACTGTCGTTAAAAGGAATCCAAGTTGTTTGTGAGGTGTAATTTCCGCTTATTGTTCCAAACTCCGCACGCAAGTCGACAGAGTCGGAAAACATAGTTTGTATTACAACACTATTGTTGGTTGGTCTTCCTAACACTTCGGTATGTATTATGTTTTGGGCAATTGCAAAACATGAAAGAGTCGAGAATATCACTGATAAAAATAATCGCTTCATAACTTTCTATTTTTTTGCCTTAGTTGTGATTGATAATTATTTTTTTAGTCTCTAGTGCTGTTCCTGCATTAATTTGAATTTGATAAACACCATTTGGAACATCAGTAATATCAATACTCTTAGAGGTAGACTGTAAAATAAGTTTGCCAGTTACATCATACATCTTCACAAGTAAATTATTCACATTATTTCCCGTAAGGATATGTAAAATATCGTTGCTAGGGTTTGGATAAAAATTAATTGTAGATGTCTTTTCAGTTTTGTTCTCTACTGATGTTACACAGTTATTTCCTACAGAATAAGAAAACGCAATTTCGCCATTTTGATGCAATCCAGAAAGAGTATCGGCAGGAAGATAAGCCCTTACAAAATCTACTTGTACACAAAGAGGTGAAACAGTAACTCGAATATGACCTGTGCCCACAATTGTGTCTGATTCATAGGCTGAAGCATTTGCCAACATG
>Ga0114966_10001207_pt1 | contig 24093 bp, 15 predicted proteins | sample M_130207_XF_Meta_FD_87029 | JGI IMG/M metagenome (GOLD analysis project Ga0114966, IMG submission 87029) | Freshwater microbial communities from Lake Montjoie, Canada to study carbon cycling - M_130207_XF_MetaG | ecosystem: Environmental > Aquatic > Freshwater > Lake | place: Lake Montjoie... | reverse complement strand
GACATAGACGCGGCGGCTGTCGAGTTCGAGTTCTGACCGTGCGATGTCGCGCAAACGCGACCGCGTGGTGGGCACGGCGGCATCAACTGGAGGATTGCCGAGACCGTCCGCTGCCGGGCCGCTAGATCCCGCTGACTCTCGCGCAGCAGTCACCTCGGCGATGAACCGGTCGAAGTCTGCGAGAGTCGTCATACGCGCGCCGCCGACGAGGTACGTCGTCAGGCGGATGCCCCTTATCCCGCGAGTCGACCATCGGTACGCTGTGGCGATGTGCGGTCTGCTAGGATGGAGATTGCAGAGCGACTTGAGTGAGATGTAGTCGGCGATACTGATGCTTATTGGCACTTGCTATTGCCCTCGATTACGTGGAGATGCGATTCGCACGTAGTGAGAGTAGGCGGCAAAGCAGTGATAGGGCAGCAGAATGGCTACTGATAAACCCCGGGGGTTTATTCCTCGTTGTCGGGCTTGCGTCCCGGAGACCGGCGGGGGGGCCGTAGTAGACCATGATCGAGGGCGTGCTTATCAGCAATCTCGCGAAGTTTGTCGGCGTGATTGATGATTGGCCAAGCACGCCGCTCCCGCTCTTGCTTCACCAAATCAAAGAGATCCGTTCCGAAATTCTTGTGAATTGTCATCTGCTCGTAAACGAACTCCGCTTGCTCCTCTTTGAGTCGGTTCGTCAATGCGGGGATGCGAGAAGGGACGTTGGAGATGGAGGCAGCCAATTCTTGAACGGACATGCACATCCCCAACTCCAATTTGAACCCTTTTTCATTGGCTGGCAACTCCTTTCGTATGCGATGTAAGTCGAAGCAAATCTTTGATGACACCGCAGCTTCGTAACTCCACTTTGCAGCCAGCCTGATGGCCTCACCTGTTGCGTCCAGTTGGCGTCCAATTTCCTCGATAAAGTCCTGCTCCGATTGTTTTATAGTCTTTCCCCGCACGAGCAGGGCCATTAGCGCACCGACTGAGTTGCCCGCCCCATACCAGTGACGCAGTTCAGATCGCCCCGACCAGAAATTGGTCGCAATTGTCCGTAACTTGTCAATTTCCTCTAAGTACAGCCAGCTTGACGAGCTCGTTACAGCCTGAGAAGTGGCAGACCCGCCGCAGCTAGAGGAGCTGTGGAAATGTTTGTTGGCCTGGGCGGCAGCGATTCGCGAAAGACAATTGTCGAGCAGCATCACCTTGGTGACCGGCAGGCCGTCGCACAATGCGACGAGCGGTTCAAAAACCAAGTCGGGTGCCGGAAGTTGCACGTAAAATCCCAACAGAAACGCTGCTCTGTTCGGTGGAAGCTCCTGCTGTGGTTCTGGTTTGGTCTTCGTGACCTCAATGGAGGTTGATTCACTTACCGGCGTTAAATCCTGACGAGCGGCTAAATCTCCCGCTGCCGCTGGCACTGTGAACTGTTCGGAGTCTCCGATCGTTGCGGCCTTCTTTGCAGACTTCTTTCTCATCCGATCACCCCGATCACTTTGATTGCCTTGGCCCGGTTCGCTTCGGCATACGTTTCCGTAATGCTCGCCGACTGATGCCCGAGAATAACCTGGGCCGAGTCCAGCCCAAACTCAGCGCGAACGCGAGTGGCACAGAGATGCCGAAGTTGATGCGGATGCCAGTGCGGGACAACCGCTTTCTTGATGCCGTATTCGATTGCTCTCCGATAGCTATCCCGATCGTAGCGATCTCGCTTGGGACGCTTGGGGGCAGCGGCCGGGTGGCGTGCTGCCTGACTCGGCGTGACCTTGGATTTTCGAGTCTGCTTACGAACCAAGTTTCGTTCAGCCTCAGCTTCAGCCGGACTGAAGCAGTGAGCAGACTTGTCTCGATGCAGCCAGGGACGCAGGATTTCCCGCGCTTGTGGCCCCAGATAGATCGTCCGTTCGATGTCCAGATAGTCCGTCTTGTGGTACTGGGGACGAAAGACCCATGTGGCTTCGGTTTGATCCACATCACATGGACGCATCAGCACGACCTCTCCGGAACGCATGCCCGTGAGAATCTGCAACTGAATCATCGCGGCCACTTGGCGCGAGACGTGTGGGATCACCGCATCGACGTGTTCGATCGGTACTGGACGAATCGGCGGAGATTCCTTCGCCTCTGTTCGACCCTTCTTCAGCGGAGCAACCGCTCGCAGACCTTCAAGAACCAGTGGCGGAACGAGTTCGTTCTCCACGCCCCACTTGAACACCCGGCGGACGCGGTTGACGCGTTGATTGATGTGGCGACGGGCCAGCTTCTGCTGAATCATCTTCTCTCGGACGGCCTTCAAGGCCAGTGGGCCGAAGTCACGCACAACAGTTCTGCCGTAGAGTTCACGGACGGGCTTCATGGCATCCCGGACGGCGACGTACTCACTCGTGGGCTTGCCATTCCGTGAATAGTAAGACTCGGCAAACGCGAGGTAGGCGGCGAGAAGTTCGTTCACCGACAGCGTGCCGAGTCGAGCCGGTGGAACGAGCTGTCGCCCATTTCCCAGCCACTCAGCAACCAGTTTTTCGTAGGCGCTGTGACTGGCGGGAGAGTCGTGGGGGCCGAGATAGTGGTCGTGACCAGAGAGTGTCACGATCGCCTGGCCAGAGGCTTTGTGGTGACGGTACTTGGGTACTCGAATCGACATGAAACGGCTCCTCAGATCCTGAATCCGGTACAATACCGGATTGAACAGGCGTTCAGAGGCCGCGTTGTCGACCATCGACAAGTACGCAACTATTGCGTTCGGCAGGACTTAGGGAAGTGTCCCCGGCTGGAGTCGAACCAGCAACCTTCGGCTTCGGAGGCCGACGCTCTATCCAATTGAGCTACGGAGACAAATGAGCTTTTTCACCGGGCGGTGAGCGGCAGAGGTTTACCGGTAACGGACGACCTCGACGCGGCGAGAGGGTACGAGCCGATTTCGGGAATGTCAATTCGCGGTACTGCGATCGCAGGGTCATCGCTGTTTTCAATTGCGGGCGGATTGATTTGCAACCGTATGCAGCCCGGAGTAACACATTTGTCACTGCGAGGCACTCAGCCGAAGTGTAAAGGACGAGATGTGTGGCGTTCCTGGCTCACGCTTCGGGTGTGTCACTGCGGGCCGCGTGAGGTATGGGCGGGCATTGGGGCTGCGTTGCACTCACACCACGTCCCTCTTCAATATCCCCTTCACGATCTGCCCCGCTTGGCCGTCAAGCAGCGTCGCTTCCCCCGTCGGCCTGCGGTACGTGAGTTGTTGCGGGTCGAGACCGAAGAGGTGCATGAGGGTTGCGTGGTAGTCGAAGTGATTGACGATGTCTTTCACCGCGTGGACTCCGAAATCGTCAGTCGCTCCGTGGACGTGGCCGCTCTTCATGCCGCCACCAGCCAGCCACATGCTGAACCCGTACGTGTTGTGATCACGGCCGATGCTCTTCTCATTTTGAACGACCGGCAGGCGCCCCATCTCGCCGCCCCAGTGGACGAGCGTTTCGTCGAGCAGCCCGCGTTGTTTGAGGTCCGCGACGAGAGCCGCGCACGGTTGGTCGGTTCTCAAGCATTGAGCTGGCAGTGCCGTCGTGATGTTGCCGTGATGGTCCCAGTTCTGTGTCCCCGAGAAGATTTGAACGTAGCGCACTCCTCGTTCGACGAGTCGCCGCGCGATGAGGCATCGCGACGCCCAGTCCTTCGTTTTCGGATCGTTGAGTCCGTACATGTCCTGGGTGGCGGCGGTCTCTTGCGACAGATCGAGTGCCTCTTTCGCGGCGGTCTGCATGCGAGCGGCCAGTTCATAGCTGGCGATGCGAGCCGACAGATCGTTCTCACTCGGATGCCGCTCCATATGCTCGCGGTTCAATTCGCCGAGCAGTCCGAGGAACCGTTCCTGCGGGACTCCCGCCAACTGCGGTGGCGGGTCGAGGTTCAGAATCCGCGGCTCACGCGGGCGGATGACCGTTCCCTGATAGAGCGATGGCAGGAAGCCGTTCGTCCACATGTCGGTTCCCAGCACAGGCAGTCCGCCCGGATCGGTCATCACGACGTAAGCGGGGAGGTTGGCGTTCTCGCTGCCGAGGCCATAAGTCAGCCACGAACCGAGCGACGGTCGACCCGCGTTGATGCGTCCCGAACTGAGTGCATACAGCGACTGCCCGTGATTGTTGACCCCCGTGTGCATCGACCGAATCAGACAGATGTCGTCCGCCACGCGAGCCAGATGCGGGACGAGTTCGCTCAATTCCATCCCGCACTCGCCGCGTTGCTCGAACTTCCACGGCGAGCCGAACAGCTTGGCACTCGACTCGGCCGCGTTGTCGTATTTGATCTCACCATCGAACTTCTGGAGATGCCGCTTCGTGATCTCGGGCTTCGGGTCGAACAGGTCGATGTGACTCGGCCCCCCCTGCATGTACATCGAAATCATCGCCGTCGCCTGTGCCGGTTTCGGAGGCTGCTTCGGCAACAAGTCATACTGCGGCCGCTCCAACGCCGGCTTGGCCGGAGCACCCAACAGACCGTCACGCTGCATCAAGGTCGCCAAAGCGAACGAACCGAGTCCGAAGGCTTGCTGCTGAAGAAAGTGTCGTCGTGAGTGCATGGTCTTTCCTACTTGAAGAGATCAGCGAGAATCAGTGTTCCCAATTCTTATTTTGATCTGCGTTCTCTGTACGACTCACGTTTCGTCGCCTAGTGCGAAGATTGTCGAGCGAGCAGGGTTCGCGTGATTTGGTGCTCCGTCGTCATTAGTCCGAAGGAGTTTCGTCTCACAGCCCGGGGTTGCGAGCGAAGCGAGTTACCCCGGGTGAACGGCTGAATGAGTTACGTACCCCAACGGGATTCCGCCATTTCCCGGTCTCTCATGACGCAACCCTTTCAGGGTAGGTGGCGAGTGCAACCTCGCCCCAGGGTAGCCGCGACGCGCGGCAACCCTAGGCTTTGTGACGGAACTCCTTCGGAGTAAACGCTGGCCGTCCGACTTCAAACATATCCCAATGAAAACTCAATCCACGTACAAAAACCCGTTTGAGCAGATCAGTGCTTGGCAAAGCAGCGACATCGCGCGGGTTGCTGGTGCCAGTTGCTTTGGGCGTTCCGCTTCCGCCAGTTTGCCGATGGCTTCTTCAAAGTACGTTTGTTGTGACGCGAGGAACGTTGTGGCGCGAGTCGTTTCGGTTTCGTTGGCGGTTCGGCCGTAGGCGAGTTGCCAAGCGCGGTGGATGCGGGCGACGGGATCAGCGGAGGACTCTTCGACTCGGCGAGCGAAGGCTTCCGACTGCTTGATGAGGATGTCGTTGTTCATCAGGAGCAGCGACTGCGGGGCGACCGTGCTGAACGTGCGGCGTTCGCAGTTGGGGGCGGTGTTGGCGACATCGAATGGCTCCAACATGCCGAGCGGCATCGAGCGTCTGACTTGGATGTAGAGGCTGCGGCGGAACTCGTTCTCGCCGAAGCCGTCTTGTTTGCCGATCAGGATGCCGTTGCCATCGCGCTCGCCCGAGCCGACGATCACTTGGCCATCGGCATCGGGCAGGACCGTGATCGCCGGGCCAAACTGCTTGTCGCTGAGTCGTCCTGAGACCGCGAGGATCGCGTCGCGAATGGCTTCTGCTTCCAAGCGTCGCACCGACATGCGCGCGAGGAGTCGGTTGTCGGGGTCGATGGTTTGAAGAGCGTCGGTGCGCGTTGAGGTCTGGCGATATGCGGTCGATGTCAGCAGCAGGCGATGCAGCTTCTTGACCTGCCAGCCGGACGAAAGGAACTCGGACGCGAGCCAATCGAGTAGCTCGGGGTGTGACGGACGTTCGCCTTGAGTTCCGAAGTCGGCGGGCGTCGCGACCAGACCGCGTCCGAAGTGGTGCATCCAGACGCGGTTCACGAAGACGCGGCTCAAGAGCGGATGTTTTTCGTTGGTGAGATGCCTCGCGTAGGCGAGCCTCCGTCCCGAGGTCGGTACTTGGGGGTCATCGACTGGAATCTCAACCGGCACGGCGGCGAGGACGCTCAATTCGGCGGGTGTCACGGTCTGGCGCGGCTGCTTGATGTCGCCTCGAAAGAAGAGGACCGTCGGCGGGAGATGGCCCGGCGGTTCGGTCAGACACGCGACGAAATCGTCCTTCGGCCGCTTCGCGTTGATGTCCGCTTTGAGCTTCGTGTACTTGGACTCGATTGCAGTGGACTTGGCCGGCTCGAAGAGCGAGATCGTGCCGTTGTTCACGTTGAGCGACGGGAACTGTTTGGCGATCTCCTTCTGTTGTTCGGTCCGTTCTTTCTCGGGCGTCTCGTGAGCGAGGCGGGCCGCTTCACGCCATTCGGGGTCGATCTTTTCAAGTTCCTTCGCATATGTCTCAGAGACGAGGACTTTGTATTCGTCGAGCCGCTTCACCTCTTCAGCCTGCACTTCTTTCGCGACGGCTGCCGCTTGTTCGTGATCGGCGGCGGACCATAAGTTGACCAGACGACTGCCCGGCGCACGCCAGTTCTTCCAGTCGTAAGCCGGTTCGAACATCGCCCGGAAGCGGTAGTAATCGACCTGTGAGATCGGGTCGTACCGGTGCGAGTGACACTGCGCACAACCGACCGACAAGCCGAGCAGCGCGGTCGATGTGATTTTGATTGTCTCGGCCACAACCTCATTCCGCGCGACCTCTTGCTCAGGCCCGCTCACCGTTCCGTCCGGCCCCATCCGCAGGAAGCCGGTCGCCGCGAGCAAGTCTTGCTGTTCACGAGTCAGGTTCGGATACGGCGGCGTCAGCAGTTCATCGCCCGCCAGTTGTTCGACGACAAACCGGTTGAAGGCCATGTCACCGTTGAAGGCGGCGACCACATAGTCGCGGTACTTGAAGGCCCACGGTCGGACATGGTCTTCCTCACGATACCCGTCGCTGTCGGCATAGCCCGCGACATCCAGCCAATGCCGTCCCCAACGCTCTCCGTAACGAGGCGAATCGAGCAGCTCGTCGAGCAACCGCTCCCACGCATCCGGCGCGGAGTCGTTCACAAACTGCTCGACTAACTCGGGCGTCGGCGGGACACCGAGCAAGTCGAAGTGAACTCGCCGCAACAGTGTCAGCCGGTCGGCTTGTGGCGAGAAGCTGAGCGGTGCGTGAGTTGGGTTGGACGGGCGGGAATCTGTAGGGTGGGACAAGCTCGCTTCGAGCGCCGGCCCACCATCGGATCGCGTGGAGACTTCTTGGTGCGCCGGCGTGGCGAAGCGCCGCTGGTCCCACCCTACGGTCGCAAGCTGTTTCAACAGAAAAGCATCGACCGGCGATGCGACCAACTCGGGGCGAGCGACCGTCGGGACCGGCGGCTTCACGACGAGTTGAAAGGCCCAATGCGTCCGCTCTTCCTCAGTCCATTGGCTGTCGCTCGGGACTGTGTCAGGTTCGGCCCGCGCGGTCTTGGCTCCTTGCACCAGCCACTCGCGCAACACGGCCTTCTCGGCAGCAGGCATCTTCTTTTTACCGGGGGGCATCTCGTCGGCGAGGACTCGTTTGAATAGCAGACTCGCGTCCGGCTGGCTCGGCATAATTGCGGGTCCAGACTCGCCCCCCTTGCTCATCAACCGCACGAGCCTCAAGTCCAACTTCCCTTCAGGCTGCTCTTCGTCGCCATGACACTGCCAACAGTGCGCCTTGAGGATCGACCGGACATGCGTCTCGAACAACACGGGCTTTGTTGTGGCTGGCGATGAGATCGCTGCAACTTGAGTAGCCACTTCGACCGCCGCGCCGGCGGACTTGTCTGCCGCAGCCACTCGCGCCGGTGCGTCTTCAGCGAACGTGGCCGACATCCAAACAGCGGTCTCGGACCAGCGGCCACTCGCAACAACGAGCAGCCCTACAACAATCGTGAACGCAATCGCAGTGCGTGACATCGCGAAGCTTCCGGGCAGGGGATCGGGCGGAAAAACCAGCAGCGGACTGATCGTAGCTCACCCCACAGGCATCGGATAGCAGGCTCTGATGCGTTGAGTCCATTTAACCGAAGCCGTCGCAGTTTCGCGGCGATGACTTTGCCGAGCGAGGATGCAGCCGCTAACCTCTTGGACGCCGCTCACTTCTTGATCGTGTCCAGCAGTCTTTCCAACGTGGAGGGCCTGCGGCGCGAGACCTCAATACGCAGACAGATGTTCTGTCGGGAGATTCGACAATGCCTTTGGTACCGCTTCGCACCGTGCTCGATCACGCCGCCGAAAACAACTACGGCGTGGCAGCGTTCAACGTCAACAACATGGAGCAGATCCAGTCGATCATGGAGGCGGCCAAAGAGACCAACTCGCCTTGCATCGTGCAGGCGTCGCGCGGCGCGCGGTCGTACTCGCAAGACAACTACCTCCGCCACTTGATGCTCGCTGCCGTCGAGCTCTATCCGCAGATTCCGATCGTCATGCACCAGGATCATGGCAACAGTCCCTCGACCTGCATCAGCGCGATGGATAACGGCTTCACCTCGGTGATGATGGACGGGTCGCTGATGGAAGACGGCAAGTCGCCCGCCGACTACGACTACAACGTCGCCGTGACGCTGGAAGTGGTCAAGCTGGCTCACGCGCGGAACGTCTCGGTCGAAGGGGAACTCGGTTGCCTCGGTCGGCTCGATACGGGTGAAGGGGAAGCGGAAGACGGTCACGGAGCGTCGGGCAAGCTCTCACACGATCAACTGCTGACCGATCCGGAAGAGGCCGAGCGATTCGTTGCGGCCACCAAGGTCGATGCCCTCGCCGTCGCGATCGGCACCAGCCACGGAGCCTACAAGTTCGACGCCAAGCCGACCGGCGAAGTCCTCGCCATGAAGCGGATCGAAGAAATTCACCGCCGTCTGCCAAACACGCATCTCGTGATGCACGGCAGCTCGTCGGTGCCGCAAGAACTGCAAGACATCATCAATCAGTTCGGCGGCAAGATGAAGCAGACATTCGGCGTCCCCGTCGAAGAGATTCAGCGCGGGATCAAGTTTGGTGTGCGGAAGATCAACGTCGATACCGACTGCCGCATGGCGATCACCGGCGCGATCCGCAAGATCCTGCAACTGGAGCCCGAGAAGTTCGATCCGCGCGACTACCTCAAGCCCGCTCGCGAAGCGATGAAGCAGGTCTGCATGGCTCGCATGATCTCGTTCGGCCAAGCCGGCAACGCCAGCAAGTTGATGGCCAGCGGCCGCTTGAAGTGACCGAATAATGATTGAAACGAGAAGCCCCGGTTGTCACCACAGCCGGGGCTTTTTTCGTTTGGCGTCAATCCGCAGCGAGGGTGAGAGCTTTGGCGTGGCTGACAGAGGTCGGATGAACCAAGATGCAGGGGCGGACAAGTTCGCTTCGAGCGCTGGCCCACTCTACATCGAGTTCTGTCGGTCACATCAGCTTTGGCATTCTGGTTCTCGCTGTGAGAACTTGGTTTTGACACGTTTTTCGCTTCCAACTAAAGTCCCGCCCCCACCGGCGAGCCAAAGGACTGGCTCGTCAAATTGAGGCGGTCTGTCACACGGATCGCCTTCCCTCCGCAAGGCAAGGACGGCCGAGTGAACTCATCGCCGCGCGTACTCGTGATCGACGAATCCTCCGACACGGAGACCGTTCTCAAGGCGGTCCTCGAACCGCGAGGCACCTCGGTCGGACGCAGCCGCAACCAGCGACAGGCGTCGCTGTCGGTCAGGTCTTCGCAGCCTGAAGTTGTCGTGATCGACCTTGATGGCGAGTCGGACTCGCAGTTTGCAGACTCAATGTGGCACGCAGCGCCGCGAGTCCTGATCGGGACGCATCGACCGGCTGTCGCCAATCAGCGTGAACGATTCCTTGAGAAGCCGTTTCAGTACCCGGAGCTGGTGCGTGTGATCCAAGAGTTGCTCGATGGTCAAGACGCGGCGTGATGTGACTTCGCACGTCACGCTCTATGGCTCGTTTCACCGCGTGGGCGACGCCCCCGCGCGGCAACGCAATCTCAATCATCGCGCGACGCGCCGGGCGTTGCCCACGCGGTGAAACGATGCGAACTTTGGTCGCAAAAGTAGCCTTCGTCGCTCCGCGTGAAGGAAGCGGAGTGTGATCCGGACAGGGATTGGCATCGTCATCGCCCACTCCCAATCGGCTTTCTTCTCGCGGAGCGACGAAGGCTACTTTCAGACAATCCCAATGCGCGCGGCCCGACAACATTTCGGGAACTAGTAGTACGAGGCCGTGCGAACGCGAGAGACCTCAAAGCCACTCACGCCAGCAACGCCGGGTGCAGCTTGGCCTTTCCTTCCGCACCGATCAGGCGTTGGTCGAGGCCCTGAAAGTTGTACGTCAGCTTGAAGGGATCAAGTCCCAGCAGGTGCAGGATCGTCGCTTGCAGGTCGCGCACGTCCATCGGGTTCTCGGTGATGTAGTAGCCGATGTCGTCGGTCTTGCCGTACGTCTGGCCCCCTTTGATTCCGCCTCCGGCCAGCATCATCGTGAAGGCGTGAGGATGATGATCGCGACCGATGAACGGCTGGTTCGGAGCGTTGTTCTGCTGCATCGGCGTCCGTCCGAACTCACCTCCCCAAATAATGAGCGTCTCGTCGAACAGGCCGCGTTGTTTGAGGTCCTTGATGAGCGCCGTCAATGCTCGGTCGATCTGCTGCACTTTGATCGGCAGGATCGTCGGGATGTGTTCGCCGGGACTGACGCCGTGATGGTCCCAGCCCCAATCGTAAATCTGAACGAACCGCGTCCCCGCTTCGATGAGCCGTCGCGCGAGGAGGCAATTGTTGGCGAGAGCCGCATCGGCCCCCTTGTAGACGACGCGCGGATCGCTCGCCGCATCGGACTCGGGGACGAAGCCGGGCTTCGCGCCGTACAGATCGAGGATGTGCTGCGGTTCTTTCGAGATGTCCATGATTTCGGGGACTGACTGCTGCATCCGATAGGCCAGTTCGTACTGCGCAATGCGCGTGATGGTCTCGGGATCGCCGAGTTTCTCGGCCTGAAACTCGTTCAGCGTTTTGAGGGCATCGAGTGTCTCGCGACGCCCCGCGCGGTCGAGGCCATTCGGGTTCGAGAGGAACAACACCGGATCGCCCGGTGAGCGGCATTGGACTCCCTGATAAATCGACGGCAGGTAGCCGCTCCCCCACACACTCTTCCCCGCGTCGGGCGTCTTGCCACCACTCGTGAGGACCACGAAGCCGGGCAGGTCTTCGTTCTGTGAGCCGAGTCCATACGTCGCCCACGAACCGAGGGCGGCCCCTCCAAACAAGTTCGTTCCCGTGTGCAGCATCAGCTGCGCGGGAGCGTGATTGAACTGCTCGGTGTGCATCGACTTCACGATGGCGATGTCGTCGATCACCTCGGGAAGATGCTTCCAGACTTCGCTCAGTTCCGATCCCGACTGACCGTGCTTCGCGAAGTTGAACGGTGAACCGAGCATGTTCGGCACGCCTTGAATGAACGCGAACCGCTTCCCTTCAAGGTACTCCTTCGGACAGGGCTGCCCGTTGAATTTCTTCAGCGCGGGCTTGTCGTCGAACAGATCGAGCTGTGTCGGGCTGCCCGCCATGTGGAGATAGATCACATGCTTGGCTTTGGCTGGGAGCGGCGGCTGTTTCGGCGCGAGCGGGTTCTTCGCGCGGCTGTTTGAGGAACTAGGCAACGGCGGAGCCGCGATGCCATCGCGCTGAAGCATCGTCGCGAGCGCAACGGCTCCCAAGCCGACGCCGCTCTGTCCAAAGAAGTGTCGCCGCGTGACGGCACTCAGATACTCGTGATGCAGGTTCATGTCTGGGCCTCAATGACCGAATGGAAATCCGACTGCGGTGTTCTGTACTGAGACATCTGAGCGGGGCGGCGTTCCTCGCTCACGCTGCGGGTGAGTGTTACTGCCGTCCGCGTGAGGTTGATAGGCGAGGCGGACTGGCGGTGAGTCACGCGGCGCGGCGGTGTGATTGGGCATCGAACAGGCGTTGATAAACGGGACAGGTCGCCAGAACCTCGGCGTGGCGACCGAACGCGATGGCTCGCCCGTGATCCATGACCAGCACATGCGAGACGAGTTCGACGAGAGTCGTCGTCATCGCGTGCGTGACGATCAGCGTCGTGCGACCGACGGAGAACTCGCGCAGCGTCTCGTGGATGAGCTGTTCGCTGTGAGTATCCACGGCCGACGTGGCTTCGTCGAGGATCAGGATCGCCGGGTTACGCAACAGGGCGCGAGCGAGTGCGACTCGTTGACGCTGGCCTCCCGAAAGTCGATGGCCGCGATCACCAACGTGGGTCTCCAACCCGTCGGGCAGTTGTCGCGCGAAGTCGGTCACGCGGGCGTGTTTCGCGGCCTCTTCGATCTCGGCTCGCGACGCTCCCGCGCGACCGTAGGCGATGTTGTCGGCGATAGTCCGATCAAAGAGGAACGTCTCCTGTGTGACGACACCAATTTGGGAACGCAGGTCACGCAGACCGGCCTCGCACAGATCAACGCCATCCAAGCGAACGGTTCCCGACTGCGCGTCGTAAAAGCGAGGCAGCAGGTTCACCAACGTGGACTTACCCGACCCGTTGCCACCGACAACGGCGACGGTTGCCCCGAACGGGATGCGCACGGAAACATCGTCGAGTGCCGGAGCTCTCGCGGAATCACCGCCGGTTGTTTGGCCCTTCGCGTCACTGGCCGTTGCGTAGCGAAAGGTGACGTGATCGAACTCGATCGCGACGCTGTGTCGAGGAAGCATTGCTGACTGCTTGGAAACGGTCAGCAGTGATGCGCGGTCCATCCAACCGAAGACGCGATCGCACGCGGCGGCCGCGCGTTTCACGCGCGAGTAGACCGTCGCCAGCTTGCGGGCGGGGTCGAGAATCCCGGCCAGCAACGTGTAGAGCAGCGCAAGATCCGACGCCCGCATCGGAGTCGAGGAGAGCGTGATGCCGAAGATCGAAGTCTGCTGGTAGAGAACCAGGTATGCGCCCGGAAGCGAGGTCGCACAGACGGCGACCGTCGCGAGGAACTCGACGGACGGACTGGCCAGCGCGTCGATCCGTACGATCTGCTGCGCCTTCTCGAAGTAGTCGCGCTGCTCTTTCGCGAGCCGTCGTCGGTGCAGCCGCTCGTTGCGAAAGGCGAGGACTGAGCGGAACGACGTGAGTGTCTCATCAAGCACGCGGTAAACGCGTGACATGCTTTCCATTTGCCGACCGCTGGCTCGCTTCAAACCGCGACCAAACGTTTGAAAGAGAACCACCGCGACCGGAGCACAGACGAAAGACAGGGCTGTCAAACGCCAGTTCACACGCAGCGCACACGCCACACAGAAGAGTGCCTTCAGCGGCTCCAACACCATCAGGCTGCCGAATAAAGTCAGACCGAGCGTCACTTGTTGCAGGTCGAACGTGAACCGCGACATCAATTGCGGCGTGGTCTCCAGCGCGAGCGTTTGCTGGTCGAGCTTCAGTGTGCTGCGGAACAACCGCTTCCGCACGGATTGCATCGTTCGCTGCACGATGGAACCGACCAACACATCCTGCCAGTACGACGCACAGCACTTCACAATCGTGACGGCCAGCAAGGCTCCCATCACTGCGGACAACAACGCGAATTCATCCTGCGGAACCCACGGTAGCAGCGTCGAGGCGATCCACTCGTTTTGCCATTCACTCCATCGAGCCGCAGTGAGTACGTCCTCGCTCGTCCGTAAATCGACTTGAGCTTGAAGCCGCGCGGCGGCGTGGCCTTCGCCTGCAAGCTGTTTCATCTGCACTGCGAGTTCGAGTTGGCGAGTCGTTTCCGCCGCGATCGTACCTTGCGCCGCCTGCCGTTCGGCCGCGACTAACTCATGCAGTCCCTGTCCTTCGAGCAACAACTTCACGACGGGATAGACGAGCAGCAGCGAAACCACGGATAGCAGCGCGGCCACAGCAGCCAGCCCGGCCGACGCGATCAATCGCTGTCGCAGGTGCCAGACAAACGGAATCAAACGCGCAAGACTGCCCACAGATGCCACCCCAAATCATCGGACTCAAACGAGGCGGGATTAGACAGGCAGGCTCAGAAACGGTCCAGACGAGTTCGAGCGGCTCAAAACCGGGCCTTGCGTTGGGAAAGATAGCCGACCAGCGCGCGGTCGAACGGCAGGCTGGTGTCGAGCGGCACGTAGTCGGCTCCCATACTGAGGCACTCGGTTTTGTACGTCTGTCGCAACTCTTCGACCGCGCCGAGGTAGTCTCCGCGAATCCCGGCCGCGTCCACCACGAGTCGCTCGCCCGTTTCGGGGTCTTCAAAATCGGAGAGGCCCTCGAAGGGGAAGTGAACCTCGGCCTCATCCAACACGTGGAACAGGATCACGTCGTGACCGGCATGTCGCAGCATGTGCAGGCTGTCGAGGACGGGCTTCGGATCGCAGAGGAGATCCGAGAAGAGCATCATCAGTCCGCGATGTCGCACCATGGAGGCGATGCGGCGGATGTTGCCCGCCACGTCGGTCGCTCCCGTCGGCCGGGCCTTCGACAACAGAGCCAGCATGTTGCCGAGCTGACTCCGTTTGCTGCGGGCCGGGAGACACGTTCGCAGTTGCGTGTCGAACGTCATCAACCCGATCGGATCTTGCTGGTGAATCATCAAGTAGGCGAGCGCGGCGGCCAAGCACGTGCAGTAGTCGAACTTGGTCAGCTCTTGCCGGTACGTGTAGCCCATGCTTTCGGACAGGTCCATCAGGACGTAGCCCGAGATGTTGGTCTCGGCTTGATACTTCTTCACGTAGAGACGGTCGGTCTTGGCGAAGACCAGCCAGTCGATGTCCTTCGGGTCGTCACCCTGTTGGTAGCGACGATGCTCGCTGAACTCGACGCTGAACCCTTGAAACGGGCTGGCGTGAAGTCCGGTGAGAAAGCCCTCGACAATGAACCGCGCCCGCAAATCGAGCCGCGCCACATTTCGGATGACCGACGGCTTCAGGTACTGCTCGGCACCGGGCATGGGCGGCTCTCACGCTGGAGACAGGCACTTCGCTTCGATAAACGCTTGTTGAAAAACCGTAGCGCAGACGGCCTCTCCTGTGGCTTCTTAGCGAACCACGAGCAGGCGAGCCGCCTAATCTACGTTTTTCAACAGGCTGCCCACGCGGTGAAACAAACACACTTACTTCGCGACCGAGAACTTGTGGACCGTCGTGTGGCGATAGGTCTCACCGGGGTTGAGGCGTGTCGTGGGGAATTCGGGGCGATTCGGTGAGTCGGGAAAGTGCTGCGTCTCCAAGCAGAACGCGCCGTGCTTGGGAGCGTTGCCCGTGGCAGGCGTCCCTTCGAGAAAGTTGCCCGTGTAGAACTGGATGCCCGGTTCGGTCGTGGAGATTTCCATGACTCGGCCCGAGGTCGGTTCGACGATTTTAGCGGCTGGGCGCAGTTCGCCCGCCGTGCCATCAACGACATAGCAGTGGTCGTAGCCACCGGCTCCGTTGACCGGCTCAGTGATGCGAGTGCCGATCTTTTCCGGCTTGAGGAAGTCCATGCAGGTTCCCGCGACGGCAGCCAGTTCACCACTGGGGATGCCCGTTTCATCGACCGGGAGGAACTGCGAACACGAGAGTGTCAGTTCGTGATCGACGATCAGTCCGCTACCGGCACCCGCCAAGTTCCAGTAAGCGTGATTGGTCAGGTTCAGCACCGTCGGCTTGTCGGTCGTGGCGACGTATTCGATCTTCAACTCGTTGGCATCGGTCAGCGTGTACGTAATGACCGACTTCAACTCGCCGGGATAGCCTTCTTCACCATCGGGGCTGGTGTAAGTGAACTTCACGCCGGTGGCGTCATCGTTCTGAAACGGCGCAGCCTTCCAGACCTTTTTCATGAAGCCGACTTTGCCGCCGTGCAGCGTGTTGGTGCCGTTGTTCAGAAAGAGGCTGTATTCGGTACCGTCGAGCGAGAACTTTCCTTTCGCGATGCGATTGGCAAACCGGCCGCAGGCACCGCCGAAGTAGGGGTTGTTCTCTTGATAGCCGGCGATGTCGGGAAAGTTGAGGACCACGTTGGCGAGTTTGCCGTCACGGTCGGGGACTTCAACCGATGTGATGATCGCACCAAAGTTGATGAGTCCGACTTTCATCCCCGACCGGTTTCGCAAGCTGTACTGGATCACTTCGTCCCCCGCTTCGGTCTGACCAAACGGTTCGTTCTGCACGGTGAGCATAGGTTCTTCCGAGGTGGGTGAGTCTGTGGTTTCCAGTGCGGGCTTGGCTGCTGCGAGCGTGCCGCCTGCCTTCGGAACGGGTTTCGTCACTTGTCCTTCACAGCCGACGAAAGCCAAGCTGCATCCAGCCCACATTCCCGCCATCAGCATCTGTCGAAACGAAGTCTGCATTGCGTGCCATCCAGTGAAGTCGAACTGACTCAAATCCGAAGCGGCGGTATCTTGGGTTGCGTCCCGAACAGGGTCAAGCGAGCCACTCGCATCAGGCGAATGGATAGAAAAAGCCGTTGCTTGATCGTTTGAGACGAGACTGCTATCTTCCCCGCCCCGCTGAGAGCCATCTCCGGCGGATTCACGTAGAGATAAAAAGATGACTGGAGTGCAGAGCTAATGGGTGTCAAGCAGACGGGTAAAGGGCGACGCAAGATTGGCCGCAAGAAGCGGAAGAACCGCAGCAAGATTCGGCACCGTAAGTAAGCGAGTTCGCGCCTGGACTCGTTCCTCAGCCAGCACAATTTCTGGCGGAGTTCGCGCGGTCCTGATTCGCAATGAACAATCGTCGTGACCGGTTTATCCGGATTGCGACTGACGATGAAATTCAGAAGCCCGGCATTTCCGAATGCCGGGCTTCTTGCGCGCGCGGATGGGTTGGGAAGCGTAGCTCTGACGTGACCGACAAAAGTCGCCTTCATCGCTCCGCGTGAAGTCAGCCGAGTCACCCGCGATCCGAATACGCGAGAAACAGCGTCATTCAGCGTTCGGCTCTATTCACGCGGAGCGATGAAGGCGACTTTTGGGCGGGCGCATCACGAAGTCGCGATGGAAGCCATCACGACTCCCACCGCCGAGTCTGGTCCACAGATCGCTTTCACTCGTGTGTCGGGTTTGCCGAACTTGGTCTTGAGGTAGCCGAGGGCCAGTGTTTCTCCAGCTTCGTTCCGCAGCGGGGCCACTGAGGTGAGGACGCCCGCTTCGTCATCGGACTCGGCGGCGAATAGCTTCGTGCCGGGGGCAATTGATAAGTCGGAGGCGAAGCGGACGCGACGGAGTTCGCGGTTGGTGTGACCGAGCGCGTCGAGTCGTGCGATCGGTTCTTGCCCGAGATAGCAGCCCTTAGTGAACGAGATGCACTGCGGCGTGCGAGCCACTTCCTGCGCGAGGTTCTCATCGGTGATGTCACGGCCGAACAGCGGGAACCCGGCGGCGATCCGCAAGGAATCAAATAGGTCGCTCGATCCGGAGACGACTCCCACCGCGAGTAGGCTGCGTTGCATGGCGTCTCGCGCGGTGAGTGACAGCGAAATCAGAAATCCCGGCTGGAGGAAGCAGTCCGCGCGGCGGATCACGAACGGCTGGCCAAAAGATTCGCGTTCAACATGGCCGTAGGGCGGCAGGCCCTCGTCGAGCATCAGCAACTGCGCTGCGTGTGGCCCCGTGAGGAACAATGCGCCCAACTCGTTCGACCGGTCGTGGAACGTCACGTCCTCGCGAATCAAGTAGCGGTCGAGATGCGTGATGATCGTCTCGGCCTGCCCGGTGACCGTGTCCAACCAGAGTGAGGTCGCGGTCGCGAAGACGAAGACGTGACCGACCGCCTTCCCCTTGATGTTCGTCAAAATCGCTTCGCAGCCCTGCCCCGGCTCTAGCCGCTTGATGTCATTCGTGCAGAAGCCGTGCAGAAATTTGGCTCGATCCGCGCCAGTCAGTTCGATTTGAGTGCGACCGCTCAGATCGAAGAGTGTCACCGCGGTGAGTTCGCCCGCGCGGTAATCGGCGGGACGGTGTGAGGCGGAATCGGCGATGTGATTGGTCATCCGTGGACGGTGCCTCGCGGAAAAGTGTGTGATGAAGTCGGCCAGCGCGAGCGCGCTTCAAAACTAGCCCGACGCGCGAGCGAGGGCTTCATCGTCATCGAATGTCCAGCCCTCGCTTGCGCGTCGGGCTAGTTGTTCGAGGCGAAAACAGGTTTTGAAATGTGCCCGCGAGTCGTCAAACGAATAGAGGCCATTCGACGGAGCGACGGGCCTACTGTAGTCCAGTCGCTCCGTCGACTGGAGTCCTGAGACTTTCTCAACCGCCGCTGGCACCGCTGGCACCGTGGACGATGAGGGCGTTGCGAGACGGGGTGAAGTCGATGCGGCGGGCGGACGTTTCTGTTGGCGGGCCGCGTTCGGAGTCGCGGGCGACGGTCGCGTTCTCTTTGCCGTGTGCCCGCAGCATGTACAAGCCCTTCGAGCCGTCGTAGCTGATCTCATCGGCGGTCGCGTAGAAACCACGGCCTTCGATTTGCGCGTTGCCGTGTCCAACGAGTTGCTGGTACGCCACCGGGTTGTTCGGTCCCTTTCCCTGATGAACGATTTCGAGCTGTTCGCATCTCATGCTGCCCGCATCGCCGGTGAGCTTGTCGCGATTCAGAGTCTCGATCGGACTTTTGACAGGACCATGTACGACCCACACCGCGTCGTGGAATGTCGCCCGTTGGCGTTCGATGTGGCCGGTCATCTTGCCTTTGAAGTCCACACGCGTGTAGTTCCATTCCGAAGCGACGACCGTGATCGGCCGATTGGCTTGAATGACATCCGTCGTGGAGCCGCCCGTCAGGCCACTTTTGCCTCGCTGCCAGAGCAACATGTGACCCGGCCCTTGAGCGAAGGCGGTGTTCTTCACGCGGTCGAATTGGAACTCGGCCAGCTTGCCGCGCCGGACTTGAACGAGCTTCGTTCCTTGTACTCAGAGTTTTCAAACGTCACGTCTTCGCGGCACGAGACCGACTGGAGTTCCGGCTGCGTCTTGATGGACTCATCCGAGAATGACAGACGCTCGGTCAATCCCACGTCCATCAATTCACAACGCATCGTGGTTCGTCCTAGCTCCGCGCGGACCTTGCCGACGAACGTCGCCTGCTGGCCGTTGAACTCCATCGACTCATCCCACCAGACATCTAGGTCTGGGTCGGCGGTCAATTCACCGAGAGCGGCAATCGGCGCCCGCTTGGGCATTGGTAACTGAAGCAGTCCGTGCCCTTTGACCCATGCCCGGTTGCCCGCACGGTCGAGATGGACTTCGCGCCCCTCGATATGAACGCCGCGATCACGCAAGTGTGCGGGACTGCCGTACAGATGGATCACTTGATCCGACGGGCCTGCGTTGGTGAGGTCCATGCGGTCGCCTTCCGCGGTGAGCGGTGGCTCGCCCGGCTTGCGGTTCTGGCGGACCTTCACATGTCCGAGTGTCCCGATGAAGGTGACTTCAGGCTGAGACTGGCCGCTCACTTTGCGAAGCCGGACGCCGATGCGGTCGGCGGTCAAATCGAGTGGCTCGGTGGTGGAGCGGCTTTGATCCGAGACGGAATTCCGTCCCGCAGCCCCCGTTGACACTGAGGGAATGTCAATCGGCGGGCCGAGCGAACCGTCCGCTGCTCCGCGAGGCAAAGTGGAGTGGGACATTTGCTGGACTCGATCATTACCGCTCTCGCGCGGGGCGTTGCCCACGCGGTTAAACGAGGGTTGCTCCGCGTTCGAGTCGTCGCGCGAGGATGTCTCATCTAGCACTAATGCGGCGAGAGTCAGTTCCGCGCGCGAGCGTGTTCGCGCCGAGACGCTGGGATCGCCGGCCTCATCGAAGCGAACATCGAGTTCGTGCGAACGAGCGACGAGCTGCGGGCTGACGAGTGCGACTTCTCGCTCGGCAAAGAGGCGTTTCACGTCGGGTTCGGTCGCGGCGTTGGATGGCACCGCAGAAGTGGACGGCGAGCCTGATGAAGCGTCATTCAAACGCAGCACGCCACTGGCCGAGAGCGATGCGACCCAGATACGAATCCGTTCCGCTCCCAGTCCCATCCGTTTGCTCGGCTGACGGAATGAAGCCTTTTGATCGAGTTGAATCACATCGAGTCCCGTCGTGCGGTCGGTCGTCAGGCTGAGCTGCTTCGCCCATGAGGCAATGAACGCGAGCTGGTTCGAGCCGGGAGGCATCGACTCCAAACGACCCGCTCCTCGGCACAGGACTTCACTGAGCGAATCGCGTTCGCCGAGTCGCACTTCGATGTCGGGAACGACCAGCGTGGTCCCGCGCTGCGAGATCGTCACTCCCTTGGGGTCGCTCAGATGCAGCGTCTGTTGCAGGGCGTGGTAGTCCAGCTCGGCCATGTCGGCGCGAAGGCCATTCCCTTGCGAGACAATTCGCATCTTGCGCCCTGCAACGCCGGTCGCGGTCAGTCGCTCGAACTCAAGGTCCGTTTCAATCTGTTGGTAGGACGACTTCCGTTCGACAGCAGCCTCGGCACTGACAACACTGCCGTCGGTCGAGCCGTCGCTGTTGTCTTTCGGCCCCGCCTTCGGCTTGGCCGCGAAGTGAATCTTCAGGAGATCGCAATCCAAGCCGTCGTATTCGTTCGGCCCGGTCTTGGTGGAAACGCGGACATCCTTCGAGAACGTCGCCGTCTGCGAAGCCATGTCATATTCGAGTTCCCACGCTTTGCGAATGTTCACGACGACTGGCTTGCCCTGCCGACGCATTTCGACATCGAGTCGCACGTCTTCAAACTTCTTCGTCGCGGGATCGATCCCGCCGGAGAGCCGGACATTGCGAATGCCGAACACATGCGGACGGTCTCGTCCGGGCAACCCCTCGGCGGGGATCAGACTCATGTGCAGACTGCGGCCCGAACCGACGTGCGGCCCAAATCGAAAACCCACCGGATGCGTGCTGATGAGCGACGGAGCGGACTCATCGAAAATGAACCGCTTGCCTTTGACCTCCAAGCCACCGGAACCTTTCACCTGCACTTCGCCATCGAGTACCGCACCAACAACGCGGCCGGGGTTCGAGTGTTTGTCATCGAAGGCCGACGCGAACCGGATCTGCGCTGAGTCACTCACCAACGACACGGCCTGCTCGCGCCCCTGCTGGTCCTTGCTGATCCAGACCATCGCAAACGGCTCGAAGTTCACCAGCCGCTGGTCCGTCTTTTCGCGGTCCCAGTTGTTGGTGAAGATGAAGGCCTGACCGGCTCGCAGCATGTACTCGGACTGCGCAGCCCACGACTGTTCGGTCAGGTACGACTCCGCGATGCGCACGTTCTCCGCCGGCCGGTGAGACTCAGTCTGCTCCTCGGCAACCTGTGGCGCGACCGGTTCATCCGGGATCACAACCAAGGGCCGGATCGCGACCGCGTACACCGCATACAACCCGGTCAGGCTGACGGCCGTCGCAATCGTGAAGAGGATCCGGGAGAGCATGAGAGGCGATGTCCGTCGCAGGTTTGTTTGCGTGGCTTCTGGAACGAGAGAGGGAAGAGATTGATAACTGCAAATTGGTAACTGCAAATTGCTGATTCAAGGACGCGAAATGCCCTCGGTACGGATTCCGTTGTTTTCCAATTTGCAATTAGCATTTACCAATGATCAATTTGCATTCGCCTTCTTTCATCAGCTCCGGTTGCCCTACCCGATCCCGATCAGATCCGTGATGTCGATCAACCCAATCGGTCGCCGGGTTGAATCAATGACGGGCAGTTCACTGACATGCTTCGCACCGAGTATCTGGAGGGCCTCTTCGATGATCGCGTCGGGACCAATGGTCAGCGGATGGTGCGTCATCGCGTCGGTGATCGGCCGATCGAACTGATCGTCCTGCCGCCGTTCGAGCATCCGTGCGAGATCGCTGTCCGTGAACAGCCCCGACAGGCAACCCTCGTCATCGACAAGCATCACCGCGCCCGTGCGGCGTCCGGGTCGAGAGAGACTCACGAAGACTTCGCGAATCGTGGCGGAGTCGGCCGCGATCCGTACTTGATCGCCCGATCGCATGACATCTTTGACGGCGGCCACGCGGCGACCGAGGCTTCCGCCCGGATGAAACACCGCAAATTGCTGCGGCGTGAAATTGCGCTGCTGGCTGAGTACGAGAGCCAAGGCGTCACCAATGGCCAGCATCGCGGTCGTGCTGGTCGAAGGAGCGAGCCCGTGCGCCCCGGCCTCCACCAACCGCCCCAGCTTGATCGTGACATCGGCCTCCGCCCCGAGCGTACTCGCGTCGCTCGCCGTGATCGCGATGATCGCCTGCCGTCGCTCACGAATCAGCGGGAGGAGCCGACAGATTTCGTCCGTCTCACCGCTGTTTGAGAACATCAACCAGACATCGTCCTCGGCCACGCAACCCAAGTCGCCGTGCAACGCTTCCGTCGGATGGATGAAGTGAGAACGAGTCCCGGTCGAGGAGAGCGTCGCCGCGACTTTGCGAGCGATCAGTCCCGCCTTGCCGATTCCCGTCACCATCGCGCTGCCGCGACAGGCGGCAAGCAGATCGAGAGCGCGAGAAAACTCGACATCCATCCGCCGCGAGAGATCAATCAGCGATTGGCCTTCATGCGCCACGATGTCTCGTGCCGCCCGCAACTGCGCAAGCCGCGACGCCGACACGATCGCGGGACCGGCCGAAGTGTCGAGAACAGGTTGACGAACAGCGCTCATGCGTGCTTCCTTGCAACGCGAACTGCGGCCCCGTGAAGCCGGGGGCTTGGAGCGGGGCGGGAGTTGTATCGGGGGTCCGAAAGAGGGTCAATCTGCGTTGTCGGGCAACGGGTCCGAAGTCCAGCTTGGCCTCATCGCCCGTACCTTTATCGCCCGTACCAGGTGATCAGACGTGGCAGGTCACCCGCGGCGGTCAACATGTGGACGCGGCGTCGCGCGGCGTATTGGCCGAGCGCGGGCGAATACCCGTGATGGTGGTCGGCGATTGTCAGAGCTTGGATCACATCATCGGTCGTCCATTGCGACCGACCAGACGATGCGGCGAGCCAGCGTGCGAGCCACAATGTCACGGGGATGACCAGGGCCAGACTGTGAAAGCCCTCGACGAACGGCACGTCGTAATAGGCCGGGCCACAGAAGTGCAGCCCCTGCACCTTCACTCGCAAGTAGCGTGTCAGGATTTCATCCTGCTCGGCGGTGAGCGGTCCGAACGGCGCTTCGAACGTCGCGAACGGGACCGGTTTGAAAACCGACTGCAACGGCGGAGCATCGCCCCTCCCGCGCGAGAACTTCCAGATCGCACTCAACAGCCGCCAGCGACCGATCCATCCCGCCTTCAGATCGGCGGCCGTGTCCTTCCGCGCGTACTGCGCCACCAGCAACCGAAAGTACAACCGGCCGAGTCGCGTCGGTTCTTCCAGCGTCTGCGGCAGCGCGGGGACATCGGCGAGAGCGGCCTCTTGAATGATGTTGAGAAAATCACCGAGCCGCTGGCCCCGCAGCTTGTCGAACTTCGACATCCCCACGAGTCCCGTCCACTCGACCGCGCGCAGCAGACGAACGAGGAGCGGCGTTCGCGTTCCGGCCGCATCGGCCAGCGTCCCGTCGAGTGCCTCGACGCATTGATGAAAGTCGCGCCAATCGAGTCTCTCGACCGCATTGATCTGCGGCGGCTGGCGTTCTTCGACATCTTTCGGCACGACGGACTCGGCCAACCGGCGAATCTCCGCCTGCTGCGCGGTCATCGTCCGGCCCGCGTTCTTCACGACGGAAGGACAACTGAACCGCAGGCTCACCGCGACCGACTTGCCCGCCGGATGAAAGGCATACGGATAAATCCGACACGCCAGCGGCTTGGCCGCCTCGCCGAACTTCGCATGAATGCGGCACAGCCCCCGTTCATCAAGGAACACGCATCCGCCGTCCGCTTGATGACTGAGTCGCCATTGCGGGCGTCCGAACCAACCGCTCATCTTTTCGATGACCGGCTGCCCGTCCGGAATGCCATCGGCCGCCGTCCAGCCCTGCGCGAGGATGCGATCCCGTTCGACATCAGTGATCTCAATGAGATGCTGCTTGCAGCAACCGCCACAGTTGTGACAGTCCCAATTCTGAAGCACCGGCAAATCCAATCGCAACGACGCCATGCTGATCCCGTGACTGCTGATCCCAAATTCGAAACGCCACCTCGGCGGCAGTTGTACTCCACGCAGTCCAGATCACCACACCAACCCGAAGCGTGAGCG
>Ga0114966_10001205_pt1 | contig 24104 bp, 3 predicted proteins | sample M_130207_XF_Meta_FD_87029 | JGI IMG/M metagenome (GOLD analysis project Ga0114966, IMG submission 87029) | Freshwater microbial communities from Lake Montjoie, Canada to study carbon cycling - M_130207_XF_MetaG | ecosystem: Environmental > Aquatic > Freshwater > Lake | place: Lake Montjoie... | reverse complement strand
GTGTTATTTCACCTGCAATGGTTCGCAGGCAAAGATTAAACAAAAAACGCTAGGCTAACAGCTTGGCGTTTTTTGTTTGAAGTGAAATAAAAAATTATGAGTGAGGTAGTTCGCCACAATTGTTTGCATAATTTAAAAATTTATTTCAAGCGATTTTCCGCCCTTGTTGGTGTTCAAAAATATAATAAAACAGCCTTTGCAGGTGTTATTTTACCTGCAATTGTGCGCAGGCAGAGATTAAACAAAAAACGCTAGGCTAACAGCTTGGCGTTTTTTGTTTGAAGTGAAATCAAAAATTTCCGCCCTTGTTGGTGTTCAAAAATATAATGCAACAGCCATTGCAGGTGTTATTTCACCTGCAATGGTGCGCAGGCAAAAATTAAACAAAAAACGCTAGGCTAACAGCTTGGCGTTTTTTGTTTGAAGTGAAATCAAAAATTATGAGTGAGGTAGTTCGCCACAATTGTTTGCATAATTTAAAAATTTATTTCAAGCGATTTATCTCTCAACAGCAGAGTATTTCTGATGGCACCAACATGCTCAGTAAATGATAATAAATAGTGGGATTATAGCTTTTTATAAATTTATCCATTACAAAAATATCTAAAAAAAATTCATCGAATCAATTAAGGTTTTAATCCAAACTTTTCACTACCATGCAACTATTTCTCTAAAAACAACATCTAATTAATTAGTTGCGATAATGAAATTATCTTTTAATAAATTGTTTTTGTTTAAAATAATTATTAATTTTACTCAATAGTTAATTAAATTTATTTATTGAATTTACTTGCTTTTAGCAATTTTTTAATACAACAACTTAAAGGATAAGTGCTGAAAAGCCACGACAGGAAATAGTTTATCTTTTTTGATCGAAAAAAATATTGGGCACCTTTAATTTAAAATGTTTTTAAAACTTATTTGTCAAAATAATAATAAATGAACGTAAAAATTTACCCGATAAATTTTATGTTAAAATCATTACAGAGGATAATTCTGTTTTCTGTATTTTTCTTTTCCCTTGCATTTTTACCTCAATCAGGTTTTTCGCAAACAGCTTGTACTAATGTTTACTGGTCTTCTGGATGGTGCACCATGTGTGGTGGAGCTTCTTATTCTTGCAACCCACCATGGTCAGGTAGTGGAAATTGGAATAATGGTATTCGAAATTTTTCCGACCCTATCCCTGGTGGAAATGTTATTACAAGTGTTTCCGTTACAGTAAATCAAGCTAATTGTGGTTATGGCAGCCTCTGCGTTTACATTAATGGAGTACTTTTACAATGTAAACCTGCTTATGGAAATTGTTATTGCGGAACTTGTTGGCCCATGACATATACTTATTCAGGTGCTTTACCAGGTTATAATTACGGTGGCACCAATAGTATTCAATTAACAATTAGCGGGGATGCTATATGCGTTTCCAGTGCAAATATATGTTTTAATTATGCGCCATCCTGTGTGCAATCAGGAGCGCCATCCTCTGCCAGTGCAAGTCCAAATCCCACTTGTGGCGGAGCCACTACTTTAAGCGTTGCTGGCGGCTCCCTTGGAACAGGTGCATCCTGGTTTTGGTATTCAGGTGCTTGCGGTGGTACATTTGTTGGCAACGGTGCTTCCATAAGCGTTACTCCTGGCTCTTCTACAACTTATTTTGTTAGAGCTCAAGGTAATTGTAACACTACTGCTTGTGCTTCTGTTGCTGTTAATGTTAATTCTTCATCTGTTGCAGCGCAGTCAGCTTCAGCTAGTCCCAACCCTATTTGTAGCGGTGCTACCACCTTAAGTGTTGTTGGTGGTTCCCTTGGTACTGGTGCTTCTTGGAATTGGTTCTCGGGTTCTTGCGGTGGAACATTTATTGGAACAGGTGCTTCTATTAGTGTTTCTCCTAGTGCCACTACTAATTACTTTGTAAGGGCACAAGGTACTTGTAATACAACTCAATGTGTTCCAGTTACTGTAACTGTCAACACGCCATCTACAGACCCTTCTTCTGCTTCAGCAAGTCCAAATTCACTATGTGGCGCAGGTTCCACTACCCTAACAGTTGCTGGAGGTTCCCTGGGCACAGGGGCCTTTTGGAATTGGTATGCAGGAAGCTGCTCTGGCACTTTTGTGGGCGCTGGTGCTTCTATTACTGTTAGCCCTTCAGCTACCACCACTTATTTTGTAAAAGCGCAAGGAACTTGTAACACTACTAATTGTGTGCAGGTTACTGTTACTGTTAGTGTGCCTTCTGTAGCGCCTGTTGGTTTAAATGCTAGCGTAAACCCTACCTGTGGTGGCGTTTCTACTCTTAGTGTTATTGGAGGCTCTTTAGGCGCAGGCGCTTCTTGGAATTGGTTCTCTGGTACTTGCGGCGGTACTCCAGTAGGAACAGGGGCTTCTATAAATGTTTCTCCTTCTACTTCTACTAATTATTTCGTACGTGCGCAAGGTTCATGTAATACTACTTTATGTGCAACCATCACCCTCAGTGTCAATAATTTCCCTGTTGCTACTGCTTCTCCTTCAACTCAAAATATATGTTCTGGAAATATTACCAATATTCTATTAACAAGTTCTGTGCCTGGTACAACTTTTAATTGGACTGTATCTCAATCAGGAGTAACTGGTGGGGCAGCAAGCTCCGGTTCAACCATTGCCCAAACTCTTAGCACAACAGGTCCTTCACCTGGAACAGCTGTTTATACAATTACCCCTACAGCGGCTGGATGTACCGGCAATCCTATTACAGTTACCATCACTGTAAACCCAATTCCTATTGTAACTGCAAATCCTTTAACTCAAACTCTTTGCACCGGAAGTGCAACAGCCATAAGTCTTGCCAGCAATGTTTCTGGTACCACATTTTCCTGGACCATAAGTCAAAGTGCAGCTACTGGCGCAGCGGCAGGAAGTGGTGCCTCTATTGCACAAACATTATCTACAACAGGTTCAACTACAGGTACTGTAACTTACTTAATTACTCCAAGCGCAAATGGCTGCTCAGGTACAGCTATTTCTGTTACAATCACTATTTATCCTAAACCTATTATTACTGCCACCCCTGCATCCCAAACTTTCTGTTCGGGTGGAATAACTTCCATTGCTTTGCAAAGTTCCGTTTTTGGAACAAGTTTTTCCTGGACTGTAGCCCAATCTGGAGTTACTGGTGCTTCAGGTGGTAGCGGATCCTCTATATCTCAAACACTTACTGTTAATGGTAATGCTGCCGGAACAGCTGTTTATACCATCACTCCTACTGCAAATAGTTGTGTTGGAACTCCAATTACTGTTACTATTACTGTTAATCCAATGCCTACTGTTATCGCCTCTCCTGCGGCACAAACAATTTGTTCTGGTAATACTACTTCCATTTCATTATCTAGCCCTATTGCTGGAACTACTTTTGCTTGGACGGTTTTTCAAAATAATGTTACCGGTGCAACTGCTGGCACTGGTGCTAATATTGCACAGATATTAACTGCCTCCGTTTCAACTCCCGGCACAGTATCCTATATTATTACTCCTACTGTGGGAACTTGTGTGGGGGCTCCATTAACTGTTAATATTACTGTTAACCCTGGCCCAAATGCAATTGCTACGCCTTCATCTCAAACCTTTTGTTCCGGTGGAACATCTTCTATAGCGCTATCAAGCAGCGTAAGTGGTACTACTTTTACATGGACAGTCGCCCAAACTGGAGTTTCGGGAGCTGCTGCTGGCAGCGGGCCTAACATTGTGCAAACTTTAATAGCCTCTGGAACTGTTGCTGGCACAGCTGTATATGCTATCACTCCAACTTCTGGAACTTGCGTTGGTGCTCCCATTTCATTAACTATTACTGTAAACCCTATACCAATTGTTATTGCTACTCCTGCTTCTCAAATTATTTGTTCTGGAGATATGACAGGAATTAATTTAACCAGTAACGTTGGTGGAACAACATTCTCTTGGACAGCAAATCAAGCTAATGCAACAGGGTCAGCGGCTGGAACTGGTAACGCTATTGCTCAAACTTTAACGGCTACTGGATCCACACCCGGAACAGTAGTTTATACCGTTACCCAAACTTCGGGTGCTTGCGTTGGTTTTCCTATTACTGTAAATATTTCTGTTAACAAAAAACCTATTGCCACTGCTAGTCCTGCTGCAAAAACAATTTGTTCTGGAACCCCCAGCACAATTACTTTAACTAGTAATATCTCAGGAACTACTTATACCTGGACCGCAGCGCAATCTGGAGCTTCAGGGGCTGTTTCTGGAAGTGGCTCTTCTATTGCTCAAACTTTATCTGCTACTGGCTCCAGCCCTGGTTTAGTAACCTATACCATTATACCTACCAATAATGGTTGTAATGGTGATGCAATTACTGCTACTGTTACAATAAACCCACGCCCTGTTGTTACGGCAACGCCTGCATCTCAAACAATTTGTACTGGAGGTATTACTTCTATTTCATTGTTGGCAAATGTTTCTGGCTCCACTTTTTCTTGGACAGTAAATCAAACTGGAGTATCTGGCACCTCTGCTGGCAGTGGGTCAAGTATCATACAAACTTTATCTGCTACTGGAAGTGCCGCTGGAACTGCTGTTTATACCATTACTCCTACTGCTAGCGGATGTGCCGGCAATACAATTAATGTTACTATTAATGTTAATCCTATTCCTGTTGTTACTGCTTCTCCCATTGCGCAAACTATTTGCTCTGGAACCGCAAGTGCTATCAGTTTAACTAGTAATGTTACCGGGACCACATTTGCATGGACTGTTGCGCATACAAATTCCTCTGGAGGAACATCTGGCAGTGGCAACACTATTGCTCAATCATTAACCGCATTATCTATTATCCCCGGAACTGCTGTTTATACTGTTACTCCTACTGCTGCTGGATGTATTGGATTGCCAATAATCGTTACTATAACTGTAAATCCTAAACCTATTGCAACTGCTAGTCCAAATGCTCAAACAATTTGCTCTGGAACAATTACTTCAATTAACCTTAACAGTAATGTTGTTGGAACCACTTTCGCCTGGACTACCACTCAAAGTGGTGTTACAGGATCCTCTGCTGGAAATGGAGCTACAATAGGACAAACTTTAACTGCATCTGGTCCAGCAGTTGGTACTGCAGTTTATACTGTTACTCCAACAGCTGCTGGTTGCGCTGGTAGCCCCATAACAATTAATGTTGATGTTAATCCTAAACCTAATGTTGTAGCTTCTCCTTCTAACCAAACTATTTGTTCTGGTAATGCTACCTTCATTTCTTTAACAAGCGCTGTTATTGGTACTACCTATTCATGGACAGCAACACAAACTAACGTTACTGGTGCTTTGCCTGGAAGCGGGGCTAATGTTATTAATCAGGTATTAACTTTAACTGGTTCTACTGCCGGAACAGCTGTTTATACTGTTACACCAATAGCCGATGGTTGTCCTGGAAATCCAATAACTGTTAACATAGCGATTAATGTAAATGATAATGCTGCTTTTACTTACAGCTCTTCTACTTATTGTAAAACAGGTGTTAGCAATCCTACACCTACTATAACTGGCTTACCTGGTGGTTCTTTTTCTTCTAGCCCAGCTGGTTTATCTACTAATGCTATTACCGGCACTATTAATCTTTCTGGAAGCACTTTGGGCACATATGCAGTAAGTTACACATCCAATGGCATCTGTCCTATAACAACTACAGTTAATGTAACCATAACTTTAGTTTTTTCTGCTAATTTTAGTTACCCTACTTCCCCTTTTTGTCAATATACTGCTAATCCTTCTCCCTCATTTGGTGCAGGTGCTAGTGCCGGTACATTTTCTGCTGTTCCGGCAGGATTAAATTTTGTTAATGTTAATACCGGTCAAATTAATTTACAAACAAGCTTAGCTGGTACATATACCATTACAAATCTTATTGCAGCAAATGGTACATGCGCAGCTACTTCCTCTACTAGTAATGTTACTATAAGTCCTTCTCCTGATGCAATTGCAAGCCCTTCTCAACAAACAATTTGTACAGGGGGTGCAACAGCTATTTCACTGTCAAGTTCAATGGGTGGTACTTCCTTCACTTGGACTGCAACCCAATCTGGTGCTTCTGGAGCTTCGGCTGGCAATGGTGCCACCATAGCGCAATCTTTAACGGCTGATGGAACATTACCCGGAACTGTTCTTTACACAATTACACCTACTTCATCAGGCTGTACTGGGCTTCCTATTTCTGCAACAGTTACTGTAAATCAAAGACCTGTGGTTACCACCAGCCAAAGCACTCAAACAATTTGTTCTGGCGGATCCACTTCAATTGCTTTAACAGGGGACCTGCCGGGAACTACATTTGCTTGGACTGTTAGTCAATCAGGAACTTCTGGAGCTACTGCAAGTAATGGCGCTACTATTGCTCAAACTATTACAGCTACCGGTATTACTGCCGGAACAGCTACTTATACTGTTACCCCTACTGCTGCAGGTTGTGCTGGAACACCTATTTCTGTTGTAATTACTGTAAAGCCAACTCCAATTACAATTGTTAATCCTGTTTCTCAGACTATCTGCTCTGGCACCGCTTCTTCAATAGCATTAACAAGCAATATCACCGGCACCACTTTTGTTTGGACTGTTGTTCAAACAGGCGTTTCTGGTGCTTCATCGGGTGGTGGAAACGCTATTGCACAAAATTTGACAGCCACAGGAACTGTTGCTGGAACTGCTACTTATTCGGTTATTGGAACTGTTTCAAATTGTCCTGGCCCTCCTACATTAATTACCGTTACAGTTAACCCTAGGCCAGTCATTACAGCTACTCCCGCTTCTCAAACTATTTGTTCTGGACTTACTACTTCAATATCTTTATCCAGTAATGTAATTGGTACAACATTTTCCTGGACAGCTACTCAAGCTGGTGTAACTGGTGCAACTTCAGGAAGCGATACTACTATTGCTCAAATACTATCCACAGCTTCTGTTATTCCTGGTACTGCTACCTATAAAATTAAACCTACTGCAAACGGCTGTGTAGGTGATTCTATTAATGTTATTATTACAGTAAATCCTAAGCCTATTGTTACTGCTACTCCTGTTTCTCAAGTGTTTTGTTCTGGAGGAACTACAGGAATTACTATTTCTAGTAATGTGGTTGGTACAACATTTTCGTGGACAGTAAATCAAACAAATGTTTCTGGAGCTACTTCAGGCATTGGTGCTGCTATTACCCAAATACTTACTGCAACAGGAGCTTTAATTGGTACGGCTATTTATACAATAACACCTTCTGTTGGTGGTTGCGCCGGTCAAGCTGTTAATGTTACTATTACTGTAAACCCAATTCCTCTTACTACTGCTGTTCCTGCATCACAAACTATTTGCTCTGGTACCTCCAGCGGTATTTCTTTAACTAACAGTGTTCAAGGAGCTAGCTTTTCATGGGTAGCTCTTCAAAATAGCGTTACTGGAGCTTCTGCAGGAGTTGGCAATAGCATCGCTCAAATTTTATCTAACTCTGGAATTTCACCGGGAAATGCCGTTTATACTATTTCAACAACAGCTAATGGATGTGTTGGAAACCCAATAACTTCAACTGTTACTGTTAACCCAAGACCAATTGCTACAGCAACTCCTGCTGCTCAAACTATTTGTTCAAGCGAAGCTACCTCAATACAATTAGCAAGTAACATAAGTATAACTTCTTTTTCATGGACTGTTGTTCAAACAGGTGTCTCTGGAGCTGCTGCTAGTTCAGGTACTGCTATTGTTCAAACACTTTCCGCAACAGGCAATTCTGTTGGAACGGCAGTCTATACTATTACTCCATCTGCTGCTGGTTGCGATGGAACTCCAATTTCTGTTTCTATTGATGTTAAACCAACGCCTGTCCTAACTGTTTCCCCTTCAACTCAAACTATTTGCTCTGGTGACACAAGTTCAATTACCCTCTCTAGTAATGTAATTGGAACAACTTTTGGCTGGACTGTTAGCCAAAGTTTAGCCACTGGTGGAATGGCGGGTAACGGCTCCCTCATTGCGCAAACATTAACTGCAACAACTATAAATCAGGGTATTGTTACTTATACCATCCTGCCCACTTCGGCAAGCTGTGTCGGTTTGTCTATTCCTGTTGGCATTTTTGTTAATCCAAGACCTAAAATTATAGCCACTCCTGCCGCACAAACAATTTGTTCTTATACTGCCACCTCAATAGTTTTAACTAGTGATGTTTCTAATACTTCTTATTCCTGGACAGTTAGCCAAACAGGCGTCGCCGGTGCTTCTACTGGCAGTGGTTCTAGCATCGTTCAAACTTTATCTGCTACAGGCTCTATTGCAGGAACAGCTGTTTATACCATTACACCAAATGTAAATAATTCGGGTTGCAATGGAAGTCCCATAATTGTTACCATTACTGTTAATCCTATTCCATTAGTTACTGCTACTCCACCAGCACAAACTATTTGTTCGGGAATAACTTCTGCCGTTTTACTTACTAGCGACGTTGCTGGAGCAACTTTTTCTTGGACTGTTAACCAAACAAATGTTATTGGTGCCTCCACTGGAAGCGATTCGGTAATTTCACAAACATTATCCACAACAGGTACAATAGTTGGAACTGCAATTTATACCATTACTCCTACTGCTTCTAGTTGTGTAGGTTCTCCTATTTCATTGATTATCCAAGTAAACCCTATACCAAACACCATAGCAAGCCCCTCCAGTCAAACAATTTGTTCTGGTAATGCGGCAACAATTATTTTAACAAGTGATGTAAGCCCTACTACTTATGCATGGACTGTTACTCAAAATAATGTTACTGGAGCCATAGCTGGCAGCGGGTCAACTATTCTTCAAAATTTATCAGCAACTACTGCAATTGCCGGCAATGCTATTTACAGCATAACTCCTACATCAAAAGGTTGTTCAGGAAGTATAACTAAGGATACCGTTACTGTTAATCCAAGGCCTGTTGCTACGGCATCCCCTGCTACCCAAACTTTTTGTACCGGCGGAACTACCAGCATCGCTTTATCTAGTAATGTTTTAGGTACAAGTTTTTCTTGGACCAGAGTGCAAACTGGCGTAACTGGCGCTATTGCCGATACTGGTTCTTTAATTTCTCAAACATTATCAACTACTGGAACCATAGCAGGTACTGTTGTTTATACAATTACTCCTTCTGCTAATGCTTGTGGAGGAACTCCTATAACAGTTACAATTACAGTTAACCCAAAAGACAAAGCTAATTTCAACTTTACAGCAGGTACTTATTGTCAAACAGGCGCTAACCCTACTCCTACTATTACAGGTTTACCAGGTGGCACTTTTTCTTCCACTCCTGCAGGTTTGTCAATAAATTCAACAACAGGTTTGATAACATTAGCAACAAGCGCTGTGAATAGTTATACTGTTTCTTATTTAACGAATGGTATTTGTCCAAATACTTTCCAACTAACTATTTCTATTTTTGCAGGACCATTAGCAAATTTTAGCTACCAAGGTACTCCATTTTGCCAATATGGAACTAATCCTCTGCCAACTTATGGTCCTGGTGCTAGTGCCGGCACTTTTTCTGCATTCCCTTCTGGTTTAGTATTCGTTAGTGTTAATACTGGTGAAATAAATTTAGAAACAAGTACACCTGGAACTTATACTATCACCAATACTATTGTTGCAAGTGGTGGATGCGCTCAAGTAACCCAAACATTTTCTGTTGTTATTGGACCAGCGCCTGTTGTAACTATAAGCCCTACCTCTCAAACAATTTGTTCCGGCGATTCTACTTCAATAACATTAACGAGTTCAATGCCTAGTACTTCTTATGCTTGGACAGTTACCGAAAATGGCATTGTTGGAGCGACAAACGGAATTACAAGCACAATCATTCAAACACTATTAACAACCGGAATGGTTCAAGGAACTGCCTTGTATTCTGTAATACCAACATCTGGTCTTTGTATTGGAAAGCCTAAAACTATTACTGTCAAGGTGAATCCAATTCCTATAGCAACTGCAATTCCTTCCACGCAAACAATTTGTTCGGGAACCGCCACTTCTATTGAGTTATTAAGCACTGTTATCGGTACCACATTTACTTGGACTGCTACCCAAAACGGTGCAGCAGGCGCTACTGCTGGTGCTGGCGCTACTATTTCTCAAGTACTTACTACCCTTGGTGACTCTGTTGGGAAAGTTGTCTATACAATTATTCCTAGCGCTTCCGGTTGTTTAGGTGCTCCAATTATCGTTACTTTATTTGTTAATCCAATCCCGGCTGCTACTGCTAGCCCTTCTACTCAAACATTATGTTCTGGCGAAGCTACTTCTATAGCCTTCACAAGTTCGGTAATAGGAACTTCTTTTACTTGGACTGTTAGTCAAAGTGGTGCTTCTGGAGCTTCTGATGGCAATGGCACCAGTATTATTCAAACTTTAACATCCACCTTTAATACAAGTGCTGGAACGGTTACCTATGCCGTTACACCTAATGCTGCAGGATGCGCAGGTACAACTATTTTAAGTATTATTACAGTAAATCCAAGACCTATTATCACAGCTACAACTTTGTCAAATTCTATTTGTTCGGGAACAGCAACTTCTATAGCTTTGTCTAGCAATATACCAGGAACTACATTTTCTAGAACTGTTATTCAAACAGGGGTATCGGGAGCTTCTGCAGGGACCAGTCCAAATATAGTTCAAACTTTAATGGTTACTGGATTTGTCTCTGGTACGGCGGTTTATACAATAACTCCTACCGTTACTGCTACAGGTTGTACCGGAACTCCTATTACTGTTACAATAACTGTTACGCCCTCACCTGTAACAACAGCTTCTCCAAGCTCACAAACAATTTGCTCGGGCTCTGCTTCTTCTATTGCATTATCTAGTAATATTGTGGGAACTACTTTTTCTTGGACAGCTACACAAAATAATGTTAGTGGAGCAACTGCTGATAGCGGTTCCACTATTGCTCAAACACTTATGGCAACAGGCAATACAGCAGGGACAGCGGTTTACATAATTACTCCTAGTGCTGGAGGGGGGGGGTGTCAAGGGAACCCTATTTCGGTTATGGTTAAAGTTAAACCAATACCCGTAATAACGGCCACTCCTTCGGCGCTCACAATTTGTTCAGGTGAAGGAATATCCATATACTTATCAAGTAATGTTACCGGGACTACTTTCGCATGGACAGTAAATGAAACAGGTACTTCAGGTGCTGCAAATGGTAGCGGCTCAACAATTTCGCAGACTTTATTAGCGACAAGCTACGCTATTGGTACAACTATATATACTGTTACACCTACTGCCACTGGTTGTGCTGGTATACCTTATTTAATTGCTATTACTGTAAACCCGCTCCCAGATATAACTGCCTCCCCTTCTCCGGATACTATTTGTACTGGAGTTACAACATCCTTAGCATTATCAAGTAATGTATTTGGATCTGATTTTTCTTGGACTTCCATACAAACAGATATCACAGGCGCTACTCCTGGCTCTGGGACTATTATTTCCCAAACATTAATTAACACAAGTTATGTAGATTCTCTAGGTATTGCTGTATATACTATAACGCCTATTGCCAATGGCTGTTTGGGAAACCCTATTAAGGATACAGTTATTGTACGACCAAAGGATAAGGCTTCTTTTGCTTATTCATCAGGGACCTTTTGTCAGGGTGCTAACCCTGAAAGCCCAACAATTACAGGATTGCCTGGCGGCATTTTTTCTTCCTCGCCATCGGGATTAGTCATTGATACATTAACAGGGCTTATTGATTTTGTTTCAAGCGCATTAAATACCTATACGATATCTTATACAACCAATGGTTATTGCCCCAATATTAATTCTATTAATATGACTGTAACGCTTACTCCTTCAGCAGTATTTAATTATATTGGTTCCCCTTTCTGTCAATATGAAAATAATCCTTTCCCTATTTATGGACCGGGTGCTAGTGCTGGTTTTTATTCGGCGACTCCGGCAGGCTTAGTATTTGCAAATCCTAATACGGGTGAAATAAATTTACCTTTAAGTACTCCTGGGTTTTATACCGTTAAAAATACTATTCCTGCAAGTGGATTATGCCTCATGCAAGAAGAGTCGGATACAATTACCGTAAGCCCTGCACCAGTTGTAACTGCAACACCTTCAAATCAAACAATTTGTTCGGGAAGCAACACCTCTATTTTCTTATCAAGCACAATTCCTGGCACTACCTATACCTGGACAGTTATTCAAATGGGAGTTACCGGTACATTCGACGGATCTTATGATTCAATTGTTCAAACATTAACCACTGCTGGAACTTTCACGGGATCGGCAATGTACACGATAACCCCCACTTCTGCTGATGGTTGTATTGGTTTACCTATAACACTTACAGTTACTGTTGGCCCTTGTCCAATAGCAACTGCAATTCCTTCTGCACAAGTAGTTTGTTCTGGAGATCCTACCTTAATTGGCTTATCAAGTAATCTTCCTGGCACCACATTTTCATGGACGGTTGTTCAATCAGGAGTTACTGGAGCTGTTGACAGTTCTGGTTCCGCAATTGCTCAAACATTATTTGCTACAGATTCAATTGCTGGTAGCGTAGTTTATACAGTTACGCCTAATCTCAATGGATGTGCTGGAATACCATTACCAGTTACTATCGTTGTTTACCCTGTCCCAACTGCTTTAACCAGCCCTACTTCTCAAACAATTTGCTCTGGAAATTCTACTTCAATAGCATTAACAAGCAATATTCCTTCTTCTACCTTCTCATGGACAGCAAGCCAGTTAGGTGTTTCTGGTGGATCCGATGGGGCTGGCGATTCTATAATGCAAATTTTAACAGCAACAGGTACAATTCCTGGTATTGTAACCTATACTATTACACCTATTGCTGCTGGTGCATGCCCTGCAGTATCAACTATTCTTGAGGTTACGGTAAGACCTAAACCAGATGTAATTGCTACGCCTTCAACGCAAGTTATTTGTTCGGGCAATACTACAAGCATCGACCTTAATAGCAACCTTCCTGGAACCGTATTTTACTGGACTGTTTCGCAAACAGGTGTTACTGGAGGAACTGCCGATACTGCATTGTCTATTTACCAAACCCTAACGGATACAACTAATAACCAAGCTACTGCAGTTTATACTGTTACTCCGCTAGATACTGCAACAGGTTGTTCAGGAACTCCTACCACTGTTACTTTAATTGTAAATCCAAGTCCTGTTGTTACAGCCACGCCAACAGCTCAAACAATTTGCTCGGGTTTAAATACTTCAATATCTTTGTCAAGCAGTGTAGGAGGAACAACCTACTCTTGGACCGTTGCACAATCAGGCGTTACAGGTGCTGTTGCTGGTTCTGGAAATACAATTTCGCAACTTATTTATAATTCAGACACAATAACGGGTACCGCCGTTTATACTATCACACCTCTTAATGATGGCAACGGTTGTAATGGAAACACTATTAACGTTACAATTACAGTTAATCCAATTGACAATCCTTCATTTATTTATGCCTTTTCATCTTTTTGTATTACTGGAAACGACCCTTCTGCTATTATTTTAGGTTTGCCTGGTGGTATTTTTTCTTCCTCAACAGGTTTAGTATTATCTGATAGTTTAACTGGTATGATCGACATAAATGCTAGTCCTTTAGGACTGCATACTGTAAAATATACTACAAATGGCCCATGCCCAGATTCTAGCAGTGTCAATCTAATGATAACAGCAGCTCCTACTGCAAACTTTACATATCCCGACTCTTTATTATGTCAGTACGGCGTAAATCCAATCCCAACTTTGGATTCATTTGCTCTTGCTGGAATATTTACATCTAATCCTGTCGGATTAGTTTTTGTTGACTCATTAACTGGTGAAATTAATTTATTAACAAGTATTCCTGGTACCTATCTAATAACTAACACCACTGACTCGAGCGGGGGGTGCGCATTGGATAGTGCATCCGTATACATTACAATTCAATCCCTTATCGCAACTGCAACTTCATCATCGCAAACAATTTGCTCGGGTGATACCACTTCTATACTTTTAACGGGGTCTTTGCCTGCTACAACTTTTTCGTGGGCCGTTGCAGGAATTGGAGTAGTAGGTGCAGCTGATGGAACTGATTCTATAATTTCACAAGTATTATTTGCTACTGATAGTATTCCTGGAATAATTATCTATACCATTACTCCAACATCAGGTATTTGTATAGGAAATTCTATTAACGACACACTTATTGTTAATCCTTCGGCTATCGTTAATATTATTTCTTCTTCTCAAAATTTATGCTCAGGCGATACTACTTCTATTCAATTATCTAGTAATGTTGCCGGCACAACTTTTTCTTGGACAGTTTCTCAAACTGGCGTTTCTGGTGCATCTCCAGGCAACGATTCTATTATTTCCCAAGTATTAACAGCCACTGGAAATAATTCAGGTATTGCAGTTTATACAATTACCCCTACTGGAAATGGATGTGCTGGACTAATTGTTAAGGACACAATCACTGTAAATCCTATAGATGATGCTACATTTGCATATTCTTCAGCAAGCTATTGTATTTCTGGAAATAATCCAACTCCTACCATAAGCGGTTTACCTGGAGGTGTATTTTCATCTACACCAATAGGACTTTCATTTGACTCTATTACAGGAACTATTGATTTATTAACGAGTCTCCAACTTAATTATACTATTACCTATACTACAAATGGTATTTGTCCGAATTCTAACACTGGAATGATTTTAATATCAGATACTACACCTTCTGCTAATTTCAGTTATTTAGGTTCCCCATTTTGCAAAAATGGAATAAATCCTTCGCCAACTTTTGCCGCTGGTGCAAGTGGTGGTATATTTTCAGCATTTCCTAGCGGTTTGGTTTTTGTCAACATAAATTCTGGAGTAATAGATTTAACATTAAGCTCAACTGGCACCTATACAATTACCAATAAAATTCCAACAAATGGCAATTGTGACTCCGCAATTGCAACTTATAATATTGTAATAAATACAGATGATGCATCTTTCATTTATCCTTCTGCTACTTATTGTCAGTCTGGTACTAATCCAACTCCCACAATCACAGGTTTGCCTGGCGGAACGTTTTCATCTGCACCATTAGGCTTAGTCGTTGATGGATTAACGGGGGTAATTAACCTTTCCACTAGTACCATTGGAAATTATATACTTACTTATTCAACAAATGGAACTTGCCCAAATTCAAGTTTTATTTCAATTACCATCACTAACACTTCACCATCAGCAAATTTCAGTTATACAGGTGCTCCCTTCTGCATAAATGGAAGTAATCCTTTGCCTGTTTTTGCTTTGGGTTCAAGTGCAGGAGTTTTTTCAGCAATACCTTCAGGATTAATTTTCGCACATGTTAATACAGGAGAAATTGATTTGTCATTAAGCCTTCCTGGAACCTATACCGTTATTAATTTCATTCCGCAAAGCGGCAATTGCATTGCTACTTCAGAAACAACCACAATTACAATTAATGCCGACGATGCTTCTTTTTCTTATTCATCTGCAACTTATTGTAATGGAGGATCTGACCAATCTCCAATTATAACAGGATTAATTGGCGGTGTATTTTCTGTAAGTCCTACAGGATTAGCGATAAATCCAATATCCGGCACAATAAATTTAGCTACAAGCAATATCGGCAGCTATGCACTTAGTTATACTACCAATGGAACTTGCCCTTTTACTAGTTCTATTACCATGACAATTGATAGTATTAGCCCCTCTGCAACTTTCTCTTATCTAGGTTCTCCATTCTGCCCTAATGCCAATAACCCTTTACCTGTTTTTGCTGCAGGTTCAAGTGCAGGAATATTTTCTTCTACCCCAGCAGGTTTAGAATTTACCCATATAAATACTGGTGAGATTAACTTAGAATCAAGCCTTCCCGGAGTTTATTTAATTACTAATACAATACCTGAAAGTGGTAATTGCCTTGCTGCAATTGAAACTACCACAATAACTATAAGTACTCTGGGCGACGCCTCTTTTAGTTACCCCTCAGCAACTTATTGCATTTCTGGTTCTGACCAAACACCAATAATTACAGGTGTTTCAGGAGGTGTTTTTTCATCAATCCCAGTAGGGTTGGCAATTGATTCTATTACAGGATCCATTTCACTAGTTAATAGTAGTTTAGGTTCATACACACTAAGTTATTCAATAAATGATGTTTGTGAGAATACAAGCTCAATTACAATGACGATTAAAGATACTGCTACTTCTGCCGATTTCACTTATTCAAGCGCTTCGTTCTGTCAATATGGAAGTAATCCATTACCTGTATTTAGTTTTGACGCTAGTGCTGGAATTTTCTCAGCTTATCCATCAGGCTTAATATTTTCTCATGTTAATACAGGTGAAATTAATTTACAATTAAGTACTCCGGGCAACTATTTTATTGTGAATAACATACCTTCAAGTGGTTCCTGTTTAGCATTAGCAGATACTTTTAATTTAATTATTGATGCCGCTCCAATAGCAATTGCAACACCTGCCTTTCAAACATTTTGTTCTGATGGACTTACACCAATTTCCGTTGCCTTATCAAGTTCAATACCTGGTACATCCTTTATTTGGAATGTTAACCAAACAGGGATTAGTGGAGCTAATGCTGATGATGGATTATCAATTACTGACACATTATCACTTACTGGACTAAATCAGGGTACAGCTATTTATAGCGTTATCCCTACAGCAAATGGTTGTATTGGAAATCCAACTTTAGTAAATATTACATTAAATCCTGCACCAGTCATTGGAAATATTACTATGGAAATTAAGGAAGCAAATTGCTTTGATACTGCAGGATCTATTGGAGGGTTTGTAATTCCATCAGGTCAAAGCCCTTTAACTTTTATTTGGAAAAATGAGGCTGGTGATACTTTAGATAATGTAGGAGTTAATTTTATTAATGCAAGTCCTGGTATTTACACATTAACAGTGAATGATACTGCTGGTTGTTCAAGTGTATTGGGTCCATATACAGTGCCGTCTTCATCGGGTGTGACTGCTGCGTTCACCACAAATTTATTATCAGGGCAATCACCTTTAACAATTAATCTCACTAACGAAAGTTTAAATGCTACTAACTATTTATGGCAAATGGGGCAAAACGACACTTCAACGCAAGTTAGTTCAACCTATATTATTGAACAAGCAGGCCAATTTGAAATTTGTTTAATTGCATACAATAATTTCGGTTGTTCCGATACAGCTTGCACTATAATTGAAGTAGATAATAATGTTGCATTTATTTTACCTAATATATTTTCACCAAATAATGACAAAATAAATGATATATTCACAATTGAAGGAATTTCTTTAAAATCGATGGACGCAGAAATATTTAACCGATGGGGAGAAAAAGTATCAGAATGGCACACTCCTAATGGTGGATGGGATGGCCGCACTGCTAGTGGACTCGAATCACCAAATGGTACTTATTACTATATAATAAAAGCAATAGGTGCAGATGAAAAAAAATATTTTGAGAAGGGATACTTTCTGCTTACAAGAGATAAAGTAAAATAAAAACGCTATTTAAAATCTCCTAAAATCAGAGTGATTGCCTTAAATTATTTATCATATCAGTAGTCATTTCAGATAAATCATACTGCGGTTCCCAACCCCAATCCTTTTTAGCTTCTATACAAGAAATGCTTTTAGGCCAACTGTCAGCAATTTGTTGACGCGAATCTTCCTTATATGAAATACTGAAGTTAGGTATATGCTTTTTTATCTCTGCTGCAATTTCTTTAGGTGAAAAACTAAATCCTGCCAAGTTATAACTCGATCGTATTTTAATATTAGATGCATCCGATTGCATAATTAATATAGTAGCTCTTATCGCATCTGGCATATACATCATTGGTAAAGAAGTATTTTCTGATAAAAAACATTCGTAATTTCCAGATTTTAAAGCGTCATGAAATACATGCACAGCATAGTCAGTTGTGCCACCTCCTGGTGCCGATTTCCATCCAATTAACCCTGGATAACGTAAACTCCTTACATCAACGTTATATTTATTAAAATAATATTCACACCAGCGCTCACCAGATTGTTTACTAATACCATAAACTGTGCTAGGCTCCATAATAGTATATTGTGGTGTGTCTACCTTGGGAGTATTAGGGCCAAATACAGCAATTGAACTGGGCCAGTATATTTTATCAATAATTTTTTCTTTGGCAAGGTCAAGTACATTAATTAAACCATTCATATTCAAATCCCATGCATATTTTGGCGTTTTTTCAGATGTTGCAGAAAGGAGGGCTGCCAATAAATAAACCTGTTTAATTTGATGGCGTTTAACAATTTCTTGCAAGCCTTGAACATTTAATACATCAATTATTTCAAATGGTCCTTCCTTGGATTGTTCTGTTAATTTTATATCGGATGCAATGATATTTTCGTTACCATAAATACTTCTTAAATTATAAACCAGATCGGTACCTAATTGTCCTGATGAGCCTATTACTAAAACCTTTTCAGTAGTTCGCATAGTAGATATTCTATTATTAAAAATTTTGATGTAATTATAAAAAAACTATTGTGATCAAATTAAAATTTGTATAAAATTAGTTTTTTTTACAACATATAATATTTCTAATTTTAAAAAAGTAATAATTCCAAATATTTTTTAAAAAACGCTTTAAAATTTTAAAAAAATATTGTTTAATATTCATGCGATTTTTCTATATCTTTGAGATTGAATTATTTATTTTGAAAAAAAAGATATTTATGGACCGAATAACATCATTTGAGGAATATCAGCAAGAATATAAAAAAAGTGTAGATAATCCTGAAGCATTTTGGGCTTCAAAAGCAGAAAAGTTTTCATGGTACAAAATGTGGGATAGAGTTCTTGAATGGAATTTTAAAGAACCTTCCATAAAATGGTTCATAGGCGGTAAATTAAATATTACTGTTAATTGCCTCGATCGTCATTTAGAAAATAAGGGGGAGCAAATTGCAATTATTGGAGAATCTAATAATCCTAATTTAGAACCAAGAAAAATTACTTATAAAGAACTGCATAATCAAGTTTGCAAATTTGCTAACGTTCTAAAAAACAATGGTGCAAAAAAAGGCAATCGCATTTGTATTTATATGCCAATGATTCCTGAATTAGCAATTGCCATTTTAGCATGCGCTAGAATTGGGGCTATTCATTCCGTTGTTTTTGGAGGATTTTCCTTTAAATCCCTTGCTGACAGAATTCAGGATGCTGATTGCAATCTTATTATCACTGCTGATGGAAGTTATCGTGGCGAAAAAGATATTTCTTTAAAACCAACTGTAGATGAAGCCTTGAATACTTGCCCATCAGTAAAAAAAGTAATTGTGTTTCAACATTCTCTTACAAAAATAAATATGAAAGTTGATAGGGATGTTTGGTGGCACGAAGAGATAGAAAAAATAAATCCTTTAAAAACAGAAAATATCTCAGCTTGCATACCCGAAATTATGGATGCGGAAGACCCATTATTTATTTTATATACATCAGGTTCTACAGGAAAGCCTAAAGGTGTAGTACATTCAACTGCTGGTTATATGACTTTTGTTGATTATACATTTCGAAATGTATTTCAATATAATGATGGAGATATCTTTTGGTGCACGGCTGATTTAGGATGGATTACAGGACATTCATATCTTATATATGGTCCGTTGCTTGCCGGTGCAACTACCCTTATGTTCGAAGGAATTCCTACTTTCCCAGATGCTGGTAGATTTTGGAATATTATTGATAAACATCAGGTAAATATATTCTATACAGCACCAACTGCAATTAGATCATTGCAGGCAATGGGTCTCGATTACGTAAAACCATATAATTTAGGTTCACTTAGAGTTTTAGGTTCTGTGGGTGAGCCTATTAATGAAGAAGCGTGGAATTGGTATAATGAAAATATTGGTAAAAAAAAATGTCCCATAGTTGACACATGGTGGCAGACAGAAACAGCTGGAATAATGATCTCCCCTTTGGCAGGAATTACTGCTACAAAACCTGGTTTTGCTACGCTTCCATTACCTGGTATTCAGCCAGCTTTATTGGATGAAAATGGGATAGAACTAATTGGTAATGGAATAGAAGGTAAGTTATGCTTTAAATTCCCATGGCCTGGTATTATTCGTACAACCTATGGCGATCATCAAAGATGCAAGGAAACTTATTTTGCTCCTTATGAGGGATATTTTTTTACTGGTGATGGTTGTAGGAAAGACGAAGATGGCTACTATAGAATTACTGGCCGCATTGATGATGTCATAAAAGTTTCAGGACATTTACTTGGTACAGCTGAAATTGAAAATGCCATAAATGAACACCCCGATATTATAGAGAGTGCTGTAGTTGGATATCCACATCATATTAAAGGCTGGGGAATTTATGCATTTGTTATTGCTGATAAAATCCGCCCAGATTTTGAAATATTTAAAAACGAAATAATTCAAATTGTTGCTAAATTTATGGGACCCATTGCAAAGCCCGATAAAATTCAATTTGTTAGTGGCCTTCCTAAAACAAGAAGCGGGAAAATTATGAGACGAATTTTACGTAAAATTGCAGAAAATGATTTGGAAAACATAGGCGATACCTCTACTTTGTTGGATCCCTCTGTAGTAGATGATATAAAAAAAGGAGTTGTTTAATTATATTACTTTGATTTATTTATTATTATAAAGTTATTTATTCCGAAAGAACTTAATTTTTCTGCATAATACTTTTAAAAACTATATTTTAATGTAATCCGATTTTTTAAACCTTATTAGGAAATTTTTTATAAATAGTTTAAATATTGTTTATATATTTCCTAAGGCTAAAGTTGAAAAAACATATTTTTAAACTATTTAATTTACTTTTAACTTAATTTTATAAAAATGTAACGTATTGATTTTAAGGCAATAAATATTTTTTTTTAAAAAAAATGATTTATTTTTATAAAAACTGTAACATTATTTAATATATTGCGTACAAAGACTCGTAGAAATAAAATTAAATGAGCAAATTGTAAATATGATTATTTTTTAAAACAGTATTTTTTATAATAGATTGCACTTTTAAAGAAACCATGTTCTTTTAAATTTATGAATAAAAAAAATTTAATATTAACAATACTTATTAACCTTCTATTTTTCTTTTCTTTAACTTGGAAAGTAGGAGGAGGGATCTTTGCACAAGATAACATGGGTATTGGTACATTAAGCCCTCACGCAAGTGCCCTACTTGATTTATCATCTTCTGATAAAGGACTCTTAATTCCTCGAATTAACAATTTTACTGATATTACTGGTACTCCTGCAACTGGCTTACTTATATTTAAAATTCCAGAGAACATTTTTTATTATTTTGATGGAACCAATTGGGTGCCGATAGGATCTGGATCTGGTTCTGGAGGTTCAACAGGAGCTACTGGTTCTAATGGTGCTACTGGAATTGATGGCTTTGTCGGTTCTAATGGTGCTAATGGAACAACGGGTGCTACTGGCGCTTCTGGAAGTAATGGTTTAAATGGTGTTACAGGAAATGATGGGATTAATGGTTCTAATGGTTTAATTGGAGCAACTGGAACATCTGGGGGGATTGGTGCAACTGGTAATAATGGAGCAGATGGCTTTATTGGTTCAACTGGGTCCTTTGGTTCAACAGGGGCAACTGGCAATGGAAGCACTGGCGCTACAGGTAGTTTAGGAGATATTGGTGTTACTGGGCCTACTGGTTTTGGTTTAATTGGCGCTACAGGTCCTGGTACTGCTCCGACGGGTATGACTGGTTCAACTGGTTCTACTGGTTCAGATGGTTTAATTGGTGCATCAGGTGAAATTGGTGTAACAGGAACAATTGGAGCAACTGGTCAAACTGGATTAATTGGATCTACTGGTATAATGGGAGACAATGGATTTTCTGGTTCTACTGGTTCCTCTGGAAATACTGGAAGTACCGGAATAACCGGACTAATTGGTTCAACAGGGGAAACCGGATCAACTGGTAATACAGGGGTAGCAGGGGAAACGGGTATAACAGGAGTATCAGGTTCAACTGGATTCTCTGGCGCAACAGGAAACACAGGTTCAACAAGTTCAACAGGCAATACAGGTTCAACTGGTTCAATTGGATTTACTGGTTCTACCGGAATAACTGGAAATACTGGTTCAACTGGAAATACAGGCAATACCAGCTCCACTGGTGCTACCGGACCAACAGGTTCTACTGGAATTACTGGTTCTACGGGTTCAACTGGTAATACTGGCTTAACAGGAAGTACTGGATCAACTAGCTCAACAGGAAATACAGGTTCGACTGGTAGTAGTGGTTCTACTGGAAGCACTGGCTCTACAGGTATTTCAGGTTCAACCGGTAATTCTGGTAATTCTGGTAATACTGGCGCAACTGGTAGCACGGGTTCTACTAGTCCAACTGGAAGTTCTGGATCTACTGGTAATACTGGTGCAACCGGCGAAACTGGTGCAACTGGTGCAACTGGTGCAACTGGTGTAACTGGTGCAACTAGTGCAACTGGAATTACAGGTTCAACGAGTTCAACTGGTAATACTGGCTCAACCGGTTCAACGGGAAGCACTGGTTCAACTGGTTCTACTAGTAATACTGGTGCAACTGGCAGGACCGGTTCTACAGGTAGCACCAGCTCAACTGGAAACACCGGTTCCACAGGTTCAACAGGCACAACAGGCAACACAGGTACAACAGGTACAACAGGCACAACAGGTTCAACAGGTTCGACTGGAAGTACGGGATCAACAAGTTCAACTGGAAGCACTGGATCTACTAGCAGCACAGGGTCAACTGGTAGTTCAGGATCAACGGGAAGTACAGGTTCAACTAGTTCAACTGGAAATACTGGTTCTACTGGAAGTACTGGTTCTACTGGAAGCACGGGTTCAACGGGTAGCACTGGTTCAACTGGAAGTACAGGATCAACTAGTTCAACTGGAAATACAGGTTCTACGGGAAGTACTGGTTCTACAGGAAGCACTGGATCTACTGGTAGTACAGGATCTACCGGAAGTACCGGATCTACAAGTTCAACAGGAAATACTGGCTCAACAGGAAGTACAGGATCTACAGGTTCAACAGGTAGTACTGGGTCAACGGGTAGTACTGGATCAACAGGTAGTACTGGGTCAACGGGTAGTACTGGGTCAACGGGAAGCACTGGTTCAACGGGAGGTACGGGATCTACTGGAAGTACGGGATCTACTGGAAGCACTGGATCTACTGGGTCTACTAGCTCAACTGGAAGCACAGGTTCAACAGGAAGTACCGGTTCAACTGGTAGTACTGGGTCAACTGGAAGTACAGGATCAACTAGTTCAACTGGAAATACAGGTTCTACGGGAAGTACTGGTTCTACAGGAACCACCGGATCAACGGGTAGTACAGGATCTACCGGAAGTACCGGATCTACAAGTTCAACAGGAAGTACTGGCTCAACAGGAAGTACAGGATCTACAGGTTCAACAGGTAGTACTGGGTCAACGGGTAGTACTGGGTCAACAGGTAGTACTGGGTCAACGGGTAGTACTGGGTCAACGGGAAGCACTGGGTCAACTGGAAGTACGGGATCTACTGGAAGTACGGGATCTACTGGAAGCACTGGATCTACTGGCTCAACTAGCTCAACTGGAAGCACAGGTTCAACAGGAAGTACCGGTTCAACTGGTAGTACTGGTTCAACGGGAAGTACAGGATCAACTAGTTCAACTGGAAATACAGGTTCTACGGGAAGTACTGGTTCTACAGGAAGCACTGGATCAACGGGTAGTACAGGATCTACCGGAAGTACAGGATCAACTAGTTCAACTGGAAGTACTGGCTCAACAGGTAGCACCGGATCAACTGGTAGCACCGGATCTACCGGAAGTACAGGATCTACCGGAAGTACAGGATCTACAAGTTCAACTGGTAGTACTGGATCAACTGGTAGTACTGGATCAACTGGTAGTACTGGATCAACTGGAAGTACGGGATCTACTGGAAGCACTGGATCTACTGGCTCAACTAGCTCAACTGGAAGCACAGGTTCAACAGGAAGTACCGGTTCAACTGGTAGTACTGG
>Ga0114966_10001204_pt1 | contig 24107 bp, 16 predicted proteins | sample M_130207_XF_Meta_FD_87029 | JGI IMG/M metagenome (GOLD analysis project Ga0114966, IMG submission 87029) | Freshwater microbial communities from Lake Montjoie, Canada to study carbon cycling - M_130207_XF_MetaG | ecosystem: Environmental > Aquatic > Freshwater > Lake | place: Lake Montjoie... | reverse complement strand
GCTCACCGCTCAGATCAAGACGACGATCAGCCCGCGGAAACACGTGCCGACGATCGCTGACTTGGGTGGCTCCCTCGCGACCTTCGACGTAAACTCATGGCACGCAAACGGCAGTGCCATTCGCTTCCGACGCTTTATAAGGTCGCGGATCGTTGAGATTCCTCAACCTGAAGAGCGCAAAGCTGAGTTCTCTCGGCGTGCAGCGGATCGCCGAAATCTCAACTCTCACGTCACTCTCTCTGCGCGAGGTTGAGTTTGATGACGTTCTCTTTAAGGCACTATGCGAACAAGGTCGTATTGAAATATTCAACCTTGTCATTGCCCGCCCGCGCGTGACCACCAAAAGCCTGGCTGAGTTGGCCTCGCTCCCCAAGCTGATGTTTCTGGGACTTCCGAAAACTGTCACGCTCGCAGAGGCAAAGTTGATCGTGCCGCAGTGCAACGGGTTTTCGTCCTATTGAGGAACAGGGACACAATAACTTCCCGACGCCCGTAGTCCGGACAGCCATTCGCTCCCGCAGTCGATCACTTCGTCCGGACCAAGGGATCCGGACTACGTCTCCAAGTCAGGGAGTTATCGCGCCTCCGTTCCTCAACCTCACGAAACGCCCGCCAACTCTGTCGCGTGCGCGACACGACCGATGGCGAGGATGTAAGCGGCGGTGCGAAGCGGGACCTTTTTGTCTTGAGCGATTTGCCAAACGGCGTCGAACGCGGCGGCCATTTTGATTTCGAGCTTCGCGCGGATTTCATCGACCGGCCAATGGACGACGCTCCGGTTTTGAACCCATTCGAAATAGCTGACCGTCACACCGCCCGCGTTGGCCAGAATGTCGGGGACGACGGTGACTCCATTCTTCGCGAAGATCTCGTCTGCTTCGGGAGTGGTCGGATCGTTCGCCGCTTCGACGATGTACTTGGCCTTCACCGTGGGAGCGGTTAGTGCGGTGAGTTGTCCGCCCAATGCTGCCGGGATCAGCAGGTCGACGTCCTGTGAAAACAGATCTTCGTTGCTGAGCGGCTCGGTTCCGACGAAGCCCTGCACGCCGTTGTTGTGCCGTGCGTATTCGAGAAGCTGCGGGATATCGATACCGCGTCCGAGAGGGTCTTTCACGCCGCCGCGTACGTCGGTGATTGCGACCACGCGCGCACCCCGTTCGTACAGGAACTTCGCCGTGAAGCTGCCGACGTTTCCGAAGCCCTGCAGCGCGACCGTCTTCCCCGCCAGCGATTGGCCGAGTTTGTGAAACAACCGATCGGCGATGATGACCACGCCGCGGCCGGTCGCCTCTTCACGCCCTTCGCAACCGTGCAGTTCGAGCGGTTTGCCCGTGACGCATGCCGGTTGGAAGCCGTGATGCTTTTGATACTGGTTCATGAACCACGCCATGACCTGCGCGTTCGTCCCCATGTCGGGCGCGGGGATGTCGGAGTCGGGACCGACGAAGTCATGAATCTGATCGACGAACTTCCGCGTCAGGCGTTCGAGTTCTCCTTTGGAGAGGCTGCGCGGATCGACGGCGATCCCCCCCTTTGCTCCGCCATAGGGCAGATCTACGACGGCCGTCTTCCACGTCATCAACTGAGCCAGCGTGCGAACTTCATCGTCATCGACCTCGGGGTGATACCTCAGCCCGCCCTTCATTGGTCCCCGAGCACTGTCGTGCTGCACGCGGAACCCGACGAACGTGCCGATCTCACCGTTATCCATGCGGATCGCGCATTGAACTTTCACGTCCCGTTCGGGCATGAGCAGCAGCGTCCGCATCTGCGGCGACAACCCGAGATGATCGGCAGCCACATTGAAATAGACCTCGGACTTGGACGGTGCGTGAGACATGGTGGAGTCCTTCGTTTGCGAGAGTTATCGCGAATGAGTCAAGTCTGGGGCTACTTTGGTCTGAGGCGATACCTCGCGGCCAATCACACGTTGCATCCACTTGTCCGCTTTACCGCTCACCGCTCACCCGTTGAACTGTAGATCGCGGTTGTGGGAGGCGGCTGATCGGCGCATCGCTCTGCGGAAGGTAGCGACTGTTCCACGGACCAGACACGCGCTCGTTCAGAAAGCTGGCGAGAAACTCTGCTACGCAGCGATGACCGTCGGCAGACCAGCGCGGGGCGTGGCGAAGAAAGTTCGCTTCGGGATCGCGTCCACTGGTGAGAGCCGTCGTGGCGTCGGCGAATTGCAGCCGCAGACCGATGACGTACTCGGCGAGACTGTCGAACGGTGCCCGGTTCGGGAAGTAGGCATCGCTGGCGACGCCGCTGGCCAAGCGACTTCCCTTCCCCGCACTGCATCGGGCCGAGACCTGCCACGGTTTTGGTGATGTGATCACGGCGAGTTGGAAGTGGCCGCTTTCACTCAGCCGCGCGAGTTCCAGGATCGGTTGAAACGATTGCTGCACGGCGGCCAGCGCAGCGGGACGCTCGTCGCGCAGCCACGCATACGGATTCGCGGAGGCATCACGCGTCGATGCGGTCTGTTCCGCAAGCTGAATTTTCCATTGCCGACTGGTCGCCGTGAGTCCCCAGTCGATCAATCGAAACTGCTGCCGAAGGTCATCGAGAGGCTTGGTCAGATGCTTCGTTTTGACCAATGACGCGTGAGGACATGAGAGCGGCGTGGCATCGCGGCTGGATCGCGTGTGGCGGCGAAGCTGCTGGTCGTCGGAGACATCGGACCAGTCGAAATGGAGTAGCACCAGATCGGGCTGCAACGCGAGCAGCCGCTGCTTGAACAACAGGTATTCCGTGAGCGGACAACCACCGGGAAGCCCCGCGTTGACGACCTCGATCGGCACCTGCGTCTGTTGTTGGAGCAATTCCTTCAGCGCGCGCGCGGCATGGTCCGCTTCGAGTGTTTCGGGAGCGAAGATTGTCTCGTCGCCCAGCAGCACGATTCGGAAGCGGCCGGAGGGTTTCGGGACGATCACTTCGGGACCACGCAGCCCGAGGCTGTTCGTGCGGATGGGAACATCGCGATTCGAGTCGCGGCACTTCACCGTGGTGAGAGCGTGCGGCTTGAGTTCGCGATACGTCGTCCACGACGGCATGAGCAGACCGGTCGGATCAACCGCACACGGCGAGGTGGCCGTGGCACAGACATCGGTTCCCCCGACGACCTCAAAAATGCGCACGCCCACCTCGGCACCGCAGACGATCAAGACGAGCAGGATCGCGGCACACAGCAGTCGGCGGAGGAATGTCAGGCCGGCCCGAAACATGACCGCGCCTCAAGGCGAATGATGGACGAAGGGGTTGAACAGCAGTGCGCAGCGACAGCCCGGTCGCAGGCGGCGGGATGTTAGTGACGACTCAAAAACCCGACAAGACGGCTTTCGGCATGAATGGCCGGTCAAAATTGGGCTTCGATGTTCCCATCCGGGCGTTAGATCTCACGCTGCCGGAAGTGAGGCATCTGCCCAACGTCGGTCTTGGTGAGCCGGGTGGCGTCAGCCCAATGGCACTCACTTTGTTATTCACCCCGTGAGCGGCACGGCGCTAGCCGCCGGTTCTTTGCTTGGAAACACAACTCCATCCACCGGCGGCTAGCGCCGTGCCGCTCAATGTGAGTGTCATTGGGCTGACGCCACCCGGCTCACCAAGAAAGCCTCATTGCCTCCCGCGGGAGGTATATTTCGCGCGGCGAAGAGCGGATCGTTTCACGGCGCGGTCAGTGATGTGTCATCTGAGCGGGGTGGCGTCAGCCCCTCCCCGGTGCTTGGGCGTAAGCCCTCTTGGGAGGAAGCGGGGGCTGTTGCCGCCATGCTTGGAAACCTCTCACTTTGAGCCATGCGAGGCAGAGTTGTTCGTCGTTGGCGCGGGGGCTACCCTTTCACCGCGTTAAAGGAAAGCGTGACAGCAAAAACGTGAGTCCAATTCGAAATCGCAGGGAGAGTTCGGAATGACCAACCCCGCTGGGCAAGGCGCTGATGCGAATGCGAATGACGATGATTCCAACCACGACATCCCTAGGAGTGATGCGTCGGACGGTGTCCCCCCGCTCGACAAACAGTTGACGCCGGCCACCATCGACCAAGGCGGCGATGCGACGAACATCTACGTGCCTGGTACCGAACCTGCGAACGAAGGCACCCGGGACGGCGAGCTGGCGTTTGAGAGTTTTGGGGGCGAGACCAACGATGTTCCGATGCCGGCAAAGCTCGGCAAATACCACATCAAAGGGCAGATCGGTCGTGGCGGAATGGGGATCGTGTGGAAGGCCCTCGACCCCGACTTGCAGCGCACCGTGGCGATCAAGATTCTCCGCCCGCATCTGGCACAGAGCGCTGTCGCACGCCGCCGCTTCCTGCGCGAGGCTCGTGCGGCCGCCGCCATCAACCACCCCAATGTGCTTACGATTCACTCTGTCGAAGAGCAGGGTGACATGCCGTTCCTCGTGATGGAGTTTGTGTCGGGCAACTCGCTGCGCGAGTACGTGACCGAAAGAAAAAAACTCGACGCTCTCGAAGTGATTCGTCTCGGGACGCAGATTGCGCTGGGGCTGGCTGCCGCGCACGCCGGTGGTGTGATTCATCGCGATGTGAAGCCCGCCAACGTCATGCTGCACGAAGGGGCGACGCGCGTCCGGCTCATGGACTTTGGTCTGGCCCGAGTGGCGTTCGACAACGCAGATCTGACCTCGCACGATCACACCGTCGGCACGCCAGCGTACATGGCACCGGAGCAAGTTCGCGGCAGTCAGATTGATGCTCGAGCCGACCTCTTCAACTTGGGTTGCGTCCTCTATTACATGGCCACCGGATATTCGCCCTTCCGCGGCAAGTCACAGGCAGAAACGATCCACAAGATTCTGGACTTCGTTCCGGCGACGCTCGCCCAGATGTTTCCCGGAACGTCGCCGGTCCTGTCAGAGTTGGTCGAGAAGCTGCTCGCCAAGAATCCCGACGACCGATTCCAATCGTCTCTCGAAGTGGCCGACATCCTGTGGCGACTCCAGTCGCAACTCAATCTGGCTCAGTCGGACGAGGTGCGTCACGTTCTCAGCGACAGAATGCCACTCGTCGCCACTCCCATCTCAGCGGTGATCACGGCCAAACCGCCCGCCACGTCGCGCAGTCGCGTGGCCGCTCTGCTCGTCTCGTTGGTCGTGGTCGTGGCCGGAGTCTTCGCCGGAGTCTTCGCGATGTGGCAGTTCTGGCCCGGCGGCTCCAGCACAATACCCCTCGGCGCAGTCCCGCCCGCCGCGCACGGGGCGAACACGGGAATCAACACTGACGGCCACAACACGCCCCCCGTCGCCAAGCTGCTGACGGAGATCACGGTCGGCCCCGGCCCCGAAGCGACCTGTGCCACGCTGACCGAAGCGATCCGGCGCGCGGACGAGAACTGCACCATCACGGTTGTCGGGCCGGGGCCATACTCGGAATCGCTGGTGATCGATCGACTCGAACTCCGGGGACTGAGGCTGATCGCGCAGCCGCGCGCCCAACTGAAACCTTCCCAATCGCCGGGAGGGGAGCCGAAAATTCTGTCCATCGAAGACGTGTCCAACGTCACGCTCGAAGGCTTTGACTTTGAACTTGCCGGTGAATCCAATCACGCGATGACCATCACGGGAAAGGCACGGGACATCACCGTGTCGGACTGCAAGTTCACGCATTCGGGTTCGAGTGGGTCGAAATCCCTGGTGTTCGTCAACACCAACACGACGGACCCCACGGGGACCATCCTCCTGCGGCGCTGCCAGTTCGCGACATTGGGCGGAGCCTATTGCGTGTCGGCGGGTGTCGCCGACACGCGGATGTCGCCCACGCTGGCCTGTGAGAATTGCCTGTTTTCGGCCCCGTACACTCAGTTCTACGCCACCCAGTCTTGCCAGCGGATTCGGCTGGCGGGCAATGTGTTCTTCAAAGGTGAGAACGCCATCAACCTCAACCTCAAGACGTGGTCGTCCGACAGCCGAGTCGAAATCGTGAACAACACGTTCATGGGGTCGCACTATTGGCTGGGCTTCTACGAATCGTTCCGGCCGGAACCGTTCCTCATGGGACAGACGACCTCGCGTGTCTGTAACAATCTGATCCTCGGCGGCGACGGGGTGCAGGCGGGTCTGGATCAGTTGCAACTGGTGGAGGCCAAATGGCGGTTTGACGCCAATTGGTTGGAGCCGACGACCGACACCGCAACCACCGAGGACCACGGTAGCCACCTGGTCACATTTCACCCGCGTTTGGACATTCCGTTCCGCGACGACCCCCGCCACGATCAATTCCTGGTGCCCGCCCCCGGCTCACCGCTGTTGACGGGCGGCGTCGGCGGAGATTTGCCGGGGCACATTGGAGCCAGAGTTCCACCCGCAACGCGCTCGAAAACGGGTTCGGAATAACTTCTCGAATTCTCTCGACCCTACCGGATCGCGTGTGTGACGAGATTCTTCAGGCAGAACAGCCGCAGTCATCCCGCCCGGTGATGAATGAGACGTTATGCTTTTTTAGGTGAACGACAACGCGTGCCGTTCGCCCGGCCGGTGCGGCAGTCATCGTCTGATCGTCCCGGACCAACGGTGCCACAAATTTGCTGGAAAAGAGTGGCACACGCTGTCATCGTGTGCGACCTTGCTCGGGCCGTGATGTTTTTGGCCCGACCGAAGTGAGGTTGAAGGAGACCGAGTCATCACCGTCCAGCGATTCCTCACGCGGCCATGAATGAGTCGTCGTCGTTTCATCCAAGCCTCAGCGGCGAGGATGCGAACGCGGCGGAACTCTGAATCGCACGCACCCCGGTGGCGCTGCGGTGAATCGTTTCAGACCAGAGGCCGTGCGAGGTAACAGCCAATTGCCGCGCCAGCAGTGTTTGCTGGCGTGAGAGACCATCACAGCCGTTCCATCTCCAGTTTTGGGTCACGCTTCATGGATCACGATCCCCGTCAGGACCAGTCTCTCGCCAAGGGGCAGCCAAGTTCTCCGTCTGCTCAATCACAATTGCGGCCCGTGCGGCAAACTCGGTTCTTCTCTGCACCGCCCTACGATTTTGAAGCGCCGACCGCCCCGGCACCGACCGAGAAAGAGTTTGGTCGCGTGGCCCCTGCTGCCGGATCCGCCTTTTCCTCGGGGGCAGCACCGCGACCGTCAGCATCCTCGGCATCCGCTTTTTCGTCGGTAGCCGGGCCACTGTCGATGGGCTCGATGGCTTCGTCGTCCGCAGCCTTTGCATCGGATGCCGCGCCGCAGGCGTCGCGCTCGATGAGCCGCGAGTACCCCGGAATCGCCCGCAGTTTTGAGGGCGAGAGTTTCACGATGCCGGTCTCCGGACCCGTCACGTCCCCCTGCGAGACGAAGCCCCTGCGACTGATTCATGTCGGCCCGTGCTTCATGAACGGCGGCGTCGAACAGCAAACGCTCAGCCTCGCCAAATTCTTCGATCCCCGCCGGATCGACTTCGTGAAGTGCCTCGTCACGAATCCAGAGCTGCTCAGTGAGCGGGCCGCCGCCGCCATGCCCATACCTGTCGAGTATTGCGCCCCCACCGACCTGCATCGCTTCGCCGACAAGTGCGATGTCATGCTGCTCTGGGGAGACGGCTTCAACGAGTGGCTGCGGCCGGCCTGTCCTGCGTTGTGTGTCTTCGTCGCGCACGGCGAATCGTGGTGGACGGCCCAGACATTGGCAGAGAGCAATCAAGTCGTGGACCATGCCATCGCCGTCAGTCAACGGGTTTGGGATCGAGCCTGTGGCAGTGTCCCTTCGACGGTGATCCTGAACGGTGTCGATGCCTCGCACTTGGGACAGACCTGTTCGCGCGACGCCGTTCGCACGCGACTCGGATTCGCGCCGCAGGACTTTGTGCTCGGCTCCGTCGGCCGCTTTTCGGAAGAAAAGCAGATGCCGCTGCTCATCGAAGCCGTCGCGCGTCTGCCGCGCGAATTCAAACTGTTGCTGGTCGGTCACGGTGCCCGCCGCAATGAATTGCTCGATCAGGCCAATGAACAGATTCCCGGCCGCTTCGCCTTCGTCTCCGCCACCGATTATCTCGGCGACTACTACCACGCGATGGATGCCTTCAGCCTCGTTTCCGCACACGAGGGGTTCGGTCTGGTGATCGCCGAAGCCATGTTGTCCGAGCGGCCCGTGATCGTGACCGATGTCGGTTTCGTTCCCGAGATCATCCAAGATCGCGTCAACGGATTAGTGGTCGATCCCACGCCGGACTCGATCGCCGCCGCCGCACGTCGGCTGCAACAGCATCCCCATTGGGCGCGGGGCCTCGCCGCCGAAGGCCGCGCCATCGCCGACGAGCATTTCCACGCCGCTCGCATGGCGCGTCAGTACGAACAACTGCTGTGGCAACTCTGGCGACAGAATGTTGGGGCGAAGGTCGGGGAGGCTGCGGTCTGATGACAGTCAGCATCACCAACCTCCTGTTCGGGACCCATCCGATTGCGGCACATTGTCCCGGCCCGTTGCACCCGGACTGGTATCGCTTTGTCTCCGAAGCGATGACGCCCGTCCCCCCGTGTTCCGCTCCCGATGTCACCGTGCTCACGTGGCACGGCCCGCATCGCGACGACAAACCGAATGGAGTCCTCGAACAGAGCCTCGAACGGCTCGGCCTGCCCACGCTTGTGCTGCACGGGCATGACCCGTGGCAGAACATCCAAAAACTGAACATGACAGTCGAGGGGTTGAAGCACGTCACCACACCTTACGTCATCGGCGCCGACTCGGGCGACGTGATCTTTCTCGACAACCCGCAACTTGCCGTTGAACGCTTCCGCCAGGACTTTGCCTGCGACCTGCTCTTCAACGCGACGGGTTCGCGCTGCTGGCCCGAGCTGCCCGAGTTCGTGAGGTTTCAATCTTCGCTGCCGTTGGCGGCTTACGCCCACAACCGACATTGGCTGAACGCCGGGCTGTTCATCGGAAAGACCGACTTCTGTCGAGACTACTTCGCCAGCTTGGTTCAAGAGCCGCCGCTGCCGGTGTTCGACGATGACCAGTCGATGATTATGCACACTTGGCCGAAGTGGTATCCGCGTGTGCAAATCGACTACTTCTCGCAACTGTTTCAGTGGTTCAATGAGGACCGCACCGTGATGCGACTGGAACGTCATACGGCTCCGCGGCACACTTCACTGATCGGCTGGCTCCGCCGTCTGCCGATGCCGATCACCGGTGCCGAGATCGGCGTGTTCGACGGACACACGTCCGAGAACCTGCTGCGCGCCTTCCCCGAGCTGAAGCTCTGGATGATCGACCCGTGGAAGCCATTCCCGGGCCAAAGCTTTTTCAGTGACATGACCGCCGAACGCTTTGAGCTGATGTTCCAAGCCACGACTTGGTGGACCGAGTTCGCTCGCGACCGCCGCTTCATCATGCGCGAAGGTTCTCCCCGTGCAGCCATGTGGTTCGCCGACGCCTCGCTCGACTTCGCCTTCATCGACGCCGATCACGTCTACGATGCGGTCTCCGCCGACATCGCTGCTTGGTGGCCGAAGATTCGTCCGGGAGGTCTCCTCACCGGTCACGACTACAACGTGTATCTCGACGCCACCGGCGAATGGGGAGTTCGCCGAGCCGTCGATGAGTTCGCCCATCGCCACGAAAGAACCGTCGAACTGGGACTCGACGGCACGTGGTGCATCGAGAAGTAGGCGAAGTCGAAAACTCAAGAAACAAACCCGTTTCCGATTCAAGCTGGGGACGGCTCGAACAGCCGTCAGCGGCCTTACAGGCACCCCAATTGAACCGTTGAATCTTCGCCCCTGAGATTTGTTTGTCTCTTGGTACTTGGTTCTTTTCCCCATTACCGTCCGGTCGTCCTCAACGCCGGCGCGGGACCGAACCGCAGTGTGTCGAGCAATTCACGCTCGCGGTTGGCCAGTGCTTCGACCTGCGGTGTATCGACCGTCACCGACAGAGACGCCTGTCGGCCGGTGGGATCGGCGATGAGATAGAAGACCCACGTCAGCGGCCGCTCGCCCTCGGCACCGCTGGCGCTGATCCGATAGACATAGCTGCGGTCGGTTGTCGTGATGACCTCGCCTTGCCCGAGTTCCTTCATCCGCTCACCCAATGCCTGACGGATGTCCCGCTGGAAGTCGGCCACTGGCAAATGTTCGCCCGGCTTGGCGGGAGCGATGGGAGCAAGATCGCACTGCGCCACAAAATTTCCTTGGTCGATCAGACGGAAGACGGCCGCCTTCTCTTGAATCTTCCAGAGGTGCCAATGGCGCGGGTACTCGAACCCGATGTTCCACGGCGACTCGAACCGCAGCGCCGTCGCCGACGCCTTCGGTTCTTCGCCCGCCACGTCGAGATACTTCTGCTCACCGAGTCGCCCCGGAAGTTGAGCCGGCTTACGCAGCAAGCGGACGTGCGCGGTGAACTCGAACGCCGGTGAGACCGGCCCAAACCCGCGCTTCTCGACCTGAGTGAAGTCGCACTGCGTGATGCAGCGGTCCTTAAGGTCGTACTCGAAGAAGCCGCTCACGTTCAGCTCGCTGATCGCGCCGGTTGCCGCTCCCTCTAACTTCCCTTCGATCTTGATGCGAGCCACCTGCTTCTCAACCGACGCCAGCGAGCAGCTCAGTTCCCCTTTCGAGATCGCGTCAATCGCCGTCAACATTTGGAACGCCCAAGCGGGAGCCGTCCACTTGTCGCCGACTTCGATCTCTTTCGATGGCAGCAAGGCGATCAGCGCGAGACTGTCGGCCGGAGACCTCAGCAAGTCGAGTTCGTTCGACGTGAAGGCCCCGCCCAAACTGTAGAGCTCCACGCCATCGACACGCCCTTGCGCGACGACCAGCTTCAACCGATCATCGAGCTTCGCCGCAGACTTTTCCGTTCCGACAACGATGTCGGCTTGAGTCGTCTCGTAATCGCGGATCGAACGAAACGACTCCGCCTCGCCGCCCGGTCCGAGCAACCGTCGTTCGCGATAGGACAGCGCGGCCGATGCACTCAGCTTGAGCGGTTCCACGTTGGGCGATGGCTGCGTCTTGCCATTCACATCGACCCGCGTCCCGCACCCGAACACTCGCGCGTCATCAACCGGTTCTTCCAGCTTGTACTTTTCGGCGGCAAAACCAGTCAGTTCGCAAGCGACAGCGGCGACAAACAGCAAGCTCCGGCAACACGTCTTTAACATGACGATCCTCCTGATCGGTAGATGAGGTCCTGATTCTCCCGCATGGATTCAGCACCGTAGGGTGGGCACTCCTGCCCGTCCTGTCTTGGATTTCAACGCCGGACGGGCAAGAGTGCCCACCCTACAAATCGCGTTGCCGACTCTGGCCTCACTTCACCCCACCGTCTTCAGCCGAGGCTGCTCGATCACCGCGCCGTTGCGTTCGGCCATCGCTTGCGCCGACGCGATCAAGCCCTCGACATCCAGCCCGATATCGGCCAGCAGTTCGTCTCGCTCGCCATGTTCGATGAAGCGATCGGGGATGCCGAGGCACTTCAAATTGTTGGTACTCACACCGGCCGCATTGGCTGCTTCGAGGACTGCCGCACCGAAGCCGCCGCAGACGGTGTTCTCTTCGACGGCGATCACGAAGCCGGACTCTTCCAACGCACGGAAGATCGTCACTTCGTCGAGCGGCTTCGCAAACCGCGCGTTGATGACTCCGACATCCAGCCCCTGTTCTCGCAGCCGTTCCGCCGCTTGCACGCACACCGGGAAGAAGGCTCCGAACGCGAGGAACATCCCGTCCGCACCCCACTGCCAGACTTCGGCCTTGCCCAGTTCGACGGGCTGCTCGGGCCGTTCGACATGTTCGACGTTGGCCTTTGGGTAACGGATCGAGACCGGGCCCGGATGCGACAGCGCGAAGTCGAGCATCGGCGCGACATCGAGTTCATCTCCCGGAGCCATCACCGTCATGTTCGGGAAGACGCGCATGTACGTGTTGTCGAAGACACCGTGATGCGTCGGTCCATCGGGACCGGCGAGGCCACCGCGATCGAGACAGAACGTGACGGGCAAGTTCTGCAACGCGACCTCTTGGAAGATGTGATCGAAGCTGCGTTGAAGGAATGTGCTGTAGATGTTCACGATCGGGCGGAGGCCGCTCTTCGCCATCCCTCCCGCAAACGCGACCGTGTGTGCCTCGCAAATGCCGGTGTCGAAGAACCGCGTCGGGAACTCCTTGCGCACGCGACCGAGCTTGTTCCCCTCGCACATCGCGGCGGTCAGGACGCAGACCTTCTTGTTGGCGTGCATCGCGTCGTAGATCGCGTCGCTCATGACGTTCGTGTACGCCGTTGACGACGATTTCTTCACCGAGATCACTTCCTGCCGCGAGCCGCGCACAATCGGCGGCGGAGCGTGGTACAGCACCGGGTCTTCGCAGGCAGGATCGAACCCCTGTCCCTTCTGCGTGAAGACGTGCAGCAGGACGGGGCCGCTCACTTCCTTGACCATTTCCAACGTGCGACGCAGCGCCAGCAAGTCGTGCCCATCGACCGGCCCGATGTATCGGAAGCCCATCTCCTCGAAGAGCATTCCGCCGTGGAGGAACCCCTTCATCGCGTCCTTCAACTGCGAGATCGCATCGCGCGACATCTTGCCGACGACCGGCAGCTTGTTCAGCAGCCAGTTCACGTCGCGTTTGAGGCCGTTGTAAAACGGGGCCGTCCGCGCCTTGTCCAAGTACTGTGCCAGCCCGCCGACGCGCGGGCAGATCCCCATCTTGTTGTCGTTCAGAATGACGAGCAGGTCTTTCTTAAGTTCCGCCGCGTTGTTCATCGCTTCAAAGACGACGCCCGACGGCAACGCTCCGTCGCCGATCACCGCGACCGATTTGCGACCGCTCTGCCCGAGTAAGTCGTCTCCCGCTTTCATGCCCAGCACCGTCGAGACACTCGCCCCCGCGTGGCCCGTCATGAACAGGTCGTACTCGCTCTCATTCGGGTTCGGGAAACCCATCAGGCCCCCCTTGGTGCGGATCGAACGGAACTGCTCGAACCGCCCGGTGATGAGCTTGTGCGGATAGACCTGATGGCCCGTGTCCCAGATCAGCCGGTCCTGCGAGAAGTCGTAGACATGGTGCAGCGCGAGACACAGTTCGACGACGCCGAGGTTGCTCGCAAAGTGAGCCGACCGCTCCGTGACGAGGTTGCAGAGCGCCTCGCGAATCTCGTCCGCAAGCTGCAACAGTTGTGAGTCGGTCAGACCACGCAAATCGCGCGGCGAATCAATCTTCGGCAGCAGTTCAAAGTTCATAACCATTCCTTTGGAGTGCGGAGCGTCAGCTCATTCCACTGACTTCTGAGCGGGGCGGCGTTAGCCCCCCGGTTCTTGGATTCAGCGATCACGGCACGAACAACCGGGGGGCTAACGCCGCCCCGCTCGGAAATCGACACGAGGGCTAACGCCCAAAACAACCACAACTGCGAGCTTTTTCTCAATGATCTCGCTTCGTCACAAACCGAGCCAACTCAACGAGCTTTCGGCTCTTCTCTCCGAGCGGCTCCAACAACGCACACGCTTCATCAATCAGGGCGTCCGCCTTGCGACGGCTTTCCTCGACACCCAGCAGTGCCGGGTAGGTTTTCTTCCCGAGAGTCGCATCTTTTCCGACCCCTTTCCCCAGCTTGGCCGCATCGCCCGTCACGTCCAACAAGTCATCCGCAATCTGGAACGCCAAACCAACACGTTTCCCAAATTCTTCCAGCCGCCGCAGCAAATCCGGATCGGCCTGCCCCACCCGGCCACCCAAAGTGACGGCACTCGTCAGCAACCGCCCGGTCTTACGGCGATGAATCGCTTCGAGTTGGGCAAGGGCGGAAGGTCGAGGGTTGAGAGTTGAGGGTTGAGGGGCAGAAACTCCGATACCGACTTCCCGGTCTTCTCCCTCATCCTTCAACCTTCGACCTTCAACTTCACCCCGCTGCTCCCCCTCAATATCCGCGACCTGCCCCGCGACCATCCCACACCAACCGGCCGCACTCGCCAAGTCGGCACAGCACGCGGCGGCCACGGCGGCGGGTTGCGTGTCGCGTGCAATCACCTCGAAGGCCAGCGTTAGCAAGGCATCTCCCGCGAGGATCGCCATTGCCTCACCGAAGACCTTGTGATTGGTGAGCCGCCCGCGCCGATAGTCGTCGTCATCCATCGCGGGCAAGTCGTCGTGGATCAGCGAGTAGGTGTGAATCATCTCAATCGCGCAGGCTGCCGGAATCGCCGACTCGATCGCACCGCCGCACGCTTCGCACGCAAGCAACACCAAGACCGGCCGCATTCGTTTCCCACCGGCCAGCAGGCTGTAAGCCATCGCCGCGCGCAGCGTCTCGGGACAATCACTCGCATCAAGAGCCGAAGCCGCCGCGACATAGCTCTCCAGCCGCGCATGAACCAGCTCGCGCAGCGAGACCAAATCGACTTCGAGAGTACATCCCAGCATCGCCATTAAGTGAGTTCCGCATCCGTGCGAGGCCATCAACATCAACCAAATCAGCCCATTCGCGATCCGGTCCGTCCGTGAACGGCGGGCATGTTATCGAGCGACTCCAAGTGAAGCAAAGGAAATGGCCGGAAGCACACGACCACCGCCGTTGTCAATTGAGGGTGCCACGGTCACGGAGCTTCGATGTGGCCGTGTTGACGACGTGAAGGCTGTGCCTCGATCACATGGCCACGTCGAAGCTCCGTGACCGTGGCACCGCATCTCCCCGACTCAACAAAGCGCTGGTCCAAGCGCGGCCGAGCTGCCACCAATGCGCGGCAGTGGGCAGTAAGGCGAGCGGCAAGAGTTCGCGCAACGTAGGATGGACGCCCCGTCCGTCCGGCACTTCAGGGCAAGCTCGGACGGACGGGGCGTCCATCCTACGGGTAAACTATTTCCTGCCGCTCACCTAAAGACCAACAATGCCGGGAGAGGTCTGGTCAGAGAATTTGCACTTTGCACTCCGTCAAACTTCTTCGCAGATTGCACAGAAGTGACCGACAAAGAAACTAGAGCTGGTACCACCTTGGTTGATAAGGCGACCGGCAAGAAATGATTTACTCGAATACACCAACCCGAAGTGTGAACGAGGTCGTCGATCGACTTCGCCCTCGTTCACACTTCGGGTTGGTGTGGGTCAGACAAGTCTTGCCGGTCGCCTACAGCCGATGACCCTGTGTCCAGAGTCGTTGGAGTTGCTCTGCGGCATGAGAATCGGCGATTGTGGAGGGCACTTGGCACTGGAAGTTGAAGGGGGGATTGCGATGGGTCATCGAATGAGAGTGGCGTTGCGGACGACGGCGTTGTTAATAGTCGTCGTCGTGATGGGTGGGTCTTGGCTGGCGGCTGCCGAGCCAGCGGACGTGGCCTTCACCTCGAAGTTCGATCAGACCGAGCAACGTTATGTGGTGGTGTTGCCCGAGGTGTTCGATGCGGCGATGTCGCACTCGGTGCTGATCGCGCTGCATGGACATGGTTCCGACCGCTGGCAGTTCGTCAGGGATGGCCGCGATGAATGTCGGGCGGCGCGCGATGCGGCGGTCGCGGAGCAGATGATCTTTGTGTCGCCGGACTATCGCGCCCGCACGTCGTGGATGGGACCGGCGGCGGAAGCGGACTTGCTCCAAATTCTGGATGAGCTGCGCGGCAAGTATCGCATCGCGCGCGTCGTGTTTTCGGGCGGTTCGATGGGAGGGACCGGAGCGTTGACGTTCGCCGCTCTGCATCCGCAGCACATCGACGGAGTGGTCTCGATGAACGGGACCGCGAATCTCGTCGAATACGACCAATTCCAAGAGGCGATCGCGGCGTCGTTCGGTGGCAGCAAACAAGACCGACCGGATGAGTATCGCAAGCGATCGGCCGAGTTGAACGCGGCGCGGCTCTCGATGCCGATCGCGTTGACCACGGGTGGCTTGGATCGACTCGTTCCCCCCGATAGCGTTCAACGGTTGGCGGCGGGACTGGCAAAACGAGACCGTCGCGTGCGACTCATTCATCGGCCAGAGACCGGTCACGAGACCAAGTATGCCGACGCGATGGAGGCGTTCGCGTTTGTCTTCACGCAGATGAAGGCTGCTCCGCCGCTGGTCGAATTCGGTGCGTCGCCGATCAAGATCGTGTGCCTCGGCGACAGCGTAACGGGTGTGTATTACCACACGGGTGGCAGGCGGGCTTATCCCGAGATGCTCGAACTGGCACTGCGAAATGTGGCCCCGCACGCGAACGTGCAAGTGATCAATGCCGGAATCAGCGGACACACCGCGACGGACGGGCTGGCGCGACTCGACCGCGATGTCCTGAAGCACGAGCCACAACTCGTCAGCATCAGCTTCGGCCTGAACGACATGGCGCGCGTCACTGAAGAGCAGTTCGTTCAGAACCTCACGCTGCTCGTTGAACGCTGCCGCGCGGCGAAGTCGCTCGTGGTGTTCTGCACTCCGAATGCGGTCATCAACACCAGCAGCCGTCCCGTCGAGAAGTTGATTCGCTACTGCGAACTGATTCACCAAACCGGTCGGGTGCTGAATGTTCCCGTCTGCGATCAGTTCGCGGCAGGGGAGCGACACCGAGCGCGGGATGCGTGGGGGTGGCGGACGACGCTCAGTGACGAGATTCATCCGAATATGGACGGACACCGCCTGATGGCCGAACAGTTGTGCCGCACGATCACGGGGCGAGACGCGTCGCTCGACGACGTTGGTCCGCCGCGCGACTTTCTCGACAAGACGACCGGTCTGCTGAAAGAGGGCAGGGCGGTTCGAGTCCTCGCGATGCCGCCGTTCGACACACTCATCGGTCCCGCACTGAAGCAGCTCCATCCCAACGCCACTGTTGAAGTCACGCCGTGGCCGACGGGAGGGAAGTCGCTCGTCGAGTTGGAGCAAGTGGCGAAGACGCTCGTGCGACCGATGAAGCCCGATCTTGTCGTTCTCGCGATTCCTGCCAGTGCGACGGCCGCATCAGACGAAGAGTTCCTGCGAGCGTACTCGTGGGTGATGAACTGGTCGCTCAGTTTCGGTCATCAAGAGTGGGAGTGCGTGGTCGTTCATCCGACAGTCGCCGAACCCGATGTCGCGATGCCGCGCAGTGAGCTGATCCGGCAGTTGGTCCGCGCCCAAGACCTCACGCTGATCGACCGGCCCGAAGGCGACCGGTCGTCTGCGGAGAGTTTATTCGTCAAGGGTCTTAGTCGTTCACGCTGATGCGGAAGTCTCGCTACTCGTTCTTGCTCGGCAGCATCCCCGCCTTGATGAGGTCTCCGTAGACCTTGCCGTCGGTGTTCTTCTCGGTGATCGACTTGTCCCACGCGGCCTTCATCAGCTTGATCGCTTCGTCGGTCTTCTTCTCTTCGTTGGCGGTCTTGTACTTCTTGGCCTCGAAGCGGTCGTGATAGACCTTGCCGAAGTCGTTCAGGCCGTGGCCGCGTCCCTTCTTGTCGGCTCCCGGTTTGTGACAGACATCGCACTTGCTCTTCAGAGCCTCGACCGTGTCGAGGAACGGCTTGTAGTCCTTGTCATCCTTGAACGCCTCTTTGATCTGACCGGGGATCGGCGGGAACGCGAAGACCGACGTCTCGCTGATACCGCTCAGGATCGAACCGCTCAGGACCGCACAACTGAATACCGCTCGTAGCTTCATTTCTTGGACCTCTGTTTGTTTTTCGCAAGGACAGTACAAACCATTGGTCGATCCAACGGACGAACGTCGTCGGGAAACCATCGACACTGGTCGGGCAGGAGTATGACGGGGCAGTGCAGATCATCAAAGGGGCGGTGTTCGATTGCCTTCAGTCGCTTTGTCAGAGTGGGGACGCCCTCATCTGGGAATTCCGATCCGACGGTTGTGCCCGTTTGATGGCCAGTTAGAATCCCCGCCGCTTTGAGTCGGTCGTCGCTTCCCTTTCTTTCGGCGATCTCGCACTGACTCAATTCGATTGCAGCAAGTTGATCGCAATGACCGAACTTGGCATCGAACAGAACGTGGCGTTTGTTCCAGTGATGTGTGCGTGACTCCAGAACTTCAACCGGAGGGAGAGCCGCTGATGGACCGTGAACCAGTCAACCGCAGTGACCAATCGAGTCGAACCGGCGATGCCGGTCGATCCGACTCAACGAACCGATCCAGCCCGGAATTCAACCGGCGGGATTTCTTGCGAGGCTCCGGGGCGGCGATGGCTGCCACCGCGATGGCCGTCGCTGCCACAGAGCAGCAGGCGGCGGCTCAGCAGCAGGCGGCGAAGGTCGTCAGTGCGGCTCCTCATCCCGTGAAGCTGAACGTCAATGGTGTGGATCTCACGCTCACGGTCGAACCGCGAGTGCTTTTGATCGACGCCCTGCGGAACGACCTCAATCTGACCGGCTGCAAAGATGTTTGTGATCGCACGAATTGCGGAGCCTGCACGGTTCTGATCGACGGCAAGCCGGTCTATGCCTGCTCGCGACTGGTGATGGATGTCGAGGGTCAGAAGATCGTGACCTCCGAATCGCTGCTCTCGCCGACCAAGACCGACGACGTGGTCACCAACTTCTGTAAGCACGACGGGATGCAGTGCGGGTTCTGTACGCCGGGCTTCGTCATGGCGGTGCGCGGCTTCTGCAATCAGAACCCGAAGGCGACCGTGGACGACTGCCGCAAGGGGCTGGGTGGAAACATCTGCCGCTGCGGAACGTATGCTGGTGTCCTGCAAGCCGCGTATGACACGGCTCAAACCGCAACCCCAATTGCAAAGGGAGGTGCATGATGGCGGAACGCAAAGTCGGTTGGGATCCGCAGGGGACGCACACGCTGGTCGGAAAAGAAATTCAACGTCTCGACGGGCCGGTGAAGGCGTCGGGGCAGGCCAAGTACGCGAACGACACGAATCCGCCGGGAACGCTGTTCGCGAAGCTGCTCACGTCGCCACATGCTCACGCGAAGCTGGTGATGCTGAACCTCGACAAGGCGAAAGCGGTCAAGGGCGTGAAGGCCGTCATCGCGATGGCCGAAGTCGGGCAAGAGGTGCGCTACGAGGGCTGGCCGATCGTGGCGATCGCCGCCGAACGCCCCGAGTACGCCGAGGACGGGCTGCGTGCCATCGAGATCAAGTTCGAGGTCCTCTCGCACTTCGTCGATGAGGCTGATCTCAAGGGAGCTGAAGCTGCCGACGTGACTGATGCGGGTGAGAAGGTGAAGCTCACCAAGTCACTCGGGACTCAGAAGAAGGGTGATGTCGAGACCGCGTTGAAAGAAGCCAAGCACGTTCACAAAGGCTTCTATGGCGTGAACACGATCACGCACATGTGCCTTGAGCCGCACGGTTCGCACGCCGCGTGGGATGGAGACAAGCTGAACGTCGCTCTCTCGACGCAGAACGTTTCGGGGACGGCGGGGCAGTACGTAAAACCTCTCGGCATCGACGAGGCGAGTGTCTCGATCAAGTGCGACTTCATTGGAGGTGGCTTCGGTTCGAAGTTCGCCGTCGATGAGTGGGACGTCGCCTGTGCCAAGCTCGCGAAGGAGACTGGCAAGCCGGTGAGGCTGCTCCTCAACCGCGCGACCGAGATGCAGATTGCGGGTAATCGTCCGTCGGCCTTCGCTGAAGTGACCGTCGCCTGCGATGCCGAAGGAAAGATTACCGCGTGGGATAGCCATCACTGGGGGACGAACGGGCCGAAGGGGGGGACTGTCGCTCTGACCGTCACGCCGTATGTCTTTGATCCCCCAAACCGGACACGCACGGCGACGGGCATCATCACGAACTGCGGTCCCGACCGCGCGTGGCGTGCTCCGAACCATCCGCAAGCCTGTGCGTACAGTCAGACGGCGATTGACGACTTGGCCGCGAAGGCGGGAATGGACAGCTTGTCGTTCTTCCAGAAGAACCTGTCGCTGACCAACGTGCCGCACATCTATGGTCCCGAGTTGGAGATCGCCGCCCAGCTGATGGACTGGAAAACGAAGTGGCATCCACGCGGTCAAGGTGGTGGCAACGGCCCCGTCAAACGAGGGATTGGGCTCGCGCTGCACACTTGGGGCGGCGGGCCTCATCAGTCGAACGTAACCATTAAGGTTCACCCCGATGGGTCGGTCGAAGTGATGATGGGAAGCCAGGACATCGGCACGGGAACTCGCACCTGTATCGCTCAAGTTGCGGCCGACACGTTCGGTCTGCCACTGAATGCGGTGAAGGTGAGCATCGGTTCCAACAAGTTTCCGAAGGCCGGACCATCCGGCGGTAGCACGACGATCGGTGGCGTCACCGGCCCGACGCGCCGCACGGCTCAGCAAGCGTTGTGGAAGATTTGTGATCTGGCCGCCGCCAAGTACAACGTCGATGGCACGAGCCTCTCGGCGAAGGATGGCAAGCTGTGGTCGGGTGACAAAGAGGTCTGCACGTGGAAGCAGGCGGCGAGCCTTGTCGGCCCGATGGCTCTCGAACTGCAAGGTGGCCCCGTCACTGAGGACGAGAAGCTGACCGACAAACAGGTCGGTGGAGTCCAGATGGCCGAAGTGGCCGTCGATACCGAGACCGGTGTCGTCCGCATGGTCAAGATGGTCGCGGTGCAGGACATCGGCCTGATCGTCAACCGCCTGCTCGCTCGAAGCCAAGTGTACGGTGCCCTCATCATGGGGATCGCGTACTCACTGGTTGAAGAGCGGATCATGGACAACAAGACGGGGCGGTTCATCAACGCGAACCTCGTCGATTACAAGCTGCCGCGCATCGGTGACATCGGCGATCTGGTGGTCGAGTTCTACGAACCCGAAGACCAGTACAAACGCGGCGTGATTGGCTTGGGCGAACCGCCGGTGATCGCTCCCGGCGCGGCGATCTCGAACGCGGTGGCCAACGCCATCGGCGTGCGAGTTCCCGTCCTGCCCCTGACCCCGAAACGAGTCCTCGACGCACTGAAAGGAGCACGGGTATGAAGTCTTTTGAATACGCTCGTCCCGAAACCGAAGCCGAGGCCGTGGAGTTCCTCGGCACGAACGCCGGTCAAACGGTGGTCCTTGCGGGCGGAACCGATCTCGTCAGCCTGATGAAGGCCGAGTTGGTGACGCCGTCTCGCGTGGTCGATCTGAAACGAATCCCGTCGCTGCGCGAGGTGACTCGCATAGACGGCGGCGTACAGATTGGATCGCTCGCCACACTGAGTGACCTCGCCCAGCACCCACTGCTCGGCGGATACCGTTCGCTGTTCGATGTCATTGACGGCGTGCGAGCCATCCAAATCCAAGGGAGCGGCACGATCGGTGGCGATCTGTGCCACTTGCCGAACTGCTGGTACTTCCGTGGCGGTTACGGTTTGCTCGCGATGGACAAGGGCGTGTCGCTGCCTGAGGTGGGAGACAACCGCTATCACGCGATCCTCGGCAACAGCGGCCCGGCGAAGTTTGTGAATGCCTCCCGGTTCGCTCCCGCCTTGATCGCATGGGGGGCAAAGGTGCGAGTCATCTCGAAGGTTGATGGTCAGAAATCTCTGTCCCACAACTCTCAATCTTCCACCCCCAACCTTCACGAAGAATGGTTGCCGCTGGAGTACTTCTACATCAGCCCGAAGACCAACGCTCAGGGCAACACGGTGTTGGAGCCGGGCCAACTGATCTCGCACGTCTGGCTGCCGGATGCTGGCAACATGACGAGCGCCACGTATGAAGTTCTCCAAACGGAGGGCCTCGATTGGCCACTCGCCTCGGCCGGTGTTTGCGTTGATGTGGAAGGTGGCCTCGTTCGCCAAGCTCGCATCGTGATGGGGCACGTTGCTCCGACGCCGTGGCTCGCCAATGACGCGGCTCGGTTGTTGATCGGCCAGTCGCTGAACGACGACACCGCCGGAATGGTCGCCGACGCAGCGGTCTCCCAAGCCACGCCACTTTCGATGAACGACTACAAAGTTCAACTCGCCCGCACGGCGGTGAAACGAGCGCTGCTCAAATCGGTCGGCAAGCTGGAAATGTAATTCGCGGTTGCCTCCCGCCTGTCCCCTCGCCCCGGCTCTGCGGGGAGAGGGCTAGGGTGAGGGGGCCTTCAGTTTTGTAGAACGCGACTCCACCGGGCTTGCCCCGGTGGCTCGCCGGTCTCTGCACTACTTCTTCGGGTTCCTTCGCAGTATTGAAATTGCGGCCGGAAATAGTGCAAAGACCTGAATCCAACGGGGCAAGCCCGGTGGGGTTTGATTGCGTATGGTTTGATTCTTTTGGACTCGACTTCATCCCACTCTCGAACGGAGAGCATCGCTATGTCCACCCAACTCGAAGTGCTTCAACCCGGTCCCCGTTGCAGTAGCCTGCTCTCGAAGGGACTGTATATCAACGCCGGTCTCCCCAAGGGAAAAGAAGTGACCGGCGACGGCAACTTCTGGTGTGGCAAGACCCAGAAAATCTACGGCCCCGACGACCGGATCTGCGACGGCGACCGCTGCACAGACGCCACGCGAAGCTGCTACGAAGAGTGAGAGCTTTTGAAAGCCGGGCTGCCGCGTTTCTGCGCTCCGACGTTGGGATGCTTGGGATGCTTGGGGTCAGGGCTACGAACCATCGAAGCGTGCGTTCTTCCGCCGGTCCAAGTTTCGATTTCACTTTCCTCAAAACGTCCACATGACCACCCCCGATCCGGCCTCAGTCGCAGGCACGTTCGAGTTCATCGAAGCGAAGATTCGCCGTGATGCCGAGGGGACTTCGTTCGGCGGCGACTTCGAGTGGCTGTGCCAGTGGTTCTTGGAAAATGCTCCGAGGTATCGAGGTCAGTTCGACAAGGTTTGGTTGTGGAAGAATTGGCCAGATCGGTGGGGGATTGATGCGGGGATCGACCTCGTCGCGCGCACGCGAGCCGGTGAATTGTGGGCGATTCAGGCCAAAGCCGATCATCCCGACAGAGCAATCACCAAACGCGAGATCGACTCGTTCCTGTCCGAATCGAATCGACCGCAGTTCGCCTATCGGCTGCTCCTGGCGACGACGGACAACATTGGAGCCACGGCTCGTCGCACGCTGCATGGACAAGAGAAGCCGGTAGGGTTGGCCCTGCGTGGTGATTTTCTGACGGCAGAAGTTCAGTGGCCGGTTCAGATTGGAGGGGCAGGCACACGGCTGCCTCCGTGGCCTGTGAAGCCCCATCAAACCACGGCCATTGAAGCGGTGGTCCACGGGTTTCGTGACCATGACCGAGGCCGACTGATCATGGCCTGCGGTACGGGCAAGACGCTCACCGCACTGTGGATCGCCGAGCGGTTGCAGAGTTCTCTCAAGCTGGTGCTGGTCCCGTCGCTGTCGTTGGTGCAGCAGAACCTGGCCGAGTGGGGCCGCAACTCCGCAGCGGACTTTGACACGCTCATCGTCTGTTCTGATGAGACGGTTGGTCGAAAAAATGCAGACGAGATGATCCAATCGGCAGCCGATCTGGCGGTGAAGCCGACAACCGATCCCGCGCAGATTCGGCACTTCCTCCAACAGCGACGAAAGCGCCCGGCCGTGGTGTTTGCCACGTACCAATCGTCCAACCGAATCGCGGCCGCACAGGCTGGCAAAACAAAGACATTTGATCTGGTGATCTGTGACGAGAGCCACCGTCTGGCGGGCGACATGGGGGGCGAGTTCGCGACCGTGCTGGATGGCAAGGAGATCAAGGCGTCCAAGCGGCTGTTCATGACCGCCACGCCGCGCTACATCAAGGACCACGTCAAGCGGCGCGCGGCGGAGTTGGATACCGAGCTGGTCTCGATGGACGATGTTCACGTCTTCGGCCCCGAGTTCCACGCCCTCGAATTCTACGAGGCCATGAATGCGAAGCCGGAACCGTTGCTGACGGATTATCAGGTCGTCGTGATCGGCGTCACCGACCGCGACGCCAAGGCATGGGCCGAGGAGGCCCGTTTGGTTCGCACGGCCGAAGATCTCAGGACCGACGCGCGGACGTTGGCCGCGCAGATCGGCTTGGCCAAGGCGATGCAGAAATACAATCTGCGGAAGATCATCACGTTTCATTCGACCGTGGCGAAGGCCGCCCGGTTCGTCGATGCCACGCAGCGAGATTCCTTGCCCGGCGTGATCTCTCATCTGAAAAGCTCGGCCCGTCCCTCGGGGAAGCTGTGGACGAAACACATCTCGGGTGAGACGCCCGCCGGGATGCGTGCCACGTTGCTGAAAGAGTTCGCCGATCTGCCGGAGGAGACGCGCGGCATCCTCTCCAACTGCGCCTGCCTGGGCGAAGGGG
>Ga0114966_10001203_pt1 | contig 24150 bp, 21 predicted proteins | sample M_130207_XF_Meta_FD_87029 | JGI IMG/M metagenome (GOLD analysis project Ga0114966, IMG submission 87029) | Freshwater microbial communities from Lake Montjoie, Canada to study carbon cycling - M_130207_XF_MetaG | ecosystem: Environmental > Aquatic > Freshwater > Lake | place: Lake Montjoie... | reverse complement strand
TGATCGTTTCGCTCACTTTCTTCATCTCCTGGGAAGTGTTCTCGCGCTACGTGCTGGACGCCCCGCATCCCTATGCTTACGATGTCATGATCCAGATGTACGGGACGCTGTTCATGATGGCGGGCGCGTATACGCTGGCAAAAAACGGCCATGTGCGCGGCGACGTGCTCTACGGTTTTTTCCCGCCGCGCCTGCAGGCGGGCCTCGACCTCACGCTCTACTTGCTGTTCTTCATTCCCGGGGTAGTGGCGTTTGTCTGGGCCGGCTATAACTATGCGGCCGAGTCGTGGGTCATCAACGAGCATTCGAATGTCACCGCCGACGGCCCGCCGGTCTATCCGTTCAAGACCATCATTCCGGTCGCCGGCGCGTTCATTTTGGTGCAGGGCATCGTCGAAATCATCCGTTGCGTGATCTGCTTAAAGCAGGGCGAGTGGCCGTCGCGCGCGGAAGACGTCCAGGAAGTAGACGTCGACAAGTTGAAACAGATGGTCAACGTCAAGGACGAGGATATCGCCAAGCTCGATGCCTACGTGGTCAAACAAGCGGGGAGTCACCAGTGAGAAAAGAAGTCTGGTTCGGCCTGTCGATCATGGCCGCGGTGGTGATCATGGTGTTCGTGCTGATGCCGGCACCGTCGCAGATGACCAACGGCCATTTGGGTCTTTTGATGCTGGCGCTGATCGTGGTGGGCATCATGCTCGGTTTTCCCACGGCGTTCACGCTGATGGGGATGGGGGTGTTTTTCGGCTGGATCGCCTATCGCAGCGTGAACCCGGCGCTCGCCAACCAGCAGATTCTCGACTTGATGGTGCAGCGCGCCTATTCGGTGATGTCCAACGACGTGCTGATCGCGATCCCGCTGTTCGTGTTCATGGGCTATCTGGTCGAACGCGCGGCGCTGATCAACCGCCTGTTCAAGAGCCTGCATCTGGCGACGGCGCGCATACCGGGCGCACTCGCGGTGGCGACCATCGTCACCTGTGCAATTTTCGCCACCGCGACCGGCATCGTCGGTGCGGTGGTGACATTGATGGGGCTGCTTGCATTCCCGGCGATGCTCAAAGCGGGATACAACACCAAGGTGGCGGCCGGTGCGGTCACCGCCGGGGGGTGCCTCGGCATCCTGATTCCGCCCTCGGTGCTGCTGATCGTTTATGGCGCAGTCGCGGGGGTGTCGGTGGTGAAACTCTACGCCGGCGCTTTCGGCCCCGGTTTCATGCTCGCTGGCCTGTACATAGGCTACGTTATCGTGCTCGCGAAATTGAGGCCCGACCTCATGCCGCCGCTGCCCATGGACGAGCGGGGGGTGGCTCTGCCGCCCTTTGCACAGAAGCTGTCGCCACGCGGCAGCAATGCGCTGGCCGGGCTCTGGCATGGGCTCACCGGAACCGGTGTCGCCGGCGTCAAGAAAAGCACGGTACTCGGGCAGCTCTTCATCACGCTGCTTCCGGCGCTGTTCTTCGTTGCGGCACTGGGCGCGACCTGGCAATTGGCGACCGCGCCTGAGGCGGTGGTTGACACGAGTGGGTTGGTCCAAGCGGGAGGAGGCATAGTCGAGGATGTTAAGGAGGAATCGACCGAACTCATCGGTCAAGCAGAGGCGGACGCAGGAGGGCTCAAGGAACCACCGCCCGACGGAGGTCTCAAGGAGCCGCCGGCCGAGGGGGTGAAAGAAGCCGCCGCGCCGGCCGCCGCGGAGGCGGCGAAGCCGGAGGTCGTCACGCAGGCGGCACCGGCCGCGAATCTCGAGCGGGACGCGACGCCGCTCTGGTTCTGGATCACGCTCGGCGTCTGCGTTGCGGGGCTCGCGCTGCTCTATTGGCTCTGGAACTGGGTACGGCTCGAGGTGTTCAAGATGCTGCTCACCTCGTTCTTCCCGCTGGCGCTGCTGATACTCGCGGTTCTCGGTTCCATCGTATTCGGCCTGGCAACGCCCACCGAGGCTGCGGCGGTCGGCGCGTTCGGCGGATGCATACTCGCTGCGGCGTATCGCTTCCTTACCCACCTGCGTGAAGCCGCGCCCGGCGGCCACAATCTCGGCGGCACCGTCTGGACCACCCTGAAAGATCTCGGCGGCATCGTCAAGGAATCGTCGTTCCTCACCGCCAAGACCAGTGCGATGGTGTGCTGGCTGTTCGTGGGTTCGTCGATTTTCTCGGCGTCGTTCGCTCTGCTTGGCGGGCAGGAGATCATCAATCAGTGGGTGCTGTCGCTCGATATGACGCCGGTGCAGTTTATGGTGCTCGCGCAGATCATCATTTTCCTGCTGGGCTGGCCGCTCGAATGGACCGAGATCATCGTCATTTTCATGCCGATATTCATCCCGCTGCTACCGCATTTCAATATCGACCCGCTGTTTTTCGGGCTCTTGGTCGCGCTCAACCTGCAGACCGCGTTCTTGAGCCCGCCGGTGGCGATGGCGGCGTTCTACCTGAAGGGCGTGTCGCCGCCGCATGTGACGCTGAACCAGATCTTCATGGGCATGATGCCGTTCATGGCGATCCAGGTGGTCGCGCTCGTCCTGCTCTACACGTTCCCGGCCATCGGGTTGTGGCTGCCGAGCGTGCTATACAAATAGCGTTTGCCAGAAAGAGCCGCACAATGTCATTGCAGGGCAGCGCATGCGCTGCCCTGTTTTTTTTCGATGCATGAATCCGCATACTGACAGCGCGCAAACGCGCTCGCTCGCATGGTGGCGCTGGAGCGCGCTGGCGCTCACCTGTTGCGCATTTTTCATTTCGTTTTTTCATCGTGTGTCGACCGGCGCGATCGCGGGCGATCTGCAGCATGAATTCGCCATCGGCGCGGCGGCGCTGGGCACGCTGGGCGCAACTTACTTTTATGTTTATGCGCTGATGCAGGTGCCGTCCGGCGTGCTTGCCGACACGCTCGGCCCGCGCGTTACGCTTGCGATCGGCATGTTGATAGCGGGCGCCGGCTCGATCGCCTACGGGCTCGCCGGGAATTTCACGGCGGCGGCGATTGCGCGCATGCTCGCGGGCCTCGGCGTCTCGGTGGTATTCGTCTGCATGCTCAAGTTGTGCGCCGGCTGGTTCCACGAGCGGCGTTTTGCGACGGCCGTGGGCGCCGCCAACGTCGCCGGCATCGCCGGCGCGCTGGCCGCGACCGCGCCGCTGGCGTGGCTGATTACCGTGGTGTCGTGGCGCAGCGTATTCGTTGCGCTGGGCGTCGCGTCGCTGGCCCTCGCGCTGGGGATCTGGCTGTTCGTGCGCGAAGCGCCGCACGTTGCCGGCGCCAACGCCGCTACCGGTGACTGGCGGCGTGCGCTGGCGGCGGTCGCCACCAATCCGGCGACCTGGCCGCCGTTCTGGGTCAACGTCGGTATTTCCGGCGCGTACATGACGTTCATCGGTTTGTGGGCGGCGCCTTTCCTCGTCCACGCGCACGGCCTTACCCCGGTCGCGGCGGGGCGCTGCACGGCGCTGATACTGATTACGTTCGCTGTCAGTGCCCCGCTGATAGGCTGGTTGTCGGATCGTCTTGGCGTGCGCCGACCGCTGGTGATTGCGTCCGCAGTGGCCTATAGCGCCGTCGGCCTGATGTGGCTGGCGCTGCCCATCCCGAGCGCGAACGGTAGCGTCGTTGCGGCGCTGCTCACCGGGCTCGCGGTGCCGGGCTTCACGCTCACGTGGTCGCTCGCCAAGGAAGTGAATCCGCCGGAGCGCGCCGGCATGGCGATCGCGATCGCCAATATCGGCGGCTTCATCGCCTCCGGCCTGCTCCAGCCGCTGGTTGGCTGGGTAGTCGATCACGGCGCCGGCATGGTCGCGGGCGGCAGCGCCGATGCGTACCGGCTCGGCATAGGCGTGCTGGTTGCGTGGTCGCTGATCGGCGTCGTTGCCGCGTGCCGGCTCACCGAGACGCGCTGCCGCAATATCTGGCGCGCACCTGCCGCGACCTGATTGGCGCCATCGCGCGCTATGCGATAATCGGCGCTCAATAAAATTCTGCGCTCGCCCCAGCCACAGGATCTGCAATGAAACCGAAAATTCTCGTCACACGTGAAGTCTTCGATGAAACGCTCGCTTATCTCGCCGCACATTGCGAAGTCGAATCCAACCAGGCGGACCAGCCGTTCGAACCCGCGGCGCTCGCGCAACGTCTCAAGGACAAGGACGGGGTCGTCTGCTGCCTGACCGACCGCATCGACGACGCGTTGCTCGCGGCGTGTCCGCGCCTGAAAGTCGTTGCCAATATCGCGGTCGGCTATAACAACATCGACGTGCCGGCATGTACCACACGCGGCGTGATGGCGACCAACACGCCGGGCGTGCTTGACGACAGCACAGCAGACCTCGCGTGGACGCTGATGCTCGCCACCGCGCGGCGCCTGACCGAGGCCGAAGCCTACGTCCGCGCCGGCGACTGGAAGGGCTGGCATCTGAAGCAGATGCTGGGAGTCGACGTGCATCACGCGACGCTCGGCATCATCGGCATGGGGCGTATCGGTCAGCAGATCGCGCGGCGCGCGGCCGGTTTCAAAATGCGTGTGCTGTATCAAAACCGCAATCGCTTGCCGGCGGACGTCGAGAAATCGCTCGACGTGGAGTATGCGAGCAAGGACCAGTTGCTCGCGCAGTCGGATTTCGTCGTGCTGCAGGTGCCTTATTCGCCCGCCACCCACCATTACATCGGCGCGGCGGAACTGAAGAAAATGAAACCCACCGCCATCCTCATCAACTCGACACGCGGCGGCGTGGTTGACGATGCCGCGCTGATCAGCGCATTGAAAGACGGGACCATCCGCGCGGCCGGGCTCGACGTGTTCGAAAACGAACCCAAATTCAACCCGGGCTTCCTCGATCTGAAAAACGTGGTGCTGGCGCCGCATATCGGCAGTTCCACCGAAGCGACACGCCGCGCGATGGCGATGACCGCGGCCAAAAACGCGGTTGCCGCGTTGACCGGCGCGGCGCCGCCCAATCTGGTCAATCCCGAAGCCAAATCAAAAATCCAGAAATAATTGGCCACAGAGAGCACAGAGGACACAGAGAAAACCATAGAGCAGCTGCTGTGGATTCGATTGAATTCCTCTGTGTTCTCTGTGGCTAATCGTTTTTGGCTTTTCCGTCCCTGGTAGGCTGAGCCGGCATGATGCAGCTATTCAACCTGATGATCGAAGTCATGCTGCCGCTGGCGCTGCTGGTGGGGGCGGGCGCGCTGTGGCCGCTGATATTCCGCGACGCTGAGGTGGACGTGCTGCGCACGCAGTTGAACCGGCTCGTGCTCTACGTATTTTATCCGTGCATCCTGTTCGCGGTCGTCTCCAACACGCCGATCACCGCCGACCTCCTGTCGGTGCCGCTGCTGGTCGGCATCGGCACGCTCGCTTCTGGCGCGTTGCTCTATGTGCTGCTGTATATGTCGCCGCTCGGGCGTGGGCTGACAGATCCCACGCGCGCGGTCCTGATGCTGGGTGGCATGTTCGGCAACACGTTCAATATCGGCGCGCCGGTGCTGATGTTTTTTTTCGGCCGCGACGCCGTGCGCTATGCGGTGTTCAACGACATGCTGATGACGATGCCGTTCATCTGGACTCTCGGCGTGTGGATAGCGACGCGGCTGGGTTCGCACGAAAAGCCGGTGTCGTATCCATCGCTGTGGCGCATCCTGCTATCGTTGCCACCGCTGTGGGCGTTCGCGCTCGGCTTTACTCTGCAGTCGCTGGGGCTCACCTACAAACCACTGGTCGCCGCGGCGAACATGATAGGGCAGGCGACTATTCCGGTGACGCTGTTCGTGCTGGGCATGACCATTCCGTGGCGCAACCTGACGCCACGTCCGGAAATCCTCACGGCGGCGGCGGTCAAATTGTTGTTCGCGCCGCTCGTCGTGGCGTGCGCATCGCACCTGTTCTTTACGCCGCTGGGCGAAGCGCAATACGCGTCCGCGCTCGAAGCGACCACGCCGGCCATGATGACGGCGCTGCTGCTGGCCGATCGTTTTCGCCTCGACGGCGCGGCGGCGGCCCTGCTGATCGGGTGGAGTACAATCCTGTTCTGGTTCAGCCTGCCGTTGATGCTGACGCTGGGTTTGATCCGTTAATCGTGCCGCAACCGCCGTTCGTCGCGCGCCGCCTGTCCGCACCGGAGTGCAGCCGGTAAACTGCAGAATTTGGGGAGCATGCCATGCTGAAAACCGCGGTCTTTACAATGCTTGGAGCCATTACTCTGAACGCGCAGGCGCAGAGCCCCAAGCCCGTGGACGTCTGGTTTGGCGGCGGCCATATCGTCTTGTCGGTCACCGACCCCGCCGGCGCGTTTTCGGCGCAGTGGCAGTTCGACCGCGCGGACAACGGCGACGTGCGCATCATCAAGGAAGAGCGCCGCGGCACGGCGAAAGTCAGCGGCACGCTGATGTCGATGTGCGACGACCAGGCGTTGCTGTTGAAGGATATTGTGCCGGCACGCCAACTCGAATTGCGGGAACTGAACGAACCGGTGCTGAATCTGCAATTGGCGTTGCGCCTGCTTTCGCGCGCGCTGCCGCAGGGACTGCCGGCGGGCGGGGCGCAAACCGCCATCGACGTTGGCGACGATAAAATTACGCTGCGCGTACGTAAGGCCTACAGCGCGCGTAAAGACTTCGGTGCGCCGTGGCACGCGCGCGGCACCGCAATCCGCGGCGCGGCGGGCGAGGTCAGGTTCGACCTGGTTTTGACGTATGCCACGGAAAATACGCCGGGCAAGCAGTCCGAACTGAAGCTGGCCGGCGTGTGGCAGCAGGAAAGCCGCGTGAAGGCGATCGACAACGGTTTCGCGCTGGCCGGTTGGCGCGTGCATCGCGTCGATACCATAGCCGAGGTGGTTGGCGGCAATACGGTGCTCGATCCCGTTGCGATGACCACACCGCTGCAATTTTCTACCGTTGGCGAATTGCGGGAACGCATAGGCCACTGGTGGCATACCGATGCGAAGGCGCCGAAACGGGCCGAGTGCAAGTTGTGACCGCGGCACTCAAACTCGGGTTTGTCGGCCTCGGCGCGATGGGGCGGCCGATGGCGCTCAATCTCATCAAGGCCGGATACGCAATGACCGTCTACGCGCGGCGCGCGGAAGCCATGGCGCCGCTCGTTGCTGCGGGGGCGAGTACCGCTGAGAGCCCGGCCCAGGTCGCGCGCGCGGCGGATGTTGTTTTTTCGCTGGTTACGGCTTCGGCCGACAGCGAGGAGGTTGCGCTCGGCGCGCAGGGTATCGCTGCCGGCGCGCGCGCGGGTTGCGTCGTCATCGATATGGCGACCATTTCTCCGCTGGTGACGCGCAATATCGCGCAGGCGCTGGAAGCGCACGGCATCGAACACGTCGATGCGCCGGTGTCGGGTGGTCCCGCAGGCGCGCAGGGCGCGACACTATCGATTATGGCCGGCGGCAAACCCGAGGTATTTGAGCGGGTTAAACCATTGTTCGCCTGCCTCGGCAAAACGATATTGCATATGGGGGGGCACGGCGCCGGCCAGGTGACCAAAGCGTGCAATCAACTCGCGTTGACCATCACCGCGCAGGCCGCCGCGGAGGCATTGTCGCTCGCGCGTGAGTGCGGGCTCGATCCCGCGCGCGTGCATGAAGCGCTGATGGGCGGGGTCGCCGCCAGCCGCGTGCTCGAACTCTTCGGCAAGCGCATGGTCAGCCGTGATTTCGGCACTGGTATCGATACGCGCCTTTATCACAAGGACCTCGGCATCGTGCTGGAACTTGCGCAGGAAGCGGGTTTGCCGCTGCCCGCCGGCGCGGTCGTCAAGCAGCAGATCAACGCGCTGATGGGCGCGGGCGACGGCGGCGCGGATTTTTCCGTGTTGATACGCGCGCTCGAACGTTCAATGGGAAAAAATTCATGAGCCTGACCTCTTACGAACCTGCCACGCCGCGCCTGCACCGTTCGGAGCTTGCGGTGCCGGCGTCGAATCCGAAAATGATCGACAAGGCGAGCCGCTCGGCCGCCGACGTGGTGTTTCTCGATCTTGAAGACTCGGTGGCGCCGGACGACAAGCCGCGTGCGCGCAAGAACGCGGTGGCGGCGCTGAACGATATCGATTGGGGCGGCAAGACCCTGAGCCTGCGCATCAACGGCCTCGACACCCAATATACATACCGCGACGTGATCGAGGTCGTGGAAGCCTGTCCGCGTCTCGACCTGCTGTTCCTGCCCAAGGTCGGGGTCGCCGCCGATGTTTATGCGCTGGACGTGCTGGTGACGCAGATCGAGCAGACCTGCAAACGTGAAAAACGCATCGGATTTGAAGTCCTGATAGAAACCGCGCTCGGGCTGTGCAATGTCGAGGCGATCGCCCAGGGAAGCAGGCGTCTCGAGGCCATGTGTTTCGGTTCGGGCGATTTCGCGGCATCGACCGGCGCGCGCTCCACCACTATTGGCGGGCTCAATCCGGATTACGGCGTGTTGAGCGACGCGGATGCTGCCGGCAAGCGCGCTTATTACCAGCTCGATCCCTGGCACGCAGCGCAGTCGCGCATCGTTGCGGCGTGCCGTGCCTACGGCCTGCGCCCGATTGACGGACCGTACAGCGACTTCAACGACGCAGAGGGCTTTCGCGTGTCGAGCCTGCGCTCAGCCGCGCTCGGCTTTGAAGGCCGCATGGCCATTCATCCGGCGCAGCTCGAGGGCATCAACAATGCTTTCAGTCCGGCACCGGAGGAAGTGGCGCGCGCGCGCCGTATCGTCGAGGCCATGGCGCAGGCGGCGCGCGATGGGCGCGGCGCGGTGCAGCTCGATGGACGCATGATAGATATCGCCAATATCCGCATGGCCCGGCGCCTGCTCGCCAAGGCCGACGCAATCGCCGCTGCAAGGCGCTGACCCGCTTACCGGATTTTGCTCGCGCAGGGTTCGTGTCACAATATAGCGACTTCCAGTATTCCCCAGGGGTACACGAGCATGGCGCCCACCTCGCAACCGTTTGAGCCGGTGCCGAACATCAAGCCGGACGCCACGGCCACCGCGGTTTTTGCGGAGCAGGTGCGCTTGTTGTACCGCTTGTCGCTGTCCACCTACGGCGTCACGCTTGCGGTTGCGCTGATCGTCACCTGCGGTTTGTGGAACGTCGCGCCGAACGCCCTGCTGGCCGCCTGGTTTGCCGGCATTGCCGCGATAACGGCCGCGCGTTTTGCCCTTCACCGCCACTACATCGCGCATGAAATCGAGCATGCGGCGCATTACTGGGCCTGCCGGTTCGTGATTGGTGCCGCCGCGATGGGCGCCATGTGGGGTGTGCTGGGCTCGCTCTTGTTGCCAACAACCGACCTCGGCTATCAATTCCTGATCGTGTTCGTGATCGCGGGGATGGTCGGCAGCGCGACGATAGTGCTGACACCGGTCAAGGCCGCATTTATCGCATATATGCTGACGGCGCTGGTGCCGCTGGCCGTGGCCATGTACGCGCATGGCGACCCGATTCATATATTTACCGGCGCGATCCTGACGGCATACGTCGCGATGATGTTCGCGGCATGCCCGATCGTGCACCGTTCGCTTGTCGCCTCGCTGCGCACGCGCTACGAGAACACCGATCTCGTCGAGCGCCTGTCGGCCGCCAACCGGCTTGCGGACGGCGCCATTCACCAACTGAACGCCCAACTGGAAGAGCAGAACAAAATCGAGGAAGCATTACAGGAGTCGACCGATCGTATCGAATCGCTGATCGAAGCGTCGCCGCTTGCCATCGTGGAATTCGACGTCAATCTGAATGTGCGACGCTGGAATCCCGCCGCCGTGCGTATGTTCGGCTGGACGCCTGACGAAGTGCGGGGCAGGCCGACGCCGCTGGTGCCACCGCAGTTGATGGCGGAAGCGCACGCGCACCGCACGCGCATATTGAATGGCGAGACGTTCGAGAATGTCGAGACCGTGCGGTTGCGCAAAGACGGCGCGCAGGTCGACGTCAGCGTGTCGGCGGCAGCCATATACACCGGCGCGGGCGATGCGGTGGGCATGGTCGCGATGTTCGCCGACACCGGCGAACGCAAACGCACGCTGGAAGCACTGCAGCAGTCCTCGTCGCGCCTGGAAGCGCTGGTTGCCGTGTCGCCGCTCGCGATCATCGTGCAAAACGAGCACGGCATCGTCAAGCGCTGGAATCCGGCCGCCGAGCGGATATTCGGCTGGACCGAGCAAGAGGTGGTCGGGCGCCTGTCGCCGACGGTGCCGCCCGGCAAGAGCGAGGAACGGTTGCGCTACCGTGCCACCATCCAGCGCGGCGAGCACTTCTCGGACATCGAGACGGTGCGCCTGCGCAAGGACGGCTCGTACATTCCGGTCGCCTTGTCGGCGGCGCCGCTGCGCGACGCCGGGGGCGCAATCACCGGCGCGGTGCTGTACGCCGCGGACATCAGCGAGCGCAAGCGCGCCGAGCGGCGCCAGAACATCCAGACGGCAGTGACGGTGCAACTGGCGGCGGCGCAAAGTGTCGACGCGGCGATCCCGCGTGTCATCCAGACGCTGTGCGAAGGTCTCGACTGGGCGGCGGGCGCGCGCCGGGTAATCACGAAAGACGACGGCCTGATGCGGCACACCGAAAACTGGGGCATCGCGGCGCCGGAAATCACGGAGTTCCTGCACCTTTCGGCCACGCGCATCGATACCGGCAGCGAGAACGCGGGCCTGTTGCGCCGTGTTTGGAAAAGCGGCGAACCGGTCTGGCTGCCCGATCTTGCGCTCGAACCGACTTTCATACGCGGCCCCCTGGCGCTGGCAGCGGGGCTGCAGTGCGCGTTTGCCTTTCCGATCGTGGTGAGCGGCGAATTTTACGGCGTTATCGAATTGTTCGGCCGCGGGGTGCGCGCGCGGGATGATGAAGTGGTCAGGATCGCCATCGGCATAGGCAGCCAGATCGGCCAGTTCATCGCGCGCAAGGAAGCGGAACTGCACCTGACTTTTTTCGCCAACCACGATGCCCTGACCGGCCTGCCCAACCGCGCGATGTTCAACCAGCGATTGACGCAGGCGCTGGCGCGCGCGCAGCGCTTCTCCAAAATGGCGGCGGTGCTGTTCATCGACCTCGACCGTTTCAAGGTGATCAACGACACGCTGGGTCATGATGCCGGCGACCGGCTGTTGAAGCAGCTTGCCGAGCGACTGCGCGAATGCCTGCGCGAAGCCGACACCGTAGGACGGCAGGGCGGCGACGAGTTCGTGGTGCTGATCGAGGACGTTGCCGACCCCGCGCAGGTGGCAGACGTGGGACAGAAAATACTCGAGACGGTGGCGCGCCCGTTCCTGATCAACGGGCAGGAATTTCACGTGACGGCGAGCATAGGCATCAGTATTTATCCCGACGACGGGCACGACCAGCAGGCGCTGCTGAAGAACGCGGACATTGCGATGTATCGCGCCAAGGAACAGGGCAAGAACAACCAGCAGTTTTATTCGGTGCAGATGAACCAGCATTCGTTCGAGCGGCTGGCGCTCGAAACCAGCTTGAGGCGTGCGGTCGAGCGCAATGAATTTCTGCTGCATTACCAGCCCAAAGTCGACATGCGCAGCGGCCGCATCACCGGCGTGGAAGCGTTGGTGCGCTGGCAGCACCCCGACATCGGCATGGTGCCGCCGGCGCAGTTCATTCCGCTCGCCGAAGAGACCGGGTTGATCGCTCCCATCGGCGAGTGGGTATTGCGCACGGCGTGCGCCGAGGCGCAGAGCTGGGTTGCCCAGGGTCTGCCGCCCATCGGTGTGGCTGTCAACCTGTCGGCGCGGCAGTTCGCGCGCGACGAGCTCGCGGCGGCCATCATGCGGATATTGCGTGAAACCGGCCTCGACCCGCGGCTGCTCGAACTCGAGATCACCGAGAGCACCGTGATGCACAACGCGGACCGCGCGGCCGGCGTGCTGCAGCAATTGAAGCAGCTCGGTGTGCGCGTTGCGATCGACGATTTCGGTACCGGCTATTCGTCGCTGAGCTACCTCAAGCGGTTCCCGATCAGCAGCGTCAAGATCGATCGCTCATTCGTGCTCGATCTGCCGGGCGACAAAGACGATGCAGCGATTACCCAGGCGGTGATCGCGATGGCGCACAGCCTGCGCCTGCGCGTAGTCGCCGAAGGGGTTGAGACGAGCGAGCAGTACCGCTTTCTGGAAGAACATCATTGCGACGAAATGCAGGGGCATTACTTCAGCAAGCCGGTGGACACGGCGGCCCTGGTGGGTCTTCTCGCCGGCCGCCACAGCGACGCGCGGCTGGTTTAGACACTCAATCCGTCCCGCGCGCGGCCGACTTTCACGTTGCCCACTCGAGCGTGCCGGCGCGGGCGCGGTCCGTGCGTATTTCCAGCCGCCGCTGATGGAACTGCCGCAGGTTCGCGCGGTGCCCGATGCTGACTACGGTGGTGCGCGGCAGCCGTTCTTTCAGCAGGTGATAGAGCGCCGCTTCCGTCGTTTCGTCGAGCGCCGAAGTCGCCTCGTCCATGAACAGCCAGCCGGGTTTGTGCAGCAGGGCGCGCGCGAACGCAATGCGTTGCTGCTCGCCGCCCGAGAGCAATTGCGCCCAGTGCTGTTCTTCGTCAAGGCGGCCGGTGAAGTGTTCCAGCCTGCAGTCGGTGAGCGCCGCGCGTAATGCGTCGTCGCTGTAAGCGCCGCTGGCGGCGGGATAGCATAGTTGCTCGCGCAGCGTGCCTATTGTCAGGTAGGGTTTCTGCGGCAGGAACAATATGCGGCCGTCGTGCGGCCGCGCCACGGTGCCGCCGCCAAACGGCCAGATGCCGGCGAGCGCGCGGAACAAAGTGCTTTTGCCCGACCCGGACGGGCCGGTGACGAGCACGCTCTCACCGGGCTTGAATTCAACGCTGAACGGCGCGAGTAGCGGTTGTCCGCCCGGCAGATCGATTTTGACGTCGCGCGCCGTATAAGTTTCACCGTCATTGGTGGCGGTTGTCACGCCGGCGCTGGTTTGCGCTTCATGCTGGGCGCGGTGAGTCGCGTTGCGGAACGTCGTCAGGCGCTCGACGGTCGCCCGCCATTCCGCCAACTGCGTGTAGGCGTTGACGAACCAAGACAGCGCGTCCTGCACCTGGTTGAATGCGGACGCCGTCTGCATCAGGCCGCCCAGTTGTATGCTGCCCGCGAAATAGCGCGGGGCGGCGACCACGAACGGAAAGATGATCGCTATCTGGTTGTAGCCGGAGCGGAACCACGTCAGCAACTTCTGGCGTTTCATGATGGCCCACCAGTTCGCCACGACGTCGGCAAAGCGATGATTGAGGCCGCGTATCTCGTCGGGTTCGCCGGCGTAGAGCGCGATCGATTCCGCGTTCTCGCGGAACCTGATCAGTGAAAAGCGGAAGTTGGCCTCGAACTTCTGCTGGTTGAAGTTCAGGCCGATCAGCGGCCAGCCGATCACATGTATCAATACCGTGCCGACGATGGCGTACACCAGCGCGACCCACACCATGTAACCGGGAATGCTGATTTCGCTGCCGTTGAGCGGAAAGGTCAGCGTGCCCGACAGCCCCCACAGGATGGTGACGAATGAAATCAGCGTGACCACCGACGACATCAGCCCGAGCGTCAGGTTCAGTGTCTTGTCGCAGAATGCCGCCAGGTCGTCGGCTATCCGCTGGTCGGGGTTGTCGGTGCCGCGGTCGGTGAGTTGCAGCCGGTAGTAGGTGCGCTCGCCAATCCAGTCGGCGAGGTAGCGGCCGGTCAGCCAGCGGCGCCAGCGGATCTGCAGCATCTGGTTCAAATACAGTTGGTAGACGGCAACGATGATGTACGCAGTGGCAATCACGCCGAACTTTGCAATCTGGTGAAAAAAGCCGTCCTTGTCCATGTTTTGCAGCGTGTTGTAGAAATCGTTGTTCCACTGGTTGAGCAGAACGCTGATATAGACCAGCCCGAGATTGAGCGCGACGATGACCGCCAGCAGGCCGCGTGCGGCCCAGCGCTCCTCGGAGAACCAGTAGGGTTTGGTCAGCGCCCACAAATCGGGCAGGAAACTATTGTTCGATTTTCGCATGTTAAGAGTCCGGACTCAGGGGAGGCGCGGCAGGTGCCGGCGACCGACAAACTATAAACCGCCACAGGCGTTTGCGCCCGCGCATTATTGGATTACACTGGAAACCAAACAGCCAACGGAGGATGCGATGAAAACGGTCAAGCAGTTGCTGCAGGGCAAGACCAAGGCGCTGTGCACCATCAGCCCCGACACGCGCGTTTTCGAGGCGCTCAAGCAGATGGCGGAAAAAGACATCGGCGCGCTACTCGTGGTCGAGAACGGCAGGCTCGCGGGCATCCTGTCCGAGCGTGATTACGCGCGCAAGGTGATCCTGCAGGGCAAGTCGTCGCACGACACCCCGGTCAAGGAAATCATGACTGAACGCGTAGTCTGCGTGCAGCCAAAGAACACGGTGGAAGAATGCATGGCGCTGATGACCGACAAGCGCATACGCCATCTGCCGGTGCTCGAGAACGACCAGCTGATCGGCGTGCTGTCGATCGGCGACCTCGTGAAGGAAACGATTTCCGAGCAGCAGGTCATGATCCAGCAGCTCGAGACTTATATTCACAGTTAGTAAGACATTGAACCGCGATGGACGCGAAGGACGCGAAGGACGCGAAGGAGGGCAAAAAAACGACAGGCGAGCCTGCGCCAGGAAATCGCGTCCTACGGTTTACGGTTCACAGTTTGTGTTTTCTTGTTTCCTTCGCGTATCCCTCAAGGGGGTATTGAAATGAATCCTTGGCGGCTCAAGAGTTTTTAAAGGTTATCCATGCAATTTGGCGCAATCATCATCGGCGATGAAATCATGTCCGGCAAACGCCAGGACAAGCATATGGCGCAGGTCATCTCCACGCTCGGCGAGCGCGGCCTGGAACTCGCCTGGTGCCAGTATCTGGCTGACGAACCCCCTCTGATCACCGCGACGCTCAAGCGTACGTTCGCCACCGACGATGTCGTCTTCAGTTTCGGCGGCATCGGCGCCACTCCCGATGACCACACGCGGCAATGCGCGGCCGATGCAGCCGGCGTCGAACTCCACCTGCATCCCGACGCCGAAGCCGAGATCCGCGCGCGCTTCGTTACCGACATCACGCCGCAGCGCTTGAAGATGGGCGAATTCCCGCGCGGCAGCCGCATCATTCCCAATCCGTACAACCGTATCCCGGGATTCAGCATGCGGCACCATCATTTCGTGCCGGGTTTTCCGCAGATGGCGTGGCCGATGATGGCGTGGGTGCTCGACAACTGGTATGCGGACCAGCATGCCGCCCTCAGCGTCGCCGAAAGCGCGATCGTCGTCCGCGGGGCGGGGGAGAGTCAGCTGATCGACTTGATGAACGCAACGCTCGCGCGGTTTCCGGGTTTGAAAGTATTCAGCCTGCCGCACATGAGCGAAACCGACCGCTATATCGAGCTCGGCGTGCGCGGCGAAGCGCAGAGCATACCGGCGGCGATCGCAGAACTCAAAAGCGGGGTCGTCAGCCTCGGTTTCGGGTGGGCAGAAACGCCTTAATCCTATCAAGCTCGATAGGGTTAAGGCGTGAAAATCCCATTTTACGAACAAGGGGCACGCCCCTTGTCTCCCAAGGGGACTTCCTGCGGGGCGTAAATCCCCGAATAGGTTTTCGTGAACGAAAAAAAACCCGGGCATCGCCCGGGTTTTTTATTTGCTGCTGGAGCCGGAATTAAGCGGCTTTTTTCTTCGTCGCGTGCACAGCCTGGGTCGTCGCGGCTTCGACATTCGCCTGCGTCATGTCGGCGAACTGCTTGGCCGATTTGGACAGGTTGTCGTAGGCCGAATTGACCGCCGTGATCGCCGATTTGACGGCGGCAACGGCGACTTCGGAACCGGCCGGGGCCGATTTCACGACTTTGTCGAGGCTCGTCACCATTTTCTTGTTGAACTCGGCGACTTGCTCTTCGACTAGTTTGTTGATTTCCGATTGGGTCGCGGCGGCGACGTCGTAAATGCTCTTGACGTAGCTGGTGGCTTTTTCCAGGGTCGGCTGGGCCATCGTGTTCTTCAGGTGCGCGAATTCCTGCACGTCCTTCATTTCGGTCACTACCTTGGCTTGCTGCACGCCGTCGGCAAACGCGCTTTTCGCGGTTTTCAGTTGCAGTTCGAGCATGCGCTCGGCGCCTTCCAGAGCGATACCGGCAAAGCGGACCGCGGCTTCCAGGTTGGCTTTATTGAGTGCCATAATCTGTTCGGGAGTTTGGAACATTTGAATCTCCTTATAAAAAAAGACATTAAAATCATCTGTTTGCTTCGCGGAACCACTGCGCTGCGAATTTGAAATTGCGGAATTGCCGCATCGCACAAAGCAAATTATATGGGTTGGGAGTCGCAAGTCAAGACTTTTTTATTGCACCGCACCAAATTACTGTCAAGCGACTGACTTTTTTGACTTGTTGCGCCCATACGGATAAGATAAAAACGTTTCTTAATCAGGTAGCTACAGCGGGTAAACCCGTCCTGTTCCAGAAGAAAATAAGCACTCACTTATGCCGAATTCCGCGTCCGAGGCTAGCCTGGAGCCTGAAGTCAGGTTAGTTACGGCAGCCGGCCGCGCGCGCTGCCTGGTGTTGAGCGGGGCGTGGAATTTACGCGGGCTGGAGCTGCGCCTGGCCGAGCTCGTGCCACGGCTGGGCGAATACGCGACGGACCGGAATTCGCAATGGGATCTGCGCGAGGTCGCGGTGATAGACCATGCGGGAGCGATGCTGTTGTGGCGCGCCTGGGGCCGGCAGCGCGCCGCCCACCTCACGCTTAAACCCGAGCACGAGGCGATTTTCAGGCATCTCGAGATACCGGCCGATCCGGCGGTTGCGGCAGCGCCCCGCGACCCGTTGTGGATCATTGTGGCAATCGGCCGCAAGGTGCTGCGGGTGGTCGACCACTTCACGACCATGGTCATGGTATTGGGCCAGGTCGTGCTGGATGCCGGCAATATGGTGCGGCGGCCGGCCCTCATTCCGTGGCGCGAGATCTCGTCCAACATCTACCGCACCGGTACCCAGGCGCTCGGCATTACGGCATTGGTCGGTTTCCTGGTCGGCGTCGTGCTTTCTTATCTGTCGGCGCAGCAGCTGAAGCTGTTCGGCGCCGACGCATTCATCATCAACATTCTCGGCATCAGTGTCGTGCGCGAACTCGGTCCGGTGCTGGCGGCTATCCTGATTGCCGGGCGCTCAGGGTCGGCGATTACCGCCCAACTGGGCGTCATGCGCGTCACGCAGGAACTCGATGCGATGGCGGTCATGGGGATTCCGCAGACGCTGCGCCTGATATTGCCGAAAATGCTGGCACTGGCCATCTCCATGCCGTTGATCGTGTTGTGGACAAATTCCATCGCCATGATCGGCGGCATGGTGTCGGCGCAGGCCGAGCTCGGCATCGGCTATACCTACTTTCTGTCGAGCCTGCCCGATGCGGTGCCGATCGCCAACCTGTGGTTGGGCCTCGGCAAGGGCGCGGTGTTCGGCCTCCTGATCGCGCTCGTCGCCTGCCATTTTGGCCTGCGTATCGAGCCCAATACCGAAAGCCTCGGCATCGGCACCACCAATTCGGTAGTGACGTCGATCACCGTCGTCATCATCGTCGATGCGATCTTCGCCATCATGTTCAAAGACATCGGGATCAGCTGATGGAAGATTGCATCATCGAGGTGAAGGGCCTGTGGACGCAGTTCGGCGACAACGTCGTGCATCGCGATATCGATTTGTGCGTGCGGCGCGGCGAAATCATGTCGCTGGTGGGCGGTTCTGGCAGCGGCAAGACCACGATGCTGCGCCAGATGCTGGGCCTGGAGCGGCCGTCGCGCGGCGAGGTGCGCGTGTTCGGCGTCTCATTGCACGGCAGCAATGCCCGCCAGTTGCGCAAGCTGCGCGACCGCTGGGGCATGTTGTTCCAGGAGGGCGCCCTCTTCAGCGCGCTGACAGTGTATGACAACGTTGCGTTGCCGCTGCGCGAACTGCGCGCGCTCGACGAGGGGTTGATCCACGATCTCGTCATGATGAAACTCGACATGGTGGGCATAGAGCCGCGTCACGCGTCCAAGATGCCGGCCGAGCTGTCGGGCGGCATGATCAAGCGCATCGCGCTGGCGCGCGCACTCGCGCTAGAGCCGGAGCTGCTGTTTCTCGACGAGCCGACGGCCGGCCTCGATCCCGACCGCAGCGAGAGTTTCGTGACGCTGATCAAGGAATTGCATCGCGAGCTGAAGCTGACGGTGGTAATGGTGACGCACGACCTCGACACGCTGGTGGCGCTCTCTGACCGGGTCGCGGTATTGTGCGATCAGCGCCTGGAAATCGTCGGCACGCTGGATGAAGTGGTGGCCAACCCGCATCCTTTTATCTGCAATTTTTTCATGGGCGAGCGCGGGCGGCGCGCGCTCGAAGCAGTGCGCGCGGTCAATGCCATCGTGTCGATGACCTGACGGTTGCTTCAAGCCTGGCGCACCAGCGCCCGGCGGCAGTTTTTAAAGGGAGTAAGCAAGCATGGAAAACAGGGCTTATGCACTGGCGGCGGGATTGTTCACCATCCTGCTCGGCATTGGCGTGGTCGTGGCCGCGCTGTGGTTCAGCGGCGATACTGTGGAAAACAACGAATACCTGCTGGTTTCGCACCACCCGGTGTCGGGACTCAACGCGCAGGCGCCGGTGCGCTACCGCGGCGTGACGGTCGGCAAGGTGGTGGACATCAAGTTCGACAAGGACGACGCGCGCGCCATTCTGATCCGGGTCCTGGTGCAGACCGGCACGCCGTTGAGCCAGGGCACTTACGCGCAGTTGGGCTCGCAGGGCGTGACCGGTCTTGCTTACGTGATTCTGGACGACGACGGCAAAAAGCCGGCGCCGCTCAAAGCCGAAGGCGATCAACTCGCGCGCATCGAGGTCAGGCAGTCGTTCATGGACAACGTGAGCGAAGCGGGCCAGGAGATGATCGTAAGTTTCAACAAGGCCGCCAAGCGCGTTGACGAGCTGTTGAGCGACGACAACCAGAAACAACTGGTAAGAACATTGCGCAATCTCGACCAGGCGACCGGCAAATTCGCCACCATTGCAGCTGCCATGGAGCCGGCCATCAAGGCGTTGCCGGCGCTGGTGAATGACACCGGGGTGGTGCTGAAGAGGGCCGACACGCTGCTCGCCAATATGAACCAGCGCGTCGAAGCGTTCGAGCGCGCCGCGCAAGGCGCCGAACGCTTGACCAACAGCGGCGCCGCGCTGTCCGATATCATGCTCAATGAGTCGGTGCCGCGGCTCAACGTGCTGCTGGACGACGTGCAGCGCTCGTCGCGCGGGCTCGAGCGCTTGCTTAATGAAATTAACGAACAACCAGCCAGCTTTATTTTCGGCCGTAACCCGCTGCCGCCGGGCCCCGGCGAAGCGGGCTTCGCGGCGCCGCGGGGGAGCAAATGAAAAATATCATCGGAATGCTGATGGCTTTGACGCTGGCCGCGTGCTCGGTGGGGCCGGAGAAGAAGGACGCGGCCGCGACCTATGATCTGGGTGCGTCGCCGGCTGCGGCGGCCAACCAGCCGCGCATCAAGGCAAGCGTGCTGGTGCATGCGGTCGCCGCGCCGAGCTGGCTCGAATCCAATTTCATCGTGTATCGGCTGAACTACCACGACGGCGCGCGGCAGCTGACTTATGCGAACAGCCGCTGGGCGGCGCCGCCGGCGGCATTGCTGACGCAACGGCTGCGCGCGCAACTGGCGGCTGCCAGCGACAGCGGCATCCTCGGTATCGCCGACAGTGCGACCGCGGATTACGCATTGCGCATTGAGCTTGAGGAATTCAGCCAGGTCTTCGATACCACCGAGGCCAGCCGCGCGATGGTCGTCGCACGCGCGAGCCTGGTCAACGTGGCCAAGCGGACGCTGCAGGCGCAGAAGACTTTTACGGTCGAGAAGCCGGCGTCCAGCGCCAACGCCGAGGGCGGCGTGCGCGCGCTGGCGGGGGCAAGCGGCGAACTCATCGATGCGATCGTGGCGTGGAGCGCGGCGAACGCAGTTGCGGTGAAAAAGTAGCGCGCACCAAGATTAACGGGAAAACACGGAGCAAGGCGTTGGACACCATCTTCAGCAAAATCATCAACCGGCAGATTGCGGCCGATATCGTTTACGAAGACGAGTTGTGCTTGGCGTTCAGGGACGTGAACCCGCAGGCGCCGGTGCACATACTGCTGATACCCAAGAAGCCGGTCGACATGCTGTCGAACGCGGCGGCCGAAGACCAGGCGCTGCTAGGACACATGCTGCTGGCGGCCGGTAAGATCACGCGCGACCTCAAAATAGACGGCGCTTTCCGGCTCGTCATCAACAACGGCAAGGAAGGCGGCCAGGCGGTGTTCCACCTCCACATGCACATACTGGCGGGCCGCAAGTTCCGCTGGCCGCCGGGCTGAAAAATTTACGCCACGCGAAGCATCTCGCGTGGCGTAATGAACAATCCTGGTTTTTCGCTTAACGGTCGATGCCGGCGTCGTTCTTGTCGTGCAGGGTCATCAGGTCCATGCCCTCGATCCACACGTTCGGGCACAGGAAACCGGCACTGACGATGAAAATGAACAGGCGGCCGAAGCGGGGCATGTCCCACTTGGCGCCTTTGCTTGCTGCGGAAATATTGGAAGCTTGCATCGCGAACTCCTTGAATGGACCACGATAACCGCCTCGTGGAAAAGCGAGACAGGAGTTTGTGCGAGTAAGCTTACGCGAAACTTACGGGCGTGCTGCCCCAGCCGAATGGCGACTATACACTGGATGCGCTGACACCCGCCGCATTGTCCCAAATAAAGGCGTATTGCATCAGCCGGCGACCTTAGAGTGCCTAACCTAGTGAAACACGTGTGCGTTGCTGCCAGAATTGGTGAGGGCAAGGCGCCCGGTGAAGCCAATACTCAATGTATTGGCAAGACGAGCAACGCGGCCATCGCCGATTCTGGCTGCAACCCTTCGGGCTGCCACGAGTTTTGGCCCATGGCGTTGTCGAAAAGTCCCTTGCTTAGAATGACTAAGCCGCGGGACTTTCTTCTAGCCCTGAGCCAAAATCGTGACAGCGCATCACGCGTTTCACCAGGTTAGGCACTCTTAAGATGCTTGATTTCGGCGGTGCCGCCCTGCGCTTCGTCGAGCAAGCGGAAAATCTCGGTCGCTTCTTTGGCGATGGCATCCGCAATATCGTTGAGCATTTTGATGCCTTTGGCCACCGTGGCGTGCTCGGGCGCGCCGTACCAGCCGGTTTCCGCGATGGTGCGGATGTCGGTCAGCACCGGCTGGTAGCTGCGCGTGCGGCGCAGCTTGTCCCATTTGCGGCCATGCGAGTGGTCGGACGAGTAATCGATACGGTCGAGATGTACCAAATCAGGGCGGTAAGCGAGTACCGCAAGCGCTTCGATTTCGCCGCCGTGCGTGAGGCCGCCGCAATCGTGGCCGTAGAGTTCGGCCGCAACATAGCACGCTTGCACGGTGAGCACCGTCATGCCGTGTTCGCGATGCAGCGCTTCGGAGGCGATCGCCAGCGACGGGATGTTGCCTTCATGCCAGTTGATGATGAGCAGGTATTTGGCGCCGTGCTGCGCGGTGGACTGGCAGGTTTCGGTGACCACTCGCATATAAGTATCGGGCGACAGCGTGATGGTGCCTTCGAAGGGCATGTGCATGGGTGTCACGCCGAATGGCGTCGCCGGCAGCAGCAGGCCGTCCATGCGCTCGGCGACCGCGTTGCCTATGACCTGGCTCGCGTAGATGTCGGTGCCGGTCGGCAGGTGCGGGCCATGCTGCTCGACGCTGCCGGCGGGCAGGATGACGAGCGGATTTTTCTTCAGCTGCTGCGCGATCTCGGGTTGCGTGAGGTCGCTGAAGTGGCGGGTGGGTAGCATAGTGGCTGACCTTTAGATTTTAGCTTTCGTTTCGCTGATGATATCGGCGATCTTCACCGCCTGCCCGTTGCGCTCAATCGAGCGCAAGGCCGCGTAAACAACCGCAACCGCAACGTTGCCGTTGTGGGCCGACAATTCGCGCACTTTGCCGCTCACGCAGCTCTCGGCGAACATCTCGAGCTCGGCGCAGAACATGTCGCTCGCCGGCAGCGTGATTTCCTCGCGCTTGCCGTAGCCGTTCTTGCCACGCTGAATATACAGCGTGGAAGTTTTATGCAGCTGGTCGGGCGTGTCCCAGGCGCCGAAATCGATTTCGTAATGCATGAGGGCCTTGGCGCCGAACACGCGCACTGCGAAGATGCCGGGCGAAGTCCAGCATGAACCGACGTAAGCTATCTTGCCGTCGGCGAATTTCATCAGCGTCATCGACTGGTCGTCGACTTCGGCGCCGACCGGCGAGAGTTTTGAAGCCATCGACGTGACTTCGCTGATTTCACCGCCCAGATAATGCAGCACGTCGAATTGGTGGATTGCCAGCTGCGACAGCGGGCCGCCGGGCGCGCGGTCCTTGTACCAGCGCCACGTCTGCGGCGTGAGTTCGAGCGCGCGCTCGTTCGAGAAATTCGCTTCCATGAAAGCGACGCGTCCGAGTTCGCCGGCGTCTATTTTTTCGCGGATCATGCGGATGCCGGCCATCAGGCGCGCGCTGTGGCCGACCGTCACGCTGACGCCGTATTTTTCTTCCAGGGCCGCGATGCGCAGTCCGTCGGCGAGCGTATTCGCAATCGGCTTTTCGGTGTACACATGCTTGCCGGCTTTGGCGACCGCTTCGGCGAGCGGCAGATGCTGTTCGTTGGGTACCGTGAGTATCACGCCCTTGATTTCCGGGTCGGCGAGCAGTGCTTGCAGGTCGGGCGCTGCGGGCACACCCATTTCCTGCGCGAATGCGCTGCGGTTTTCTGCCGAGCGACTGAAGCCGGCGACGATTTTGATCTTGTCCGATTTGGCGGCGGCGCGTGTCAGCACGGTGGCCCAGCGGCCGAGGCCGACGATGCCGACTTTAACGGGGTAATTGCTCATGCGGATTATTTTCCTGAAAGTGTTGCGATTGATTAATGGGGGTGACTCATGCGTGCCTACTCGACCTTGAGCTCCGCAGCGCGGACAACTTTGCCGGTAGTCTGGATTTCATCGCGCACGAACTTGCGGAATTCTTCGGGCGTATTGGTGACTACCTGCGCGCCCTGGGCAGCGAATTGCTCTTTCAGTTGCGGTTTATTGGCGACTTCGAGCAGCGTCGCGCGTAATTTGGCGAGGATCGCTTTCGGCGTGCCTTTGGGCGCGAGCAGGCCGTTCCAGCCGCTGTAGTCGAACGTCGGCACCGTTTCCTTGATCGACGGCACGTCCGGCAACAGCGGAGTGCGTTGCGGCAGACTCTGGCCGAGTGCGCGCAGGCGGCCGCCCTTGATCAGCGACATGACGGCCGGCGCCGGCGTGATCGTCCACTGTGATTCGCCGCCCACTACCGACGCCACCGACGCGCCGCCGCCTTTATAAGGTACGTGGGTCGATTGCAGGCCGGTATCAGTCAATAAAGCAACGCCGGTCAGGTGGCTTTGCGAGCCCGCCCCGGCTGACGCCATGTTGAGCGAGTTGCCGCTGGCCTTGAGCCAGTCGAGCCATTCTTTCATGTTTTTCGCCGGCATGTTGGGGTTGACCACCAGCACATTGGGCGTGGCTGCGTAGAGCGATATGAACTCGAAATCGTTGAGTGGATCATACGGCAGCTTCTTGTAGATATGTGGCGCGATGGACATCGCCGCGGTGGAGGCCGCCACCAGCGTGTAGCCGTCGGGCGCGCCGTTCTTGCCGATTTCCATGCCCAGCAGTCCGCCGGCGCCGGCGCGGTTGTCCAGCACGATCTGATGGCCCAGCGCTTCGCCCATATGGATCGCCACTATGCGCCCAAGCGTATCGTTCGCGCTGCCGGGGGCGTTCGGCATGATCAGCCGGATCGGCTTGGTCGGGTAGTTTTGCGCTACCGCGGCAGCGGCCAGAGCGACGAGGATTGCGGCGCAAATCCACTGCATGATGCGATTCATCGGTTGCCTCTGGTGAGCGCGGCTCGGTGCGGCCGCTGAAGTGCGCAATTATGCCGCAAGCCGGCGGAGAAACGGAACCAGGCGGAACTTGGGAACAGAACGGTATTGAGGTACTCTAACGCGCATGCTCTACAAGACACTTTCGTTTTCGCTGGCGCTGGCGCTGGCCGGATGCACGACCGCGCCGCGAGAAT
>Ga0114966_10001202_pt1 | contig 24164 bp, 23 predicted proteins | sample M_130207_XF_Meta_FD_87029 | JGI IMG/M metagenome (GOLD analysis project Ga0114966, IMG submission 87029) | Freshwater microbial communities from Lake Montjoie, Canada to study carbon cycling - M_130207_XF_MetaG | ecosystem: Environmental > Aquatic > Freshwater > Lake | place: Lake Montjoie... | reverse complement strand
TTAATTTATTTAAAGGTGGTAAACATACTCGCCGTCGTCATGTAGTAGTTATTAAAAGGAAAAAAGTTAAAAAAAGTAAAAAAGTTAAAAAGTAAAAAAAACTAAACTAAACTATTTTTAAATTTTTTATTTTTTATTGTGTATTTTGTATTTTTTGTATTTTTTATTTTTTAATTTTTTGTATTTTTTATTTTTTAATTTTTTGTATTTTTTATTTTTTAATTTTTTGTATTTTTTATTTTTTAAACAACTATATACTTATCACATTTAAAACCCCGATACAAACCCCGGATACTTGGCAACCAACTGCACCAGTGTACACATGGCCTTGGCATCTCCCAGGGCCGCAAGATTGCCCAACGTCAGTTCTTCAATGCCCACTTGAATAATTTCGGTGCAATGACCCGCATCATTGGCAATGCTCTTGCCATGTAGGGCGGCAATTTCTTCCGTGGTCATTTCCACCTGAAACCAGTAGGTAGTGATCTCTTCGTCACAACCACCTGGACTGGGATAAAATACGCCCAACTTTTCCATGTAGTTGAATTGTTGTTTCGGATCGTCCATCTTGACGCCAGTAGTATCGATTTCAATACCCAACTCTTCTTTGAGTTCTACAATCATCTGGGTTTTCGCCATTTTGCCCTGACCATCTGCTCGCAATTCAAACATGCCGGCGGGCAGTTCCCAGATCCATTTCCCAACCGGCACACGCGGTTGCTTGACCTTGGCATAATACAACTTGCCGGTGGACTTGTCTCGGATCAACACTAGACATGTCACTGCGCTACCCCGCAAGAACACAATGCCCGCCAAGGACTTGCCACTCGCGCGGTCGATGCAGGTCATGTTCAAATGAACAAACAATACATTCTTGCCAAAGGTCGTGTCGCCCGTTATAGTGACCTTGCTGATCAAAAGTTCTGGACTAACACGCTTAAACCAATCTTGGACTTTGGGGGCATTCATAATTGCCTCCAACCGCGCTGGTCCATTGGTATTGCTGGGGTATTCCACCGGAACTTCCGCACCGTTAATCACAACTGTAGTTGCAGACATCTTTGTATGTAGTATTCGTGAATATGTTACTCCACTGTTGGAGGAAATCCATTTCAATTTTATAATGAAATTCAACTACTTAATTAATTAAATAATTAAATACTTATTCTATTAAAAGTATTTAATTATTTATTTATTTATTTTATTAAACCTTAATAATATTATTTTTTAATAATTTATTTTTAACCAAAAATTTCTTTACATACTTGTTAATATAAATAACGAGTGTATCGGACAATTCTTCCAAATGTTTAATAACAAAATCTTTATTTTGAATGTTTTTCACCATCGCATCAATATTGGAGAATATATCTTCGGCAACAGCAATAGGCAAGGTATCAATCATTACAGTGCCCAAGCGGGTTTTCCAGTCCTCGATGTTCGTTTTTATCGACGAGAGTAAAGGGCGTTGAATATGCTCCAATATATTCACAATCGTTTCTATTTCGCCGGTGATTTGATACATTTTAGATGCACTACTACTGAAGAGGGGGTATAAAATCTTCATTATTTTAGTATTGCCTTTTAACACCGCATATACCCATAATCGTTTCGCCAGTTTCATATATTTATTGACTGAGCGATTACTATATTTCTGCAAGTCTTCCATTAACGAAATTTCATATGCTTCCGGTTTTATACTTAGATGATGTAAGTGGTGTTTGGTGTCGTCAAATGTCAACATAAACATATTGGTCATTTCAATATACCGTTGATTTAAATAGATCCAAATATCTATTTTAACAATACTTTTATGTGTTAATGCTTCTTCCAGGGTTATATCTTGACCTAACGGCAACATTTTTCTCCCCTTGATCATTTCATCTAGTTTCCAACGTACCACATATTTCTTTTTAATCTGACTTTCCAAATCAAAAAACTGTTTTAATTTGGGGGTTTTGACTACTTTTGCCAATAAGTCCTCGCACTCTTTGGTGGTGAGCAAATTATTTTCTTTTAACTGGTAAATATCTTCTTTAATTTTCTCCGGGTTATAATTATTGATGTCCGATCCATTAACACTCCCTATATCTATGTAGTAGCGATTATCAAATCCCGCTTTAAAATCGCCCAAATAAATATGTTGACTGTCTTTGATTCGTTTCGCCATGTGTTTAAATTTATCGGCAATGTCTTTTTTTGCCGTCGTTAAAGAACAGCAACTTTTATACGTTTCAAACATGTCAATATCCGCGGGATATTCGTGAACGACATATTTAAAACTACCGACGATGGTGGGGGGAGATTCTTGGTCTAAAGTAATGAGACTTATAGCATTAATAGTATCGACGGATAAGGAGGTTAACGGACGTGTTTGGGTGAGAGCATTATTTATAGTTGTGTTGCTTTGAGAAGTAGTGCTTTGCTTACGCTTCTTGCTTTGCTTCTGCTTCTTGCTTTGCTTCTGCTTACGCTTCTTGCTTTGCTTCTGCTTACGCTTCTTGCTTTGCTTCTGCTTACGCTTCTTGCTTTGCTTCTGCTTCTTACTTTGCTTATGATATTTTTTTGTAACCATATGCTTTTTATTTTATAGTACAAGTATAAAATAAAAATATATATTATATACTAAATAATATATAATATAGAATGAGTAGTTTTGAAGAAGCACCCTGGATATTCTATATCGTTCATAATAAAGGTTATACTTATGCGGGAGTTTCACCCGATCCGGTAAAACGTCTCAGAAAACATAACGGCGAACTGGTCGGTGGCGCCAAATATACACTGAGTAAAGGGAATGGATGGGAACACGTCTGTTTAATAAGCGGATTCCAAACGAAGCAACAATCTCTACAATTTGAATGGGCATTTAAACATGTGCCTCCCGTAAATGTAGGTGGATTAGTTAATCGGGTAAAAAAATTATATATTTTATTAAATAAAAGTCAATGGACTAGCAAGTCTATACCGGCAAATAAAGTTCCGCTAACACTCGAATGGAAAATGGATATAGATTGTTCGAATAGAATGGTACCTACTTATATTACAGATATTTTACCAACGATTGTAGAATAAGTATATAAAATAATTATAACTTAAAATTTTTATGTTTAGTATTATATAAAATGGAAGTCAATATATTTATATTATGCTATAATGAAAGTGCATTATTACCGCATACCATAAACCATTATAAAAAATATATACCATCATGTAAAATAACGATTTATGATAATGAATCAACAGATAATTCAGTAGAACTAGCTAAATCATTTGGTTGTGATGTAGTAGCCTGGAATAGCAATAATATAATAGATGACTTCAAATATAGAGAGATTAAAAATAAGTGTTGGAAACATGTACAAAGAGGGTGGATTTTAATGATTGATATGGATGAATTCTTATGTGTAACAGAAGATGAATTAATTGAAGAAATGAAGAATGGAACAAGTGTATTAAGTGTTGACGGTAAAAATATGATAGGTGAGAGTAAAACATTAGATTTAACCGATATAGATTTACAAAAAATTAAAAAATATTATGATTGTTCTTCAGAAAGTAAAAATCTATGTTTTTTACGCGAAAAAATTACAGAAATGAATTATGGTTTTGGTGCTCATTATTGTAATCCACAAGGAATAGTAAACTATAGTTCAAAATTATATATAAATAAGCATATGTCTTGGTTAGGATTAACTTATTTACAAGATAAAATACTACAACGATACGTGCGAAGTGAATTCATGCGTAGTAATAATATGGCCACACATTACACAGATAATATGGAACAAGTAATGACTGATTATTGTAACGCATTAAATGGGTGTAAGTTATTTAATTAATTAATCAATAATTAATGGTAAATAGTAAATAACATTGCTACCGCAAAACTATTTTCCCAAGACATTTTATCAAATGCCTTTCTACCATTCAAATGCCATTCTTCAATACACTCGAATTCATTTTTATATTTCCAATTGCTAATCAAATTATTTCTGTTGGAACTATTGCGTAGATTATCTAGATCGCGCCACAAATTCGCACCGACATCTTCCCCTGACCCCCATTCAATACCGGTGCCGTATTGGTCAATCTTGTAGGTAAGACGATTAATGATATCCATGATTGTTTAAGTATAGTATAATTATTAGTTATTTATTCTAATAATTATAGTTCAATTTTTTATAGAAAACAACACAACTCTTTATTATACAAATTCCCATAACAACTCTTTATTATACAAATATTCTCTAGGGGTTCCAAAGGGGCAGCGCCCCTTTTCACACTACGGGGGTCAGGGGGGCAGCGCCCCTTTTCCCACTACGGGGGTCAGGGGGCAGCGCCCCCTAGTATTGATACAACTCCTCCACCACCATCGTAAACGACCAATCGTTATCGTGTAAATTTACCAAATTACCTTTATCGTCTATTAAACGCACACGCAATCGATCAATATTAACCGGACCAAAATAGGTGCGTATATTGGCCTGTAAGGCCTGTCCAAATTGGACATAAGGACCCGGACGAAAGTTGGTGAGCAGTTGAATAGGTATGATTGCCAAGACATCGGTGGTGGTCGGTGCACTAGTCCGATTCGTCGTCTGCTTTCTATTGATGATAATTTCATTGACCGTATACAATTGTGCCTGGGTCAAGGTCCGCGGTGCAGTGCGGACCATAAACGGTTGATTCGCGCTGTTACATTCAGTATCTTTCGCATTAAAATAATCCGGCACACTCAATTTAGTGGTCGTGTCTACTATATTGACCAAACCATTATTCAGGTGGTTGTTATTAAAGTCGTCCACTACTAAAATGAAATATTTCGGTCCATAGGTATCGGCAGGAACATCGGAGGTCACTGTTTTTCCGGCGGGAATAGTGATGGCAATCACCCCATTACTGTCGGGTTGGATTCGAAATCCTAAATTCCACCCTAAATTCTGATTGATTTTAGCACCTGTGCCACACCCTTGCTGACATAAACCACTACCGGTATAAAATACCATACTAGCATCGGTGCCGCTCGTATTGGTAAAACTCACTTTACCCGTATAAGGTAACGGTCCGGTAAATGTTAACTGTGATGCATTTGCAATAAACATCGGATTCAACACATTACTTAAATCTGCCACACTATAATTCCCATCGGAAATGTCAATAATGTTTCCACTGTATTCTAGACACGTATTGCCTAAGGAATGGTCAAACGCATACCAGGTAGTCGGAATTTGGATAGAGTAGAGTTTGAGCGACGTGACATTGGTGAGGGGGTCGGATAAATCCAACGTATAATCGGTATTGTAGGTTGGGGTATTGGGATTATTCGAATAGGGCAATATATTTTGCCGATATTGACTATCAATACACACGATACGTGAGGTTAAATTTTGTAAATTAGGATTAATACTGCCTTGGACGACGGGTATATTGAAGGACTGATTTATACCAATTTGTTCTCTATTCATTTGCTGATGGGTCGAGTCGAAGAATTGGACTTTCTGGGTGCGATCCGTCAATTTTTGATTTTGGGTAGGATTATTCGGTTGTTGGGGATACTGGTGTTGCCACCAATTGCCGAGGGTAGTAGTAGCGTCAAATTGTTCATTGGTTCGTTCATCTTCATTTAACTCGGTTGTGGATAAATCTATAAAATGTGCCAATAATTTATCACGTGCCTGCTCAATAAAGGTCACTATTGTCGTTTTGCCTTCTGCCGTCATTTTAGTAATGATTTTGTTGGCCGCGTTGTTAATATCCACGTCGGAAGCGTCGTCAACCAAACCCAACAATGTTTGTAGGTCATTAATAGAATAATTTTCTACATTGGTATCCATTTTATAATTATAGTTATATTTATTTTTATTTATTTTTATTTTTATTTATGTTTATAAAAGGTGGTTCTCTTTTTACAGTTCTTTTTTTTCAGCGGTTAATAAAATTGATTTAAATTAAATATAAAATAAGTTTGTATTATACTTATATATACACAATGGCGTCTGCTAACGAATGTGGTATTTGCTGTGAGAAATTTAATGCGAGCAAGCATGCTCGGGTTATTTGCGATTATGGTGATTGCAATTATGCAGAGGCATGCAAAGAATGTGTGCGCCAGTATATACTAAATACGGCATCTGAACCCCACTGTATGCAGTGTAAAAAGGCGTGGTCACATAAATTCTTGGTAGAGAATTTAAATAAATCCTATGTTTCCAAAGAGTATAAAGAGCATAAGAAGCAATTTCTGTTGGAGAGTGAAATAAGTAAACTGCCGGAAACAATGGATGCTGCAGAAAATTATTCTAGAATTTTAGAGGAAGAAGCAAAAATAGTCGTATTAACGGGTGAAATTATAGCCGCAAAGCATGCATTGGCACTACTCAATGAAAAACAAAATGAATGCAGAGTTGCTATATTTAATATTAAAAATGGGCGTGGGAAACTGCCAACAGAGAAAAAGACCTTTATTATGCCTTGCCCCAATAATGATTGTCGTGGTTATTTGTCGACACAATATAAATGTCAACTGTGTAATTTACAAACGTGCTCCAAGTGTCACGAAATCATGGGGCATTCGAAAGAAGCAGAACATACATGTAAAGAAGAAAACGTGCAAACGGCAGAATTGATTAAAAAGGAGACCAAAGGATGTCCGTGTTGCGGCACTCGCATTTATAAAATCAGCGGATGTGATCAAATGTGGTGCACCACTTGTCACAAGGCATTTAGTTGGAAAACTGGACATATTGAAACGGGAGTGGTGCACAACCCGCATTTTTATGAATACCAACGGCAGACGAATGGAGGCGTGGCACCACGTAACGCCGGGGATGTTCCATGTGGTGATTTATGTTCGTGGCATCAGATGAATAGTATTGGTTATAAATTTACTGCCAAGAAAGATAAAGACATAAATGCAAATCTACACCGTTGTATTGCTCATATTGTTCAAAATGATGTGGTTCTGACTCGCACTAAACTACGAGAACTATCTGATAATACACAGATTCGCATAAACTATATTATTAAAAAAATATCCAAAGAAGAAATGGCGACCAAAATATACCGAAATAATACACTGCGCCAAAAATATACTGAAATGCTACATATTTATGAATTGATTCGTTCGGTTGGCATTGACTTCTTTCAATCGCTTATCAGTTCTTCATTATCTGGGGATGCATTTTATAAATTATTTACAACTAAAGTAGAGGAATTTCACAAACTACGAGTGTATTGTAATGAGCAATTTGCCATTATAAGCAACACGTATAGTCAATCAGTGCCGCAAATCGATGAAAAGTTTAATGTTGCCAATAAGAAATTTACTATAAAAAAAATCAAGGACAACGGCAAAGGCAAAAGCAAAGACCAAGAACCAGACCAGACACCAGATACGAATATAATTATCGTTGACTAAGATCTATTTTACATTTACTCACAAATAATTCTTTGAAAAATGTAATAAAATCCATATGTTTTGTAGTGGCAATCCATTTCGGCAAAGCAGTTATACCTTGATAACGTTTAACATTGCGCAACCCTTTAAATAATACGATGTTAAATATATCTATTACTTTTTTCTCATACGGAGACAGGGTTATATCGCTTAGATTAATTCTAAACTTACTTTTATAGATATATCTGTTGTAATTTGTATCGGAATAAATTTTATAATATTTATCGGTAACCAGTATATTTTTAATGAGACAGATTTCTACTATTTTATTTTTATCGTTGTTCATTACTAAAACAAATAGTATACTGTTTTGTGGAATTTTATCGGAAATCTTTATAGGTGTGCCAAGTATACTACCTTTCCATCCGTTTTTTTCACACCATTGTTCTTTTTCATTAAATGTTTTAGTAGTGAATCGTGTTGTTGCTATGGTATACATTAATTCTACTTTTGTTGTTAAGAGTAGAATTAACTAATATTTATTTTCAATTTTTTCACATATATAATAGTAGCACTTATCTTTTAGTTCTTTTAGTTCTTTTAGTTCTTTTAGTTCTTTTAGTTCTTTTAGTTCTTTTAGTTCTTTTAGTTCTTTTAGTTCTTTTAGTTCTGCCACCAATTATAATTCCTGCTTTTTGTGCTTCTTGGGCGTCTATAATATAGCGTTCTTGTAAAAACTCTTCTGATGGTGGCACATATACAAAATGCTGAACTGGTAACTCGTTATCATTTTCATTTTGACCAATTGGTACTGTAGTATCCCTAATTAAACTACCATAATTATTTAATAACAATTCATATTCAGTAAAGGTATTATTATCAATACCTACTGCTATTTTCATGTATTCAATTAACGGTAATACACGCGATCCAGCAGGTATTCTAATACGCGCAAAAAATCTGGTTTTACTATCAGTTCCATCTTTACACCATTTTTCCGAAAAATCTTTATACAAAGATGTTGATAAAAACATATTATAGTTATAGGGCGTTCCTTCAACATAACCTGGCAATCCGTGTTTCCAACACCTATAAACAATAATATCATTTTTAATTGGGGGTATATCTCTAAAAAGAGATTTAATATAATATATAGATTTTTGCATTTCTTTTATTCTTTTAACAGGTATAATAGAAGTATTGCCATATCTACAACAATATTCTTCTTTACCAGGCGTTTCACTTTTATTTTTAATTTGTCCATTTAACAAATCATTTATGTCGTTATAGTCATCTGCCATATAACCTGATATACTCGGTTTATATAATTCATTTTTCGATTTTTCTTTTACAAAATCTAGTTGTGGAACTAAATCAATATCTTTTGTATAATGTAGTGCACTATCTACCTCATCACTAAAAATATCATTTCCATATTCTTTTTTTATATTTTCAATATGTGTTTTAAAGGATGGCATATTTTTTTTTAAAGTTGCTTTCCTTTTTATTTCCTGTTCTAAAATAGCATCATCTATTTCTTTATCTGAATAAACTTTTGACGTATCAGAAAATGTTCCAGGCAATAATTCATTAATTGCTTCTAATTTATTATTAAAAGTTTCTCTTAATATTTCTCTAATAAGGTTTTTTTTATTTTCATTTTGTGTAACATGTAATTTCGTGGCAATATCCATGACTAATTTATGTTCTTCGTCATTTTCATCAATTTTTCCAAAAATGGATGTATAAAAATTATTAAACATATATAAATATAGAGATAAATATATATGAACTCAATTCAAAAACGATTTCTACTCTTTATTTTTGGATGTATTCCGTCTAGACTGGGATTAGCAGCAGTAGCAAAATATTTACCCAATAAGTATTTACATTATTTAGGTTATATAACACTGATTACCGCCTTTGGATTTTTATATTTATATTTTACTGGAAAACGGCAGGTAGGATTAGAAACGCAAGGCGCACCTATCTGGTGGGCACCTTTCAGACTTTTTCACGGTTTAATGTATCTCGTATTTTCGTTTTATGCTATTTATAACAATCCAATCGCCTATCTATTTATACTAGTAGACACGTTTATTGGTCTGGCATTGTTTTTACTAAATCACTTTGAAGAAGGCAACTTTTCAAAATTGGTTTAGTTTGTCAATAGTATTTACTAATACAAATATATATACAATGAATTATGTGTTTGTATACTGTGGAGGAAAATGTGGTAGCACGACTTTAAATGAAACAGTCACTAATAATGGTTTTCAAAGTATACATATACACTCTAACGATGAATATAAACAAATATTTAAAGAAAATGGTAATTCCTCTTTTGATTTGATCGATTTAAAATGTAAAAATTTTGAAAATGTGTATATAATTGATAGTTATAGAACACCTATAGAAAGAAAAATATCTAGTTTTTTTGAGAATTTAAAGGATCATTTACCAAATTATAATGAATTATCTATACAAGAACTTATCATATATTTTAATGATAATAAATTATATGAATTAGAATAATATCATTCCATAAATGAAGTTCTAGAATATTATAATATACCTTTATTTAATGTTTTTGATTTTAAAAAGCAATATAATAGTATTAAACAAGATAATAAAATATTTATAAAAATATTATTTGCTGATATAAATAACTGGGACAAAATTTTAAGTGATATTTTTAAAACACAAATAGTTATATATTCAGGAAATTTATCAATTGACAAAAATTATATTAAATTATATAATCAATTTAAAGAAAATTATAAAGTTCCAATAAAATATATAAATAATTTATTAATAAATGATAATGAATTTAAAATATACAATACAATAGATCAACAAAACGACTATATACAACAATGGTTGCTTAAATCATATTAGTATGCAAACCCTTCATAAAATTGAAATGCTTTTCCAAGAATAGATAGTATACATCTTCCACAAGCAAAACATACTATCAAAAATGTCTTTCATTCAGAATTTGTCAGTGTTTATTACCCGTATTCATCGCGACGATGCGAATGAAGATTATATCAAGGGGGTTTTCTACGAGCAAGAGATTGCGCATGTGCGCCGCATTGATTTCACCAAGCGGCGTGACAAAGGTGGCGGCGGTCACGTGTACTATCAGGCCAAGGTTTATTTCCACTACTGGTTTAAAAACCAGATTGCTTACAATCTGCAGCAACGCATTTTGACGCCCGGCAATTACGGGGGGCGCGTGGTGTATGCGGATCCATGGTATTGGATTGTATTAAAGAACACCAATCCGATGACCGAAATGGAACTTTGTGTCAATGAACGCCTGGAGGAAATGGAAAAGAATATGAAGCGTGTGAAACGGCAAGTGTCCGAGTTGCAAACAGATGTGGCCACGCTGAAAGAAAAAGAAAAGGCGCATAAACCCAACACGCATATCAAGTATTATTATTTTGAAGAACCGGCGGTCAGCAAAACGGTGAATGTAGCGGAAAAGAATCATTTTACGGTGAATGTAGCGGAAATGAAACAATTTATTGATCTCGCTCGCGCTGCCGATGCCGATGCCGCTTCTGCCGCTTACGAAATTATTTCAGATACCGAAGCAGAGCAAACGGCCACTGCGTGTGCTGAAGCAGTGTTGGACGAACGCTCCACCACCCCAGAATGGGAAGAGCAGGCGCGAGTTTGCTATGGATGCTCGCTTCTTGCGGCTGGGACCGGCGGAGAGAATCAACTGCAGCATGAATGCCAGGGTTATGGTGATTTAACATCTGTGCCGGAGATGTGCGAGTGGAGAGATTGAGTTTAACTTTGTTGGTGTATAGTTTGTTTAAAAATAAAAAATAAAAAATAAAAAATAAAAAATAAAAAATAAAAAATAAAAAATAAAAAATAAAACTGTGAAAGTTTTATTTTTCTTTTCTTAGTACAAATGAACAGGGTCAGTTCAAGTGATTATATAAAAGCGAAAAAACAAAATGCTATATATACAGAATTAAAAAATAATGCGTTCAAAAACATAACAGTAAATCCGGTTAAAACAAATGGGTTAACGTATAACGATAATATTAGCATTTTATTAAATACTAATTGTATTGTTGGTGACTGTTCAGGGGGTCAACTTAACCACGCCAAAAGTTATGACTTGTTGTATGATTTTAATCATGGTAAAATTTACAACTATAATCGATGTATATGTAAAAAATCTGGAAATGATAATTGTATTGCCTATAATAAATGTGATACTTCTGGCAATTGTTGTTTATGTTTTACTTGCGCATTTAAGTAAATGTATTTATGTATTTTAAAATTCTACTCTTTTATAAAGTTTTGTTATATATAAATGAATAATTCCAACTATTATATTTTATTGATTGCTGTTATTGTTATATTTGAAAGTATAGCACACTATCATATTAGCGAAAGTAAACGCAGAAATAGTATTATTTTTTTCCTATTAGCAATCGCATCTTACAGTGTCGTTTGTCTACTTTTACATAAATGTTATGATTTTGGGGGAATGGCAATGACAAATTTCACCTGGTATACATTTAGTATACTAAGTATTCTTTTTATTGGGTTTTTTGGATTTAATGAAAGTATTACACGTGATGATATTGCGGGATTAATATTAGCGATTGGTGGACTTTATTTAATCTTTGTCAAGGGGCATTAATGGGTTATATAGTTTTGCGTAATAATTGTTGAATGGTAATGAATTATAATAAGAAAAAGGATTTTTTTTTATATAATGGGTCAATTAAAGGTTATCCTCTTTACAAGATGTCCTACCACTATTTAGTTGTAACTGAAATAATAAAAAATTGATTTATTTAATTAATTATTAGATTGTAATATAATTAATACTAACTACAAAATGAATCCTGTCACTGTCACGTTAACGTTATCGCCCGAACAAGAACTAGCATTAAAAGACTATGTGTTGGGTAAAAATATATTCTTAACCGGTCCCGGTGGGTCAGGAAAAACCGAATTGATTAAACAAATGGTTAGAATTAGCAAAGAGCAGGGCAAAGAAGTGCAAGTGTGTGCACTCACCGGATGTGCGGCATTGCTCCTCAACTGCGGTGCCAAGACAGTGCATTCTTGGGCAGGTATTGGACTGGCTTCGGGGTCTAACCATGATATTATTAAAAAACTGATTGAATCCAAGGTAAAAGCGAAACTCCAAAAATGGAAAAAGACGGATGTGCTGATTATCGATGAGGTGAGTATGATGTCCAAAAAATTATTTAATTTGTTGGATGAAATCGGTCGGCGAATTCGCAAAAAATACGATGTGCCGTTTGGCGGAATGCAGGTGGTCTTTTCGGGTGACTTTTATCAGTTGCCGCCGGTGTCGAAATCTAATAACAGTGGTTGTGACGATGAAGGGGATAATGAGGGCGCTGGTGACTTTTGTTTTGAAAGCGAGAATTGGACAACCACGTTTCAGTCTACCATACAACTTCAAACTATCTTTCGCCAAACCGATTTGGAGTATTGTAAAATATTAAATCAAATTCGGGTCGGCAAGTTATACAAATCTGCCTTGGATAAATTAACGCCGCATATTGGCAAGCAGAATCCGGAAACAGGATTTAAACCGACAAAATTATTTCCACGCAAAAAAGAAGTGGAAATAATTAATAGTTTGGAATACAATGCGCTGAAAGAAGAAGAGCATGTATTTAAACTTACACGAGTAAAAGAAGATAAATTATCATTATCAGCATATGATAAAAAAGAATCGATGTTTATTAGCGAAGCACAAAAAGAAATGGAATTTGGTTTCCTGACGAATAATGTGATTGTAGACCATGAACTGCTATTGAAAAAAGGCACACAAGTGATGTGTGTGGCAAATCTAGATTTAATGAGTGATGTGCCCGTGCCGAATCCGATTGTGAATGGGAGTCAGGGCATTGTGGTAGATTTTGTCAGTGATAGTAACGGCACCAGCATTAATGATGCGAAATTACCATTGGTGCAATTCAATAATGGTGTCAGGCGAGTGATTGGTCGACATATTTGGCAAAGTGAAAATACTAAATCGGTCGCCATCAGTCAAATTCCGCTGATTTATGCGTGGGGTATTACCATTCACAAGGCACAAGGCGCATCACTGGATATCGCCGAAATAGATGCAGGCAGTAGTATCTTTGAATGTGGACAGACTTATGTAGCACTTTCCCGTGTTAAATCATTGAACGGACTTTATTTAACAGCATTTAATCCGAGTAAGATTAAGGTCAATAAGAAAGTTCAGGACTTTTACGGGGCAATTGCGCTGGGGGCGCTGCCCCCTTACCCCCCAAATGGCAAACCTGTTGGGGTAGAATCCGCCCAACCGAATACCAAATCTGTTGGGACAGAACCCGCCACCCCGATTCTTAATCTACATTAACACCTTCTTATTCACACAAGGAGGGAGTCTGAGGGAACCTGGGTTCCCTCTAATTGTAAAGTTGTTCAAACGCCAATGTAAACGACCAATCCATATTATTCAGGTCAATAATACGCCCATACTCATCGTAGACCGCAATATGTAGGCGTTGAATATCGACAGGACCAAAATATTCACGGGTGCGGTTCATTTGAGTGGTCAACCCGGGGTCACTACTAATTTGATAGACACCCACATCTGCCTGTTCTGCTGCTAAATTTATCCGGGTAATAATACTATCTTGAAAAACCGAACTGCCGTATGCCACCATATACGCGGGACCCGTATTTTTTTGATAGTCGTCAATGGAGAGAAAAGCATAACGCGGACCACATATAAGACAAATACCTTCGGATACACAGGCACCAGCGGTACTTTTGGCGCCACAAATATATTGGGCACTTCTAAATCCCAATTGCCACCCTAACCGCAGTTGAATACTCGTGTCGGTGTCTAAATTGCCATCATTGTTTACATTAAAACGGATGGTAAATGGAAAGGCGGGTTGACCCGATGGATTAGCAAAAATTGCTCTACCACTGGTTCTATCAATGGTAAAACAGAGTTGTGTAGTAGGGTCTAAACTGACACCGGAACCACCTGGTGTCACAAACCCATTGATATCTATAGTGACCGGCACCGCAGTAGATATTGAATTATTCATAATCGTTTCTAAATGACTGGCACCACTTTCACTTGCCCACGATTGCTCATAATTGCCATCGGGCAGGGTCACTATCCACCCCGACCCTTGTACCGAGTTGGAACTATCGATAACTAACAACGTCGCATTGCCTAAAGACCTGGAAACGGCATAATAGGTCATAGGCATTTCAATCGCGGCGACCCGCATACTAATCACATTTTTAATCATCGAGGGCAATACCATATTAAAATTAGTAGATTTAGTAGTGTAATAACTCGGTCTAAATCGAGTATCAATACTGACTGCCTGCATTAACGTTCGGACATTAATCGGATTTAAATAACCAGAGGGTGCCTTTTCCCCACCAGATGCAACTCTACCCTCTGATAATTTAGAATTTTTACCTTCTGTATAACTTGGGTGTTCAATCAGGAAATTACTTCCTTGTTCCGTGACAAGAGAATTGGAAAACAGAGTATCCGAATTATTATTGATATTATTAATCTCTACGATTTTATTTAGGATACGTTGTGAAATAGTATCAATAAAAAAAAGAATTTCTCTTTGTTTTTCACTTTCTAAATTTTTATTGTTCATTATCTGACCTCTTAAACGTTGCTTGGCAATGGCAATATCATTTTGTGTATACGGTTTTTTCAGATGTAACAGTTTATCAATCTCTTCGTCTTTATAAGAATCACAATCTAGATTTAGTTTGTCCATAATATAATTTCATATATATTTATTTTTATATGTAAAATTTTTTACATATACACATTTTTATACATATAAAAATAAATCAATATTAATGTCCGCAACTACCACAACTCGTATGTGGTGTACTCATAATAGTTTGCATCGCATTTACCTGTCTATTAAATAGCATTGGTGCTTGTGCTGGTCCTGCTATTTTCTTATTTAATATAATAGTATTGGTATTGGGTATCGCATTTGGTGCTTGATTTGTTCTATACATTTTTGTTGTAAATTTCATACTTGACATATTAAACGACATTGTGTATAGTATATTATTTTATTATTATTTATTTACTTACAGCAATTATTATTTATAGGAATCAAACCAAATGCTTGTATTTTATCGCCGTAAAGGGGAGTGGTTACGATTTTTTGAGTTTGTTTTACAAGCGTCCCGCCTTTCAGACGGTTTAAATATCTCGCATAGGAATTGTATTTTATGTCTACACCTTTTCCACCCGGTGCTGCTGAACCGGGTTTCATACTGGTGAGGGTACTGGTTTTAGAACTGCCTCGGGTCGGATGATAGGCAGTCTGTTGGGTTGCCACCTGTTGATCACTGGATTGATTCCAGTTGGTGGGATTGTTTTTAGAAATGCGTTGCGTATTGGCTAGTGCTGCAAAATTCATTGTGTATAAAGATGCAGGCACTCTGATTTGATTCCATATCTGTTTTTGTGTTGCTTGACTGTCAATAATGCTACAATTGCCGGTCGTACAGGATGAATTACACGATTTACATTGCCCAGTTAAAGGGGACTGATTATAATTACAGTTACAATTTGCCATTATTATTATATATATATATGTACGCTTTTAAAAAAGGGGAACCCAGGTCTGTTTCACTTGCCCCTTGGACCCCCCTCCTTTTATTTTTTTAATACTTTACAAAAGTATTTTTACCGCAATTTACAAAATTATCGCATAAAGGGAAACTTCGATTCCCTTTAAGGAGGGGGTCCAAGGGCAAGTGAAACAGACCTCGGTTCCCCTTAAAATTGAAATTAATTATATATAACTTAATTATTTATATATATTATAAAAATGTCGTCTCCTTGCTACAAGTGTATTTCTTGTAATCGTGAATATCAGCGTAAACTATTTTATGACAAGCATATTTTGTTATGTCATTTAATGATGACAAAATCAGTTGCCACAATGGAAAAAGAGAATGAAGAACAGGCAGATACACCCACCGTGCGAGTATTGTATGAAATTATTTTAGAGATGAACGCCAAGATGGTGAAAATGGAAGCGCGCTTAGATGAGTATGCTAAATGGGTGGAAACACGCAAACGCAAAATCAATATAGTAGAATGGTTAAATGATAAATATAAATCTTATCCAACGTGTTATACGAATTGGTTTAATTCTATTAAACTGAGTAGACTGCATCTGGAAATGATGTTTGAAATGGATTATGTGCCTGGTGTTGTCGCTATATTACAGACGTTATTGCCGGTGGAAAATAGCGACACCTTACCACTAAAATGCTTTGAACAAAAAGACAATATAATTTTCATATTTCACGAAGATAAATGGCAAATCATGTCAGTTGAAATGTTTGATACACTCATCATGTCTATATCCAAGAAACTTATTGGTGAGTTTATAGTTTGGCAGAGTGAATATGCTGATCAGATGGAAAGTGATGATTTTGCTGCAACCTATGCAAAGAATTTGAAACGGGTTATGGGGGGGAATACTAGCATTGAATTGCTGGGATTACGTGTAAAAAAAGAATTGTTCAAGTATTTAAAAGTAAATTTGAAAAATGTGATGGAGTGTGAATTTGTTTAGGGGGCGCTGCCCCCTGACCCCCGTAGGTTAAAAGGGGACGTTGCTTATCTGTTACACTTGCCCTGACCCCCGTAGGTTAAAAGGGGACGTTGCTTATCTGTTACACTTGCTCTGCCCCCGTAGGTTACACACACACACACACCCCCTAAAACATACTGGCACCCCCATCCCTTTTAACCTACGGGGGTCAGGGCAAGTGTAACAGATAGGCAGCGCCCCCTAGTGAATACAATAATTCACTAATACCGGGTCTCGATATTGTCTACATATATTTTCGGTAAAACCATATGTTTGTATATTCATAATTTGTAAATTAACATTATTTAAAAATTCTATCTTATTTTTATTTACTATAAAGCATTCTTCAATATAACCGAAATCCGAATGTGAAATTGTTAAATCCGGGTGTGTGTATTTATATAAATCTACATAATGATGAGATTCGGATCTATCTAATACAATACCGTCATATTCGGAAGGATTTTCTATATATTCTTTAACAATAACATCAACAGGTTTGTTTTCATAGGTAATTTTACTGCCCCACATTTCAAATTGTTTACCCGTATCGTATCCTGTTTGTGTTATAAAATGTGAACCTTTAATGGTTGGTCTAGTATAATAACCTTGACTATTTAAATCAATCACTGTGCTAGTAGCACTTGCCTGTAAATATACTGTAATAAAAGTTGAAACCATTAAAATAAAAATAATTATTACAATATTATAGATATGGAGTTTTTTAGTTGAAGTTAAAAATCCCGACTCACCAAAGAACGAGGATACTATTGTCAAAAAAGCCTTGCGAAAATGATGGGATTTTTTTATCCCAATACTACTCCAATCTTTTTCTACAAAATTGAATAAAAATGCTATTAACATTCCAAGTAGAATAATTATGATTAATGGAACAATGAATACTTTTTTTAATAATTCATATACAGTGCTAATAAAATTTCTTTTTTTAAAATGTAATATAGATGGCGAATCCTCAATTAATGCAGATGTAAAATTAACCAGTTTCATTCGTTCAAAATTGGGTGTAAAAGATCCTATACAAATATCATAATTGCCTATTGCAACGGACGAAACTATTTTATCATAATCGTTTGGTATTTCATACACTTCTTCAATTTGATAGTTATTCATTAAATTTTTTTTCATTATAGTCCACATATCATAATAAAGTCCTCTGTATTGTATCGAACCATCTGGAAAAGTAATTTTCTCAGCTAAAGGTTCTGAACCTACTAATACTAATACTTTTATGGTGCGATTATTGTTTTTATAATTTTCCATTATACAATACATTTTATAATAAAATACATTTTATTATAAAAAGCGCGTGGTGTATATTACAGATTATCTACAATTTCCCGCACAGTAAACCCTTGTTTAACCAAACGATCAATCCGGTCGGGATGAAGTGCCACCATAAGCAGTTCATCTTTAAATTTGGGTAACCATGCCTTGAAGATTGCCTGGTAATCAAATTCAAAGATGGCAGAGTTTTCCCAAAATTTTGGAAAATCTATTTTGGTGGGATTTTTTTCCAGATAATCCATCGCTGCCGGATTTGCCGATAACACATGCATGTTTAATCCAAACGGATATTCTGCTGCTACATTCTCTAGCAAATATGCCACTGCCTCTGGATTGGTATTGTATGCCAAATTATTATAGTTGATTCGGTGGGGTTGGGTTAATAGCAGTTTAAACGCTCGGGGGTTGGAGTTTGCTGATAATTCATCAAAATCAACCAGTTCTGGGTTCTCTTCTAGCAGACAAACTGCTCCCGTATTTTTATTTCTAGATAACGCAAACCAATATATTTTTTCTACATTTTTTTTCATAAATGCGACGGCACGTGAATTGGTATTTTTACAAAATACGTGCCAACTAATTTTTTCTGGGTGCGCTAAAAGATGATCGACAACCGGATCACTGGGATTGCTGGACAAAATATCGTAAAAGTATGGTGTGTTGTTTAATGGCAAATTCAATTGTATGTCCAATAATTTTTTCGACAATTTTGGATTTATCAAATCAGCATTAGACAAATAAATAATATTATCGTCGGTGTTTTCCAGATAGGCAATCGCTGCGGGATGTGATGCCATCATACACAAAAAGTTGCGACGATATTTTTGTATATAAGTAAATGCTGCCGAAGATGGATTCTGAGATATACAAAATGTATCCAATTTCGTCAGATGCTGTTGAGCAAACGGACTAAAATCGATGGGTGCTGGCACAATTTGTTGGCGCAACTGTTGAATGGTAATGGATGCCATTTTATTTTGTTTTGTTTTGTTTTGTATGATATGAATTGATCTATTCATATAATAGTATTTCAATTTTGTATTGAAAACAACCTTTTGAAAAAGGTTGTACCAAAACCAACCTTTTAAAAAAAGGTTGTACCAAAATAAATCCAACCTTTCGCCGTGTTAGCGAAGCAAGTGAAACAAGTTTAAAAGGTTCAAACGAAGTAGTCTGAACCAAAACCAACCCTTCGTTAACACGGCGAAAGTTTTACATCGGTTTTGCCACGCTTTTCTCAAAAGCGGTTTTGGTGCCACTTTTCTCAAAAGTTTTACATCGGTTTTGCCACGCTTTTTAAACTTGTTTCACGGCAAAAGCGGTTTTGGTCCAACCTTTTTCCAAAAGGTTGTGGGGAGTCATAATCGGTATATTTAATTTTCTTGCCTCCTCTACTTTGCCCGTCGTCTCACTCAAATCTTTCACAATAACAACAAAGGTATTTTTGCTGACACTCGTCACTTGTTCAGCACCGACTGCGTCTAATTGCGCAATAAGGTCTTTATCTCGAAACCCGGTCATCACATATTTTTTTTGGTAAAGAGGGTGAGATGTCAATACTGGAGCATGGGGTGTATACTGTAGTTTATCTGTTAATTTTGCCTGCGTCATAAATTCCAGAAATTCATCAATGTTGTCTACAAATTTCACCGCAGTTGTCTTTGCCATGCCTGGCACATTAGTGATGAGTTTAACTTTATCGTTTGTAGAATTTGTAGTGTGTAAAATCGTGGGCAACTCATTGAGAATACTCGCCAATTTCTTGGTGCCGAAACCACGTCCAAAGATATTCGTGGCATGCATCAGTTCGGGTAAAGAGACCTCTTGTAGTTTCTGGTAGATACCAAAGTGAATTTTTTGTGCCATTTTTTCTTGGAACCCCTCGACTCCTCGGAGTTCCTCTTTGGTCATCGCAATGATTTTGGGTATCGTATCAAATCCGGCATGCATAATGCGTTTAACATTGCCGCTGCCTAATCCATCCACCCCGATATTGGTAAAGAAACCGGTAATATTTTTTTCTTTGACCACTTGGTTGTCTGCCTTGTCAATTAAAACAATATCCACGTGCGTGTCGTTCCATTCATAGGTGTCGGGATCGGGCATAATGGGTTTAGTTGCCGGTTGTATGACATCGGTAATGTGTGGAATAACATCACCGCTGCGAATCAAACGAATCACTGCTCCCAATCCAATTTTATTTTCTTCAATAAAACTGGCATTAAACCCAGTAGCATATTCAATCGTCACTCCCCCCAGCGTGATGGGATCAATTTGTACCCGCGGTTTCAGATAACCATCTTTACTCGGAGTCCAAACGACGTCGATGACGTGAGCTTCGGCAACTTGGTCGGAGAGCACCATTTTAAAGGCAAAAGCGTAGTCGGGATTGCCAATGGGGCGGGGATAGACGGCGTCATTCATACAAATCAGACCGTCGATTTCATAGGCATAGGTGGCACGCCATTGAATAAGTAAGTCGGATAGTAATTGACAGGCAATTCCGCTTGCGGTCGGGGGCAAGGGGGCAGCGCCCCCAGTGGAATTGCTTTGAATAACTTCTACATTGGGCATGGATTGCAGAAATTTCAATTGTTCCGAAGGTTTCATCCTGGGTTCAATCACCTCATAAATCACAAAGGATAAATCTCTATATTTATCCGCGTCGATAGTTTTTTTATTGATGACACCGGCAACAAAGTTGCGTGGATTGGCAAAAGTGGCAGCGTATTTGGATTGAAACAATGCCTTGGTAATAATAAATTCACCACGCACAGTTATGTTTTTCTGCGTCGGCAGTTTCAAATAAGGAATAATATGACTCACGTCTTGCCCGGTGATGCCATCACCCCGCGTGTAAAGTTTGGGTTCGGGTCCTTCGGTCGTGTAGAGACCACTCACACCATCTACTTTACATGAGATGACATAAGGTCCTTTAAATTTTTTAGTCCATTTAGCGAGGGCACCAGTGTCGGGTTTGATTTTATCCATAGACCACATTTGATATGGCAAGGGGGCGCTGCCCGCAATTCCGCTTGCGGTCGGCAAGCGGTGCAGATGGGGCAAAGGGGTGCCATTTTGGGTCATTTTATCACCTTTATGGGGGGCAAGGGGGGGCGACCCCCCAGCGGAATTGCGGGTGTGCCCCTCTTTCGCCGCCGCATTATCCGGATAATGTGCCTTGGTATATTCTATCAATATATCATATTCATTATCTGTCAAAATAGGAATATGGTTCACATAATACTCTTGGTTTGCAGCACGGATGAGTGCTGATAATTCCGATTCGGACATTTGTTTTGGACCTCGAGATTTAAAGAGTGAAAGTATATCAGGAGAGTCTACTATTTTTAGTTTTTTTTTAAGAGTCGTTCTTTTAATTTTTATAGGTGTTTTTTTTGCGGGGGCAACTAAAGTTTGCTGCTGCGTTTGCTGCACTACTGCCCGACCATCTTTCCGTTCTGCCGGGGTCTTGTATTCCATTTTCAAAAAATCAAATATGGATTTTTCGGTAGGAAAAGGGCTGGCAACTTTTTCACCTTTTTTGCCATCAGCAAAATGATATATGCCATGCTCATTCAATGTATATCCCATGTGTTGCGCTCGCTGACGCTGAACTGTATTAAATATTTTACTACCTGTAAAATAGAGAATAGAGAATGCGTATTCTTCGGGTGGCGAATACATAAAATCTACTCGGCGCGCGGGTAATGCGGTCTCGCACTTTTCAACTGCTTGTAATCGTGTAATAGTCATGCTTTTGCTTGCCCCGCGACTCAGCACCTCAATGATCGTCTTATCTTTGAGTAAAGCATCCACAAAGTGGGTAAAGGCGCGCGCATCATTCTGCGCATGGGTTATGATAATATCAATATCGCCCGAATCCATTGCTCCCCGGCGGTAAGACCCGACAATTTCAAAACTGGACCCCAGAGGCGTGCTTTGGGTAAATGTAGTGGTCAGTTTTGCTTTATACGCATCAATCTCACTGCGTGGGATGCGTTTTTCGATATCCTCGAAATACTGAAGACCGATTTTTTGCTTATCATTCAATACTTTTTCTTGGAGTTCACGTAACTTTTCAATGCTGGTGATGCCATGCTCTTGAATCAGTTCTTTTGCCTTTTTCGGTCCAATACCATACACCTTGCCCAGTATATTCATGGGATTGTTGCGTTCTTTTTCCAGCATCTGTAGCGTCCCAGTATCTACAAATTCTTTTAATTTGCTGAGAATAGTAGCACCAATGCCAGACTGACCGGTCAGTTGCTCAGGTTGTATAATGTCACCGGGAAATGTCATAATGGTTTCTTGTGCCTTGCCATACGCACGGGCACGAAAGGGTTCGCCTTGTAGCATCATAATATCGTTTAATTCGCCCAGCACGGCAATAAACTTTTCGTTGAGACGTTGTGCCATTGTGTTATATCTTTATTGTGGATAATCTTTAACGTGTTATTTCATTAATATTAGTGTTATGTTTTAATAGGAAAAGTTTTCAATTTTATTACGGCGGTGCCTTTTTTACGGTTCCTTTTTCTCAGTTCGATTCTATTTAGTTATTTAGTTGTAGAATCCACTACTTTAAGAAACTCATGTATTATATAATAAGATATGAGTTGGCGAACCAATAATGGTAGAAAGAGAACTGAAAAAGATGGAATAGTATGGATTCCGGATGGACCTTCGGCGGTGAATACTGTTGTGGTTCAGGGGGGTTCTACTGGACAAGGACCGACAGGATCAACCGGCAGTACAGGATCAACCGGCAGTACAGGAGCAACTGGTGCTACAGGCGCTACTGGCGATACAGGTGCTACTGGTGCTACAGGTGCTACTGGTGCTACTGGTGCTACTGGTGCTACTGGTGCTACAGGCGCTACTGGTGCTACAGGCGCTACTGGTGCAACAGGAGCAACTGGCGCAACTGGCGCAACAGGTATAACTGGTGCAACTGGCATGACAGGACCAACTGGCATGACAGGTGTCACTGGAGCGACTGGATATGGTTTTCCAGGATTTACAGGAAGTGGTATCACTGGCAACTTTGTTGTACAATATAATATTGACACGCAAACCTTTTTTTATAATACTAAAACATTTGTTATAGATCATCCAATATACATAGATAAATACCTTGTTCACGGATGTCTAGAAGGACCAGAAGCAGGTGTTTATTATAGAGGCACATCTACTATTATTTCAGATTATAAGTGGGTTGATATTCATTTGGCAGATTATGTTAAACATATTGCTAATGATTTTACCATTTATATAACACCTATTTTAACAGGTAATGTACCTTATTTTCCTATTTTAACTACAACACGAATTGTAGATGGAATATTTAAAGTATATAGTAATATTGTCCCATGCGAATTTGATTATATTGTATTTGGGAATCGTAAAATTATAGAAGTAGAACCAACTAAATCAACAACTTTGGTTAAGGGCGATGGTCCTTATAAATGGATTTAATTATTAATTAATATTTTTGTTACAACGATATGCAATGAGAATATAAGTATAATATTAATAAAATTATTATGAGTGATATTATTAAAATATGTTGTAAATGTTGATTATATTTAATTATATATATAATAAACAATGAGTTGGCGAATAAATAACGGAAGATATAGAACAGATAGTGGTGGTTTAGTATGGATATCTGATGGACCTTCGGCAGTCAATACTATTATAGTTTATGGGGGTTCTACTGGTCAAGGACCAATTGGTGCTACTGGCATAACTGGTGCTACTGGCATAACTGGTGCTACTGGCATAACTGGTGC
>Ga0114966_10001199_pt1 | contig 24226 bp, 20 predicted proteins | sample M_130207_XF_Meta_FD_87029 | JGI IMG/M metagenome (GOLD analysis project Ga0114966, IMG submission 87029) | Freshwater microbial communities from Lake Montjoie, Canada to study carbon cycling - M_130207_XF_MetaG | ecosystem: Environmental > Aquatic > Freshwater > Lake | place: Lake Montjoie... | reverse complement strand
GTTGCAGGTGGGGAGGAATTGTTTGTTCTTGATTTTTTGTTTCTTTTGTATCAAGACAAAAGAAAAACACACAGTTTTTGAACCATTTAATTTGCAGATTTATTTCGAAAACTGGACTTAGTAAAGCTTTCAAAATAATTTCGACAAAACAGATATACTAATAAAAACAGATGATTTCATTTTTTTGCAAAAAATATGCTTATGAAAACGTGCGTGAGGAATGAGCAAACGCGATGCAGTGTTGCAGGTGGGGAGAAATCGTTTGTTCTTGATTTTTTGTTTCTGGAGCCTGTCCTGAGCTTTTGCCGAAGGGTATCAAGACGAAAGAAAAATACACAGCTTTTGAACCATTTAATTTGCGGGAGTTATTTCGAAAACTTCACTTATCCATAAAAAGTATTATTCAAATCTTAAGGCATCTATCGGATCTAATTTAGAGGCCTTAATTGCAGGGTATAAACCAGAAAATAAACCAACAAAAGTACAAAGGATAACCCCACTAATAATCCAAATCCAAGGTATTACAAAACCAACACCTAACTGATAAGAAATAAGATTACCAATCACCATTCCAAAAACAATACCAATTAGACCGCCAATTTGACAAATAACAATTGCCTCTATCAGAAACTGGCTTCGAATTGCAATTTTAGTAGCGCCAACAGCTTTTCGTATTCCTATTTCGCGAGTGCGCTCTGTAACAGATACTAGCATTATATTCATAAGACCAATTGCTGCACCAAGCAGGGTGATAATTCCAATTATAGTTGCACCAGTAGTTGCTTTTCCGATTAAGCCAATTAACATATTAGCTAAATTATCACTTTTTGTTATTTCAAAATTATTTTCCTCGCCAATTTTCACTTTTCTAATCACCCGAAAAGTACCTATTGCTTCATTAATAGCAGCTTGCATTTGTTGGGCATTATTTGTAAGAACATTTATTGTAAAGGTCATATTTGGCATCGAAAAATACTGCCGCACATTGTTTAAAGTTAATATTCCAACCTTATCCCCTCCAAATCCTGAGCTATTTCCTTTAGATTTTAATTCTCCTATTACTTTATATTTACCGCCGCCTATTGTTATAACTTTATTAATAGGATCTTCATCTTTATTAAATAAAGAATTAATCACTTCTTTACCTAAAATTACTACATGGCTTCCATACAATACTTCTTGACTTGAAAAATTACGCCCCCGCTCTAATTCATAACCAGAGATAGAAATATAATTTTCATCGGTTCCGAAGAGTCGTATATTGGGATTAGTTTTTTTTGATGCGTATTTGATTGTTCCTGCACGAGAAGCCATTGTGGATACTGAAGGTTTTGCAGGAAAAAAATAATCTTTAGTAAAACTAATTGCTTCATCATAAGTAATATTTTTAAACTTTCTGGGTTTTTTACCATTTTCGCCTATCTGTATTTTCATTTCTCTATTACGGATAGTAAAGGTATTCGCCCCCATATTTGTAAAATTACTGTTGATAGAGGATTTTATTGCATCAATTGCTGTTAAGGTACCTACCAGAGCCAAAATGCCAATGGAAATAATTAATACGGTGAGCGTTGTTCTCAAAAGTTGCCCTTTGATAGACACAAGAGATAATTTAATATTTTCAATTAAAAATGATGCCATTAATTAATAAAAAAATTGAGATGTAAATATTTGTTTGTAGTTTTTGAATTCAAAAAATAATTCATAATAAAAATTTATTTTCAACTAATATAATTGATGCAAAATTAACAAAGTAAAACGATTTAAGAATAATAGATCAGAGGACCATTAAAATCATAAATAAATTAATAAATTGATAAATTATAAATTTATATCTTTGGAAATAAATTTTTACAATAAATAATTCTAAATTATAAAAAAAACAATAAATGATTCTGATTTATTTGCTCCTGCAATTATATATCAAATCATAAAATAAAAAAATAAAAATAAAAATAAATAGACTATGGCATTTGACATTGAAATGATCAAGGCGCTTTACAAAAAGTTGCCTTTAAAAGTAGAAGCGGCGCGTAAATTATTAAATAGGCCGCTTACGCTTACTGAAAAAATACTATACGCTCATCTTTCAGAGCCTATACCCAAAATAGCATTTGAGCGTCAGAAGTCATATGTTGATTTTAATCCGGATCGTGTAGCAATGCAAGATGCGACAGCGCAAATGGCTTTATTGCAGTTTATGCAAGCAGGTAGGCCTAAAGTTGCAGTTCCTTCTACAGTTCATTGCGACCACTTAATACAGGCGAAAACAGGTGCTGTAAAAGATCTTAATGAAGCCCTTGATAAAAATAAAGAGGTATTTGATTTTCTAGCCTCGGTTTCTAATAAATATGGAATTGGCTTTTGGAAGCCAGGTGCTGGTATTATTCATCAGGTTATTCTTGAAAACTATGCCTTCCCGGGAGGGTTAATGATTGGTACAGACTCCCATACCGTAAATGCTGGAGGGCTTGGTATGATTGCTATAGGTGTTGGAGGTGCCGATGCGTGCGACGTTATGGCTGGCCTTGCATGGGAGTTAAAATTCCCTAAATTAATAGGGGTGAAATTAACCGGCAAACTTAGTGGTTGGGCTTCATCGAAAGATATCATCCTAAAAGTGGCCGGCATATTAACTGTTAAAGGTGGCACAAATGCAATACTTGAATATTTTGGACCAGGAGCAGACTCCTTATCCTGCACAGGTAAAGGTACAATTTGTAATATGGGAGCAGAAATTGGTGCTACCACCTCCCTTTTCTGTTATGATCAAAAAATGGCTGTTTATTTACAGGGTACCAGTAGATCGGATATTGCAGCGGCAGCAGATGAAGTAGCAGACCACCTTCGCGGCGATAAAGAAGTTTATGAATCGCCAGCTACTTATTTTGATGAAGTAATAGAAATTAACCTATCGGAATTAGAACCACATATTAACGGGCCTTTTACTCCAGATTTGGCTTGGCCAATTTCAAAATTTGCTCAAGCAGTAAAAGAAAATGGCTGGCCATCAAAATTAGAAGTTGGTTTAATAGGCTCCTGTACAAACTCTTCCTACGAAGATATAACGAGAGCTGCTTCTATTGCCAAACAAGCAGTAGATGCTGGTTTTAAAACAGCATCGGAATTTACAATTACTCCAGGCTCGGAGTTGGTTAGATACACAGTAGAACGTGATGGCTACCTTAATACATTTGAAAAAATGGGAGGTGTAGTGCTTGCTAATGCTTGCGGACCATGCATTGGTCAGTGGGCCCGCCATACCACAGAACCTAATAAATTAAATTCTATTATTACTTCCTTCAATAGAAATTTCGCAAAACGTAATGATGGGAACGCAAACACACACGCCTTTGTGGCATCGCCAGAAATAGTTACTGCACTTGCTCTTGCAGGAGATCTTACATTTAACCCACTAACAGATTTTATTACAAATGAAAGTGGCATCAAGCTAAAATTTAAGGAGCCAGAAGGGATAGAAATGCCAGCAAAAGGATTTGCTGTAGAGGATGCAGGATATCAAGCACCGGCAATAGATGGTAGCTCGGTAAATATAATTGTATCGGCAACTTCAGACCGTCTGCAATTACTGGACCCATTCGCTGCTTGGGAAGGTAGCAACCTCAAAGGATTGAAACTGCTTATTAAAGCAAAAGGGAAATGTACTACCGACCATATATCTATGGCAGGCCCATGGTTAAAATATCGAGGTCATCTAGATAATATCTCCAACAATATGTTGATTGGCGCATTAAATTATTATAACGATAAAACAGATAATGTTAAAAACCAATTGACGGGAAAATATGATACCGTTCCTGGTGTGCAAAGAGATTATAAATCAAAAGGAATAGGATCTATAGTAGTGGGTGACGAAAATTATGGTGAAGGATCATCGAGGGAACATGCGGCAATGGAACCTCGTTTTTTAGGTGTTCGTGCAGTATTGGTAAAATCTTTTGCCCGCATACATGAAACAAATCTTAAAAAACAAGGGATGTTAGCTCTTACATTTGCTAATAAAGCAGATTATGATAAAATTAAAGAAGATGATTCTATTGATATTGAAGGATTAATATCTTTTACACCTAATATATCATTGACATTGATCTTAAACCATATTGATGGTAGTAAAGATGAAATAAAAGTTAATCATACCTACAACGAACAACAAATTGAATGGTTTAAAGCAGGTGGAGCTTTAAATATTATTCGTGCAAATGTAAAAGTTTAAAAAAACTAGATTAATTATACAAAGAAAATCAACGGGTTTATTTTTTTAAAATTAAAATATTCTTGTTGATTTTTTTTATTTATACACTTATAAAACTTTATAAATTGTTATCCAACAATATATATATTTATTTGATATCCACTAAATCAATTAAATAATAAATTACAAAACCACATTTTTTTTAGTAAAAAAATGATTTACATTTTTGAAAATTATTAAATTATGATTTACGAAAAACACATATTTATTTGTACCAACCAAAGAGCTGCTGATGCTTCCAGAAAATCCTGTGGTGAGGCTCATGGCTTACAATTAGTAGATGCGTTCAAAAAAAAATTAAAAGAATTACAATTACCAAACAAACTCCGTGTGCAAAAAGCTGGCTGTTTAGATATTTGTGATTTTGGTCCAACAATAGTTATTTACCCTGAAGGCGTTTTCTATGTAGGAGTGCAATTAAGCGATGTAGATGAAATTATTAATGAACACATAATAAATAACAGACCTGTTGAACGATTAAAACTTGAGATAGTAAGAGAGAGAAAAATGAAAATATAAAGATTTTGAAATATTAAAATATTCCAATTTTTATCTTACGAATTACTAATTTGACTATTGCTATTAACGCTGCTTCTATTTATCACTTACAAATTATTTCCAACAAATGAATTATGACAATCTTTCACAATATTTCAATCGTATTGATTTGATTAAAGACACTGCTAATCAAATTATTAAAGATTTTGATATGTTTGGATTAGAAATTAAATTTTCGGGGAATGCTTACAATGCTTATGAAGAATTATTTGAACAGATTGAACCTAAAATAAATCAACTAATTAATACAAATCAATCAAAATTTATGAGTGTGCTTTACCGTATCGATTTGAGTGATGTGCAAATTAATAAAGCTATTAATGAAAATTCGTCAGAAACATTCTCTGCTATAATAAGTGATTTAATAATAAAAAGAGAATTACAAAAAGTGGTTATTAGAAAGCAATTTAATAATAAAAATGCTTAATATTTTTAAAACATTATAAAAAAAAATTACACTTTTTACCTGCAAAATAAATTACTTATTTCAACTATATTTTTATAAAAAAAACAATTTGGCACTTTTATAGCAGTCATGGCTGAAGCCCTCTAATATCAGGCGTTTTATTAACCACAGCCTTAAGTCTTGGGTTACAATGAAACCCAATGAATTTAGGGACGTTAGTCCCTACTTGAAAAAACTAACGAACCATTATAAAAAAATAGATGAAAATTGAAAGATAAAAAATAAAAATAAAAAGATAAAAAAATAATATTAGCTTTGCTATGTGAATAACAAAATTCATATTTTTTATTCTATAAACATTTATTAACTAAATTAATTAAACTAAAACAAAAACTTATGAAAAAAATCGAAAAAGTATTAATATTATTAACTGCAATTTTAATATTTAACACAAACTCTTTTGCACAATCTGGTAATTGTGTTAAACAAGGCAATGTTATTATTGATGCTTACTACGGTTATCCATATATTACAGGTGCTATAATTAAGTCTGTTAGCAATTCTGCAAGTTCTGTAAAAAATTTAAACCATATTGGTGGAAGAGCAGAGTTTATGATTAGCGATCAAGTAGGTCTAGGAGTAGAATTCACTTTTGCTAACGCATCGATAAGTTACAACGATTCAGCGAATTTGAATCAATACACATTAGGTGTTAGAAAATACAGAATTTTAGGGAAAATGAATTATCACTTTGCTACAACAGAAAGTATTGATCCATATTTCACTATAGGTGCTGGTTTAAAGAAAACTACATTTTATGATAATGGAACAAGTGACAATGAATTTAGTTTTAATTTAATTCCTGTTGCAATTAGATTTGGAGTTGGTGTTCGTTATTTTTTCAATGATTTTATTGGTTTAAATGCTGAAGTTGGCTTAGGTGGCCCTCTTATGCAAGTAGGTGTTTCAGTTAAGTTTTAGAAAATAATTTTTCTTATAAATTTATTAAAGAGGATTTTTGGGGATTACCTAAAAACCCTCTTTATTTTTTTAATTAAGCTGCTAACAGTTTTTTTTAGAAAAAAAATATTATCAATCTATTGTTCCATTTAAAAAACATCAGTCCATTTAAAATAAAGTCATTCCAATAAACACATTTAAAAATTCTTATGAATAAATATATGCAAGCCGCAATTGATCAAGCAAAAATTGGTCAAAGTAAAAAAGGGATTCCAATAGGAAGCGTGTTAGTTAAGAATGGAGAAATAATTGCAGTGGGGTACAATAAAAGAATACAAGACAATGACCCTATTACCCATGCAGAAATTGATTGCTTAAGAAATGCAGGCCGCATAGGAAGTTATAAAGATACTACCTTGTACTCTACACTTATGCCTTGTTATTTATGTGCTGGTGCTATCGTTCAATTTGGTATTAAAAAAATTTTTGCCGGGGAATCCGAAACTTTTCCTGGAGCTAAAGAATTTATGCAATCACACGGAGTAGAAGTTGTTGATTTAAATTTGGAAGAATGCAAAACTATGATGAACGAATTTATAAAAAATAATCCCGAATTGTGGAATGAAGATATTGGTGAATTATAATTTTTTTTAAAAAAATACACGCTTTTCTCATTAACAACACGGCCTATTCACTTTTAAATAATAATGAATCAAAAACAGCAATCAAATTAATTTATGCTAGGACTAAAATTAGCCACAGACCCAAATTGGGTAGACATTGTGGAAAGTAATATTGAGGAAATTTTAACTGACCATGCCTGGTGCGAGCAAAAGGCGGTTACTAATGTTTTATCATTGATTATAAATAATCCAAATTATACTGAAATGGTTACTGTGCTCATCGGCATAGCAAAAGAAGAACTTGAACATTTTGAACTGGTACATAATTTAATTAAAAGCAGAGGACTGGTTCTTGGCATGGAACGTAAAGATAATTATGTAAATGAGCTTTATAAATTCATGCAAAAAGGAGGAAGTAGAAAATCGTCTTTGGTTGACAGGCTGCTGTTTTCAGCAATGATAGAAGCACGCAGTTGTGAAAGATTCAGAGTATTATCAGAAAATATTAAGGACCCCGTATTAGCTAAATTTTATCGCGATTTAATGATAAGTGAAGCAAACCACTATACTGTTTTTTTAGGCTTTGCTCGTCAATATGGCGATGGTATTGATGTGGATACTAGATGGAAAAACTGGCTAATTTATGAAGCTTCAATCATCACAAAATATGGAAAAAAAGAAACAATTCATGGTTAATTTTTATATTTAAGCTAGCTAAAGTTCTTAAAATAATTAGCATTAGTAAAGATTTCAAAACAATTTCAACAAAACAGATTTATTAATAAAAACAGATGATTTCATTTTTTAGCAAAAAATGTCCTTATGAAAACGCGCGTGAGGAATGACCAAACGCGATGCAGGGTTGCAGTTGGGGAGGAATCGTTTATTATCGATTTTTTGTTTCTGGAGACTGTCCTGAACTTTTGCCGAAAGATATCAAGACAAAATAAAAACACACAGTTTTTGAACCATTTAATTTGCGGATTTATTTCAAAAAACTTCACATAGATACAATAAAGAAAATCCTTCAAAAAAATGTTATTTTTGTATTAATACAAACTTAAGAATTAAATGATGTTAAAGCTTTCGGTGGTTATTATTACCTTCAACGAAGAGAAAAATATTAAGCGCTGTATAGATTCCATTAAAGAAATTGCAGATGATATAGTTGTAATAGACTCCTTTTCAACAGATAAAACAAAGGAAATATGCATCGCATCAGGAGCACGCTTTATCCAAAATAAATTCCATGGACATATTGAACAAAAAAATTGGGCAGTAAGTCAAGCAGAATATAACCATATCTTATCTCTAGATGCTGACGAAGCAATAGACGACCATCTAATAAAAGAAATTATACAAATTAAAAACAATTGGACTGCCGATGGTTATTATCTTAACCGCTTAACTAACTATTGTGGTAGATGGATATATCACTGTGGCTGGTATCCTGATAAAAAATTACGACTATGGGACTCCAGAAAAGGTAAGTGGGGCGGAACTAATCCCCATGACAAATATGAATTAATTGATGGTAACAAAAACACTACAAATTTAAAAGGGAATATTTTACATTATAGTTATTATTCGATAGAGGAACATAAAAAACAAACAGAAAAATTCTCTACCATAGCAGCAAATGCACTATTTAATAAGGGTAAAAAATCAAATTTTTTAATTTTGTACTTAAGTCCGGTTATAAAATTTATTCAAAGCTTTTTGTTCCAACTAGGAATACTTGATGGTTATTATGGTTTTATGATATGCAAGATATCCGCTAGATCAACGTATTTAAAATATTATAAATTAAAAAAATTATACGAAAATTAATTTTTTGATGGATTGCCCTAGCTTTAGGTTATAATTAATCTAATAAATAATGTAAATTTAAAAAGCTTATTAAAAATTTGTTACAGTTTAGGTCTAATTCCTTAAATTATTTTTTTATTTTAAAATTAATAAAACTAAAGAATTTAGCAAAAATAATAATCTGAAAGGCGTGTAAGCCAGAAAAGATAGCGGGGGCTATGTCAGCCTGTGCGTTAGCAGATGATCTTTTCTTGAATTTTTTGTTACTTTTTGTTTCAAGACAAAAAGTAAAATGCTTAAAAGGAGTAAGAATTATATATCTTAGACGAAGGTAATTCGGTGTAAAGCCCTGTTATTAGACTACCTAAATAGCAACAAAAATTACATTAAAATTATAGTTGTAATAATATATATATGAAACGTGTATTAATAGAAATGGAGAAACTCAAGAACCCTAATAGTGGTTTAGGGCAATTCTGTTTTAATATTGGTGAACAGTTCAAATTAATAAGCAACAAAAATTTACAGTTAAATATTTATTTACCAGCCATAAATAAAAATATTTTTGGAGAAGAATTTAATTATGTAAAGCATACACCATTGCATAAAATTTTACCAGTCGATAGCAATAATTATGATATTTGGCATTGTTTACAGCAAGATTCACATTACCTACCAAATAAAAAAAAAACAAAACTTATATTAACAATTCACGACCTTAATTTTTTAGAAAAATACAAAGGTGCCAAACAAAAACGCAAATTAAATAGTTTACAAAAAAAGGTAAATAGGGCTAGTGCTATTACTGTCATTTCAAAATACACTGAAATTATTGTAAGAGAAAATTTAGAATTAAACGATAAACCAATTTTTATAATTTATAATGGTAATTCCTTAAAACAAATACCAGAAGCCACAATACCAAATTTTATAAGTTCGGAAAACAGAAGCAATTTTATTTTTTCAATTGGTGTTATATCACCTAAAAAAAATTTCCATACGCTTTTACCATTGTTAAAAAACGATAAACTTTTACATTTAATAATTGCTGGTGATAAGAACACAAACTACGCAAATTATATTTTAAAAACTGCTATACAATTAGGAGTAGAAGAGCAATTGAAATTAGTAGGAATTATAAATGAATCAACAAAATACTGGCTGTACAAAAACTGTAAAGCTTTTGTTTTCCCTTCACTTACAGAAGGATTTGGACTTCCGGTAGTAGAAGCAATGAGTTTAGGGAAAGCCGTATTTTTATCAAATCTAACTAGTTTGCCTGAAATAGGCGGAGCGGAAGCGTATTATTGGAATAATTTTACGCCAGAACACGTAGTGGAAATATTCGAAAAAGGAATAAATAATTATGCAAATGATGCCGAAAAAGCAGCACGATCTATCCTGTGGGCTAAAGCCTTTTCATGGGAAAATGCAGCTAAAGCATATATAAATCTTTATGAAAAACTATAAAGTATTGCCAAAATCTGCAGAAAATATTGAAGAAAATACATCCATAAACAGTTCTGTTTTTATTGAACAAAACAATTTTCCAGAACAAGATTCAGAATTTGGATGCAAAGCAGAACAATCAATTTCAGTAGTAATTCCAAATTATAATGGTAAACATTTACTTGAGGCAAATTTACCAACGGTAATGGAGGCATTAAAATATTTAAATATAAAAAAAAAGCCGCTCTCGCCGTTAAAAAATAATACTGATTTTTCATTTGAAATAATAGTAGTAGACGACGCTTCTAATGACATATCCGTTGAATTTATCCAACAGAATTACCCGGAAATTATATTATTAATCAATGAACATAATAAAGGCTTTTCAACAACTATTAATAAAGGGATATTTATTGCTAAACACGAATTAATATTAGTATTAAACTCCGACGTTCAACTAACTGAAAATTACTTTATTGAACAATTAAAATATTTTAAAAGAAAAGATACATTTGGAGTGATGAGTAAAATTATTGACCCTCCCAATCGTGGAAATTCAAATACTGCAATTCATAAAGTACAAGATGGAGCAAAATATCCAAAAACAAGTTTTAGGGGTATTAAAACCACATATAACTACCTACCTGCCAACGAAAGTTTAGAAAATTGGTTACCAAGTTTTTTTCTATCTGGGGCAAATGCATTAATGAATAAAGAAAAATTAATCCAACTAGGTGGTTTTGATGAAATTTATTCTCCTTATTATTATGAAGATGCCGATTTAGGCATTCGTGCTTGGAGTGTTGGCTGGAGGTGTTATTTTGAACCCAAATCTATTTGTATGCATACTCCCTCATCTACAATCAGCAAATTAAAATCAGAAAAAGTTAAATTAATTATAGAGCGCAACCGTATTATATTTAACAACATTCATTTAAGAGGATGGCAGCTTCATTTTTTTAATTGCTGGTTATGGCTTCGTTGCATTATTAAATTAATTAAGGGTAACAGCACAATTTATAAAGCAATACTATTATTTAGAGAAAATAAATATAGAATAAAAAAATCAAAAGAAAAACTACTGCAGCTCTGTGAAAAAACTAAAAAATACTATAGCGTTTATGACACGGAAAAATATATCTTAAAAAAAATAAAAAAAATAAAATATAGAATTTTCTAGACTACTTTTTTTCTTTAGCAAACAATAAAAAACTATTTATAAAAGCAAAAAAAGTAACACCGGCTTGTGTTTCAAGTGTATCTTCTGCAAAAAAAGAAACAATTGCAATTATAAAGAATGTCATGTAAATAAAATCTGTTTTTATGTTTTTTTCTGTTAAAATTGGGTAAATCAATGTTATTAAAAACCAAATAAAACCAATAAATCCAAAGGCAACAGCAATTGTTAAATATTGATTATGGGCACGTAAACGCCATTCTTTAATAAGCAAAGAATTATTTTTTATATACATTTCCTCAAAAGCCATTGGCACATCCCCTGTGCCTACACCAAATAATAAATTATTTTTTACAATACACCAAGCCGTTTTCCAATATTCGAAACGTTGAGTAAGTGAATGCCCACTAGCTACACCGGTAGTATTATATAAATCTATTTCCCACAATGTTTCGTAAATACGTCCTTTTAAACTGCTTATACTTTGATAATTAACATTGGGAACCCCTCGCTCTATAGCTTTTAATTCATTATCTGTCAATAATAAAACACCATCAGCATCTTTCTTCAAACCTTTTGAAGTTAAAAACCGAATGAGAGTAAAATATAAATCATTGCCACTTAAATCCTTTTCGCCAATTTTAATATTACTTCTTGAATTCCATGACTCTACTATTTCTTTTTTACAAACATTTATCCAAATTAAATTTCCGTTTTCAGTTAATTTCCCCCTTAGATCATGTTCATATAAATTAAATTGTGATGTGCAGCTATCTAACTTAGCATAACTTAAATTATTTTTGTCATTTTTATTTTTTACTGTTGAGTTGAGATACATAAACAAAATTGGTATGGCGCCGCAAATAAAAATTAATCCTCCATATTTTAAGATACTGTTTTCAATTGTAAATATGCCATAAATGATTAATGCTATTAAAACAATAAACAATGCCCCTAAACCAGTTAAAGATTCCATTAATATTAAAAAAATAACAAGCCATATAATTACAAGAGACCATAAAATTTTATTTAAATTAGTTACAGCTTTTAAAAAATAATGGGCGGAAATAAATACTGCTAAACATATTAAAAGTGCAAAGCGTATATGTGAAATGAAAATCGAAATATTTCTAATATCAACAATAGGCCGATGAATTATACCAACCAATATAAGGGTACTAATAATTGTCCCAATAATAATTGCCTGAATAAAAACATATAAAATGAAATCAAATATTTTTTGTGAAATTGGCTTTGAAGTAGAAATAATTAGGGGTAAAATAAGTAGTGGAACTTTAATTCTTATGTCCTTCAAAGCGTAAGCGTAGTCGTCAGTATAAAAAAGACCTACAAAATGCAGCAATAATAAGGAACTTAAAATAAGAGCAGTTTTATTTTTCCAGAAGCAAACAAATTTATTTTTAACTCTACCCTCCAGCAGCCAATTACATGCTAATATAATTTCTGCCAAGCTCATCAAAAATTTTGACAATGGTAATCCAACCACCAAAATAAATAGTGCAAAAATGTAAATATAATAATGGATTTTTTCTGGAAAAAGTGATTTCATAAAACACCGCAGTGCTAATTTAATGAACCAACGAGGATATATTAAATAAATTGCATTTAATACGAAACTAATTTAAAATATTGCAAAGGAGTATACAAAATATGCGATAACAAAACTAATATTTATTAATTTTCAATATCATTTTTCAAATTTTTGAAATTCCTTCTTTTTTCTTTTTCTGCTTTATAAAAAGGCTTTTCTGTTTTTACAATGCTAGTTAATATTTTCTTGTATCTTTCAGTGTCCTTTAAAAGTATCAAAGCTTCCTTTAATTCGAGATCGTCTTTTAAAGATGCTTCTGTTCTTCCATTTTGAAAATAATAACGGGATGCTATTTCTTCTTCTAAAAATTGTTTTATTTCAGATTTAAAATTTTCTAAATCCTCTTTTTTATTATGCATTATTTTAATTTTTATTGCCTCAATATCTCCTTTTATAGCATCTAATACCTTATCATTTTTAGCATCTTCTTTAAATTCATCTAATGTCTTCTCGGTTTTAGTAAAATAATCGTAATCTTTTCCATTAAGGAAATTTTTAAAATCGTCATATTCCCCATCTGTTAATTTAAAATCTTTCGCAGGGGCAATTGTAGGATGAGAGAGGCGATATTTTGTAGCATAATTAAATATCAAATTATCGGTTAATAAAATAGAGATAATATCGCTGTATTTCCTAGATTCAATTACCACATCCGGTGCAATGCCTCCTCCGTCATATACAATACGACCATTTTTTGTTCTAAATGCTGATATTAATGAATCAGCTACTTTATTTACAACTCCATCATCATTGCGATTTGAATAATCTAAGGATTGAATACATCGCCCACTTGGTGTATAGTATTTTGCAACAGTAACTTTAAGTTGTGAATTATAACTTAAAGGCCTTGTTTGCTGCACCAGGCCCTTCCCATAAGATCGCTGACCAAGAATAAGACCTCTATCAAAATCCTGCACAGCGCCAGCTACAATTTCAGATGCCGATGCTGATCCATTATCAATAAGTACTATTATTGGAATAGTAAGATCAATGGGGTTATTTAGAGCCTTATGAACTTTATCCCAATCTTTTACTTTACCTCTAGTGCTTACAATATCAGAACCCTTCTCTTTAAAAAGATTAACAATACTTACAGCTTCTTTGACTAAACCACCTGGATTCCCGCGTAAATCAAAAACTAAATATTTAACTTCAGGATTCTTTTTTAATTCAATCAATGCATTTTTCACTTCGGTTGAAGAATTCTCAGTAAAGCTAGAAAGCCTTATATAGGCTGTGTTTTCATTTAACACACCAGAATAGGGTACACTTTTTATTTTAATTTCTTCGCGATTAATTGTTTTTTCAATAGGCTTATTTTCACCCTCCCGCTCAACAACAATTTTAATTAGACTATTAGGCTGGCCTTTTAATATTTTACTAATATCCTCCGTTTTTTTTCCTTTTACATCCGTATCATTGATTTTTAAAATTTTATCGCCAGCTCTTAAATCAGCTTTTTGAGCAGGAAATCCCTCATAAAGTTCAGATATTATAATAAAATCACCATCCTGACGAATAAGTGCCCCTACTCCACCATATTGCCCCGTTGTTAAATAACGGTAATCTTCTATCTCTGATTCAGGAATAAAATTAGTATAGGGGTCTAAAGATTCCAACATATCGTCGATACCTTTTTTCATCAAATCTCCAGGATTTGTTTCGTCAACATAATAAATATTGAGTTCACGAAATAAGGTTGCAAAAATATCCAAATTCTTAGAAACCTCGAAATAGCTATCTACAAAGCTATAGGAGACTACTGCATAAGCTCCCAAAACAATAATTATAATGAATAATTTGAATTTTTTAATAAAAGCCTTCATATATTTAAAAATTAAAAAACAGATGCAAATTTATATTTGTGATTGTTTCAGAATTAAAAAATTGAAAAATTAAAATTCTTTCTGAAAATAATGCTAAAAATTTTCAAACTAAGTTAGTTATTATAATTATTAAAACTTAAAATAAAAAAAATATTAAAAATAATTAATAATGATTGAAGAACTTATTTATTATTAATTTGATATTGCTGGTAGAAATCTACCCATTTCTTTGTTTTATATTGATTTTCGCCAAAATACATTATTACCGGTCTTAAAAATTTGGGGTGCTGGTAATTATTTAAAACATTTATGGTATTTAATTGTTCGTCTAATATAGCAATTGAAGGAAAAGTTAAATAACCATTAGATACTTTTCGAACAAATGAGTTGAAGGGAAAACCATCAATCAATTGTTTATAATATTTTTCATTGTTAAAAAATATAGTATCCTTGCTTTCAGCATCAAAATTAACAAGATAATAATATTTATTAATGTAATCAGCTACCAGCGTATCTGAAAATGTTGTTCTATTCATTACCTTACATGAATTACAAAAATTAGTGTAAATATTTATCATTAATTTTTTAGGTTCTTTTTTATGAAGTTTTAATGCTTCATTAAGCGAATATATTTTCACCGATTTTTTTTGAAATGCGCTTGTATCTAAAAATGTTTTATTAAATCGCTCTTCAAAGTCCTCGTAAGAACTAGATTTAAAAACATTTTCAATAACAAAAATTAATAAGGGCTCCATTTTTTTTTCATCCAAATACCCTTGTGAAAGCAAATTAAATTCAAAATTATTGCTAACAAAAACGGTAGAAGGATAACTTAAATTTTTACCTAAAAACTTTGTAGCTAAAGCATGTGTTGTGCGAGGTTTTGCTGAAGTAGGCGTATATTTTTCACCATTATATTCAATGGTGTCTTTTCCTTCTGCGTCAAACTTAATAGGATAAAAATGCGCATTAATATAATTTGCAAACCCTTGATTGGAATAGGTGGTTTTCATCATGTGTTTGCACCATCCACACCAGTCAGTATAAATATCAATAAGGAAAGGCCTTTGTGTTATTTTGTTTTTTTGCTGTGCTTCCTCAAAGGTAAGCCATTTAACAGCTCCATTTTCGTTCTGACTAAAACAAAAGCTGGAGAAAAAAAACAATATAAATAAACATTTATTTTTCATCTTTTTGAATTGCAATTCATTAAATAAATTTCACAATTAGCTGCACAAAAATAAGGTTTTCATATAAAAAAACAAGATGTATAAATAAAAATATCGAACAATCAATTTTTCAATTTAATTGAAGTAAATCCTTGAAACAGCTATTTAAATAGGCAGATAAGCTATCTTTTTCGTCTCGAAAAACTCTTCGGTAAAATAATCCTTTAAGTCATAGAATACAACACGTTTTTTGAATTCTTTAAATTCTTCAGTAAGATCACCACCTTTTAAAAACATGATGCCATTAGGTAAATCATTAAACTGCTTTTTACTTATTTTATTTTGTACCCATCTATATAAAATAGAAGATTCAGCTACTGCCCTACTAACTACAAATTCAAATTTCCCTTTAACCTCTTCGGCCCTTTGATGCTCAGCTCTTAAATTTTTTAAGCCAAGAGCAAGTGCTATTTCATTAACTACTTTAATTTTTTTTCCAATAGAATCCACCAAGTAAAAACTACACTCCGGAAATAATATTGCCAATGGGATACCGGGGAACCCTCCTCCACAGCCAACATCCAAAATTGATGTATTAGCCTTAAAATTAATTACTTTAGAAATCCCTAATGAATGAAGTATGTGGCGCTCATACAATAGATCAATATCTTTACGAGAAATTATATTAATTTGTGTATTCCAATTTTCATATAAATCCCGCAATGCAGCAAACTGTTGCAATTGTGTTTCAGAAAGCTTAGGGAAATACTTTGTAATAATTATCATTTCTAAAAGATCATGATTTAATTGGGGTTCAAGCTAATTGAGGTTCTAACTATTGAAAAATTAGTATCAAATAAAACCAAGCATATATTAATGATTTTCTTTTGCACCTGATTGTGCTTTAAATATAGCTGATAAAAATTCACGAGCACGAAACAGCTGCGCTTTCACTGTACCAACTGGTAATTGTAACTTTTCAGAAATTTCTTCGTAAGAGAGTTCTTCAAAATAACGCAACTCCACTAACATCCTATAACGGGGTTTTAACTTTTCAACTATTTCGTGCATTAATATAGCCGTTTGCTGCTGCACCAAATACTCCTCTGGATTTAAATCAACTGCCTTTATTTCAATTGACATTTCACTGCCATCATTATTTTCAAATTTTTTATCTATGGAATACATGCGCATTTTTTTTTTGCGAATAAAATCAATGCAATTGTTGGAAGCGATTTTAAACAACCATGTGCTAAATGCAAAGTTGGGAGTATAAAGGCTTAAGCGATTAAAGGCTTTACCAAACGCTTCAATGGTTAAATCGTCGGCATCTTCCTTATTATTAACCATTTTAAGAAGCATATAATAAACAGAATCACGGTATCGCATCAACAACTCGGCATAAGCCTTTTGGTCGCCATTTTTAAGCGCCGATTTAATTAAAGAATAATCGTAAATTGCCTTTACAGATAAATTTGGCTCGTACCTTATCTCATCCATTTGCTTTTGTCCATTTGTTATTACCATTAAATATATTCGACAGTTTAATCATTGGATAAATAAAAAATAATAAAATTAATTCCATTAGTGGTGAAAAAATCAATAGATCTTTTTCAGATAATAAACTCATCGATTTACTATATAAAATCATTAAAATTATCAATCGTAATAAAAAAACGGTTAATACAATAATTGGTAAGTATGAAAGTATTAATAATGCAATAAATGAAAGTAAAAATAAATATTGACTAAATAAAAATATTGTTAATATAATTTTACTCTTGAAATTATAGTGCTTGAAAGACTTCCCCTGCCTGCTTTTATAAAGGAGCCATTCTTTAAAACTTTTTTTAACACGTGAAATAGTATAAGAATTAATATTAACTTCAATTTTGGTATTATGTTTAGTCGCTGCTTCGTTAACAAATAAATCATCATCTCCTGAATCTATATGATAATGCGAGGCAAAACCTTTCATTTTAAAAAATAATGATTTTTTATATGCTAGATTTCTGCCTGTTCCCATATAGGTCTTTCCAGCCAAGGTAAAGGATAAATAGTTAAGTGCTATCATAAATGTATCAAAACGAGTAATTTTATTTAAAATTCCACTCCGTTTTTCATAGGCGCCGTATCCCAGTACAATTTCTGTTTCTGAATTTAAATGCTGCATCATATTTTTTAACCAGTATTTACTATTGGGCTTACAACCAGCTTCAGTAAGTAATAAATGATCATATTTTGCTCCTTTAATTCCCATCATTAATGCAACCTTTTTACCATGAGAATGATTTTTACTTTCTTGGATTGTTACAATTTTTAAATTAGAATATTTTTTATTCAATTCTTTTAATATGTCAGCAGTATTATCTATAGAACAATCATTAACAACAACCACTTCAAATTCTGGATAATCTTGCTCCAAAATAAAATGCAAAAGTTCTATAAGATTATCTTCCTCATTACGGGCACATATAATTACTGAGGCGGGAGGGGTATAGGAAATTAAGTCCTTTTCCTTATAAAATGCCAACCGGGTATAATAATATAAATATTGCCAAAGCTGAACTACCATTGCAGCCAAAAATGCAGCGAACAATATTAATTCTAAAGACAAGTTCGTAAATTTTGGCATATACTATCTGACGATTTTTTAAAAAAATCTTTTAATTATTGAAAAAAAAATACTAAGGTAAATACTAAAATAAATACACAAATTATCAAAAATTAACTTGTTGCCATCTAGTTTACAAAAATAGACTGAAATTGTCCCCACTAATATAGTATCTTTGGTAGGATTTAAACAAAGTAATTAACAATTTAAAATTAAAAGCTTTTATATTTTACGTGAATCTTCGCTGCATTAATAATTAATTAGTACCTGTCCATATAGTTGAGTGTCTGATTCATAATGTTCAAGTTCGAGGCTTTCGAAGTTTTGAAAATCAAGGAGTTTGCTTTTGCAAATAACTGTTTTCAAAACAAGCATAACGAAGAAGTCGGACATTATGGACAGACTCTAATTAAAAATAATATAAACTTATATACCTGCCTATATGATTAAATATGTAGCTTTAGAAGAATAAAAATTATGCAATTTACAATATTAAATACCGATTTAAAAAGTAAAGCACGCGCTGGAAATATTATTACTGCACACGGCACCATAAAAACGCCAATATTTATGCCTGTGGGTACTGCCGGCACTGTAAAAGCAGTTCACCAGCAAGAGTTGAAAAATGATATAAAAGCACAAATTATTTTAGGCAATACCTATCATTTATATTTACGTCCTGGCCTTGATGTTATTGAAAAGGCTGGTGGTTTACATAAATTTAATGGCTGGGATAAACCATTGTTAACAGATAGTGGCGGGTATCAAGTTTATTCACTTTCAAATCAGCGAAAGCTTAGTGAAGAAGGGGCGAAATTCACTTCACATATTGATGGCAGCAAACATTTTTTTAGTCCTGAAGGGGTAATGGATATTCAACGTACTATTGGCGCCGACATTATAATGGCCTTTGATGAATGTACCCCTTATCCTTGCGAATTCAATTATGCGAAAAAATCATTGGACATGACGCACCGGTGGCTCAAAAGATGCATCGTCCGTTTTGATCAAACTGAAGGGAAATATGGATTTCCTCAATCTCTTTTTCCTATTGTACAGGGAAGTGTATATCCTGATTTAAGAAAAAAATCAGCCGATTTTGTGGCAGAGTTAAACTGTGAAGGTAATGCTATTGGTGGTTTATCCGTTGGGGAACCTGCTGAAGATATGTATGCTATGACGGAATTAGTATGCGATATACTTCCCATTGATAAGCCTCGTTACTTGATGGGTGTTGGAACTCCTATAAATATATTGGAATGTATTGCTTTAGGAATTGACATGTTTGACTGTGTATTACCTACTCGCAATGCCAGGCATGGTTTATTATACACACAAAATGGTGTTATTAACATAAAGAATGAAAAATGGAAAATGGATTTTTCTCCCTTGGATGAAAATGGTACTTCATATGTTGACAAAGAATATTCTAAAGCATACCTTCGCCATTTAGTTCATTCTCAGGAATTATTGGGTGCTCAAATTGCAAGTATCCATAATTTAGCTTTTTATTTGTGGCTGGTGGGTGAAGCACGAAATCAGATTATTGCAGGAACATTTAGAGAGTGGAAAGATAAAATGGTTAAGCAAATGAATTGTAGATTATAATTGATTTTAATACTTAGTAAAGCTTTCAAAATAATTTAGACAAAAAAGATATATTAATAAAACAGAGGTTTTCATTTTTTTGCAATAAAATATCCTTATGAAAACGCCCGTGAGGAAGGTACAAACGCGATGCAGGGTTGCAGGTGGGGAGGAATCGTTTGTTCTTGATTTTTTGTTTTTGGAGCCTGTCCTGAGCTTTTGCCGAAGGGTATCAAGACAAAATAAAAACAAACAGCTTTTGAACCATTTAATTTGCGGGAGTTATTTCGAAAACTTCACTTTTAAACTAAATAAATTATTATTATATTTTTTGAGAAAACAATTGTTTGTCCTCATGAATAAAGATTAATAGCAATAAAAAAATTGAAAATATTAGACCTATACATAATTAAAAAGTTTTTGGGAACATTTTTTTTCTCAATGGTTCTTATTATTTTAATTGTTGTGGTTTTTGATATTTCAGAAAAAATTGATGACTTTATTGGCAGAGAGGCTCCCCTTAAAGCAATAGTCTTTGACTTTTATTTTAATTTTATTCCTTTTTTCGTCAATCTTTTTAGTCCTTTATTCACGTTTATTGCCGTTATTTTATTTACTTCACAATTGGCTACCCGTACCGAAATTGTAGCCATATTAAGTTCTGGCGTTAGCTATAGCCGATTGCTTTTACCATATATGGTTTCAGCAATTGTAATTGCAATATTATCCTTATATCTTAATAATTTTGTAATACCTATTGCAACAAAAAAACGCATTGCTTTTGAAGACAAATATATTAGAAATGAATTCCAAAATCGTAACAGAAATATTCATATTCAGCTATCTCCTGGCAATTATATTTATTTGGAAAGTTATAATACAAGTGAAATTACAGGGTATAAATTTTCTATAGAAAAATTTAAAAATGATGAATTAGCTTATAAATTAATAGCGGAGAGTATTAAATGGGATACTACCAAAAATAATTGGTCTATTAATAATTATTATATAAGAGAAATAAAAGGAATGGATGAATCCCTGAAATTTGGAAAAAAGTTAGATACTGTTTTAGGGTTTACTCCAAATGAATTTGGTAGAAAAGACAATACAGTTGAAACGATGGATTATTATGAACTCAATGATTATATTGCATCGGAACGTTTAAAAGGAGCTGACAATGTTGAATATTATGAAATTGAAAAATACAGGCGCATCGCTTTTCCTTTTGCCACCTTTATTCTTACTATTATAGGGGTATCTATAGCAAGTAGAAAAGTGCGGGGAGGCATTGGCATGCACATAGGCTTAGGTGTTTTTATTAGCTTCACCTTTATCATGTTTATGCAGGTTAGCACTACCTTTGCTGCAAGTGGTTTAGTGTCTCCATTGGTTGCAGTTTGGATTCCTAATTTTATCTTTAGCTTTTTAGCTTTATTTTTATTCAAAAAAGCTCAAAAATAATGCTGTTTTTTTCAATTAAATAGCTATTAACAGTAAAATTTAAAGATGAAATTAAAGCTGCCCTTCCCATATAAAACAGTTATTAAAATGATTTTTGATAGCTGTTTTTTCTTTGAAAATCCCATAAACTGTTGAACCACTTCCGCTCATTGAAGCATATGTTGCACCCAAGGAATATAATTTAAGTTTCAGCTGTTTTATTTCAGGATACATTAAAAATATAGAATCCTCAAAATCATTATGTATAAAATCTTTCCAATTTTCTATTGGCAAATTAAGCAAATCCTCTTCCAATAATCGGGATGGCATTTTAGGTCTTACCCCACTATATGCTTTAGCTGTATTAATATGTATTTCAGGGTAAATTATAGCGATATAATAATTGCTTAAATCTAATTTTATAGATTCGTATTGATCGCCTGTTCCTTGAGCAAATGCTGGTTTATTACTAATAAAAAAGGAGCAATCGCTACCCAATTGACGAGCATAATTATGCTTTTCTCCCCAAGAGAGGCCTAATTCAAATTTATTATTTAACAATTGAATAAAAAAAGCTGCATCGGCCGACCCTCCTCCCAAGCCAGCACCAATTGGTATGTTCTTATGTAAATAAACTTTTAAATTAGGCAATGAATAATCTGCTGAAATTAAATGATATGCATACCAACAGAGATTTTCATCTGCTTTGCCAGGTATCTGAATGCCAGTAAAAGTGAAACTGATTTTTTCATTAGCATTATTTGTATTTTCAATTATTTCAATAGCATCACTTAAGCCTATTGGGTAAAAAGCACTTTCGATATTATGGTAAGCATCATCTCTTTTATTAATGATGTTGAGGCCTATGTTTATTTTTGCGTTTGGAAATAGTATCATAATAAAAATTGTAATTGTATTAAATTATTCCTTAGCATATCCTCTATGTTTATAAATGAAATTATAAATAAAAAATATTTTACCGCATGTATATTTTTAAAGGAATAAAATTTTTCGAAATGAAGTATTTTAATCTCTGCGTTTTAATCCGGCAAATCCCACTATTAACCAACCGACAATAAAAAATAAACCACCGATAGGAGTAATAGGTCCTAGCCACCTCATCGTTGGTAAACCTATCAAGTTTGCCGTTGCTAATAAATATAAGGAACCCGAAAAAAGAACTATCCCTAACATAAAGCAGTAAGCTGCTTTTAGAAACAATTTATCCTTCAATCGATCATTAAGCAAAGCTAATAAAATTAAAGCTAAAGAATGATACATTTGGTATTTTACAGCCGTTTCAAAAGTTTGTAAATCCAATACAGTAACAATGCCACTTTCTAATTTCATTTTAAGGAAGTGCGCACCCATAGCACCCAATATAACGCATATTGCAGCTGAAAATCCACCAAAAATCAAAAATCGTTTTTGCATAAAATATTTGTATTAAGTATAAGGAACAAAATTAATGCTATTTTTTTACACTTTACAACAAAGGGGTGGCTTTGGTTTTATCCATTAATCATAAACTGCCATGATAATTAGGTCGCAATTTGAATAGCCGGTGAGAGCTGGACCAACCTCACCACATATAACACAAGTACCACCATATCCACTGTCACGAGTTTGAATAGCTATGGTATGCGACCCGGCACTTAGCGAAACCGAGCTGGAGTATGACCAGGTAGTCCACCAACTGGCAGAAGCATTTGATACAACTAAACGTTCACCATGGGTGCCATCGCCATAAGCTGTTCCATCCAAAAATTTTCTGTAGGCCTGATGGCAATTATCGGCTGCCCGCTGTGTTCCGTTAGCCACAATAGAAACTTTTCCAGGGCGAGACATGGTAAAGGTTATGCTTAGCCCTGGAATTGTAGCCCATGCAGTTCCATTAACAAAATTAGTTCTTTGGGCTGTCCACATTTCACTTGTTCTACCCCCTACAATTAATCCATTAACTTCTAGTTTGGCAGCGGGTGTTATTGTTCCAATACCAACATTGCCACTATTTAAAATTGTCATAAAAGTAGAACCATTATAATTTCTTATACCTGAATGGGGATTAATATCAGCAGCGCTATATCCAATATCTAAAAAAGTACTATTTACGCCCGAAGAACCAATCGACCAATGCTTTTGAGCACCTGATGTACCTGCATCGTAGCTTCCTAACATTAATGTTGCTCCATGGTTAGTATTACCAGAGCCTCCAGCCATCATTACCATTTGAGGATAAACTCCAGTTACAGCTGCGCTTGGGCGATCATTTCCATCTGCTATTACGCCATTAGCGTGAGCTCCTGCGATATGTAGCTTTCCTACTGGAGCGCCTGTGCCAATACCTATGTCCCCGTTGGTTTTAATAGTCATCGCTTCCTGGCTTGCTGTTTGAAAATGAAATGCATTGGTAGTATTATAAATATTTTTTATATAAGTATCACCCACACTATTATCATATTGTATCGTAAACCCTTCGCCTGTGCTTCCACCTTCACCTGTCATTCTAAATATTGGGTCGAATGAACCATCGGCAGTCATTCTTAACTCATTATCAGCACTTGTATTCCAAAGATGAAGTCTGGTAGAAGGGCTTGTTGTTCCAATACCTACATTGCCATTATTTCCACCAAGGCCATTAATTTGCATAATTATGTCGCCACTATTGTCTTTAAATCGCCAACCCTCATTACCATGTGCCCCTATAACAGTCCAATAACTTT
>Ga0114966_10001198_pt1 | contig 24238 bp, 24 predicted proteins | sample M_130207_XF_Meta_FD_87029 | JGI IMG/M metagenome (GOLD analysis project Ga0114966, IMG submission 87029) | Freshwater microbial communities from Lake Montjoie, Canada to study carbon cycling - M_130207_XF_MetaG | ecosystem: Environmental > Aquatic > Freshwater > Lake | place: Lake Montjoie... | reverse complement strand
CGTGATCCACACCCACACGCTGGCCGGCATGGCGGTGTCCGCGATGGAATGCGGCCTCATGAGCAACATCGCGCAATCGGGCATGCGCTTCGGCGACGTCGCCTATCACGACTACGAAGGCCCCGCGCTGAACCTGGAGGAGCGCGAGCGCCTGGTCAAGGACCTCGGCGACCGCGACGCGATGATACTGCGCAATCATGGGCTGCTCACTACGGGGCCCAGCATCCCGGAATGCTTCAACAACCACTTCCGCCTCGAGCGCACCTGCCAGCTGCAGGTCATGACTTTGCAGTGCAATACCAAACTCTCGCTGGCGGACGGAAAAGTGCTGACAGACACTCATGCGGGATTCAAGCCGGGCGTGCGCCGGCGCTGGGGCATCGTCGAGTGGCCTGCGCTGCTGCGCAAGCTCGACAGGATCGACCCGTCGTACCGCGACTGATCGCGTAGCCGCGACTCGAACCGCAAGCAAAGCGGGCCCCTCACCGGGTCCGCTTTTTTGTTTCCGTAAACCGAAGAAGTCCGTGCCCTATAAATTCGCAATGTCATCCTATCGCGCGCCGGCATGGCTGCCCGGCGGACATCTGCAGACGCTGTATGCATCCCTGCTGGCACCGCGCCCGCGCGTTGCGTATCGGCGAGAGCGCTGGAATACACCGGACGGCGACTTCATCGATCTCGACTGGGCGCAGATCCGCGATGCGGCTGATGCGAACCCGCTGGTCGTGCTGTTTCACGGACTGGAAGGCAATTCGCGCAGCCAATATGCGTCCGCGCTGATGGCGGCGACGCGCAATCGGGGCTGGCGCGGCGTCGTCGTCCATTTCCGCGGTTGCGGCGGCGAACTCAACCGCCTGCCGCGCGCCTACCACTCCGGGGACAGCGCTGAAATCGACTGGATCCTGCGGCGCCTCAAACTGGACAATCCATCAATCCAGCTCTTTGCAGCCGGCGTCTCGCTGGGCGGAAACGCGTTGTTGAAGTGGCTCGGCGAGCAGCGCGATGCCGCGAACGCAATCGTCGCGGGGGCGGCGTCGATTTCCGCGCCCGTCGACCTCATGGCGTCAGGCGACGCGCTGGGGCGCGGTTTCAACATGATTTACACGCGCAACTTTCTGGCAACCATGCGGCGCAAGACGCTCGCCAAGCTGGCGCTGTTCCCGGAGTTGTGCGATCGCGAACGCATGCTGAACTCGCGCACACTGCGCGAATTCGACAACATCGTGACCGCGCCGCTGCATGGCTACCGCGACACCGACGATTACTGGACGCGGGCAAGTTCCAAGCCGCTGCTGCGCCATATCGCAGCGCCGACGCTGATGATCAACGCGCGCAACGACCCGTTTTTGCCGGCCGCCGCGTTGCCTGCGGCGGGCGAATTATCCGCCAAGGTGACTGCCGAATTTCCGACAACCGGCGGCCACGTCGGCTTCGTCACCGGCGTGTTCCCCGGCCAGCTCGACTGGCTGCCGCAACGCATGCTGAATTTCTTCACGGAATCGTCACGCCTGCCGTGAGATAATTTTGCGTCGATGAAACCACGCGCCAGCGCATGATTACCCTGCCCCCCGAAATCTTCAAGGCCTACGACATCCGCGGCATCGTCGGCAAAACGCTGACGCCGGCGATAGTCAGTGCCATCGGCCGCGCAATCGGCAGCGAACTGATCGAGCGCGGCCGGCGCGTGATCGCCATCGGCCGCGATGGCCGCCTGTCCGGACCGGAACTGTCCGCAGCGCTTGCCACAGGCCTGCGCGCGACCGGCGTCGATGTCATCGACGTCGGACAGGTGGCGACACCCATGCTGTACTTCGCCGCCCACCACTTCGACACCCAGTCGGGCGTGATGCTGACTGGATCGCACAATCCCCCCGACTACAACGGGCTGAAGATCGTGCTGGCGGGCGAAACCCTGTCCGGCGAAGCGATCCAGGCGCTGCGCACGCGCATCGATAACGGCAAACTTGCCAGCGGCGCCGGCAGTTATCGCCAGGAAGAAATTTCGGCGCAATATCTCGACCGCATTACCGGCGACATCAAGCTCGCGCGCCCGCTCAAAATTGCCATCGATTGCGGCAACGGCGTCGCCGGCGCCACTGCACCTGAACTGTATCGCCGCCTCGGCTGCACGGTCACTGAGATGTTCTGTGAAGTGGACGGCCATTTCCCCAACCACCATCCCGACCCCTCGGTGCCGGAGAACCTGCGCGAACTGATCGCGAAGCTGCGCGATTCGGACTGCGAAATCGGGCTCGCTTTCGATGGCGACGGCGACCGGCTGGGCGTCGTCACCAAACGCGGCGACATAATCTATCCCGACCGCCAGCTCATGCTGTTCGCCGCCGACGTGCTGTCACGCAACCCGGGGGCGACGGTGATCTACGACGTAAAATCGACGCGCAATCTGCAACCGTGGATAGAGCAGCATGGCGGCAAGCCGCTGCTGTGGAAAACCGGCCACTCCTTCATCAAGGCCAAGCTGAAGGAAACCGGCGCACTGCTCGGCGGCGAAATGAGCGGCCACACGTTTTTCAAGGAACGCTGGTACGGTTTTGACGACGGCATGTACGCAGGCGCGCGGCTATTGGAAATCGTCAGCCGCGCGGCCGACCCGAGCACTGTATTGCATGCGCTGCCCGACGCGGTCAGCACACCGGAACTGCAGATCAAGCTTAAAGAAGGCGAAAACTACGCGTTGATCGCGCAATTGCAGGCGACCGCGCAGTTCACCAATTCGAGCGGGATCAATAAAATCGACGGCCTGCGGGTGGAGTATGCCGATGGCTTCGGCCTCGCGCGGTCTTCCAACACCACGCCGGTGATCGTGCTGCGCTTCGAAGCCGACAATGCCACTGCGCTGGAACGTATCAAGGAAGATTTCCGGCGCGTGCTGCTCACGGCCAGACCGGACGCCAAACTGCCGTTTTAAGCGCCGGCTATTTCCTGTCGAACAGAATCATCTGCGTGCAACGGAACAGCGCGATCTTGCGCCCCTTCTCGTCCGTCACCACCGCATCCCATACCTGCGTCATGCGCCCCATGTGCGCCGGCGTTGCCGTGCAGGTGATGACGCCGTCGCGCGCGGTGCCGAGGAAATTCGACTTCAACTCTATGGTCGTGAATGTCCTGGCGCCGTCCGGCAGATTGGCGATGGTGCCGTAGCCTGCCATCGTGTCCGCGAGCGCGATCACCGAAGCCGCGTGCAGATAGCCGTTCGGCGCCAGCAGATCCGGGCGCAACGGCAGGCGCCCGACCAGCGACTCTGCCGTAATGCTGACGATTTCGATACCGATCAAACCCGGCAGCGTACCGAGGCCGCGCTGGCTCATGACGGCCGGCGTGATTTCGGGCCTGAACATCAGAGTTTCTGTTCGACCCAGGCTTGAACCGATGCCAGCGCCTGCGGCAGCTTTGCAGGATCAGTGCCGCCCGCCTGCGCCATGTCCGGCCGCCCGCCGCCTTTGCCGCCGACCTGCTGGGCGACGAAATTGACGAGTTCGCCCGCCTTCACTTTGCCGATGAGGTCTGCGCTTACGCCGGCAATCAGCGTGACTTTGCCGCCTTCGACGGCCGCCAGCACGACTGCGCAGGATTTCAATTTGTCTTTCAGCTTATCCATGGCTTCGCGCAACGCTTTCGAATCGGCGCCATCGAGAAGAGCCGCCAGCACCTTCGCGCCCTTGACGCCGACGGCCTGCGCGGCGACATCATCGCCCTGCGACGACGCCAGCTTCGATTTCAGCCGCGCGAGTTCCTTCTCGAGGCTTTTCACGTTGTCGACGATCTGGCCGATTTTCTGCGTCACTTCCTGCACCGGCGCCTTGAGCGCGCCGGCCGCCTGCTGCAGGCTTGCTTCCTGCTGCTGTACCCAGGAGAGCGCGCCTTCGGCCGTCACCGCTTCGATGCGGCGCACGCCGGCGGCGATGCCGGACTCGGACACGACCTTGAAGAAACCGATATCGCCGGTGCGCCCGACGTGGGTGCCGCCGCAAAGCTCGGTGGAGAAATCCCCCATCGTCAGCACGCGGACTTCATCGCCGTATTTTTCACCGAACAGCGCCATCGCGCCGGTCTTGATCGCATCGTCATACTTCATGATGCGCGCTTCGACTGCCTCGTTGCGGCGAATTTCCTGGTTGACCAGTTGCTCGATTTCGCGGATCTGCTGCGCGTTCAGAGGCTCATTGTGCGAGTAATCGAAACGTGTGCGATCGGCATCGACCAGCGAGCCTTTTTGCTGCACGTGCGGGCCGAGCACCTTGCGCAGCGCGGCGTGCATCAGATGCGTTGCCGAATGGTTGTAGGCCGCGCGCGAACGCGCTGCCGTATCGACCTTGGCTTCTACCGTATCACCTATCGCAAGTACGCCAGTGTGCAGCACGCCATGATGGCCAAAGACTTCGGATTGAATTTTTTGCGTGTCGCTGACGTGAAACGTGCCGCGGTTCGCCACCAATTGTCCGCGGTCACCCACCTGCCCGCCGGACTCGGCGTAAAACGGCGTTTTGTCGAGCACGATCACCGCGCTGTCGCCGGCTTCGATCGCAGGCACGGCACTGCCGCCCTTGTAGATCGCGACCACTTTGCCGGCGAGCGTCAGCGTGTCATAGCCGTGAAACTCGGTTTTCTGGCCGTTGTATTCGACCGCGCTCTGCGTGCCGAACTTCGATGCCGCGCGCGCGCGCTCGCGCTGCTGGCTCATCGCCGCTTCAAAGCCGGCGAAATCGACGGTGATATTGCGCTCGCGCGCGATGTCGGCGGTGAGATCAAGCGGAAAGCCAAACGTGTCGTAAAGACGGAACACGGTATCGCCGTCCAGCATCTTGTCTTCCGACTGCAACGCGCTTTCCAGCACGACCATGCCGTTTTCCAGCGTTTCGGCAAAGCGCTCTTCTTCCTGCTTCAGCACCTGCGCCACGCGCTCGTTCAATTTGACGAGTTCCGGGTAGGCCTCGCCCATCGCCTTCACGAGAGCGGGCACCAGCTTGAAAAAGAAGGGCTGCTTCTGACCCAGCTTGTAACCGTGGCGTATCGCGCGGCGCACGATGCGGCGCAGCACGTAGCCGCGGCCTTCGTTGCCGGGAATCACGCCATCGACGATCAGGAACGCGCAGGCGCGTATGTGATCGGCGATGACTTTCAGCGAATTATTGCCGAGGTCTTTGCATTTTGTTTCGCGCGCTGCCGCCTTGATCAGGTCCTGAAACAGATCGATTTCGTAGTTCGAATGCACGTGTTGCAGTACCGCCGCAATGCGTTCCAGTCCCATGCCGGTATCGACCGATGGCTTGGGCAGCGGATGCAGCTTGCCGTTGTCGTCGCGGTTGAACTGCATGAACACGAGGTTCCAGATTTCGATGTAGCGGTCGCCGTCGGCTTCCGGCGTGCCGGGCGGTCCACCCGCGACATCGGGACCGTGGTCGTAAAAAATCTCGCTGCACGGGCCGCAAGGGCCGGTTTCGCCCATCTGCCAGAAGTTGTCGGAACCGCCGCCCGACTTGTCGCCGATGCGCGTGATGCGCTCGCGCGGCACGCGGATCTCGTTGGCCCACAGGTTATACGCTTCGTCGTCGGTCTCGTAGACCGTCACCCACAGCTTTTCTTTCGGCAGCTTGTAGACCGTCGTCAGTAATTCCCACGCGTAATGAATCGCGTCTTTCTTGAAATAATCACCGAACGAAAAATTGCCGAGCATTTCAAAAAACGTGTGGTGGCGCGCGGTATAGCCGACGTTTTCCAGGTCATTGTGCTTGCCGCCGGCGCGCACGCAGCGCTGCGAGGTGGTAGCGCGCTTGTAGGGACGCTGCTCCTGGCCGAGAAACACGTCCTTGAACTGCACCATGCCGGAATTGGTAAAAAGCAGCGTCGGATCGTTGCCGGGCACGAGCGGGCTGGACGCCACGATGGTGTGGCCCTTGGTTTTAAAGTAATCGAGAAACTGCTGGCGGATTTCACTGCTGTTCATGACTGCACCGGGAGGCGGAAAACGCTGATTTTAAACGAAACCCGCGGCATGGGGAGGCACGCGCAGACTATTCGTCATCGCCGTCGCTGATGACTTTGCGAATAACGTCCAGACTGAAGCCGCGCCCCTGCAGGAAACGCATCTGGCGCGCGCGTTCGCCCGCATTGGCCGGCGGCACCGGGAATTTCCGGCGCCAGACATCGCGCGCGGTATCGACTTCGTCCGCCTTCAGTGATTCACGCGCACCTGCGATGGCCTCGTCGGACAGGCCTTTCCGCTGCAATTCGTGGGTGATTTTGTGGCTGCCGAAACGGCGCCGGCGCGAGGCCAGCACCTGTTCAACTACGCGCGCTTCCGACAGCCAGCCGCGCTTTTCGAAATCATCGAGCAGCGGCGGGATCTCGTCCGCATCCTCGGTGTACTGCGCCAGACGGTTCGCCAGTTCCTGCCGCGAGTACTCGCGGCGCGCAAGCAGCGTCAGCGCTTGCGCGCGCAGGCTGCGGCCGGCGCTACTCTTTGGTTTCGAGCGCAGCTTTTTTGGCCCCACCCGCAGTTCCGGCTGCCCCGCCACCAACACCGATGGCGGCGCGGATCTTGCCCTCGATTTCCTGCGCCATATCGGGATGATCGCGCAGGTATTCGCGGGTGTTGTCCTTGCCCTGGCCGATACGCTCTTTGCCGTAGCTGTACCAGGCGCCGGACTTGTCGATGAAATTGTGCTCAACCCCTAGTTCGATGATCTCGCCCTCGCGCGAGATGCCTTCGCCGTAGAGGATGTCGAAATTGGCCTGTTTGAACGGCGGCGCGACCTTGTTCTTGACGACCTTGGCGCGTGTTTCCGAACCGATTACCTCATCGCCCTTCTTGATGGCGCCGGTGCGGCGAATGTCGATGCGCACCGAGGCATAGAACTTGAGCGCGTTGCCGCCGGTGGTGGTTTCCGGGTTGCCGAACATGACGCCGATCTTCATGCGGATCTGGTTGATGAATATCACCATCGTATTTGATCGGCTGATATTACCGGTCAGCTTGCGCAGCGCCTGCGACATCAGGCGCGCGTGCAGCCCCATCTGCGGCTGCCCCATCTCGCCTTCGATTTCAGACTTCGGCGTCAGTGCTGCCACCGAGTCGACGACGACGACGTCGACCGAGCCGGAGCGCACCAACATGTCGGCGATTTCGAGCCCCTGCTCGCCATTGTCCGGCTGCGAAATCAGCAGTTCCTGCACGTTGACGCCGAGTTTTTGCGCGTACTGCGGATCAAGCGCGTGTTCCGCGTCGATAAACGCCGCGGTGCCGCCGAGTTTTTGCATCTGCGCAATCACCGACAGCGTGAGCGTCGTTTTACCCGAGGATTCCGGACCGTAGATTTCGATAATGCGGCCGCGCGGCAACCCGCCAACACCGAGCGCGATATCGAGGCCAAGCGAACCGGTTGATACCACCTGGATGTCCCTGGCGACATCGGCTTCGCCCAACCGCATGATGGAGCCTTTGCCGAACTGCTTTTCGATTTGCGACAGCGCTGCCGCGAGTGCTTTTGACTTGTTTTCGTCCATGATTTGTCCCATTTGAGCCTCCCAGATTATCGCATACTCTCACGCCGACCCAGCGCCGATGTAAGCGCCATGACGCGATAACGCGGGCAGCAATGCGGCAGATGACGACTAGGACTTTGGTGCTACTTGTCCTGCTCGAGCAGAGCCAGCAGGCCGGCGAGAGAGCGCTCGACCGTATGCCTGCGAACCGCCTCGCGGTCACCCGCGAAATGCCGGGTTTCGGCCATGGGCGCGCTGCCCTTCAGGCCCCATGCAATACATACGGTACCGACCGGCTTGGCAGGCGTGCCGCCGGCCGGCCCGGCAACACCGCTCACCGCGACAGCAACCTGGGCGTGGCTGTTGGCGAGCGCCCCCTCCACCATGGCTTTTACGGTTTCCTCGGACACGGCGCCGAATTTCTCCAGCGTGGCGGCAGAAACGCCGAGCATTTCCCGTTTGGCCACGTTGGTATAAGTGATGAAGCCGCGTTCATACCATTCGGAACTGCCGGGCACCGCGGTCACCGCCTCGCCTATCCAGCCGCCGGTACACGATTCCGCAGTCGCCAGAGTGAAACCGCGCGCCTTTAACGCCGCGCTGACTTCGCCGGCGAGTTCATACAGCCGTTTATCCGCCATTTCTTATCCGTCCGTCAGAAGTTTGATCAGCGCCAGTACCAACAGCGTGTAGAACGCCGCCAGCAAGTCGTCGAACATCACGCCGAAACCGCTTTTCAGCCTGCGGTCGAAATAACGGATCGGCGGCGGCTTGAGGATATCAAACAGCCGGAACAGCAGGAACGCGCCCGCCTGCCACAGCCAGCCGTCGGGAGTGAAAACAAGCACCAGCGCGAAGGCGACGACTTCGTCCCACACCATGGCGCCGTGATCGGCGACACCCAGTGCGCGGCCGGTGGCGCCGCATGCCCACATGCCAATTAAAAATCCGCCGCCTATCAGGGCCAGCAGCACCGGCGCCGTAAACGACGATGCGAGCAGCCAATAGATGGGGAATGCCAGCAGGGTGCCGGCGGTCCCCGGCGCGACCGGCGCCAGCCCCGCACCCGCGCCCAGCGCAATCACATGCGCCGGATGCCGCAGCATGAAGCGCAAATTCGGCGGCAGCATAGTTTCAGGCAAAATGATCGTAACCTCCGCGCACCACCCGCAGCGCGGCGCCATCGGGCGCGCGCACGATAAGCCGCGGCAGCGCCTTCCGGTGTGTCCGCACGCTGCCGATGCGCGTCACCTTGACGCGGACTTCGCGGCCGAGACGCGCAATGCTCTCGCGCGCGGACCGCGGCGCGGTAAAGCACAATTCGTAATCATCCCCGCCCGCCAGCAACGCGCTGCAGGCGACGACGCGATCGAGGTAACGGCGCAGGATGGCAGACGCCGGCAATGCGGCGAGTTCGATTTCGGCAGCGACATCCGAACTTTCAAGAATATGGCCGAGATCAGCGAGCAGTCCATCCGAGACGTCGATGGCACTGTGCGCGACACCGCGCAACGCGCGGCCCAGCGCCACGCGCGGCTGTGGACTGTGCAGTCGCGCGGCGCAACTTGCGAGTTCGGTCGGCTTGAGCTTGATGCGCCGTTTCAACGCGGCCAGCGCCAATGCAGCATCGCCCACGGTGCCCGATACCCAGATATCGTCGCCACGGCGTGCGCCGTCGCGGCGCAACGCCTTGCCGTGCGGCGTTTCGCCCATGATCTGCACGCAGATATTGAGCGGCCCGCGCGTCGTATCGCCGCCGATGAGATCAACGTCGAAGCGCCGTGCGAGAGCCATGAAACCGCGCGAAAAAGCCTGCACCCAACGCGCGTCTGCCGTGGGCAGCGCCAGCGCCAGCGTCGCCCAACGCGGCGTCGCGCCCATCGCCGCCATGTCCGAGAGATTCACTGCGAGCGCTTTATGGCCGAGCAGACGCGGATCTGTGTCGCGAAAAAAATGCCGGCCTGCGACCAGCATATCGGCGGAAACCACCAGATCGTGGCCGCGTTTTACCCTGACGAGCGCGGCGTCGTCGCCAACCCCGAGGACCGCATGCCGCGTGCGGTGGGTGAAGTAACGACCGATCAGCTCAAATTCCGAAGTGGCCACGTAATTACGGGCGTTGAACCGGGTCGCTGCCCTGCTCCTGCTTGCCGGGATTGTTGGCAAGCCATCTTTGCTTGAGCGAATACGGCAGGTAGAAATCGACCGCGGCGAACACGAAAAATATGATCCCCAGCGTACGCGCGGTGTCCGGCGGCAGGAAAGACAGCCCCTCGATCAGCACAAAAAGGCCGAGCAGCGCATTGATGATGCCGCCCACGTAAAACAACATGATCTTGCGTTTGAGTTTATCGTCCATCGACTGCTCCGTAAGATTGCCTAACACCATGAAACGCGCGTGTTTCATGGTGTTAGGCACTCGCAAAACTATCGGCGCACTATCTCCAGCGGCCGTTTATCTGCCGCCAGCTTGTCGAGCACGCCGTTCACATACTTGAAGCCGTCGGTGCCGCCGTAACTCTTGGCGAGCTCGACCGCTTCGTTGATCACAACCCGGTACGGAATATCGGCATGGTTCTCCAGCTCGTATGCCGCGATAAACAATATCGCGCGCTCGATCGGGCTCAGCTCCGCGCACTTGCGATCCAAATAAGGCTGCAACGCTTCCTCCAGCCGCCCGGACTCGCGTATCGTGCCAGCCAATAGCGAGGAAAAATAAGGGCGGTCTGTTTTGTCGAATCCCTTGGCCACTGCCATCTGGCTCTCGATGGTTGCCGCGTCGGCGCCGGCAAGCTGCCATTGATAGAGGCCCTGCATGGCGAATTCGCGCGACCGCCGGCGGCTGGTTTTATGCACCGTCGGTGCCGCGATGCGCGTCATTTCGATTCGACTTCGCGCAACAGGTTTGCCATTTCCACCGCGACCGCCGCGCAGTCGGCGCCTTTTTGCGCCATGCGCGCTGTGGCCTGGTCGTCGTTCTCGGTGGTAAGTATGCCGTTCGCGATGGGAATGCCGGTATCGAGCTGCACCGCCATAATCCCGCGCGCCGACTCGTTGGAAACGATTTCGAAATGATAGGTTTCGCCGCGGATCACGGCGCCGAGTGCGATCAAGGCATCGTAGCCGTCGGACACCGCCATCTGCTGGAGTATCAGCGGCGCTTCCAGCGCGCCGGGCACGCTGACTATCGTGACATCATCGGCGCTCACGCCCAGCTTCGTGAGTTCCGCAGTGCAACTCGCGAGCAGTCCGTCGCCAATGTCGGCGTTGAAACGCGCGACAACTATGCCGATGCGCAGGCCCGCGCCCTCGGCACCCGCTTCTATCTCTTCCATTTCGTCGTATTTGGTCATTTGCCTGCTCTATTTGACGACGTCTTCCGGCTGCAAATACCCCGTCACCTGCAGATCGAATCCCGCCATGCTCGGCATTCTACGTTGCTTCGCGAGCAAACGCATTTTTGCGACCTTCAGATCGCGCAGGATTTGCGCGCCAATACCGTAGGTACGCAGCGCATTCTTCTGCGGCGCCGCTATCGCCCCCGGCTGGGAGCGCTCCACGAGATCGGCCGCAGACTCCGGCCGGTGCAGGAGCACGATCACGCCGCATTCGGCGCGGCTGACTGCCGCCAGCGCCTGGTTGAAGTTCCACGAATGGCTGGCACTCTTTACGTCGAGCAAATCGATTATCGACAACGGCTCATGCACGCGCACCAATACTTCGACATCCGGCTTGATTTTCCCTTTCACCAGCGCAAGGTGGGTCGCCTGCCCGATCTTGTCACTGTAAACGATGAGGCGGAACTTGCCGTGCACAGTCTCGATATCGCGCTCGGACACCCGGCTCACCAGCGATTCGGTGCGGCTGCGGTAATGGATGAGATCGGCAATCGTGCCGATCCTGATATTGTGCTCGCGTCCGAATTCGATCAAATCCGGCAGGCGCGCCATCTCGCCATTGTCTTTGAGGATTTCGCAAATCACGGACGCGGGCGTTGCGCCGGCGAGCGCAGCGAGGTCGCAGCCCGCTTCTGTATGCCCAGCGCGCACCAGCACGCCGCCGTTTTGCGCCAGCAGCGGAAAAATATGCCCGGGCTGAACAATGTCCGCCGGACTCGCATCGGCGCGCACCGCGGCTTGCACCGTACGCGCACGGTCGGCTGCGGAAATGCCGGTCGTCACACCTTCAGCCGCTTCGATGGACACCGTGAAGTTGGTGCCTAGCGGCGCATTGTTGGTGGCAACCATGGGCGCCAGATTAAGTCTGCGGCATTTCTGCTCGGTCAGCGTGAGGCAAATCAGCCCGCGGCCATAGCGCGCCATGAAATTGATCGCCTCGGGCGTGACGAAATCCGCCGCCAGCACAAGGTCGCCTTCGTTCTCGCGGTCTTCCTCATCGACGAGGATGACCATTTTTCCAACGCGGATGTCGGCGATGATTTCAGTGGTGGTGCTGACTGCCATGATTTATGTTTAATCCTTGAATGCAGTCAAGCGCTCGGCATAACGCGCGAGCATATCGACTTCGATGTTGATTTTCGTGCCGGCCGTGAGCGCGTGCAGGTTGGTGGCGGCCAGCGTGTGCGGAATGAGATTGATCTCGAACCGCACGCCTTCCACCGTATTCACCGTCAAGCTTACGCCATTCACGGCGACCGAACCCTTGCGCGCAATATATTTGGCAATTTCGCGCGGCGCTTCAATCACCAGCTTGCGATTGTCGCCGGCGGCGTCGAACCCTACGACGCTGCCGACGCCATCGACGTGCCCGCTCACCAAATGGCCGTCGAGACGGTCGGACAAGCGCAGGGATTTCTCAAGGTTCACGGCCGCGCCCTGCGCATATCCCGCCGTGCACGCGAGCGTCTCGCGCGACACGTCGAATTGCAACTGCTGTCCGTTCATCGACACCACGGTCAGGCACGCGCCATTGACCGCGATGCTATCGCCTATCTTTACGTCGGCCAGCGGTAGCGCTCCGGCGTCGATGGCAATGCGTACGCCTCCTGCCGAGGCATGGACCTCGCGCACGCTAGCTACCGCTGCAATGATCCCGGTAAACATATTTACGTCGCCGCCCAGCCGGCCATGATACGGATATCGCCGCCTATCATGCGCATATCGCTGATCGCCAGCTTGCGCCGCCCCGCGAGATCGGCGAGTTCCGGCAAATCGGCCATGCCGCGCGCGCGGTCGCCGATGAGACAGGGCGCGAAATAGAGCAGCAATTCATCGATACAACCTTCGTTGAGCAAAGAGCCATTCAGTTTGTGACCGGCCTCGACGTGCAGTTCATTGATACCGCGCCGGCCCAGCTCCTGCATCAGCGCCGGCAGTTCGACCTTGCCCGCCGCATTGGGCAGCACCAGTATCTCCGCACCCTTGTCCTGCAGGCGCGTGGCTTTCGCCTGGTCCGCGACCGCGCAAACAACGAGCACGCCGCCGCCCTCGAGGATACGCGCGGTGAGCGGCAACTCCAGGCGACTATCGATCACCACGCGCAGCGGCTGGCGTGATGTAGCGACCGCGCGCACCGTCAATTGCGGATCATCGTCACGCACCGTCCCGATGCCGGTCAATACTGCGCACGCTCGCGCGCGCCAATGATGCCCGTCGTTGCGCGCCGCTTCGCCTGTTATCCACTGGCTCTTGCCGTTCATCAACGCTGTCCTGCCGTCGAGACTGGCGGCGATTTTCATGCGCACCCACGGCCGGCCGCGCGTGACGCGCGAAATGAATCCGCGGTTGATGGCTTGCGCTTCGTTTTCCAGCACACCCGTCTCAACTGCCATGCCTGCCTGCCGGAGCCGCACCATGCCCTGCCCTGCAGTACGCGAATCGGGATCGCGCATCGCCGCGACCACTCTCGCAACGCCTGCTGCAATCAGCGCTTCATCGCAAGGCGGCGTGCGACCATGATGATGGCAAGGTTCAAGCGTCACATAAGCGGTCGCGCCACGGGCACGGCTGCCGGCCGCCTGCAGGGCCACGACTTCGGCGTGCGGACCACCGGCGCGCTCATGCCAGCCTTCGCCGACTACTGCACCATCGCGCACTATCACGCAGCCGACGCGCGGATTAGGCGTCGTTGTATGAAGACCGCGTTCCGCGAGCTGGAGCGCAAGTGCCATAAATTCGGAATCCGCTGCACTGCTCATTGAGTTTGAACCGCCAAAGAGCGTAAGGCTTGAGGGGTATGGAGTAAGGAGAAAAAACAAGCGATGCATTGCCTTCCGCCTCTCGCCTCTTGCCTCACTCCCTGCCCGCGGGCTTCTGGAATTCCTTGATGGCATCCTGGAAATCGTCGACGTCCTGGAAGCTTTTATAGACCGACGCAAAACGGATGTAGGCAACCTTGTCGAGCTTGTAGAGCTCCTTCATCACCATCTCCCCGACGCGCCGCGATTCGATCTCGCGCTCGCCCAGCGCCAGCACCTGCTGGGTGATCATCGCCACCGCATCGTCCACCAGCGGCGTCGGCACCGGCCGCTTGTGCAGGGCGCGCATGAAACCGGTGCGCAGCTTGTCGAGATCGAATTCGGTACGGCTGCCGTCCTGCTTCACCAATTGTGGCATGCGCAGCTCGACCGTTTCGTAGGTAGTAAAGCGCTTGTTGCACGCCGCGCAGCGCCGCCGCCGGCGTATGCTGTCACCGTCGTCATTGACCCGCGAATCGATGACCTGCGTGTCTTCGGCTTTGCAGAATGGGCAATGCATGGCTGGCTACGCCGTGAGGCGTGAGGCGTGAGGCGTGAGGCGTGCGCGCCTATGCGCGCCAGGTTCTTCCACCTCTCTCCTCACTCCTCTCTCCTCTCTACTTTCCATACACCGGAAACCTTGCACATAACGCCTTTGCATTCACCGCCACACCCTCAATAACCTTGTCATCATGCGGCGCATCGAGCACGTCGGCAATGAGATTGGCAAGCTCGCGAGTCTCGGCAATGCCGAAACCGCGCGTGGTGATCGCCGGCGAACCGAGCCGGACGCCGCTGGTGACCGTCGGTTTTTGCGGATCGTTGGGAATCGCGTTCTTGTTGACCGTCATGTGGGCGCGGCCCAGAGCATCTTCGGCATCCTTGCCGGTCACCTGCTTGGCGGTCAGGTCGACCAGGAACATGTGGCAGTCGGTGCGCCCGGACACGATGCGGCAGCCGCGCTTCTGCAATTCGGTAGCCATCGCCTGTGCGTTCGCAATCACCTGCACCTGGTAATCCTTGAAGCCGGGGCTCAACGCCTCTTTGAAAGCGACGGCCTTGGCGGCGATGATGTGCATCAGCGGGCCGCCCTGGATGCCGGGAAATATCGATGAGTTGAGTATCTTCCCGTGTTCGGCGCCGGCGAGTATCAGGCCGCCGCGCGGACCGCGCAGGGTCTTGTGCGTGGTCGTCGTGACGAAGTGGGCGACCCCGACCGGGCTGGGATAAATCCCCACGGCAACGAGACCGGCATAGTGCGCCATGTCCGCCATGAACAGCGCGCCCACACTGTCGGCTATCGCGCGAAAGCGCTGCCAGTCGATCGCCAGCGAATAAGCCGACGCGCCGGCAACGATCATTTTCGGCCGGTGCTCGCGCGCCAGTTTTTCGACCTGGTCGTAATCGATGGCTTCCGTTTTGGGGTCGAGGCCGTAGGTGACCGCGTGATAGAGCTTGCCGCTGACGTTGACCGCGGCGCCGTGGGTCAGGTGACCGCCATGCGCAAGCGACATGCCGAGTATAGTATCGCCGGGACGCAGAACCGCGGAATACACCGCGAAATTGGCCTGCGAACCCGAATGCGGCTGGACGTTCGCGTATTCCGCCTTGAACAATTGGCAGGCGCGGTCGATCGCGAGCTGCTCGGCGATGTCGACGTACTGGCAGCCGCCGTAATAACGTTTGCCGGGATAACCCTCGGCATACTTGTTGGTCAGCACCGAGCCTTGCGCTTCGAGCACGCGCGGACTCGCGTAATTCTCGGAAGCAATCAATTCGATATGGTCTTCCTGCCGCTGCGTCTCGCTGGCGAGCACCGACGACAGTTCGGGATCAAAGCTGGCGATGGTTTCCTGGTTTGAGTACATGCCTGGGTCGTTTCCTTGAATGCGTCCCCATATAGCGCCTGGGTACGGCTCTAAATTGTTGATTTTACCATGTTTAATCAATTATGCCCGCAGCAGCGCAGGGCGCGCGCCAGCGCTGGCTGCAGTGCCGCAGCTGCGCCTGGCAAGCAGCCGTTGCGCAGGCGCACCAGGATGAGTCATCGCGCGTCGAGATACCCGCATGCACGCTTTGCCCGCGCTGCGACTTGCCCGTATGATTACGCCCAGCGCGGCCGTCGACCCGCGCACGCCCCAGGGAGCACCACAGCATGCAGCACCTGCTCGCGATCTCGCGGGTCATCGACGCTTTCAACGAAAAGCTGGCGGTCATCGCCAACTGGCTGGTTTTGCTGTCATGCCTGATCAGCGCCGGCAACGCGTTCTCGCGCTATGCGTTCAGTCTCAGTTCCAACGCGTGGCTCGAAATCCAGTGGTACATGTTCGGCGCGATGATCTTGCTCGGCGCCTCATACACGCTGAAGAAAAACGAACATGTGCGTGTCGACATCGTTTACGGGCACCTGCCGACGCGCGCACAGATCTGGATCGACATCCTGGGCGGCATTTTCTTTTTGCTACCCGCCACGGTCATCATCGCATGGCTGGCGTGGCCGATGTTTCATAACTCCTACCTGCAGCATGAAATGTCCGGCAATGCCGGCGGGCTGCTGCGCTGGCCGATCAAAATCATGATTCCGCTCGGCTTCTGGTTTCTCTCGCTGCAAGGCATTTCGGAAGTCATCAAGCGCATCGCGATGCTTACCGGCCATCTGCCGGCCGACGTGCATTACGAAAGGCCGCTGCAATGACCCGCGAGTTGATGGCGCCCCTGATGTTCGGGGGCCTCGTCGTATTCATGCTGATCGGTTACCCGGTCGCGTTTTCGCTCGCCGCGGTCGGCCTTTTTTTCGGCTTCTGGGGCATAGAACTCGGCTTTTTCCACTTCGAGTTGCTGCAGGCGCTGCCCGAGCGCGTGTTCGGGATTATTTCGAACGATTTGCTGCTGGCGATTCCGTTTTTCACTTTCATGGGCGCCATCCTCGAGCGCTGCGGTCTCGCCGAAGACATGCTCGACAGCATGGGCCAGTTGTTCGGCCCGGTGCGCGGCGGCCTCGCTTACGCGGTGATCATCGTCGGCGCGATCCTCGGCGCAATCACCGGCACGGTCGCCGCTTCCGTCATCGCCATGGGTCTGATCTCGCTGCCCATCATGATGCGTTACGGTTACGACATGCGGCTTTCGACCGGCGTGATCGCCGCTTCCGGCACCATCACGCAGTTGATCCCGCCTTCGCTCGTGCTGGTGGTGCTTGCCGACCAGCTCGGCCGCTCGGTCGGCGACATGTATGCCGGCGCCATCGGCCCCAGCATCGTGCAGGTGCTGCTGTTCTGCGCTTACATATTGGTGCTCAGCGTCGTCAAACCCGCCGCCATGCCCGCGCTGCCGCCCGAAGCGCGCACCATGAAAGGCTGGGCGCTGATCAAAAAATGCCTGTGGGGCATGGTGCCGTCGATTGTGCTGATTTTCCTCGTGCTCGGCACCATCCTGATGGGATTGGCGACGCCGACCGAAGGCGGCGCCATGGGTGCGGTCGGCGCCATCGTCCTCGCCGTGCTCCATCACAAGGAGTTTTCACGGCGCGGCAAGATCGCCGCCTGGATAGCCCTCGCCGCCATTACCGTGATCGCAATACCGGCGTTTTTCGTGTGGCAGGATGCCTGGGTGCCGGCGCCGCTGGTCAGCGCCGGCACTGCTTTCCTGGGCTTTGCGAAATCACCTCTCTTCGCGCTGTTCTACACCGCGCTCACGATATTGATGCTCGAAGCGGCGTTTATCCCCGAACTGCGCGGCCTGATCCGCGAAGCGTTCGGCTCGACCATGCGCATCAGTTCAATGGTGATTTTCATCCTCGTCGGCTCGACCGTGTTCGGCCTCGTCTTCCGCGGCGTCGACGGCGACCTGTGGATCGAGCACCTGCTGACTTCGCTGCCCGGCGGCGTTACCGGCTTCCTGATCTTCGTCAATATTTTCGTGTTCTTCCTGGCGTTCTTCCTCGACTACTTCGAAATCGCGTTCATCATCATTCCGCTGCTGGCGCCGGTCGCCACCAAGCTCGGCATCGACCTCATCTGGTTCGGCGTGCTGCTTGGCGCCAACATGCAAACCTCGTTCATGCATCCGCCGTTCGGGTTCGCGCTGTTCTATCTGCGCGGCGTGGCGCCCAAGGAGGTCAAGAGTTCGGACATTTACTGGGGCGCGATCCCGTGGGTGGTGCTGCAGCTGATCCTGGTCGCCATCCTGATTTTCTTCCCCGGGTTGGTCACCAGCTTCGTCAACAACGGCCCGACCGGCACACCGAGCACGCTAGAACTGCAGATGGACACGCCGCAGAACACCACGACAGACGCTGACGGCAAAACGGAACAGGACCGCGAAGCCGCCGATCTCGAAAAGGCCATACGCGAAGGCAAGTAGAGAATCGCGCGCGCAAACAAAAAGCCCCGCCGCAGCGGGGCTTTTATATTCCGTCCGGCTCTTTACTTCTTGGCCGGAGCTGCCGCCGCTTTGGAACGCGGGCTGTAGGCGAAGTTGTCGAAACCGTATTCGGCGACGCGGAACCACTGGTACTGCTCATCGCGGAATTTGCGCCACGCCGGATAAATGCGCTTCCAGTGCGGGCTTTTCTCCGACAGTTCGTCGTATAACTCGAATGCAGCCTTCTCACATGCTTCCATGACCGGGCGCGGGAAGAGCCGCAACTGGGTGCCGCTGCCGACCAGGCGCCTCAGCGCTTCAGGATTTTTTGCGTCGTAGTTCGCGACCATGCGCACATTGGCTTCGGCACAAGAGGCCTCGAGAGCGGCCTGATAGTGCTTGGGCAGTTCCGCCCATTTCTTCTCGTTGACGAGGAACGAGAGTTCGGGACCGCCCTCCCACCAGCCGGGATAGTAGTAGAACTTGGCGACCTTGTTGAAGCCGAGCTTCTCGTCGTCGTAGGGACCGACCCATTCCGCCGCATCGATAGTGCCGCGCTCGAGCGCCGGATAGATGTCGCCTGCGGCAAGCTGCTGCGCAACCACGCCCAGTTTCGCCAGCACCTGGCCGGCGAGTCCGCCGATGCGCATTTTCATGCCCTTGAGATCGGCCACCGTCTTGATCTCCTTGCGGTACCAGCCGCCCATTTGCGCGCCGGTGTTGCCGCACGGAATGTGGATCACGTTATAGTCCTTAAACAACAGCGCCAGCGCATCCATGCCGCCGCCATAGTATTTCCAGGCGTTCTGCTGGCGCGCATTGAGGCCGAACGGCACCGACGTGCCGAACGCAAAGGCGGGGTCTTTGCCGACGTAATAATACGGCGCGGTGTGCCCGCACTCGACGGTGCCGTTCTGCACAGCATCCAGCACCTGCAGACCGGGCACGATCTCACCAGCAGCGAACGTGCGGATCTGGAATTTATTCTCGGTGATTTCGGCCACGCGCTTGGACACGATGTCCGCGGCGCCGAATATGGTGTCGAGACTCTTGGGGAAGCTCGAAGCAAGCCGCCACTGGATCGTCGGTTGCGTTTGCGCTTGCGCTTGCGCAATGGCAGGTGCCGCCACTGTCCCCGCGGCAAGTCCGACCGCCGCCTTTTGCAAAAATGCACGTCGTTTCATTTGCTTCTCCTCCGGGTTTTGGGTCGAACCGTTGAATCAGAACGCCGGGTCTAACGCCCGTAGTTCCTTAATCTACGCATAGCCGACGCTATTGAACAGCAGCCGCCCGGCGCGGTCAATCCCCGCCGACGGTCATGCGCTCGATCAATATTGAACCGCATTGCTTGGAACCGCGTTTGACGATGTCTTGGCCTGCCGCCACCACGCCCAAAAACATGTCTTTCAGGTTGCCGGCCACGGTGATTTCCTGCACCGGGTAGGCAATTTCTCCGTTTTCGACCCAAAAACCCGCAGCGCCGCGCGAATAATCGCCGGTCACCATGTTGATGCCGGAGCCCAGCATCTCCGTGACGAGCAGGCCGCGCCCCATTTTTTTCAGCAGCTGCGGCAGGTCTTCACCGGTACTTTTCAGCATGAGGTTGTGCGTGCCGCCGGCGTTGCCGGTGGTCTGCATGCCGAGCTTGCGCGCCGAATAGCTGCCCAGAAAATATCCCTGCACTACACCCTGTTCAACCACCTGGCGGCGGTGCGTCGCCACGCCTTCTTCGTCAAACGGGCTGCTCGCCTCGCCTTTCGCAATCAGCGGGTCTTCGGTGATGTCGACCAGCGGTGAAAAAACTTTCTTGCCGAGGCTGTCGACCAGGAACGAAGATTTGCGGTACAGGCTGCCGCCGCTCACCGCCGACACGAAATGACCGAGCAGCGATGCCGCGACCGGCGCTTCGAACAATACCGGCACCTGCGCGGTGACAATTTTTTTCGCGCCCACGCGGGCCAGCGCGCGCGCACCGGCGATCTTGCCGACCGCTTCCGGCGTATCCAGCGCCGCGGGATCGCGCGCCGACGTATACCAGTCGTCGCGCTGCATGGCGTCGCCCTTGCCGGCTATCACCGCGCAGCTGATCCAGTGGCGAGAACTCGGATAGCCGCCCAGAAAACCCAGCGAATTGCCGTAGGCAAAATGCGATTGCTGCAGCGACACCGTGGCGCCCTCGGAATTCGTGATACGTTTATCTACCGCGAAGGCAGCGCTTTCGCACGCCTGCGCCAGCTCTATCGCGCGCTCCACCGGCAAATCCCAAGGGTGGAACAAATCAAGGTCTGGAATATTCTTGGCGAGCAGTTTTTCATCAGCGAGCCCCGCGAATTCGTCGCTCGCCGTGAATTTTGCGATCGATAGCGCCGCATCGGCGGTCGCACGCATGGCTGCGGCGGAAAAATCCGACGTGCTGGCGTGCCCGCGCCGCTGGCCGATATAAACGGAAATGCCCATGCTCTTGTCGCGGTTGTATTCGATGGTTTCGACTTCGCCATGGCGCACGGTGACGGTCTGGCCGAAACCTTCGGACACCTCGGCTTCACACGCAGTGGCGCCATGCTCGCGCGCATATTTGAGCACGTCGGTGACCATCTGCTTGAGGACGGCCGGATCGTTGACAAACTGGCTGCGTGCTGACGGGCGCGCTTTCACTTGATTTGACATCGACGGGGCTTTCGCAAAAGCCGTTATCATACCAGCATGGCAAACGTCACCGAACAACCGGAAGAACAGGAACGGCCGAGCAAATCGCAGCGCAAGCGCGACATGGCGGCGCTGCAGGACGTCGGCACCGAACTCGTCATGCTGAACGCCGATCAGCTCGCGCAGATCGATTTGCCGGAGCGCCTGTTCCAGGCCATCATCGACGCGCAGCGCATCCGCGACTTCGAAGGCCGCCGCCGCCAGATGCAGTTTATCGGCAAGCTCATGCGCGAAATCGACGTGGCGCCGATTCGCGAGAAACTCGATCTCTGGAGCGGCGCCGCGCGCGCGAGCACCGTGCAGCAAAAACTGGTCGAGCGCTGGCGCGACCGCCTGCTCGCCGAAGACACGGCGCTGACCCTGTTTGCCGCCGACTATGCGGGCTGCGATCTGCAGCATCTGCGCTCGCTGATCGCGAGCGTCAAGCGCGACCGCGCGCTGAACCGCGCGCCTAAAAACTACCGCGAACTGTTTCGCGCGATTCGCGACATTGTCGCGGCAGAGCGCGAAACGAGAGGCGAGAGGCGAGAGGAGTGAGGCGAAACACAAACGCGCTACGCGCTTTCACCCCCCCCTCTCCCCTCTCCCCTCTCCCCTCTCGCCTCTCGCCTCTCGCCTAACGCTATAATCGCGCCATGCAAAACGAACTCCTGATCGGCCTGGTTTCCATCAGCGACCGCGCCTCCAGCGGCATTTACGAAGACAAGGGCCTGCCCGCGCTGCAGGAATGGTTTGGCGCCGCCCTTGCTACACCATGGAAAATGGTAACGCGGCTGATCCCCGACGAGCGGCCGGTAATCGAGCAGACGCTGCGCGAACTCGTCGATGAGGCGCGTTGCCACCTCGTCCTCACCACCGGCGGCACCGGCCCCGCACCGCGCGACGTAACGCCGGAAGCGACCCTCGCGGTCGCCGACAAGGTGATGCCCGGATTCGGCGAGCAGATGCGCCAGGTCAGCCTCAAATACGTGCCGACCGCGATCCTGTCGCGCCAGGTCGGGGTTATCCGCAAGCAGGCGCTGATCCTGAACCTGCCGGGCCAGCCAAAAGCGATCAAGGAAACCCTCGATGGCGTGTTCGGCGCGGTGCCCTACTGCATCGACCTCATCGGCGGACCGTATATAGAGACGCATGAAACGGTGATCAAAGTGTTTCGCCCGAAATCCGCAATCCGACCTCAGAAAGCGTGAGGCGCCAGACGAAAGACGGATAAAATCGGCAAGGCAAATTGCTTTTCGCCTCCCGTCTATCGCCCGGCGTCTCTCCTCCATATTTACACCATGCTCGAATCCATCGAAATTGAAACCTCCCCCAACCCTGCCGCGGCCGTTATCTGGCTGCACGGTCTGGGCGCCGACGGCAACGACTTCGCGCCCATCGTGCCCGAGCTGCCGCTGGGCGGCGCGCCGGCGATACGCTTCGTATTTCCGCATGCGCCGATGATGCCGGTGACCATCAACAACGGCCACGTCATGCGCGCGTGGTACGACGTGAGTTTCGGCGACCTTGAAGGCAAAACGCGCCGCGCCGACGAAAAAGGCGTCCGCGCCTCGCAAATGCAGGTCAATCAGTTCATCGAACGCGAGATCGGGCGAGGAGTAGCTGCCCGCAATATCGTGGTCGCGGGATTTTCGCAGGGCGGCGCGATCGCGCTGCAGACCGGCTTGCGTTATGCGCAGCAGATTGCTGGCATCATGGCGCTGTCGACCTACCTGCCGCTTGCCGACAGCCTGGCGACGGAAGCCGCGGCGGCAAACAGCAATGTGCCGATTTTCTACGCGCACGGCACCTACGACCCGGTCATTCCGCTCGCCATGGCCACCGCCTCGCGCGACAAACTGGCCGCGTCAGGCTACCCGGTGGAATGGCAAGAGTACCCGATGCAACACTCGGTATGCGTGGAAGAAATCGCCGCCATCGGCACGTGGCTGGGGAAAGTTCTGCGCGCCTGACCTGCAGGCGCCGACAGGCTAAGAGTCGGTCTTCATGACCTTGAATTTGGCCCAGTCGAAATCGTCGCCACCTTCGACCAGCTTGCGCGGCATCAGGTAATACTGCTTGCCGCGCACGTTCATCTCCAGCGCCTGCGTCGGCGTATAGCTTCCCACCTTGAGCATGAGCGCGATGTCGCCGTTCTTGTCCGGCGTCGTCGACAACAGGATTGCCGGCTCGCCGCCGCGCATCACGTTGAATGACGATACGTTGCCTGCCGGCGCCAGCGTGACCGGAATCACCGCCTTGGATATGAGCTGGATGCCGACGCGGCGCTGCTGAAACTCGTCCCGCGTCAGGCGGCGGACCACGCCGGCGCCCCAGAACTTCGCGGTTTCGCTTTGCACGCCGAGCAGGCTGCCGACCTTGATCCAGTCGCCCTTGACCTGCGGCACGATGGCGCCGAAACCGCCTTCGCTCACGTTCTCGACGATCCAGCTTTCGCCGCCGTCCTTGGCCTGGAAATCGAGCGACACGTCTTCCTCGGGCGGCCTGATGCAATGCAGTATCCGGCCCATGCCGTGCACGACCGTCAGACGAGTCGCAATTTTGCGCCGCTCGGAGCCGCGCGCCGGCGGCTTGTCCGACCAGTACATTGCCAGGTGGCCCATCACCGACAGCACCAGATCGTTGTCGTAAGTTCCGCCCAGGTTGACGTCCGACGGCACGCCTTCCTTGGCCTTGATGTCGCCGATCAGCTGGTGCAAGCCCGGCAATGCCTTGCCCGCGCCGAAATAGCGGATCATCGGGTTGGGTTCTATGCTTTTCATGGCGCGCGCCGCCGCCTTGCGCATTGAAAGGTCAAAGTAATAATTGCACTCCGGGCCAGGCTTGGCCTGAATCAGATACTGCTTGCCGAAATGCGCAACAGTGCGCTCGGCGATCTCCTGCTTGAGCGGCGTCAGTCCGTCGGTCGACGATACGCCCAGCATCAGCGCCTTCAAGAATTCCTGCTCTACCGTGCCCTGCCCGTGCAACCCCGGGTAAATATCGATAGCGGTGGTCGCAAAGCGCTTGGACTCGGCGAACAGGTAAAGCCGCCCGAGTTCACTCCACACCCGGTCATCGACCGGACCATAGCGAAGCGAACTCCATTTCAGCTGCAGCGTGAGGGCGCGCAGCGCGCGGGCGACGATCGCCGGCAAAAACTTTTTTATCGCGCCCGCGCCGCTGGCGCCGGCCTGGAACTGCTCGATGCACTGGTTGTAACAGCTGCCGAGCGTCTTCCAGAATTCGAATATCGAATTCCACAGCTTGCTCTCGCGGAATTTCTCCTGGCGGTCGGTGGCGAGGTAATCCTGGGACAGTTTGCGCTGATGGTTTTTCGCGGCCTGGTCGAGTAAATCATACAACTCGTAACGATAGTCGAGCTTGAAGCCCTCGGTGCGGCTGACCGAGTCGAGCCAGAACGTGACCTCTTCGAGGCCCTTGGTGGCATCGTTCGCAGGAAACTCGGAAATAAGCTCGCGAGCCTGCTTG
>Ga0114966_10001196_pt1 | contig 24286 bp, 23 predicted proteins | sample M_130207_XF_Meta_FD_87029 | JGI IMG/M metagenome (GOLD analysis project Ga0114966, IMG submission 87029) | Freshwater microbial communities from Lake Montjoie, Canada to study carbon cycling - M_130207_XF_MetaG | ecosystem: Environmental > Aquatic > Freshwater > Lake | place: Lake Montjoie... | reverse complement strand
TCGTGGCGAGATTACCTTTCCGGCTGGCTCGATCCCGGACTATGTGATTGTTCGCGGTAATGGTGAGCCGCTGTACACCTTGGTAAACCCCGTTGATGATGCCTTGATGAACATCACTCACGTACTGCGTGGTGAAGACCTCTTGTCCTCAACGCCTCGCCAAATGGCCATGTATCAGGCGTTGGCTCAGATCGGCGTGGGATCGGGTACGACTCCCACCTTTGGCCACCTGCCCTATGTCATGGGTGCGGGCAACAAGAAGCTCAGTAAGCGTGACCCCGAGTCAGCGATTGGCTTCTATCGCGACCATGGCTTTATCCCTGAAGGATTATTGAATTACCTGTCCCTCCTGGGCTGGTCGTTGAGTGAGGATCGAGACATATTCTCGATGACCGAAATGGTCCAGGCCTTTGAGATTTCTAGAGTCAACGCCAATCCGGCGCGATTTGATCTGAAAAAGGCCGAATCAATTAACTCCTCCCACATCCGCGAGCTTGACCCCACGGATTTTGCTGCTCGAATTCAGGACCGCCTGATCCTCGACGGCGTGATTGCGGCCGAACCATCTGCGCAACAGCGTGACCTGGTAACCAAAGCCGCACCCTTGGTCCAAGAACGGATGGGATTGCTCAGTGAGGCTGCCCCCATGCTGGGATTCTTGTTTGCCACCGAAGCGCAATTTGCCTTTGATCCGGCACCGGCCAATAAGGCCTTGGGTGAGGCGGCCCATTCAGTGCTCGATGCGGCCAAAGAAGCTTTAGAAGGCCTGACGGACTTCACGACGGAGACGATTGAACACGCGTTGCGAAGTGCGCTTATTGAAAAGATGGAACTCAAGCCGAAGACAGCCTTCGCACCGTTGCGTGTGGCCATGACGGGGAGATTGATCTCACCACCGTTGTTTGAGTCGATGGAGTTGTTAGGCAAAGAAAAGTCTTTGGCTCGCCTTGCTCGCGCACGGGACTATCAAGCCTCGTGACGTTTGGTTCGGATGCAGACCAATGGCGAATGCCTGAGCCGCCAGTGGATGTTGACCGCCCCTATCTTCGGCTCCTTCGCAATTCGACGTATCGCTGGTGGAAGCCACTCGTGGGATTGGGCTTGTTCTTCTGGACCTATCTCAGCGTGATCGCGGTATTGGTCATCGTTCCCGGGGTTGCTTACGTTGCGGTAAACAAAAACATTGATTTTCTCAACGATCAAGGCTCGCCGCTGGTATTCCTGATCACCAATCTCAGTTTGGCTGCCCTTATTCCGTGCGCGATGTTTCCCGTGTGGGCGGTCCATCGGATGGACCCTCGCTTCCTGATCTCAGTGACCAGAGGCTTTCGATGGAATTGGTTTTGGCGGTGTGTGGGAATTTCGACCGCTGTGGTTGTGGGTACGTATGTCTTAGCCAGTGTCTTGCCGGTGGGGGGCGAGAGTTCCGCAGGAGCTAGCCGAAGCTCGGTCGGCACATTCGTTGGTTTGGCCTTAGTGGTTGTCCTCACGACACCGCTGCAAGCCGCTGGCGAAGAGTTCGCTTTTCGTGGCTACCTAGGTCAGGCGATCGGCGCTTGGGTGAAATTTCCTGCCGTTTCGATCGTCATCACCTCACTGTTGTTTGCGCTGGCTCATGGTGGGCAAAGTGCACCACTGTTCTTGGATCGTTTCGCTTTTGGCCTGGTTGCCGGCTTCTTGGTCATGCGCACCGGTGGCCTAGAGATCTCAATCGCGCTGCACACGGTCAACAATTTCGTGGCACTTTTGGCGGCCGCGGCGTACTCGAACTTCTCCGAGCAGTTGACCTCGCCAGATGCCCCATGGTCTCTCGTAGTGATTGATCTGGTGCAATTGACGATCTTCGTTGTAGTAGCTGAGGCGATGCGAAAGCGCTGGATTAGTCAGGGTCTTTTACAAGTCAGCGGGGGTGCGAGCAGCCGACCTGAGGGCTTGTAGACTGTGGCCTTCGCTGGTCGTTGGCGAACCCATGGGGTATGGGGTAATTGGCAGCCCAACTGGTTCTGGTCCAGTTAGTCTAGGTTCGAGTCCTGGTACCCCAGCGGTGAAATGGTCTGGTAAATCGGTACCGTTTCCACCTCTCACATGCGTCCGTTGTACAGATGCATGCCTTGGCCCCGTTGTGTAGCGGCCTAGCACGCCGCCCTCTCAAGGCGGTAGCGCGGGTTCGAATCCCGTCGGGGCTACCAAGGAAGCGATCCCTCGTGGATCGCTTTTTTGTTGGAGCAGTTAATCGCTACTGGACGCAATCGCTTCAGTAATTGCTCGGGCTGCCTGAACTACCGCATTGCCATGCAGGCGACCGGGGGATTTGGACAACCTCTCAAGTGGACCGGACACACTGATCGCCCCGATGACTCGTCCACTGGGTCCTCGCACCGGAGCAGAAACAGAGCCAACGCCGGGTTCGCGTTCACCCACTGATTGCGCCCAGCCTCGGCGCCGCACACTGGCTAGTACCCGTGCATCAAACCGAGCACCGGCTAGGTCGGTCAACAGTCGTCCGGCATCTTCCCAAGCCAACAAGACTTGAGCTGCCGATCCCGCGTGCATGGTCAGCACTGCACCGACGGGTACTGAATCGCGTAGGCCGCTAGGTCGATCGGCTGCTGCCACACACATACGTTGAGTGCCCTGTCGGCGATACAGCTGGGTGCTTTCTCCCGTCGAATCGCGAAGCCGCGTCAATACCGGAGTCGAGGCAGCGATCAATCGATCTTGTCCAGTAGCTGCCGATAACTCCACGCAGCGCGGTCCCAGAATGAAGCGACCTTGTAGATCGCGCGCGACCAGTCGGTGATGTTCAAGGGCCATGGCCAGTCGGTGTGCAGTAGGTCGAGGTAGCCCGGTGGCCTCGACTAAGCCGGCTAAGGATTGTGGTCCCGCCTCCAAAGCAGCCAGCACAAGGGCTGCCTTGTCGATGACGCCGACTCCGCTAGAGTTGTCCATAGCGTGATACTGCCGTCTCAAATCGTGAGATGCAAGTACGACTGGAGGTCCTCATGGGACAAACAATGGCCGAGAAGGTCTGGGATGCGCACTTAGTGCGTCGGGTTGAAGGCGAACCAGACCTCATTTATATCGACCTGCATTTGATTCATGAAGTGACGAGCCCGCAGGCCTTTGATGGGCTGCGAGTGGCTGGTCGCGATGTCAGGCGCATGGATCTGACGCTTGCCACTGAGGATCACAACGTTCCCACCCAAAACATTGATCAGCCCATCGCTGACCCGATCAGTAATGCACAGGTCCAGGCATTGCGGACCAACACCGAAGTATTTGATGTCCCGATCTTCCCGCTGGGAAATGTTGAGCAGGGGATCGTGCATGTGGTTGGACCACAGCTGGGACTGACTCAGCCCGGCATGACGGTGGTGTGTGGCGACAGCCACACCGCTACACACGGAGCTTTTGGTGCACTGGCCTTTGGTATTGGTACCAGCGAGGTTGAGCATGTCTTGGCCACGCAAACATTGCCGCTCAAGCCGTTTAAGACCATGTCCATCACCGTTGAAGGTGCCTTGCCACCGGGCGTGACGGCAAAAGACTTGATTTTGAACATCATCGCGACCATCGGTACCGGTGGCGGTCAAGGTCACGTTCTCGAATACCGCGGTGCAGCCATTGAGGCGTTGTCGATGGAAGCGCGCATGACCGTGTGCAACATGTCGGTCGAAGCCGGTGCGCGCGCAGGCATGATCGCCCCTGACCAAACCACCTTTGACTACCTGCAGGGCCGCCCGCACGCACCCAAGGGTGAGCAGTGGGACGAGGCTGTGGAGTACTGGAAGAGCCTGCGCACTGATGATGACACCGTGTTCGACAAGACTGTCGTTATCGACGCTTCAACGTTGTCACCGTTTGTGACCTGGGGAACTAACCCTGGCCAAGGTCTGCCGCTGTCAGCCAACGTTCCCAGCGTGGATGACTTCACTGATCCATCGGACCGCGCAGCTGCTGAGCGCGCGCTGGAATACATGGACCTCACACCGGGCACACCATTGCGCGATATTGAAGTCGATGCGGTGTTCATCGGCTCGTGCACTAACGGTCGGATCGAAGACCTTCGTGCCGTTGCTGAAGTACTTAAGGGTCGCAAGGTCGCCGACTCGGTGAAGATGTTGGTGGTTCCAGGTTCCGTTCGCGTGCGCCTTGAAGCCGAAGCCGAAGGCCTAGACAAGATCTTCACTGAAGCTGGTGCGCAATGGCGTCATGCCGGATGCTCCATGTGCATGGGGATGAACCCAGACTTGTTAGATTCTGGTTTGCGCAGTGCGTCAACGTCGAACCGCAACTTCGAAGGCCGTCAAGGTCCCGGTGCCCGCACGCACTTGGTCTCACCAGTTGTTGCGGCCGCTACCGCGATCACTGGCCACCTTTCCGCACCCGCCGACTTGCCGACTGTCTAAAGGAATTGACCATGGAAAAATTCACGGTGCTCACAGGAATCGCGACTCCGTTGCGTATGAGCAATGTCGATACTGATCAGATCATCCCTGGCGAATACCTCAAGCGCATTTCCCGCCATGGGTATGAAGATGCCTTGTTTGCTGGCTGGCGTACGGATCCTGATTTTGTCCTGAATCAGCCGCAGTATGCCGGTTCACCGATCCTGGTGGCTGGACCTGACTTTGGCACCGGCTCATCGCGCGAGCACGCGGTGTGGGCTTTGCAGGACTATGGATTCAAGGTCGTCTTGTCGTCGCGATTTGCTGACATCTTTCGTGGCAACTCTGGCAAGGTGGGACTGCTGACCGCCGCAGTCGATCAAATCGACATTGAAGCCTTGTGGGCTGCGATGGATGCCGATCCCGCATTGAGTGTTGTCGTGGATTTGGAAAAGCGTGAGGTGCGTTGGCTTGATCGAGTAGTCACCTTTGAGGTTGACGACTACGTTCGCTGGCGTTTGATGGAAGGCCTGGATGACATCGGCATCACGCTGCGTCACGAGGCGGACATCACCGCTTTCGAAGCCAAGCGCCCCTCTTGGCTTCCGACTACTCCTGCTCGCTAGGTGGAATGGAACGGCGAGCACTACGCCGATCACACTGCTCATCATCGGGCCTTTGACCATGTGCTCTTAGAGCGGCTTGAGCCGCTGGCGCCCCATGGCCGCATTCTGGATATCGGCTGCGGCGTCGGCAACTTCACGGCAGGCCTGGTTGACCGGGTGCCTACTGGCAGCGTTCTTGGGGTGGATGCCGACGCATCCATGGTGGCGACCGCCCAAGCCAGCCATTACGGCCAGTCCCAGCTGTTTTTCCAGGTCACGCCGGCTCAGGATTTAGCAGCGCTTGCTTCGCTAGGGCCGTTCGCGGCGATTGTGTCGACCGCCTGCTTGCATTGGGTCCCCGAAGCCGACCAGTTGTCGGTGTTGCAGGCAGCTCGTGACCTGCTAGAGCCAGGTGGTCAGTGGTGTGTGGAGTTTGGTGGTCGCGGCCAAGTCGATGGATTGCGAAAGACACTGGATCCACTGGCTGTGGAGTTTGGTGGGGGACCGCCGCGGTGGTTTTTCCCCGATGTGGCGACCTATTCCGCGCTACTTGCTGATGCTGGTTTTGTTGACGCTGACGTGCAGTTGGTTTCACAAATCAGACCGATGGAAGGTGCTGCGGCCTTGCGAGGTTTACTCACCAGCCAAGTGCTGTTCGCCTACTTGTCGGATATTGACGATGCTCGTCATGATGAATTCATTCAGGCTGCTGGTGATGCGGTAATTGGCGCAGCCCAGGCCGTTCCAGGCTCCCCAAAGTACGACGTAGAGTATGTGCGCATTGTGGCGACCGCCCGAAAGCCGCTGTAGGACCCCTGCGGAAGGGGATGAGATTCCCTTTATGGAATAAGGGTTTGCGGCGAGTCGCTGTTGAGGAAATGCTGGATTGCCCTTAGGTTGTGATGAAGGGAATCCACCCGAAAAATATTTGTAAGGGGAAAACGTGAACAAGGCTGAGCTGATCGTTGAGCTTGCATCAAAGACCGGAACCAGCAAGTCGGCTGCCGGCGATGCACTCGAAGCATTCATTGACATCGTCCACCGTAGTTTGGCCAAGGGTGACCCCGTCGTCATCACCGGTTTTGGCAAGTTTGAGGCCCGTGCCCGTGCGGCCCGCACCGCACGCAACCCGCAGACCGGTGCCATCGTCAATGTGAAGAAGACCACTGTTCCTGTGTTCAAGGCCGGCGCTGACTTCAAGAAGATCGTCAGCGGCGAAAAGAAGCTTGCTGCACCGAAGAAGGCTGCTGCCAAGAAGACCGCAAAGAAGAAGTAGTTTCACCACTTTTTACGGTGAGGGGTTGGGCCGCTTGGCTCAGCCCCTCACTGCTGTGTGGAAGAGGAAATTGCCGCCAACGAATGCTGGCCGAGGCCGATGCGCTGGGCATCCCACAGGTCGGCAGCGGTATCGATGTCGCGATGCAGGGTGGTCAATCGGGGTCCGGTTATTTCCCGAATCCCCGACACCCGGTGCTGTGCTCGCGAACGGTGACCGAAGGCAGGCTCAAACGCGGTGCCGGCTGGACTAAAGAAGGCCGTGCTGCCCGTCCCTGCGCTATCGCTGACAAAGCAAGGCGCAGCGAAGTCATCAGCAGTAGCGCACGCATGTCGAAGGTCATCGGCTTGTAAGCAAGCAAGGTCGGCGGAGATGGCCGCGGTTCCACTACCTGGCCAGCGTGATTGCACAAAAGCAAAACCGTGCGTGAGCGCTGGATTGATTCCGGCATCAGGTTCGTCAGCGATGACCACGGCACCCAAGTCGGCGAGAACCTGCCCTGCACGAGTGTCGTTAGTGATCACAACCACGTGATCGCAACTCGCCAATGCGGCACTGACCGTGTCGCAAGCAAATGCCAAGGCAAGGTCAGGACGACGTGAATCTGGGAGCCCCGCTTCACTCAGATGGAGACGTGATTTTGCCCGATCGAGTCGCTTCACCGGCACTACTGCACACCACGAGGCCATGGGGTGATCTTGCCACTGGCGGATCTGTGGCGCGTCAGCCCTATCCGGCCGGTTCGCGACCGTGAGGCGGTACGGTCATACCTTCAACGATCGCGATTCCTAGGAGGCAGCGCATGGCACGGTTAGCCGTTCTTGGCGCCGGCTCTTGGGGCACAGCCTTTGGCCAAATCGCAGCCGATGCAGGCAACGATGTGGTGATTTGGGGACGCGATGAGTTCATCGTCGAATCCATTACCAATGACCACGTCAACCCCGCATTCCATCCTGGTTTGAAACTGCCAACCTCCGTGTGGGCATCCACCAATGTCGCGACAGTTCTGCGCGGTGCGGACATCGTCGTCCTGGCGATTCCGGCCCAAGTCTTGCGTAGTCGTCTGGTGGAATGGCGCGAGCACATCCCACCCACCGCCATTGTTTTGAGTTTGATCAAGGGGCTGGAACTAGGAACCTCCTTGCGCATGACAGAAGTGGTCCATGAGGTCACGGGAATCGACCCCAATCGCATTGGCGTCTTGAGTGGGCCGAACTTGGCCCGCGAAATTATGCAGCGCCAGCCCGCAGCCTGCGTCGTAGCCTTTTCCGATCCGCAGTACGCGGCGGAAGTCCAGCAAGCCACGTCAACGGCCTACTTCCGCCCGTACACCAATACCGATGTGCTGGGAGTCGAACTCGGTGGGGCAGCGAAGAACGTGGTTGCGCTGGCGGTGGGTATGGCTGGGGGAATGGGGCTGGGCGATAACGCCATTGCTTCCTTGATCACGCGAGGATTGGCCGAAATTGTTCGCTTAGGGGTCAGCCTGGGGGCCGATCCTTTGACCTTCAGCGGCCTGGCCGGTGTCGGGGACCTCGTGGCGACTTGTATGTCTCCGCTGTCACGTAACCGGTCTTTTGGTGAGTTATTGGGACGCGAACTGACTGTTTCCGAAGCAGTGGAAGCCACTAAGCAAACAGCAGAAGGTGTGGCGTCCTCGAAATCAATCTTGGATTTGGCTCGCACCTACGGTGTCGCAATGCCTATTACAGAAAGTGTCGAACGTGTCATCCACGAAGGCGCTGCGCCACGAAGCCAAATCATTGAGCTCATGTCGCGTGGAACCAAGTCAGAAAACTCAGTTTAAGAATGCGCGCTAATCGCCTGGTAAAGATCGTTCCATAAGTCGTCAACATCTTCGATTCCCACGGACAGCCGAATCAGGTTGTCGGGAACGTCCGGATGTTCAAAGGGCCAGCGAGCGCGCCGTTCAATAAGTGACTCAACGCCTCCCAAACTCGTTGCATGTGTCCACAGTCGTGTTGACTCGGCGATGACTTCTGCAAGAGATGCAGTGTGCACTTCAAAACAGACCACCGCTCCCGCGCCCGTGGTGGCCATGGCTAGATCGTGTCCGGGATGACTCGATAGCCCGGGATAGCGAACCTTCTCAACGGCCGGCAGGGTGAGCAGTCGTTCCGCGATGGTCTGGGCATTGGCGATAGAACGATCCATGCGCACACCCAGAGTGCGGATTCCACGAAGGGCCAGAAAAGCCTCGAAGGGTCCGACAATGGCACCACCCAAGGTGCGAATCGTGTGCAATCTGGCGGCTAGTTCCTCGCTATTTGTTGCCACGCTTCCCATGATCACGTCGGAATGCCCAGCCAGGAATTTGGTTACCGAATGCACAACGAGATCCACACCAAAGTTGATGGGCTGGGCGATGTACGGGGTGATGAATGTTGCGTCAATGGCGACCAGCGCACCCGCGGCATGCGCCTGCTGAGTCAAGCCAGCAATGTCGCTAATTTCAAGCAGCGGATTGCTGGGAGTTTCGATCCACAGCAAATCCGCGCCTTCAAGTTCGGCGGAAATATCAGCAGTCGGTGACGACAGGTATTCGCGAATCGAAAAGCGTCCTGCGCTCTGTCGTTCGTTCAGCGACCCACGCGTTCCCGAATAGGAATGAGCGGGTGCGACAACCACGCCACCAACGGGGACTAAATCCAGCACCGCGCTAATGGCTGCGAGTCCAGAGGGAAAGCACAACGCTGATTGCGTTGACTCTAGGTCAGCCAAAGTGGTCTCAAGAGCGGTCCACGTGGGATTACCTACTCGGCCATAGTCCAAGGCTCCGCCGGCATGGAAGGTCGAGCTCAGCGTGATCGATTCGTTGACCGGTGCCCCAGGGTCAGGGGTTGGGCGGCCTTGGCTCACGGCGCGAGTACCGATTTTCCACACGCTGTCAGGACTTGTTGGGGGCACGCTGGGGTCGTTGCTCATGTCCCTAAGTATTGCGCCGATAGGGTCACAGCGATGTCCATCTCACCTAGTTCGCCCCCGGCGGACCCAGCGGCCCCTCGAGCGCGCCCTCGCGTGGTCTTGCTTTATGGCGGTCGAAGTAGCGAGCACTCCATTTCCTGTGTTTCGGCTGCTGCGGTCTTGCAGGCCATTGACCACAGTCACTGGGACGTGGTGGCGGTCGGCATTGCCCCTGATGGTCGATGGTTGCTGACGTCAGCGAGCCCCGACGACATCAGTGGGCCGGCGGAGAAGTTACCGACCGTAACAACAGGTGAACCGGTCGCGATCGTCCCGGGAAGTGACGGTGCGCGCCTTATCGGTGTTGGCACGGGCAACATCGTGGATCATGGTGTCGTTGATGTGGTGTTTCCCCTCCTACACGGCCCATGGGGTGAAGACGGTTCCGTTCAAGGTTTGTTGGAGTCGGCAAACATTGGCTACGTAGGTTCAGGTGTGTTGTCATCGGCGGTGTCCATGGACAAAGCCGCGATGAAGCTCATGTTGAGCAACCACGGAATTCCTATCGGACCCTACGAGGTCGTTCACGATGGTGAGTGGCGCTTGGGAGCACAGCGTGTTCTTGCCCGCTTGGAATTTGCGCTGCAATTACCGGTCTTTGTTAAGCCAGCTCGTGCCGGGTCAAGCATCGGGATCAGCAAGGTGAGGCAATGGTCAGACCTTGCCGCCGCCATTGAAGCAGCGCGCGAACACGACCCCAAGGTCATCGTTGAGCAAGGCATTGAGGGTGCTGAAATCGAATGTGGCGTGCTGGGCGGTGGCCGAGACCAGCCGGCCCAATCCAGTGCGCTGGCCGAAATCACGGTCACGCAGGGTCGAGACTTCTATGACTTTGAAGCTAAGTACCTCAACGACGCAGCGATCTTGACCGTTCCGGCGGATATTTCTGAGTCCATTGCCGTTCAAGTGCGAGACATTGCCATTCGCAGCTTCGAAGCGTTGGAATGTGAAGGTTTGGCTCGAGTGGACTTCTTCGTGCAACCCAACGGATCGATTGTCGTCAATGAAGTGAACACGATGCCGGGCTTTACGCCGAATTCCATGTTCCCGCGGATGTGGGCGCACTCTGGGGTTTCTTACGCGGCCCTCATTGACCGCCTCCTGCAGTTGGCACTACATCGTGACCGGGGTTTGCGCTAATCCGTTGATGTGATCTTGGCTGTTATTTCGTCAGACAATTCGCTCACGGCAGATGCTTCAGGTGCGTAAGTCGGGGGTACCGTGATTTGTACGTTAGCGATCCGGTTCACCGTGGTGAACGTCGTTACTAGCCCCTGTTCAACAAACCAGTCCACACCATTAATCGTGACCAGTTGCGAGTCGGGTTGCAAGGCTGGGGGAGTGGCGACACCACAGGACAACGTGATGGGGTCTTTGCCCCAAGCCGCGGTGAAAGCTGATGGGGGCAAGACCGCGCGGCTGTCTTGTCCGCTGACTTGAGCCGGAAGTGCGCTGATCAGTCCTCGACACGCCAATCCGGCCGGACCCGATGGAGTGGGCGCTGGCACGGCGGTGCCTGCTCCGCCACAACCCGCAAGGCCAACAAGTGCAAGCGCGATTGCGCTCGCGACTAGAAGGTGACGACGGGGCATGTGAGTGTGCGAGTAATGCCTCCGACGGCTTGGACCTGGGCCAGAATCAGTTTGCCGAGATCATCGACGCTACCTGCTTCGGCCCTAACGATTACGTCGTAGGGACCCGTGACGTCATCGGATGCGGTAACGCCGTCAATCAACATGATCGCGCGCGCGACCTCGGAAGCCCGCCCAATCTCGGTTTGCACAAGGATGTAGGCCTTCACCATGAGATGTCCTTCAGGTTGGACGTCTATACCCTGTAGCGATCCAGCATTTGCTAGTCGCGTGGTTAGACGTAGTGTCTAACCATCACGATACTGCCCTAGGAGGAAGCACCGATGAGCCCGTCAGACATGACCGTGAGCCAATTAGGCGAATTCGGACTTATTGACGCGCTGACTGAGGTCCTAGGCACCAGTAACCTGGGCCCCAATTCAGTGGTCCTCGTGGGTCCAGGAGATGACGCTGCTGTTGTGCAGATGAGTGATAGCCGCATGGTCATTTCTACCGATGCGATGGTGGAGAACGTCCACTTCAAGCGCGCTTGGTCGAGTGGCATTGATGTGGGTGTCCGCGTTGCCGCTGCCAATCTGAGTGACATCGTGGCCATGGGCGCACACCCGACGGCGTTGGTGGTGGCCTTAGGACTTCCTTCGGATTTGCCGGTTGAGTGGGCCCTAGATCTTGCGCGCGGGATGAAGCAAGAGGCTGATCGACTCAACGTGGTCGTCGTAGGCGGCGACGTGGTGGCATCTCCCATCATCTCCGTGACGGTGACTGCCATTGGCGCCCCCCGAGAGCGCATCATCACGCGCGCTGGTGCGCAGGTGGGCGATGTTGTGGCAGTGGCCGGTCGACTGGGTTGGGCTGCAGCGGGTCTGGCTGTGGCCACTCGCGGATTTAGTTCACCGCGAGTGCTCGTTGATGCGCACCGTCAGCCCGTTATTGATTACGACTTGATTCACAGTGCATTCGCTCATGCACATGCCTTGTGTGATGTCAGTGACGGCCTGGTTGCTGATGCAAGTCACATGGCCCAAGCCAGTCAAGTGCAGATCAACATCACCACCGATGCGCTGGCTATTGCCGACCCCTTACGCGATATGGGATTAGCGCTGACGGAAAACCCGATGAACTGGATCTTGACCGGCGGAGATGACCACGCGTTTCTTGGTGCTTTTGATGTGGTGAACGTTCCGACGGGATGGACGGTCGTTGGTCAGGTTCTAGCCGGCAGTGGTGTGACCGTTGATGGGTCAGCCTTTATCGGTGCAGCTGGGCACACGCACTTCGCCCAGTAATCAACAAGCGATTTAGCGGGTGACCTTGCCAGCCTTCAGGCACGAGGTGCAGACATTCAGCTTCTTGGGGGTGCCGTTAATCACGGTGCGCACGGTCTGAATGTTGGGGTTCCAGCGACGCGAGGTCCGACGGTGGGAGTGGGAAATAGAGTTGCCAAAGCTTGGGCTCTTGCCACAAGCGTCGCAGTGGGAAGCCACGGTGCACTCCTCGATAATGGGGACTCGTCCAGCGGGTTAGTCCCAAATGTCTCAGGACAGGTGTTTGATCGTACCTGAGCCTAGTTCTGGGCACTGCCGAGGGGCGGTGGCCCTGGAGTGGACTCGCTGCTCGCCCCGACCGTGGTGAGTGCCACGAGAGCTGACTACCAGGAAGCAGACCCTGTGCCTTTCGACGAGCCGCTCGACAAGCTCTTTGGCGCGCCGACCGCCAAAGCGCTGGCTAAGGGCATCGGCGTGCTGACAGTCGGGGATCTTCTGACGCACTACCCGCGTCGCTATGCCGAGCGGGGAGAGCTGACCGACTTTGCCTCCTTGGCGCTGGATGAACAAGTCACCGTCATGGCGCGCGTTGAGCGAGTCAACCAACGCCGAATGCAAAACCGCAAGGGATCAATCCTGGACGTTGTCGTGACCGATGGAACCAGCCGCTTGGCGCTGACCTGGTTCAACCAGCCGTGGCACGCCAAGAAGTTGACGGTTGGTCGCGTGGGGTTGTTCAGCGGCAAGGTGGGTGAGTATCAAGGTAAGCGACAACTGTCGAATGCCGAGTACCAACTCATGGCACAAGGCGGCGATGAATTGGGCGCACTAGACCTTGAAGACGTTGTCGACGAAAATGCGGTCGCGGAATTTGCTGGAGCGATCATCCCGGTCTATCCCGCCTCAGCCTCGCTTCCGACGTGGCGAATCGCCAAGTGTGTGGGGATGGTCCTGGACACGCTGGGTGAGATCACAGATCCGCTACCCGAAGAGATCCGAATCCAGCGGGACTTGATGGGATTGCGAGAAGCGCTCATCGGGATTCATCGCCCGCAATCGTTGACCCAGGCGCGCAGTTCGAGGGAGCGCTTGACCTTCGACGAAGCCTTTGTCCTACAAACGGTATTGGCGCAACAGCGTGCGGCTTTGGATCGCCGCACTGCCATTGCACGGCCGCCACGAACTGATGGTTTGTTGGCAACTTTTGATCAAGGGCTGCCCTTTGAACTCACGGCAGGGCAACAGGTAGTGGCCGGCACCATTGCCGCTGAACTAGCTCGCCCGCATCCCATGCATAGATTGCTGCAAGGTGAGGTTGGTTCGGGTAAGACCGTCGTTGCGCTACGCGCGATGCTCTGTGTTGTGGATGCGGGCGGTCAGGCTGCCCTCTTAGCTCCGACCGAGGTGCTGGCCCAACAGCACTTTCGCTCCATCACGTCGTTGATGGGAGAACTTGCGGGAGCCGGAACCCTAGGCAGCACCGACCATTCCACCAGCGTGGTCCTGCTCACCGGTTCTACGCCGCCGGCAACGCGCAAAAAAGTGGTCGCAGACATTGCCTCGGGTAATGCCGGAATCATCATCGGCACACATGCCTTGTTGCAAGACAGCGTTGAATTCGGCGACCTAGGGCTATTGGTTGTTGATGAGCAGCACCGATTCGGTGTGGAACAGCGAGCGGCGCTCACGCAGCGTTCCGAGGTGGTTCCGCACGTCCTCGTTATGACGGCCACACCGATTCCTCGTACCGTCGCGATGACAATATTTGGAGACTTGGAAACGTCGACGTTAACTGAGCTTCCAGCAGGTCGAGCAGCCATCACGTCCCATGTAGTGCCCACCGCAGATAAGCCCCATTTCCTCGATCGGGCCTGGGAGCGCGTGCGTGAAGAAGTAGCCAAGGGTCACCAGGCCTACGTTGTATGTCCGCGCATCGGTGATAACACCGCCGCAGAGCCCTCCAGCGATGAACTTATGCCGTTGGAACTTCAAGATCAGTTGCCTGATGCTCAAGAGTCGGCATACGAGACCGCATCTGTTCTGCATCTGTATGACGACTTGAGCAACGGTGCCTTCAGTTCGCTTGGCGTAGCGATGTTGCACGGGCGGATGAAACCCGATGCTAAAGATGCTGTCATGCGTGATTTTGCCGAGGGAAAGGTCGATGTTCTCGTAGCCACCACAGTGATTGAAGTGGGTGTGGACGTGTCCAACGCCACGGTGATGGTGATCATGGATGCGGATCGCTTTGGTGTGTCTCAGCTCCATCAACTGCGCGGTCGGGTGGGTCGAGGCTCGGCTCCGGGACTGTGCCTCTTGGTGACACACTTTGAGGCCGATGCCCCACCACGTTTACGGCTTGAGGCAGTGGCGCAAACCCACGATGGTTTCGAGTTGTCCCGCCTTGACCTCGAGCACCGGCGGGAAGGCGATGTCCTGGGCGCGTCCCAGTCGGGCCGGCGGTCATCCTTGCGATTGTTGTCCGTTTTGCGCGACGAAGAGGTCATCGTGGCTGCCAGAGATGCAGCCACCGCACTGATTGGTGCGGACCCTGAACTTTCTGCATATCCGGCGCTGGCCCAGGTAGTCCACCAAGCGGTCACCGAAGGCGTGGAGTTTTTGGACAAGACCTAAGCACCCCGCACATTGACTGCGCCGCAATAATGAACCCGTGCCGCGCATCATTGCTGGATCAGCCAAAGGTCGCAAGATTGGTGCGCCTGAGGGCACTGCAACGCGTCCTACTAGTGACCGCGCGCGCGAAGCCCTCTTTTCCGCACTCAATTCGCAACTCACGTCCTGGGCCGGACGACGTTTTCTTGATCTGTATGCCGGTAGTGGGGCCGTGGGTCTTGAAGCTGCCTCGCGGGGGGCCAGCACCGTCGTACTGGTGGAGTCTCAGACCCCTGCTCTGAGCGCGTTGCGATCAAATATCGCGCTGTTGGGATTTACGAGCACTTCTGTTGTGGCATCAACCGTTGAGCGGTTTGCTCAATTGACCGCCGAACCCTTTGACGTGATCTTCGCCGATCCGCCCTACGACACTGGTTCACCAGCGGTGCAGTCCGCCGTGGCCAACTTACTGGCCAATGGCGCTGCCAAGGCTGGCACCATCGTGGTAGTTGAACGGTCTAAACGCGATACAACATGGACCTGGCCTGAGCCGATCACGGGCTTGAGAAACAAGTCCTATGGCGAGGCGACCTTTTGGTACGGTCAGGTTGATTAATTCGACCAGCCAGGAGGCAAGTCATGCGTAGTGCGGTCTGTCCTGGTTCCTTTGACCCCGTCACCAACGGGCATATCGACATCATCGGTCGAGCAGCTGCCTTGTTTGACCACGTCACCGTTGGCGTCTTGGTCAATCAAACGAAGTCGAGTTTGTTTACCGTTGACGAGCGCATCGTCATGCTTGAAGAGGTGTGCGCTGGTTACCCCAATGTCACCGTCCAAAGTTTTAGCGGCCTGCTGGTGGACTTTTGCCGTGACCACAAAATTTCTGCCATCGTCAAGGGCCTGCGCGCTGTAACCGACTTTGACTACGAACTCCAGATGGCACAGATGAACAACCGCCTGACCGGTATCGAGACCTTGTTCGTTTCTACTAATCCGGTCTACGGATACTTGTCCTCAAGTTTGGTCAAAGAGATTGCAGGCCACGGCGGGGACGTTGCCGGGCTCGTGCCTGATTCGGTGCTCAAGAGTCTGAAAGAGCGACTCGCCTGATCGCTGATTTGCCGCCCGGAATAGATTTGCCCCATCACCCACTCAGTTCGTCGGAGGATCACCGTGGACGTCGATACCGTTTTGACTCGTTTGGAAGCTCTCATTCGCGATGCGCGCGCTGTGCCGATGTCAGCTTCTTGCATGGTGCACCGCGACGACGTTTTGGACTTGATTGAGGACGCTCGCCGTAGTTTGCCCAGTCAATTAGGCGATGCCCAAAAAGTGTTGACGCAGCGTGATGCTGTCGTCGCCGAGGCTCGCGACCAAAGCAAGGCCATTATTGATTCCGCCTATGCCGAGCAGGCTCGACTGGTGGCAGCAGAGGAAGTGGTCGTTGAAGCCAACCTCGAGGCCGAGCGGATTGTTGCTGAAGCTGAAGCACTTGCCGAGGCCAAGGCCCAGGACGTGGACAACTACGTGGACGGCAAGTTGGCGAACTTCGAAGTGGTCCTTGATAAGACCTTGCGCTCGGTCCAGCGTGGCCGCGACAAGATTCGTGCCGACCAGCAGGTTGACGAGATGGACCTGACCGGCGACATCCCCGTTTTCGGTGCTGACGATGGCCCTGAGGGGCAGTACTAGGCCTCCGGTACTCTTATCCTTCTGATCCCAGTTGGGGTCGGGGTTCTTTAACGCATGGATTGCGCTGTGTCTTTGTCATCTGCTTCCTCGCTCGTGGTTGATCTGATTGACCTCGGTCGCATGGCGGGCTCAATGATTGAAGTCGAACGCACAGTCCCGGCTCCCGAGGACCTCGGTATCGCTGTGATCGGGGTTCCACAAGGCTCGGATCTGTTCCTTACGGTGCGGATTGAATCTTTGGAACAAGGTGTGCTGGCAACCGGTTCGGTTCACGCACACTTGGTCGGAGAATGTGCACGATGCCTGGATGAGATCACCTCTGATGTTGATCAGACCTTTCAGGAATTGTTCTTTTACGAAGACCAGCCGCTCGAAGATGAGGATGAAGAAGTCCTGCGCTTTGGTGGCGACGAGCTAGACCTTGAGCCGGTATTGCGTGACCTCATCGTCACTGCACTACCGCTCGCACCTGTGTGTACGGACGATTGCCCAGGGCTGTGTTCTGAATGTGGAGCACGCTTGGCTGACGACCCGACACACAAGCACGACATCATTGATGCACGTTGGGCCGCTTTGCTTGATGTGCAAGCGCAAGAACCAGAGCTGTAATCAATCCGGCACCTGTGCCGGCTGACAGGAAAGTAGGCCATCGTGGCTGTCCCCAAGCGCAAGACGTCGCGCAGCAACACCCGTAGCCGTAGGGCTAACTGGAAGGCGAAGTTGCCCCAGATCAACAAGCGCATCGTCAACGGTCAAGTCGAGTACTCGGTTCCTCACCGCGTTGACGAAGACGGTCGTTACGACGGTCGCCAGATCCTCGACGTCTAGATCCACGATGACCCTGCCTATGGACAGGGATCACGGCGCGGACACTGCGGTTCGCGTCACCGTGGCCCTTGATGTCTTGGGTGGAGATGACGGTCCCGAGGTCGTGGCCGATGCCGCACTGCAGGTCCTAGACCAGCAATCCGGCGTTGACCTCATCCTCGTGGGCCCGACCGATCTCACCCACACCTTGGCTGCCGATCGCGGTATTACCGATCGGGTTGAGTACGCCGCCGCTGGCTCAGCGCTGGCGATGAACGAAGATCCCGTTCGAGCTATTCGCACTCGACCTGATGTCTCGGTACAAGTCGCTGCTGAATTAGTGCGTGATCAACGTGCACAAGCTTCGGTCTCTGTTGGGCACACCGGAGGAGTCCTCGCGGCAGCGACCTTGACGATCGGTCGTCTTGAAGGCGTCACCCGAGCTGCTGTTGCTGTTGTCGTTCCTGCTGTTCATCATTCGGTTGTCTTGCTTGATGTGGGTGGAACTGTCGACGCCACCCCTGAACTCTTGGCCCAATTCGCCAACAGCGGTCGAGCCTTCGCGATTGCCTTGGGATTGTCCGATGATCCAGCCGTTGGTTTGCTGACCATTGGCAGTGAACCTGGCAAGGGTGATGTCTTGCGTCGCCTCGCGCACGACGAATTCCTTGATCTCAACCTCCGGTATGTGGGACCCGTTGAAGGTGACGATGTTGCTCTCGGCGGGATTGCGGATGTCATCGTCACCGATGGCTTTACCGGCAATGTGGTGCTGAAGGCTTTAGAGGGCGCCGCACTGAACACTGCTGAGGCGATTTCACGACGTTATGCAGACCCAGAACCAGCGTTGGAAGTCGGACGGTCGTTCGCAGTCGGGAGGCACGCCGGTGCCATCTTGTTGGGGATTAACGGAGTCAGTGTCGTGGGCCACGGTGCATCCTCGGCTGAGGAAATTGCAGCGTATGTCGCTTTGGCGGTTCGCGGTGTTCGTTCTGATCTGGTGGCTCGCATCGCGAACCAGTTGGCTGTGTCGGACGCTGGTAAGCGGTAGCCATGAGCGTTTCATCAACCCACAACGCCGATATTTCCATTTTGTGTGAACGCATCGGAGTCAATGTTGGTTCCGAAATCTTGGAACGTGCCTTGACACACCGTTCTCACTCCTACGAAAACGGTGGAATTCCCACTAACGAGCGACTGGAGTTTCTCGGCGACTCAGTGCTGGGCATCGTGGTCACGGACACGCTGTATCGCCGTCATCCGGATCTGCCCGAAGGGCAGTTGGCGAAATTGCGTGCGGCCGTGGTGAACATGCGTGCTCTGGCCGACATTGGTCGCGGTTTCGGTTTGGGTGAATTCATTCGCCTGGGCAAGGGGGAAGAAACCACCGGTGGTCGAGACAAGGCGAGCATCGTGGCCGACACCGTGGAGGCTCTGCTCGGCGCGGTCTACATCGATCAGGGATTGGCTGTTGCTGCTGAGTTGGTTCATCGCCTCTTCGATGGTCTGATCGCCGCGGCTTCGTCCATGGGTGCGGGACTGGACTGGAAGACGTCCTTGCAGGAGCTGGCTGCGCTTCGTGGTGTGGGCGTTCCGCGTTACAGCGTGGCCGAAAGCGGACCGGATCATCAAAAATCCTTTGTTGCCACCGTGCACCTGGGGGAGGTTGACTTCGGCCAAGGCCAGGGCAAGAACAAAAAGGAAGCCGAGCAGGCCGCTGCTCAAGCCGCGTGGCAGGTACTCAATGAACAACCCGAGACGCTCCCTGCGGGCGAGTAGATGCCTGAACTTCCTGAAGTTGAGGTTGTGCGTTCGGGTCTGGCCCGTTGGGTAGCCGGCCGAACCATCGCTGATGTTGATGTCACTTTGGCTCGGTCGATTCGTCACCACGTTGCTGGCCCTATTGACTTTGTGGATCGGTTGCGCGGTCGCACAGTTGAATCCGTGGAGCGACGCGGCAAATTCTTGTGGCTCACACTCGATGACGGGGAAGCGCTGTTAGCTCATCTAGGTATGAGCGGTCAGTTATTGATGCAACCGCAGGGGGAGCCGGACGAAAAGCACCTTCATGTGCGCATTGGGTTCACCGATGCGGGCCGAGAATTGCGTTTTGTTGATCAGCGCACCTTCGGAGGGCTGCGCATTGAAGCCTTGGTTCGCGAACCGTGGGCGGGCCGTTGGGTACCCGAGTCGGTGCACCACATCGCCCCTGATCCTTTTGAGCCCGGCTTTGATCTGATCGCAGTTACCAAACGCTTGCGTGGCCGGCAGACCGGGATCAAACGGGCGCTGTTGGATCAGAGTTTGATCTCGGGGATTGGCAATATTTATGCCGACGAAGCCCTCTGGCTGGCTCGTCGACACTTCGCCCGCCCCACGTCCTCGTTTACTCGGCCTCAGGTGGCTGAATTGGTGGGCCACGCCACCGATGTGATGGCTGCCGCCTTGGCGCAAGGGGGCACGTCCTTTGACAGTTTGTATGTTGATGTCAATGGTTCCAGTGGGTATTTCGAACGGTCCCTGAACGTCTATGGGCGCGAGGCTTTGCCCTGTGGTCGATGTGGTCGCGGCATCGTTCGCGAGCCCTTTATGAACCGTTCATCCTTTCGCTGTCCCCAGTGTCAACGCACGCCACCGAATGCACATTGGTGACTCACTTGCCCGACTAAAGGCTGGGGCGAAGCCAAGATCATGTGCGGTTGTGATTTCACTGATCCACCCGCAGGCGGGTCGAGCCCATGGGTAGAGTGGGACCTGGCCTTCCCCTCGCCCTAACTGCTGTTTCGACTGAGTGATCAGCGCGTTCCAGCAGGTGCTTTTACGGAGTTCAGCGCGTGCATCTGAAAAGTTTGACAGTGCGAGGATTCAAATCCTTCGCATCGTCGACGACGCTGCGCTTTGAGCCGGGCATTACGTGCGTGGTGGGCCCTAATGGCTCGGGCAAATCCAATGTGGTTGATGCTCTCGCCTGGGTGATGGGCGAGCAGGGCGCCAAGTCTCTGCGTGGCGGCAAGATGGACGACGTCATCTTCGCCGGAACCGATGAGCGAGCACCGCTTGGCCGTGCCGAAGTCATGCTGACCATTGATAACTCCGATGGAGCGCTTCCCATTGAGTACGCCGAAGTCACTATTTCGCGCACGATGTTCCGCAATGGTGGTTCGGACTACGCCATTAATGGTGAGTCGTGCCGCTTGCTTGATATCCAGGAACTTCTGTCCGACTCGGGCATCGGTCGCGAAATGCACGTCATCGTGGGTCAAGGTCAGCTGGACACGAGCTTGGGGGCCAACCCCGAAGAGCGTCGCGGTTTTATCGAAGAAGCCGCAGGTGTGCTCAAGCACCGCAAGCGCAAAGAAAAAGCATTGCGCAAGTTGGATGCGATGGAAGGAAACCTCACGCGCGTTTCCGACTTAACCGCTGAATTGCGTCGCCAGCTCAAGCCGTTGGGTCGTCAAGCTCAAGCCGCTCGCCGAGCCGCCGTGATCCAAAGCGACGTCCGCGATGCGCGACTGCGTTTGATGGCCGATGACCTGGTGCAGTTGCGCAGGATTTCCGATGCCGAGAGCGCGGATGAGGAATCCTTTCGAGCTCAGCGCGCGCAATTGGAATCGTTGCTGACCTCGGAGTTGGCCCGTGAAGCCGAAGTTCAAACCGAAGCCGCTGAACAAGCCCCAGCGCTGACCGCAGCCCAAGAAACCTGGTTCGCGTTGTCCTCGCTCAAGGAGCGCTTGCGCGGTACGGCTGAACTTGCTACCGAGCGCGTGCGCCTGAGTGCGCCGGAACCCGAAGAAGACACCGGCGCCCGTGACCCCGAGACCTTTGAGGCCGAAGCCGCGAGTTTGAAGGATCAGGAAACAGCAGCGCAGGAAGTGGTTGCCCAAGATCACCTGGCCTTGGATGCAGTCATTGCTGAACGAGCTGCCGCGGAAGCGCAAGTCGCCGAAGTCGAACAAGCCATGGCCGATGCTGCACGTGCGTTAGCTGATCGTCGAGAAGGTCTGGCGCAGCGTGCCGGTCAGGTCGACTCGGCGCGATCACGAGCGGAAACACGCAAGGCCGAAATCGATCGCCTCACTACATCGCGTGAGCAAGCGGTGGCACGAGCCGACGAAGCTCACCAGTCTTTTACCGCGCTCGAAACTCAAGTAGCAGGACTCGACAACACCGAAGTTGACCTGGATGAAGTACATGCACAAGCTGTTGAGCGCTTTACCTCGGCCGAAAAAGTCGTGGAGCAATTGCGCACGGACGAGCAAAGTGCCGATCGCGATCGCGCAGGGTTAACGGCGCGCTTGGAAGCTCTTGAACTAGGTATGGCCCGCAAGGATGGATCGGCCGCGTTGTTAGCTGCTGGGCAGCGCGTCACTGGTTTGCTCGGCTCGGTTGCCTCACTCATCACAGTCGAGGCGGGTACCGAAACAGCAATTGCTGCGGCACTGGGAACAGCCGCTGATGCGGTGGCTGTGTCCTCGAGCGGATCTGCGGTCTCAGCTGTTGAGTTGTTGAAGTCTGACGACGGTGGACGCGCTGGCATCATCGTGGCCGATGCGCCGCAAAGCGCTGCATCCAATGCATCGCTTCCCAGTGGTGCTCGTTGGGCCATTGATGCATTGACAGTGCCTGATTCGCTTCGCCCCGCGTTAAGTGCCGTTTTGCGTGACACAGTCTTGGTCAACTCCTTGGCCGGGGCTCGTGATGCGGTAGCCGCCCAACCCAGTTTGCGTGCGGTGACACCCGATGGCGATGTGGTGACACCCGGATTGATCGTTGGTGGATCAAGTGCGGTTCCGTCGCTGATCGAAGTCCAGGCTGCCGTTGATGAATGTCGCTCCAAGCTGGACGAGGCCAACCATCGAGTTGAGCGTGCTCGCTTTGCCTTGACCGGGGCAGTCCAAGAGCGTCTGCAAGCTCAAACCAGCGTTGAGAACGCCTTGACGCAGTTGCACGAATCAGATGCACGTATGGCCGCAGTTGCTGAGAAGCTGGGTGAGCTGGGTTCGTTGGCTCGTAGCGCCACTGCTGAAGCCGAACGCCTCGAACAAGCACTCGTCACGGCCCAGGAAGCCTACGAAGCAGACCTTGCCAAGGTTGCTGAACTGCAGGCCGAGCTCGGTGTGGCCGAGAGCCAGGCCGAAAGCGTGGGACCGGACCAAGCCGTGCGTGAATCACTGGCTGAGCAATCAGCTGCCTTGCGCGCCAAAGAGGTGGAAGCGCGATTGACGTTGCGCACGGACGAAGAACGTGCGTTTGCCGTCACCAGTCGCATTGAGAACTTGATGCAAACTGCCCAGGGTGAACGCGATGCTCGCGCTCGCGCCGTTGTTCGACGCGAACGCCGTGCACGCGAATCAGCCGTAGCTCGTGCCGTGGCCTCTGGCGCGAACAATGCCTTGGCTCGCTTGGAAGTCTCACTAGCGGCCGCGACCGTATCCCGCCAGGAAACTGAAAAGGCGCGCGAACAACGTGACGCCGAGATGATTGGGTTGCGTACGCGCATTCGCGACTTGTCGGCTCGTATTGAAAAGCTCACTGATGTAGTCCACCGCGATGAAGTGGCTCGCGCTGAGCAACGGATGCGTATTGAGCAGGTCGAAACGCGCGCGCTTGAGGAATTCGGTGTTGCCTCAGAGCCCCTGCTAGCCGAATACGGCCCGGACCAACTCATCCCGCCCTCAATGCGCGAACCCGATGCTGAAGTCGAATACGACGAACAGGGTGAACCCAGTGAGGGAGAACCGATTCCTTATGTTCGCGTGGAGCAGGAAAAGCGTCTTCGCGCCGCTGAACGTGACTTGAACCTCTTGGGCAAGGTCAACCCACTCGCCCTGGAGGAGTTCTCCGCGCTAGAAGAGCGCCTGAAGTTCCTCACCGAGCAGCTCGAAGACCTCAAGAACACCAAGCGTGACCTGCTCGAGATTGTCAAACAAGTGGATGAGCGCATCGAAGAGGTCTTCACCGAGGCCTATCACGATGTGGCTCGCGAATTTGAAGTTGTGTTTAGGCGTTTGTTCCCAGGCGGCGAAGGCCATTTGGTTTTGACAGACCCCACCGACATGTTGAGCAGTGGTGTTGATGTCGAAGCGCGCCCGCCGGGCAAGAAGATCAAGCGCTTGTCCCTCCTTTCCGGTGGCGAGCGTTCCTTGACCGCTGTTGCCTTCTTGGTCGCCTTGTTTAAGGCTCGCCCCAGCCCGTTCTACGTGATGGACGAAGTCGAAGCGGCCCTTGACGATGTCAACTTGCAGCGCTTGATTTCAGTGATGGAGGAGTTGCGCGAAAACAGTCAGCTCATCATCATTACGCACCAAAAACGCACGATGGAAATCGCCGATGCGTTGTATGGCGTCAGCATGCGAGGTGATGGTGTGACGACGGTGATCAGTCAGCGCCTGCGCGAGAGTGAAGAAGGTATTGAGCCTGAGCCACGAGCCGATGGTCATGCCGTTCCAGTCGGCGTGTAGCCACTCGGTGTAACTCCTTCCTCAAGATTGGTCGTTATGGACGTCACTACCTTGCTGGTCATCCTCAGCGCAGTCATTGCGGCGACTGTGGTGATCGCTTTTGTTTCACGCCGGGCTAAGGCAGCCGATGCCGTTGAGTCGACACATCAGGTCGCGGAGGTTTCTGGGGCGGTCGTTGAGCCAGAGATTGCCAACGAGCCAGTGGTTCTCGCTGAGCCCGAACTTTCACGCATGCAGCGCTTGCGTTCGCGACTGAGTGGACCCAACAATGCGCTTGGACGGGGACTGTTTGCCGTATTTAGTCGTGATCGACTAGACGATGACGTCTGGCAAGACCTGACGGACACGTTGATCATGGCTGACGTGGGTGTGGAGTCAGCGTTCGAGATTGTTCAAGCGGTTCAAGAGATTGCACGATCGCGAGCCATTAGTGATCCAGCGGATTTGCACGATGTGGTCAGGGGAGTCTTGATTGACGCCATTAACCCCGCTCTGGATCGATCGTTGGCAGTGGAGCGTTCGGGTGATGTTCCGGCTGTCGTGCTGGTCGTCGGTGTCAATGGCACGGGAAAGACCACAACGACTGGCAAGTTGGCTCG
>Ga0114966_10001195_pt1 | contig 24287 bp, 19 predicted proteins | sample M_130207_XF_Meta_FD_87029 | JGI IMG/M metagenome (GOLD analysis project Ga0114966, IMG submission 87029) | Freshwater microbial communities from Lake Montjoie, Canada to study carbon cycling - M_130207_XF_MetaG | ecosystem: Environmental > Aquatic > Freshwater > Lake | place: Lake Montjoie... | reverse complement strand
CATCCGCGCATGCTGATGCTGACGATCTGGCCGATGCTGATCGCGCTGGTGCTGTGGATCGGGCTGGCGTGGTGGCATTGGGGTACCTGGTCGCAGTGGCTGGAAGCGCTGATCACGGGGTCCGACGCCAGCCGGTGGCTGTCGCAGTCCATGCTTGCTTTCATGGCGCACTATTCGGCATGGCTCCTGTTGTCGCTGGCACTCGCGCCGATGATCCTGCTCACGGCGGTGCTGGTCGCGGCGGTGCTTGAAATGCCGCTGATCGTCAGCTTCGTCGCCACGCGCCATTATCCGGCGTTGGAGAAAAAGCACGGCGGCACCGTCCTCGGCAGCAGTCTCAACGCGCTGGCCGCCGTGCTCGTATTTACGGGGCTCTGGATCGTCACCCTGCCGTTGTGGCTGACCGGCGTGCTGATCCCGGTGCTGCCGCTGGTGCTGGGCGCTTACCTCAACCAGCGGCTGTTCCGCTATGACGCGCTGTCCGACCACGCCAGCGCCGAGGAATATGCGGCGCTTCTGGAAGCGGGTTGGGGCCGCATGTACGTATTGGGTCTGCTGCTGGCGCTGCTTTACTTCGTGCCCCTGCTCAACTTGCTGGTGCCCGTCCTGAGCGGACTGGCATTTACGCATTTCGGCCTGGCCGCGCTGGCGCGCCTGCGCGCCGCCAACGGCGGACAACTCGTTTGATAAATATGATCCAGCAACGAAGGAAAGATTCATGACCAAACAACTGGCGGGAAAAATCGCCATCGTCACCGGCGCGGGCAACGGCATAGGCGCGGCCACAGCGCGGCGCTTTGCGCAGGAAGGCGCGCAAGTGGTATGCGCGGACTTGGACGAGGAGTCGGCGCGCGCAGTGTGCGCGGAAATCATTGCGGCGGGCGGCAGCGCGGCTTCCTGCGGCGTCGACGTCAGGAAGGCCGAGGACGTCGATGCCATGATCGCATTTACGCTGCGCGAGTTCGGGCCGCCCAATATCGCGATCAACAATGCCGGCAAGGGTGCGCAAAAACATTTTCTGGAAACCCCGCTTGCCATGCTGCATGAGATGCTCGACACCAACGTGGTCGGCACTTTTCTGTGCGCGCAGGCGGCGGCGCGCGAAATGGTCAAGATCGGCGGCGGCGCCATCGTGAATTTTTCTTCGCACTCGGGCCTGCTCGGCAGCAGCGGGCGCGCCGCGTATGCGGCGTCCAAGGGCGGCATCATTGCGATGACCCGCGTGATGGCCGTCGATCTCGCGGTTCATAACATCCGCGTGAACGCGATTGCACCCGGCCCCATCGACGTGCCACGCAGCCGCAAGCAGCACACCGGCGAGCGCCGCGAATCGTGGCAGCGTACGGTGCCGCTCGCCCGTTATGGACAGCCAGAAGAAGTCGCCGGTGCCGCGCTGTTCCTGGCGTCGGACGACGCGAGTTTCGTGACCGGGCAGACGATCGCGGTCGACGGCGGATTTACCGCCGCCGGGCTGCGCGTGCAGGACCTGACGGTACTCTAGGTTTACTTAGAAGCTGTCTCGAAAACAGTTTGGAACCGCCGATGAACGCCGATGAACGCAGATAAGCTCAAGGGTATTTGACCCTGATTCGGGGAAAGGTCTGGATTTGTATCGGCGTCAATCAGCGTACCCCTCAAGGGGGTATTAATTAGTCGGCGGTTGCTTGTCGGTGTTGTATTTTAGATGAGTTTTAGTTACTGGCAGTCATGCCCGACGCCTGCACGATGCGGGCGTTGGTGGCGATTTCTTTTTTCAGGAAGGCCATGAAATCGTCGGGTGTGCTGGCGATGACCGTCGCGCCTTCGTTGACCAGCCGCTCCCTGAGTTCAGGCAAAGCCAGGATGCGCGCGATTTCCGCGTGCAGCTTGGTGACCGAGCTTCTGGGCGTGCCGCCCGTCACCAGCAGGCCGTACCAGTTGGTCATCGCGTAGCCGGGCACGCCCGCTTCCGCGATCGACGGTATTTCGGGCAGCGCGGAGAAGCGCTGCTCGCTGGTCACTGCGAGCGCACGCAGCCGCCCGCCGCGGATGTGCGGCACTGCCTGCAATGCGTTCATGAAATAAACCGGGATCTGTCCGGCGATGACGTCGATGGCGGCGGGGCCGGCGCCCTTGTACGGGATGTGCAGCATTTTCGTGCCGGTCATGTATTTGAAGAGTTCGGTCGCCAGATGCGGCGGCGAGCCATTGCCCGAGCTGCCGTAGTTCACGGAATCGGGATGCGTTTTGAGAAACGCGATCAATTCCTTGATCGAGCGCGGCGGAAACGACGGGTGCAGCGAAACCACCAGCGGGCTCGCCGCCAGTTGCGTGACGGGCGCGAGGTCCTTCAGCGTATCGAACGGCAGATTCTTGTAGATGCTCGGGTTTACGGCAAAGCCGCTCGGCACGATGAGCAGCGTCTGGCCGTCCGGCGGTGACTTGGCTGCGGCTGCCGCGCCTATCGTGCCGTTTGCGCCGCCGCGATTGTCGACCACCACCGGCACCGCCCACGCTTCATTGAGTTTTTGCGCAAGCGCGCGGCCGAGGATGTCGGTGCCGCCGCCGGGCGGAAACGGAATGACCATGCGCATCGGGCCGGATGGATAAGTCTGAGCGCAGGCAGTGGCGACAATCAGCAGTGTGCCCATGAATCCTGCAAGAGTGCAGCGCAGCGCTGAAAAAGAAAAAGCACGCGGCATTGCTGCCGCGTGCTTTCTGGTTTGACACTTCATATTTTTATTTTTGCCCTGCTCCCCACGACTCACTCCTCCCATATATTCAATTGATGCGCTTTAATTCATCCGCTCGTATACGGCGGCGATGCCCTGGCCGCCGCCTATGCACATCGTGACCAGCGCGTATTTGCCGCCTATGCGCTGCAGTTCGTAAAGCGCCTTGATGGTGATGAGCGCGCCGGTCGCGCCGATCGGATGGCCGAGCCCCACCGCGCCGCCGTTCGGATTGGTTTTCTTCGAGTCGAATTGCAGATCGCAGGCCACGGCCATCGCCTGCACGGCGAACGCTTCGTTCGCTTCGATCACGTCCATGTCGCTCACTTTGAGCCCTGCCTTGTCGAGCGCTATCTTGCTCGCGGGCACCGGGCCTATGCCCATGATCTTGGGATCGACGCCGGCAAAGCCGTAAGACACCAGCCGTGCCATCGGTTTGAGGCCCTGTTTTTCCGCGGCGGACTTTTCCATCAGCACTACCGCCGCTGCGCCGTCATTGATGCCGGAAGCGTTGCCTGCGGTGACGGAACCGTCCTTCTTGAACACCGCGCGTAGTTTCGCCATGCCTTCCACCGTTACGTCGGCGCGCGGATGCTCGTCCTTGTCGAACAGCGTGGTGCCTTTGCGCGTCTTCAGTTCGACCGGCATGATCTGGTCTTTGAAGTAGCCTTTTTCGATGGCGTTGATCGCGCGGCGATGGCTTTCGACCGCGAACTCGTCCTGCTGCTCGCGCGTGATTTTCCATTGCGACGCGATGTTTTCAGCGGTAATGCCCATGTGCACGGTGTCGAACGGGTCGGTCAGCGCGCCCACCATCATGTCGACTACGTTGCCGTCGCTCATGCGCTGGCCCCAGCGCAGGGTCGGCATCAGGTAGCCGCCGCGGCTCATCGATTCGACGCCGGCGCCGACCGCGATATCGGCGTCGCCCAGCTTGATCATTTGCGCCGCGCTGATGATGGCCTGCAGGCCGCTGCCACACAAACGGTTGACCGTCAGCGCGGTCGTTTCCTGCGGCAGCCCGGCCTTCAGGCAGGCGACGCGCGATACGTACATGTCCTTGGCTTCGGTGTGTATGACATTGCCCAGCACCATGGTGCCGACTTCCTTGGGATCGACCTTGGCGCGTTTCACCGCTTCGCGGATCACTTGCCCGGCGAGCTCCGTGGGCGCGAGGTCTTTCAGCGCACCGCCGTAATCGCCGATCGCCGTGCGCGCGCCGCTCAATACGACAACTTCACGTTCGTTGCTCATGGTGCTCTCCTTGAACCGTTGATTTTGAAGGTGGTGGCCCGTGTGGCCGGGCTAAATTGGAAGCGGGGGGAGCCAGTTTACGCCCGCAAAAAAGGAGTGTCTAGAATGGTGATTAACTCCAGCGCTGTGCGCCGGTTTAATTCTGCGCGTTGGAACGGACAACCGCGCTGCCGTTCAACGCGCAGCGCATGGCATGCGGTGGGGCGGGCGGGGGCGCACCACGTATGTTTGTACGCTGGACTCAACGACTCAGTGGCGTGTCTCTGGCACCGGCGTGGCGGCAGCGGCCGCAAATACCGCAGCGGCCGCGCCGCCGTCGAAGCAGTAGCGCTGGTTGCAGAACTCGCAATTGACTTCGACTTCCCCGCGTTCGGCGATGATGCCCGCGACCTCTTCGTGTCCGAGCATGTGCAGCATGGCGGTCACTTTTTCGCGCGAACACGAGCAGCGGAAATCGACCTGCCGCGGTTCGAAGATGCGGATGTCTTCCGCTGAATACAGCCGCCGCAGCAATTCGCGCGCGTCGTGGCCGGCGAGTTCCGGCGCCGTGAGGGATGCCGCGAGCGTGGTCGCGCGCTGCCATGCATCGGTGTCGGCACCTTCTGTCTCAGGCAGTTTTTGCAGCAGCAGCCCGGCCGCGCAATCGTCGCGCGCCGTCAGCCACAGGCGCGTTTCGATCTGCTCGGAGCGCAGCATGTATTGTTCGAGCGCCGCGGCGATGGTCGCGCCCGCGAGTTCGACCACGCCCTGGTAGCCGGGCCGGCCCTGTCCGGGGTCGAGCGTGATGGCGAACTTGCCGTCGCCGACCAGATCAGCGAGGGTGCCGCTCGCCGGGACCTCCGACCACTTGGCGGTCGCACGCATGTGATGATCACTCGTGCACTCGACCACCAGCAGCTTGACCGGCCCGCGGCCCTGGATCTGCATGATCAGCGTGCCGCCGAACTTGAGCGTCGCGGTGAGGAGAGCGGCGGCGGCCATCATTTCGCCCAGCAGCGTGCGCACCGCGGGCGGGTAGTCATGGCGCTCGAGCACCGCGTGCCAGGTGGCTTCGAGATGCACGATCTCGCCGCGCACCGGCGCGTGTTCGAACAGGAAGCGTTGAATGGTGTCGGTCACGGTTCAGGATTCAGGATTCAGGATTCAGGATTCAGGACTCAGGGAAAACCGCTCTACCCAATCGCGGCATCCCGAATCCTAGTTCTTGCTGCGTTGATACAGCCGGTAGCTTTCGAACTTGTCGCCGGGGCGCGCGCCCTGCCAGATTTTTTGCCAGGGGCCGAGCGGCACGTGTTCTTCGCTTGCCACGCCCTGCACCAGGGTGAAATCGCAGTCATCGCGTTTGCGCTGCGGCGCATCGAGGCGCCAGGTGACGATGTTGGCGAAGTAATGCAGCATCGCGCGCTGCGGCTCGCCGAGATTGAGGCTGGCGATGCAGACGTATTTCGGCGGCAGCGATTTCTGCATGTCGGCGATCATCCCGCGATAGCTTTTGCCGACGTCGATCCAGCTGACGAACAGGATCGCCAGCAGCCCCCAGATCATCGTCATGGTGGCCGCCCACGCGATCACCGGACGGTCGCGGCTCTTCTTGAGGCGGGTAAGCAGCACGATCCAGCCGCCGGTATAAAGCGCGCCGAGGACGAATGGCAGCCATTTGAAGCCGGTCGCGTAGCCGGGCTGCAGATCGAGCAGATGGTCGTGCAGTTTCGGCGGGATGCTCAGTTCGAGCGCGCCCCAGTAGAACCAAGCGACGATCAGGAAGACGGCGCCGCCCATGACGCTGAACCAGTACATCAGGTTGGCCGCGCCGCGCCGCAGCGTGTCGGCTGCTGGGGTGGCGAGTAGCGCGAGCGGCAACACCAGCGGCAGTGCATAGAGTTCGCGCGCGTCGGCCGAAGCGCTCAAGACGACGAAGATGACGCCGAAGCTGACCAACGGCAAAGCGTAGGCCGGCGCGAGCAGGCTCCTGAACCGCGCGCGCCACAATGCCCACACTGCTAGCGGCAGCGCCGGCAGCGCGTACCACGGCAGGATGCGCAGATAGTGCGCCGAGTCGGCGGTCGGGCCGATGTCGTTGCTGCCGAGAAAGCGGCCGAAGTTGTTGACGATCAGCCATTCATTGAACAGCGCCGGCGCTTTGTTGTAGAGCGCGAGCGGCCAGATCAATAACCATGGCGCGCACGCCAGCGCCGCCACGGCGAGGCATGCGACATAACTGCGATTGCGCCAGGCCGCAAACAGCGGCAGCAGCAGCGCGATGATGCCGAACACGCCCGGTGCCAGCAGGCCCTTGGACATGAAGCCGATCCCCACCCCGGTGCCCAGCCAGAAGCCGCCCGCAGCCGGGCGCCGCAAAGCGAGCGCGAAGCCGTAAAAGCCGGCGGCGAATCCGGTCAGCAGCGAAATGTCGGTGATCAATTGATGGCTGCGGATCAGGATGCCGAGGCAGCCCATCAGCATCAGCGCCGCCAGCCAGCCGCGGTTCACGCCGTAGAGCTCGCGCGCGGCGCCGGCGATAAAGGCAAAAGTGCACGCCATGTAGAGCCCGGTGGTGAGGCGCGCTGCATCGTGCAGCGCCAGCGGCGGCGACAGCAGGGACGCGAGCGCCGCGGCACTCAGGTAAAACAGCGGCGGTTTTTCCATGAACGGCTCGTGCGCCAGCATGGGCACGATCCAGTCGCCGTCTTTGAGCAGGCTGTAGATGAGCCCGAACGTATAGGCTTCGTCGGGCTTCCACGGGTCGTGGCCGACCAAGCCGGGCAGTATCCACGCCGCGGCGAGCACGCAGATCCAGGCGAGGGAAATCGATTGCGCGGCGTACTGCCCGCTGGCGGTTGGTGTCATTGAGTATGCGGTGATGGGCAATGGGTTATGAGCAATGGGTGTAGGAGCGGGCAAGTCCGGCGCTGCTGGAAGTTGTTACCCATCACTCATCACTCATATCCCATTTCCGGTTTTTAGGCGAGTTGGCGCCGATAAATCGCCTCGAGGATGCGCAAAGGCGCAGAGCGCTCGTCCTGCATCGCCGCGACCGGCAGGTAGAACGTCTGCTCGAGCAGAAACTGGCCCGCCAGTGCCGCGTGCATTACGCGGTCGGTGAAGACCAGCCACGTTGTCTGCGCGGGAAATTCGAAATGCGTGCGCGGCGTCGCCTGCTGGTAAGCGTCGTCGAGCTTGGCCTTGTCGTGCAGGTTGAGCATGACGTGGTCGTAGGCGCTGCGCCTGCCCTTGGTGATGCCGAGTTTTTCCAGCAGCCACGCGCTGCCCGGCACTTGCGGTGGCACGCGCGCGGAAAACTTTCCGGCCATCGCGTCGAACGGCTCGCCGATTTCCCACACGCGCGGCTCACGGCGCGGATTGATATTGGAGAACACGCGCAGTATGCGCAGTCCCTGGTTGGGGCGCGAGGCGAATGCGTCGACGTGCAGCCGGGTGTCGTCTTTTTTTCGCGAAGTCTCGCGCCCGCGCGTCTCCACCGGGCGAAAGCTGGTGAGGCCGTAGCGCAGATGCTGCGCGTAATGCGGACACAGGTTCAACACGAGTTGATGCGCGTGGCTGGCGTAGCGTGCAACCAGGGCGGCGAGCTGTTCACGGTCGGCGCCGTCGGCCGACGTGTGCGCGAGCGTGCTCGAGCGCGGATCGTAGCTTACGTTTTTTGCGTTGCCGGCGAGCCATTGCGGCGACAGGAAACGCTGTTCTTCGGCCGCGAGCGCGAAATTCAATTGTGGCAGGAAGAGCACGTTGCCGGCTTCGAGATCGCGTGTCGCGGCGGCCGCGGCGGCGGGGGCGAACGGCGCGTCCCAGCGCGCGGCATCGAGGGTGATGATGGGGCTCATTATTTACTCTACGATCTTCAGTGCCTGCCCCGCGGCAGGCTCACCTTGCGGGTACAGGCCGTTCAACAGGCGCAGGTACGATACCGCATTCTTGCCCAGGGGTGAGGAGCGCGCGAGTTCAGCAAATGTCGCGCCCGGCGGCGCGTTGATGACGCGCAGCGTTAGCGGCCGCTCTGAGTTCCGTTCCGTTTCGCTCATGGCGTGAAAGCTTGTAATCGTAGCATTGATCGCCGCCAGCGCCTGCTGCATGGCGCCTTCCGTTTTTGCCTGGCCGCCGATCAGGTACGCGCTCTTGCCGAGAAACACGACGGCGGCACGCGTCGGCAGTCCGCGGATACTCGTGGTGGCGATGGCGGCCGGCTGGCCGTTGATGGTGGTGGAGGTGATTTCGCGCGCGTTGCCGATCTGTTTGCGCAGGATGTCGGCGGGCGCGCCCTGCGCGCGGCCGGCCAGGCGCATTTCTATCATCACATCGTCGCCGCGGTTGCTGGCCGACACGCTGTCGGGCTTGTTGCTGATGCGCCAGGTGTCGGGAAATTTGAGGACGAGCCCGAGTTCGCGGTGATAGAAAGTGAAGTTGCGCACGAAGCCCTGGCTTTCGCTGTAGCCGAACGGGACCTTGTCGATCATGCGCAGGAATTCTTCCTGGTTGACGCGCCCGCTGCCAGCCAGCTTGCCGGCTTCGCCCACCACCTCCTGCAGGCGCTGGTCGGCGTCGGGGTGCGAGGCGAACACGCCGTGATAGCTGCGTGGCTGGCGGCCTTCCGCTTTCGCGACTTCGGCGTCGAACAACTCCTGGTTTTTGAGCACACCGATGACCTTGATCATCGCCTGCGGATCGTAACCGGTGCGATACAGGTACTCAGAGCCCAGCTTGTCGGCTTCGAGTTCGTGCTCGCGGCCATAGCCCGACAGCAGCACGTTGCCGAGCAGACCGATGGCGGTATCGCCGGCCTGGTTGCGCAGCGCCGGCACGAAAATACCGACCAGCGTGGCGCCCACACCGGCGGCGGTCGCGGCACTCATCTGCTGCACGCCGTGGCGCGCGGTTACGTGTCCGGTTTCGTGCCCAAGCACGGCAGCAAGCTCGGCTTCCGAGTTGAGATAAGCGAGGATGCCGCGCGTGACGTAGATATAGCCGCCGGGCAGCGCGAACGCGTTGATCTCCGGCGAATCGACCACCACGTAGGTATATTGCAGTTGCGGGCGGTGGCTCGCCTTGCCCAGCCGCTGGCCGACTTCGTTCACGTACTGCTGCAGCGCCTTGTTGTCGTAGACGCCGTACTCCTGGCGCACTTTGACGTCTTCCTGGCGGCCGGTCTGGACTTCCTGCGCTTCCGACATGGTCACGAAATTGGCGCGCCCGGACACGGGGTTTTGCGCGCAGTTGGTGAGCGCGAGTGCCAGCGGCAGCGCGGTCCATGCGGCAAGCATTCTCGATTTCATGGGTGCGATTTTAACGGTTGAGTCGGCAAAGGACTACCCGTGCGCCCGATTCGGGTGCGCAGCGCACTAATAACGTGCGGCGGCGCCTGCAACGGCAGCGGAACGCGGGTGTCACGGATCGCGTCGGTGCGTCGATTCGTCAATAAAAACAGATTGCTGATGAGCTGTTCGCGCACGGTGCGCGGCACTGGTATGCATCCTGCTGATAACCGGACGATTCAACTTCAGCGGAGACACCCATGTCCGGTTTCAAGAACCCCTACGATCCGAATATCAAGTTGTCGCGCGGTTGCGGCTGCGGCCGGCACACCACGCAGGCGGAGCACGACGCGGCGGTTGAAACCGACCAGTTGGCGAGCGGCAGCGAAGCGCTGCAGGCGCGCGTCGTCGAGTCCGCGGTGATGCGCGCGCTGTTTCCGCAGGACGAACTGCGCCGGCGTTTCCTGCGCGCGGTCGGCGCCGGCACCGCGCTGTCGGCGATTTCGACGTTTTTCCCGCTCGGCATGGCGAAGGAAGCTTTCGCGCAGGTGGGCAACCTGGAAAAGCAGTCGGTGAAAATCGGCTTTATCCCGATCACCTGCGCTACGCCCATCATCATGTCGCTGCCGATGGGTTTTTACGCGCGCCAGGGCCTCAACGTCGACGTGGTGAAAACCGCCGGCTGGGCGGTGATCCGCGACAAGACGCTCAACAAGGAATACGACGCCGCGCACATGCTGTCGCCGATGCCGCTGGCGATCTCGCTGGGCGCCGGCTCTAACCCGATTCCGTATACCGTGCCGGCGATCGAGAACATCAACGGCCAGGCCATCACGCTGTCGGTCAAGCACAAGGACAAGCGCGATCCCAAGCAGTGGAAAGGCTTCAAGTTCGCGGTGCCTTTCGACTACTCGATGCACAATTACCTGCTGCGTTATTACCTTGCCGAGCACGGTCTCGATCCGGACAAGGACGTGCAAATCCGCTCGGTGCCGCCGCCCGAGATGGTGGCGAACCTGCGCGCCGACAACATCGACGGCTTTCTCGCGCCCGATCCGGTTAACCAGCGCGCGGTTTTTGATGGAGTCGGTTTTATCCACCTGCTGACCAAGGAGCTGTGGGAAGGCCACCCGTGCTGTGCGTTCGCCGCCAGCAAGGAATTCATCACCAAGGCGCCCAATACCTATCGCGCCCTGTTAAGGGCCATCGTGGACGCCACCGCGTATGCGGCCAAACCCGAGAACCGCAAGCAGATCGCGGAGGCGATTGCGCCGGTGAATTTCCTCAATCAGCCGGTGACTGTAGTCGAGCAGGTGCTGACCGGCAATTACGCCGACGGGCTCGGCAACATCATCAAGGTGCCGAATCGCATCGACTTCGATCCTTTCCCGTGGCATTCGTTTGCGATCTGGATCATGACGCAGATGAAGCGCTGGGGCCAGGTCAAGGGCGATATCGACTATGCGAAGGTGGCGCGCGAAGTGTTTCTCGCCACCGATGCCGCGAAAATCATGAAGGAGGCCGGCATGAAGGTGCCGTCGTCGGCGACCAAGAAGTTCTCGGTGATGGGTAAGGAGTTCGACTCCGCCAAGCCCGAAGCCTATCTCGCGAGCTTCGCGATCAAGAGGACGTAGGGCAATGCCGCGTTCCGACCGCCTTGCGGCGGCCTTGCTGTCCCTCCTGATGTTCGCGTTGTTCATCGCGATCTGGCATGGCGCGACCATGCCAAGCGGCGGCGGCGGCCAGGCGGCTGATTCCGAATACGCGAAGATGCTGGGCTCGGCTGCCGCGAGCGGGCAGAAATCCGCGATGCCTAGCCCCAAGGACGTGGCGCTCAAGTTGTGGGCGCACGCCAGGGACCCGTTCTACGTGCGCGGCACCAACGACCAGGGCATCGGCATCCAGATTGCATATTCGATAGGACGCGTGCTGCTCGGCTTTGGTCTCGCCGCGCTCGTCGCCATCCCGCTGGGCTTTTTGATCGGCATGTCGCCTTTGCTCTATCGCGCGTTCGACCCTTTTATCCAGGTGCTGAAACCGATTTCGCCGCTGGCCTGGATGCCGCTTGCGCTGTATACGATCAAGGACAGCGCGACCTCGTCGATATTCGTGATTTTCATCTGCTCGCTGTGGCCCATGCTGATCAATACCGCATTCGGCGTGTCAGCCGTGCGGCGCGAGTGGCTGAACGTCGCGCGCACGCTTGAAGTGTCGCCCATGCGCAAGGCGTTTCTGGTGGTGTTGCCGGCGGCAGCGCCCACCATCATGACCGGCATGCGCATTTCGGTCGGCATCGCCTGGCTGGTGATCGTGGCCGCGGAAATGCTGGTCGGCGGCACTGGCATCGGCTACTTCGTGTGGAACGAGTGGAACAACCTGTCGATCAGCAACATCCTGTGCGCGATCCTGCTGATCGGCCTGGTCGGCATGGTGCTCGACCAGCTCCTCGCGCGCCTGGCGCGCGCCGTCACCTATCCTGAGTAAGGCTTAGAGCGTGGAATTCCTCAGGGTCGAAGGTCTGAAAAAATCGTTTGTGCCGCCGCGCGGCGGCGCGCCGTTCGTGGTGTTCGACGAAGTCAATTTCTCGATCGACAAAGGCGAGTTCGTCTGCATCGTCGGCCATTCGGGCTGCGGCAAGTCGACCATACTCAATATCCTCGCCGGGCTCGACGAAGCGAGCGCCGGTGTCGTGATCATGGCCGGCCGCGAGGTGGCGGGCCCGAGTCTGGATCGCGGCGTGGTGTTCCAGGGCCATGCCCTGATGCCGTGGCTGTCCGCCAAAAAGAACGTCGAGTTCGCGGTGAAATCGCGCTGGCGCGATGCGAGTCGCGCGAAAATAGATGAAATCTGCCAGCGCTATCTCGACATGGTCGGGCTGACGGGTTCCGAAGACAAAAAGCCGGCTGAACTCTCGGGTGGCATGAAGCAAAGAGTCGGCATCGCGCGCGCATTTGCGATCGAACCCAAGATGCTATTGCTGGACGAGCCGTTCGGCGCGCTCGACGCGCTGACGCGCGGCGTCATCCAGGACGAGCTGCTGAAAATCTGCGCAGCCACCCACCAGACCGTGTTCATGATCACGCACGACGTCGACGAAGCGATCCTGCTTGCCGACAAAATCATGCTGATGTCGAATGGCCCGAACGCGCGCATCGCCGAAATCGTCGTCAACACGCTGCCGCGCGACCGCAGCCGCAACACCATACACAAAGATCCGCAGTACTACCCGATACGCAATCATCTGGTCGACTTTCTGGTCAGCCGCTCGAAAGAATTCACCGAGCAGCCGCCGGCGGATTTCGACCCGCGTCATCCGCCGCAGGTGACGCCGGGTCTGCCGCCCGCTGCGCCGGCAAATCCCCTGTCGTTGGTGCAACCGCACGGTGCGCCGTCGCCCGTTCTGGCCGGCAGCAAAATCTGAATCAGATCACTTTTAAAAGGAGAGAGAAGCATGAGCATAACGAACCGCACGCAAGTTACCGAGCTGATAGTCATGACGAGGATCAAAAAGGGTCTGTCATGGGCCAAAATCGCCAAAGCCGTTGGCCAGAGCAAGGAATGGACGACCGCCGCGCTGCTGGGCCAGATGCAAATGACCAAACAGCAGGCCAAGGCCGCCGGCAAATTGCTCGATTTGCCGGCGGACGCAGTGCTGCTGCTGCAGCAGGTGCCGTACAAAGGCTCGCTGCCGACCGCCGTGCCGACCGACCCGCTGATCTACCGGTTCTACGAACTGGTGAGCGTCTACGGCACGACGTTCAAGGAACTGATACATGAAGAATTCGGCGACGGCATCATGAGCGCGATCGACTTCAAGATGGACATGACGCGCGAGGCCGACCCCAAGGGCGACCGCGTCAAGATCGTGATGAGCGGCAAATACCTCGCGTACAAGACTTATTAGAACCCACCTCAATAACGCAACTCGGACAAGCAACCGTCGATAGACGCCGATTAACGCCGATATAATTTCAGACCTGACCCGGAACCGATGCTAAATCCCTTTAGGCTATCTGCGTTCATCCGCGTTCATCGGCGGTCCCAAGTTGATTTGGAGGCGGTTTCTAGCTGTTTGAAGCGGACGTTTTAGCACAGCTTAAATATCGTTGTTCAACCTGACAGGGAGCCAATATGAAAGTCACGCGTAGAAAATTCATGACCGCTGCGGGCGGTGTTGCTGCTGCGACCATCGCCGCGCCGGCGATCGCGCAATCCGTGCCCGAGGTGCGCTGGCGCTGCGCGTCGAGCTTTCCGAAAAGCCTCGACACCATCTATGGCGGCGGCGAAGTCATCGCCAAGCGCGTGGCCGCGATCACCGGCGGCAAGTTCCAGATCCGCGTGTTCGGCGCCGGTGAAATCGTGCCGGCGTTCGGCACGGTCGATGCGGTCCAGCAGGGCACGGTCGAATGCACGCACACCGCGGGCTATTACTTCGTTGGCAAGAACAAGGCGTTTGCGTTCGACACGACAGTGCCGTTCGGCATGAACCAGCGCCAGCAGAACGCGTGGATCTACTGGGGCGGCGGACTGCAGTTGATGCGCGACTTCCTGAAAGACTACAACATCATTTCCTTTCCGGCCGGCAACACCGGCACGCAGATGGGCGGCTGGTTCCGTAAGGAAGTGAAGACCGTCGCCGACCTGAAGGGCGTCAAAATGCGCATAGCGGGTCTCGGCGGCGAGGTGATGGCGCGGCTGGGCGCGGTGCCGCAGCAGATCGCGGGCGGCGATATTTATCCGGCGCTTGAACGCGGCACCATAGACGCCGCCGAATGGGTGGGGCCGTACGATGACGAGAAGCTCGGTTTCTACAAGATCGCGCCGCATTACTACTATCCGGGCTGGTGGGAAGCGTGCTCGATGTACGGGCTCTACGTGAACATCAAGGAATGGGAAAAGCTGCCCAAGGAATACCAGGCCGCGCTCGAGGCCGCATGTTACGAGGCCAACACCGACATGATGGCCGAATACGATTTCAAGAATCCGCAGGCACTGCAGCGCCTGGTCAAAAACGGCGTCAAGCTGCACGCCTACTCGCCGGAAATCATGAAGGCCGCCTACAAGGCTTCGTTCGAGTTGTACGAAGAAGAGGCGATCAAGAACCCGGCGTGGAAAAAAATCTACGAGCCGTGGAAGAAATTCCGCGACGAAGAGTTCCTGTGGCACCGCGTGGCCGAGCAGACGCTGGCGACTTTTCTTTACAGCCAGCAGGTGGCCAAAACCGCGGCCGCCGCAAAAAAGAAATAGCCATAATTTCCCGGATAAATGCCCCGCAGTCGCGGGGCATTTTTTTGTGCGGTGTCGCCGAATCCCGGATATCATCGCGGCTTTTCTGCGGCGGGCTGCGTGTGGAAGCTTTTTTGACCTCGACACTGGTGGTTGCGCTCGCCGAAATCGGCGACAAAACGCAACTGCTGTCCTTGTTGCTGGCGGCGCGCTATAAGCGTCCTCTGCCGATAATTGCAGGCATCCTGGTGGCAACGCTCGCGAACCACTTCGTGGCGGGTGCCCTGGGTGCGTGGGTGAGTTCGCTCGTGGCGCCCGCAATGCTGCGCTGGATCGTCGGCGTGTCATTATTGGCGATTGCCGCGTGGACGCTGGTGCCGGATAAATTCGACGGCGAAGTAAAAGAGTCGACGCGGTACGGGCTGTTCGCGCTGACGTGCGTGGTGTTTTTTATCGCGGAAATCGGCGACAAAACGCAAATCGCGACCATCGTGCTTGCCGCCAAGTACCAGTCATTGGTGGCGGTCGTGCTGGGCACTACGTTCGGCATGATGATAGCCAACGTGCCGGTAGTGTTTCTCGGCAGCTCTGCCTCGCGGCGTATCCCGTTTCGTTTGGTCCGCATGATCGCGGCGCTGTTATTTGCAGTGCTCGGTGTCGCGGCGCTGCTCGGCGTCGGCACGTGAAATCCGCCGGGAAATAAAAAAGGCAGCCATGGCTGCCTTCTTTATCGAAACGTGAAAACCGCTTACGCAGTGGTTGCTGACTTGCCTTTGGAAGTCGGCTTGTGCGCGTATTTCTGCTTGAATTTCTCGACGCGTCCCGCGGTATCGACGATCTTCTGCTTGCCTGTGTAGAACGGATGGCATTCCGCACAGACTTCGATATTCAGGTCCTTGGCCATGGTCGAGCGCGTTTTGAACGAGCTGCCGCAACTGCAGATAACGCTTATCTCTTTGTATTCAGGATGAATTTTTTCTTTCATCGGAATGCTCCTTGTGTCGCGTGTTAGGCGCGAAAGGCGCGGATTATCCGCTAAATAGCGGGGTGTGGCAAGCCGCGTTATAAACCGGGTATGCCAGTCCGCGACTGGCCGGGCCGCCAGGTTTCGAGCAGGGTGCAACATTGCGTAATGACCCGCTTGGCGGCGTCCGCCGGCACGCTGCGGAAAATCGTGGTGTGGTCTGCTTCCGATTCGCCGAGCACCTGCATTTCGACGAAGTAAACACCTTCTTCCCGGGTGTCGACGTCGATGCGCCCCATGTCATTGCCGGCGACGCCGATGCGGTTGCGCCCGGGACGTACCGCCACCCGGAAGTAGGTGCGAGGCACCGTTTGCCCCACCAGCCGGTCGTTGATCCAGATGGTAGCAACGCCGCCGCGCTGGTCGCCGCGGTAGAGGTAAATGATCGCGCCTCGTAGCGCCGGGTCGAAGCGCTTGGCGTCCGCGTCTTTCTCGGGTGACGCTTCGGGCGTGGCTGCGCAGCCGCCCAGCAAGGCCAGCAGCAGGAGCAGCGACAGGGATTTCAGGAAGCCTAGCATGGCTGCAAATCCTGGCGGATTACAGGTGGTGATCCAACTGCAGGGCTAAGAATTTCATCGGAGCACGGTCTGCGCGTTAACGCTAACCCCTGCGCATTGAGTCGAAAAAGTAGCCCTGTGACCCGTTAGCCGCAGGCCCGCTTGCGGGAACAGGGCCGTGATTTTTTCGTTCCAGAGAGGCATATCGAAGTGTGGACTTGAAATTACTACTAACCCCTGCGCATTGAGTCGAAAAAATCAGCGTTGTTCTTGGTGGAACGCAGCTTGTCGACCAGGAATTCGGTCGCTTCGAGTTCGTCCATCGGGTAGAGCAGCTTACGCAGCACCCAGATTTTCTGCAGGATGTCGGGTTTCAACAGCAATTCTTCGCGGCGCGTGCCGGAACGGTTCACGTTGATCGCCGGGTAGATCCGCTTCTCGGCCATGCGGCGGTCGAGATGGATTTCCATGTTGCCGGTGCCCTTGAATTCTTCGTAGATCACGTCGTCCATGCGCGAGCCGGTGTCGATCAGCGCGGTGGCGATGATGGTGAGCGAGCCGCCTTCCTCGATGTTGCGCGCGGCGCCGAAAAAGCGCTTCGGGCGCTGCAGCGCGTTGGCATCGACACCGCCGGTGAGCACCTTGCCTGACGCCGGCACCACGGTGTTATAGGCGCGCGCGAGACGCGTAATCGAATCGAGCAAAATTACGACATCCTTCTTGTGCTCGATCAGGCGTTTTGCCTTCTCAATCACCATTTCGGCGACCTGTACGTGGCGCGTGGCCGGTTCGTCGAAGGTCGAGGCGACGACTTCGCCTTTGACCGAGCGCTGCATTTCGGTGACTTCCTCCGGCCGCTCGTCGATCAGCAGCACGATGAGGTAGACCTCGGGATTGTTGGCGGCGATCGAGTGCGCGATGTGCTGCATCATCACCGTCTTGCCGCTTTTCGGGCTGGAGACCAACAGGCCGCGCTGGCCTTTGCCGATGGGCGCGATGATGTCGATGATGCGGCCGGTGAGGTTTTCTTCCGACTTGATGTCGCGCTCCATGATGAAGCGCTCGTTCGGGAACAGCGGCGTCAGGTTCTCGAACAGGATCTTGTGTTTCGAATTCTCGGGCGACTCGTCGTTGACCTTGTCGACCTTGACCAGCGCGAAATAGCGTTCGCCTTCTTTCGGCGTGCGGATTTCGCCGTTGATCGAATCGCCGGTGTGCAGGTTGAAGCGCCGGATCTGCGAAGGGCTGACGTAAATGTCGTCGGTGCCCGCGAGGTACGAGGTGTCGGGCGAGCGCAGGAAACCGAATCCGTCAGGCAGCACCTCCAGCGTGCCCTCGCCGAATATCGCCTCGCCTTTCTTGGCGCGGTTTTTCAGGAGCGCGAATATCAACTCCTGTTTGCGCAGGCGGTTGGCGCCCTCGATCTCGTTGGTGATTGCCATCTCCACGAGTTCAGTGACGTGGAGGTTTTTCAGGTCGGATAGATGCATAGGGTATAGATACAGTGAGGGCGGGGCTCGGCTACGGGGACTGCGGGAAAGTTGGGCGGGCGGAGCGCAGTTTGCGCTCTTCCGGCATGCCCCCGAGTGGGTCAGGCTGCCGGATAATTTGAACCTAGATTAACCAGTTCAGATATTGCTGTCAATAAACGCCATGAGTTGGGATTTTGAGAGGGCGCCGACCTTGGTCGCCGCCAGAGTGCCGTTCTTGAACAGCATCAGGGTAGGGATGCCGCGGATGCCGTATTTCGGGGGGGTGGCCTGGTTCTCGTCGATGTTCAGTTTGGCGACTTTCAACTTGCCTGCGTAGTCTTTGGCGATGTCGTCGAGCAGCGGCGCTATCATTTTGCAGGGGCCGCACCATTCGGCCCAGTAATCGACCAGCACGGGCTTGTCGGCTTGCAGCACTTCCGGTTCGAAAGTGTCGTCGGTCACGTGATGGATATGTTCGCTCATGCTGTGTGCTCCTGCTGCTGGGGTGCGGGGAATGTCGCCGTGATGCGCGCGGGCGGAGAGGGGTAGATGGCGCGTATGCTAACCAAAAACCGCATGTTTGTGAAGCATAGCCCCGGCGGCCGAGGGCGGCGCGATTGTTTCTGCTAAAATGGCGCCCTTCAACCGGTCGCGGGCGGCATTCATTGTGTGCGTCGACCCCTCGCGCAAGAACTGGCTGGATTAGCCAAGGATTACCATGACTTACGTCGTTACCGAAACCTGTATCAAATGCAAATACACCGACTGCGTAGATGTGTGCCCGGTGGATTGCTTTCGCGAAGGCCCGAATTTCCTCGTCATCGATCCCGATGAATGCATCGACTGCACGCTGTGTGTCGCCGAGTGCCCGGTCGAAGCCATCTTCGCCGAAGACGACGTGCCTGACAGCCAGAAAGAGTTTACCGCTCTCAACGCCGAACTCTCGAAGGTCTGGCCGGCTATCATCGAGAAGAAAGACGGGCCGCCGGACGCTGCTGAATGGGAAAAGGTAAAAGAGAAGAAGCATCTTCTCGAGAAATAGTAGGTCCTGAACGTCGCCTGAGTAATCCACACCACGGCGTGATGTAGCGACTGTTCGGCGCTATCATGCGCCGGATGCCCGCCGAAGCCGCTTTCCCGCAACTCACCAAAGCCGACGTATTCGCGCGCCTCGCCGAAGGCGTGCAGAGCGGCGTTACCGTTGTTACGCCCAACCGCCGGCTGGCGCAGGAACTTGCGCGTGAGTTCGACGCTGAACGGGCGGCGAGCGGTCTGCAGGCGTGGGAGGCGGCGGACATACTGCCGTTGGGCACTCTGGTAGAACGCTGGTGGGAGAGCGCGGTTTATTCCGGGCTGGAAGACGTCCCGTCTTTGCTGTCCCCGGCGCAGGAGCAGGCGCTGTGGGAAGAGATCGTCGACGCCAGTCCGTGGAGCGCGCAATTGCTGACGCCAGCGCGCGCGGCGGCGCAGTGCCGCGATGCGTGGCGCATCGCACACGCATGGCGCATCGCGGGCGCGCTCGGCAAATTTCCCGGCACCGACGACGCAGCCGCGTTCACAGAATGGGCGCAGACCTATACGAAGCGCACGGCGCGTGAAGTCGATGCCGCGCGTTTGCCCGACCGCGTGGCGCAGTCACTCAACTCCCCCGCGCTTGCCAAGCCGCGTTTGCTCGTTGCCTACGCATTCGACATCGTGCCGCCGCAGACCGCGGAGTTTTTCCGTGCCTGCAGTGCCGTGGGTGTCGAAATCGCGCAGTGCGGGCCGCGCAAAAAAGATGCGGCGGCCGTCCGTGTCACCCGCGCCTCTTCGCGCGACGAGCTTGAGGCCGCCGCGCAATGGGCGCGCGCGCGGCTGGAAGCGGCGCATTCGCAGTCGGCGCCGCAACAGTTGGTCAACTATCCGCGCATCGCGGTCGTCGTGCCGGACCTGGAACTGCGCCGGCAGGAAGTCGCGCGTGTTTTCGCGCGCGTCATGCAGCCGGGCTGGAACCTGCCGGGCGCCGAAGCGCTGCCGCTGCCGTTCAACATTTCGATCGGCGTGCCGCTTGCCACCTATCCGCTCGCGCATGCGGCGCTCGGCTTGCTCGCGCTCGCCGCCGGCGAAGTCGATTTTGTGCTGGCGAGCAGGCTTATGCGTTCGCCGTTTGTCGCGGGAGCGGACCGCGAGTTCGCGCGCCGCGCGCGGCTGGATGCGGACTTGCGTGAAACGTTGCCGGCACGCGTCACGCTGGTGAAAATCGTCGGCGCGGTCGAAGGCAGTCCGCTGCTGCGCGAGCGGTTCGAGGCCATGTACAACTACGCGAGCGGCAACCTTGCCGGCATGCAGTCGCCGCATGCGTGGGCGCGGCATTTTTCTGCATTGCTCGAAGCTGCGGGCTTTCCGGGCGAGCGCGTGCTCGATTCAGCCGAATTCCAGACCCGGGTGAAGTGGTACGAGGTGCTCGGCGAATTCGCGCTACTCGAACGCGTGGTGCCGCGCATGAACTGCCAGCAGGCACTGGGGCGTTTGCGCCGGCTGTGCGCCGACACCTTGTTTCAGCCGGAATCCGGCACGGCGCCGGTGCAAATCCTCGGCATACTCGAATCCGCGGGCCTCGAGTTCGATCATTTGTGGGTGAGCGGGCTTACCGACGACGCGTGGCCGCTGGCCGCGCGCCCCAATCCGTTCATCCCGGCCGCGCTGCAGAAAAAGGCGGGCATACCCGAAGCCGGCGCCGATACCGCGCTGGTACTCGACCGGCGCATTACAGAAGACTGGCTGCATGCGGCTGACGAAGTCGTGGTGTCGCATCCATTGCGCGAAAAAGACCGCGATTTGCTGCCGAGCGCGCTGATTGCCGGTGTCGCGCCCGGCGATGTCGATCTGCCGCATTACCCGCCCTACCGCGATGTATTGCACGCGGCGCGCGCACTCGAAAGCGTAGTCGATGGCGTCGCGCCGCGGTATGCCGCGCTCGAAGTGCGCGGCGGCACGCGAGTGCTCGCCGACCAGGCGGCCTGTCCGTTTCGCGCTTTTGCGCGCCACCGGCTGGGCGCGCAGGGCATAGCCGAACCCACAGACGGACTCGATGCGCGCGACCGCGGCAACCTTTTGCACGCACTGATGGCGCAATTGTGGGAAACGTTGCGCAGCAAGTCCCGTCTTGATGCGATGGCGCCCGATGAACTCGCCACGGTTATCGACGACGCGGCGAAGGTTGCGGTGGCAAAAGTACGCGCGCAGCGCGCTGGCGTGCTCGACGGGCGGTTGGCTGAACTCGAGCGCGGCCGTCTGGCGCGCCTCGCGCGGGAATGGCTCGCGGTGGAGGGCGCGCGCGGGGAATTCGAGGTGGTCGCGCGCGAGGAGCGTCGCACGCTGAAAGTCGCGGGGCTCACTTATACCGGACGTATCGACCGCATGGACCGCCTGCCCGGCGGCAACGGCGTGTTGATCGATTACAAAACGGGACGCGCAACCCCTAACGAATGGCTGGGCGAACGTCCGGACGATCCGCAGCTTCCGCTCTATGCGATCGCGGCGCAGGAAGACATTGCCGCGGTTGCGTTCGCGCGCATCAAGACGGGCGGCATGCGTTTCATGGGCTTCACGCGCGAGGCGGACGTGCTGCCGAAAGCAAAGCATGCCGAATCGTGGGCGGGGCTGCTCGACCAATGGCGGCGCGAACTGGAATCGCTCGGCGGCGAATTCGCGCAAGGCGCGGCCGCGGTCGATCCCAAGCGCGGCCTCAAGACCTGCCGCCACTGCGACCTGCAGCCGTTGTGCCGCGTGCATGAGCGCATCGCGGCAATGGAAGACGAAACCGACGACGAGGACGAAGAAGAATGAGTGCGGGCGACATCGTGCAATCCGGCATCGCCGACGCGCGCGAGCGCGCAGATGCGCTCGACCCGCGCCACTCGTTCATCGTGCAGGCGCCCGCCGGCTCGGGCAAGACTGAATTGCTGGTGCAGCGCTATCTGCGGTTGCTCGCCACCGTCGAACGGCCGGAGGAAATTCTCGCCATTACCTTTACGCGCAAGGCCGCGGCAGAAATGAAGCGGCGGGTTTTGCAGGGGCTGCCTTCCGTGCTTGCGCCTGAACGGATTGCGGACATCGCTCCGCGCTTGCGCGTGCAGACCATAGACGCGTTGTGCGCTTCGCTTACGCGCCAGATGCCGATACTCGCGCGTTTCGGCGCGCAGCCGGACATCGTCGACGACGCGCGCGAACTCTACTTTGATGCGGCGCGCCGCGTGCTCGCACTCGAACCGCCGAATGCGCCGGCGGAACGTTTGCTCGCCCACCTCGACAACAATCTCGACATCGCGCGCGGCCTCATGGCCGACATGCTGAAACGCCGTGACCAATGGGTGCGCAAGACCGGCGGCGCGCCGGGCCGCGCCGAACTCGAAGCGGTGTTTGCAGCGGAGCGCGAACGTTTATTGGCGCGCGCGCGCGAACTGCATCCGGCGGCGTCCGAGGATTTCGCGAATGAAGTGCTGACCAAGAAAGGCGAATGGCGCAAGCGCAACAAGACCGCGCAGGCGCTCGATGGCAACGAGCCGTTGCGGCTTGCGCTCGTTGCACTGCAGGCACTGCCGCCGGCGGCATACACGGAGACGCAATGGGAAGCGCTGAGCGCGATGCTGGAACTGCTGCCGCGCGCGGTGGCCGAACTGACCGTCGTGTTCGGCGAGCGCGGGCAGGCCGATTTCACCGAAATCGCGCAGGGCGCGGTGCGCGCGCTGGGCGACCCCGAGGCGCCGACCGATCTGCTGCTGGCGCTCGACGTGCGCATCAAGCACATACTCGTCGACGAATTCCAGGACACTTCGATCAGCCAGTGGGAATTGCTCAAGTGCCTCACCGCCGGCTGGCAGGCGGGCGACGACGGCCGCACGGTATTTGCGGTCGGTGATCCGATGCAGTCGATCTATCGATTTCGCGAGGCCGAAGTCAGGCTGTTCCTGCAAGCGTGGCATGCAGGGCTCACCAGCGTGCCGCTGGTCCCGCTGCGCCTGGCGACCAATTTCCGTTCCGAGGCCGGCATCGTCGATTGGGTGAACGCGACTTTCCCTGAAGTGCTGCCCGCCGAAGAGGATGAAACTTCCGGCGCGGTGCCGTACGCGCCCTCGGTTGCGCATCACGCCGCGACCGCGGGCGACGCCGTGCAATGGCATCTTTTCGACGAGCGCGCCGACGAAGCGCAGCGCGTGGTCGAGATCGCGCGGGCGGCGCGCGCCGCGGACGCGGCGGGATCGATCGCCATCCTGGTGCGCAACCGCAGCCATCTCGATTACATCGTGCCTGCGCTGCAGCAGGCCGGCGTGCGCTACCGCGCGGTCGAGATCGAGCGGTTGGGCGAAAAGCAGGTGGTGCAGGACCTCTACGCGCTGACGCGCGCGCTGGCGCATCCGGCCGATCGCGCGGCGTGGCTCGCGGTATTGCGTGCGCCGTGGTGCGGACTGTCGCCCGCACAACTCGCAGCACTGGTCGAAGGCGCACGCGACACGGTATGGGAAGCGATGAACGACGCGGAGCGCGTCGCGTTGCTCGACAACGTCGCACGCAGCCGGCTCGAACGCGTGCGCGGCGTGCTTGACGCGGCCCGCGCGCATCGCCTGCGCGGCAATCTGCGCGATCGCGTCGAAGGCGTGTGGCTGGCACTCGGCGGGCCGGCGTGCTGCAGCAATGCCACCGAACTCGAAGACGCCGAAATTTTCCTCGACGTGCTGGCGGACGAAGACGATGCGGGCGATCTTGCCGCGCACAGCGCGTTGGCGGAGAGCCTCGCCGGAATTTATGCGTTGCCGGACATGAATGCCGGTGACGATGCAATCGAAATCATGACCGTGCACAAGGCGAAGGGGCTGGAGTTCGACACCGTCATCATGCCGGGGCTCGATCGCCGGCAGCGTCACGGCGATCCGCCGCTCATCATCTGGAAGTCGCTGGCGGAAAAGGCCCTCCTGCTCGCGCCGATACGCGAGGCGGGTGCGGCGAAAGACGCCGCCTATGAATACGTGCGCAGTCTCGAACGCGATGCCGAGGACATCGAGGCCGGGCGCCTGTTCTATGTGGCGGCGACGCGCGCCGCTTCGCGCCTGCATTTGACCGGATGCATCAGGCGCGACGACCACGGCGAGGCCAAGCCGCCGATGAAGCGGACCTTGCTGAGCAAAGTCTGGGCTGTTGCGTCGGCGCACGTAGGTCCGGCACAGGCGCCGCACGCGGCCGCTGCTGCGACTGCCGTGCCGCCGCAGACTTTCAAACGTTTTGCGCCGGGATTTGTGTTGCCGGATTTGCCGCCGGCCGCGCAATGGCAGGCGCCGGCCGCCAGCGCGCAGGACAACGAGGTGATTGAATTTTCATGGGCGGGAGAAACGGCGCGGCATGTCGGCACCGTCGTGCACCGCTGGCTGCAACGCCTCGCGGACGACGCGCTTGAAGGCTGGACTCCTGCGCGCATAGAGACGCTGCGACCGCGGCTCGCGCGCGAACTCGAGCGCCGTGGCGTACGCCCGGCGGATTGCACAGAAGCCACCGCGCGCGTCGTGCGTGCTCTGGTGCAGACGCTGAACGACGAACGCGGCCGCTGGCTGCTCGGCCCGCGCGCCGATGCGCGCAGCGAGTACCGTCTGCGACGCATGGTCGGCAACGTCCTGCACAGCTATGTGATCGACCGCACTTTTCGCGACGACGACGGCAATCGCTGGATTGCGGACTACAAGACCAGCAGCCACGAAGGCAGCGACGTCGACGCGTTTCTCGACCGCGAGCGCGTGCGCTATGAAGCGCAGCTCGCGCGCTACGCCGCTGCGCTCGGCGAGCCTGACACCATGCTGGGATTATATTTT
>Ga0114966_10001194_pt1 | contig 24296 bp, 37 predicted proteins | sample M_130207_XF_Meta_FD_87029 | JGI IMG/M metagenome (GOLD analysis project Ga0114966, IMG submission 87029) | Freshwater microbial communities from Lake Montjoie, Canada to study carbon cycling - M_130207_XF_MetaG | ecosystem: Environmental > Aquatic > Freshwater > Lake | place: Lake Montjoie... | reverse complement strand
GCCGCGAGGTGTCTTGTTGGCTGAGTCGCCAAAAAGGAAGGTGCCTTCGCGACCGTTTAGCGAGCAGAGCGCGCCGATCAGGTCTTCGGCATCCGCTCTGGCGAGCGGCGCATATTCGACGTCGAGCGCCCAGATCTGGCCAGGATGACGCTGGACCTGGCGCTCGAGCGTGTAAAGCGACGTGCCGACGGCGACAACTGACTGCTGACGGATTGCAATGGTGCGCGTGCCGGTGGTCGGAAGGGAAACTGGGAAGAGCGTGTGCATTAGGCAAAGGCCTTGCGGTAATAACCGCCTCGGCGTACTTGGTCGCTGACGGCGGCAATCGTGTTGCGCTGGAGCTCGGGCAAGAGGGACGCAAGATCTTGCCGGGTCACTCCGCTCGCAAAGTTATAGGTAAAATTCATTTCGGGCGAAGATCTTCGTCCGCCGACGCGGAGATCGGCATTGGAAATAACGCGGCCCGAGCTGTCTGGAATGAAGAGCTCGGCGCCTTTCTCCCCGATCATCTGAATCGAATTTCCGCCGACGGGGCCTCCGACGGCTTTTCCTGGGACCACGACCGCGGCGCCGGCGGAGGTGGCTCCGGGCTGGGTGAATAGCCCTTGGAATGCGCCGGAGATACTGTTTGAAAGCGGGTTGATTAGACTCTGGCGCATAAAGAGCGTCAGAAGATCCTTCGCTAGGGAGCGAAGGACGTCGCCGAGCTTATTACCAGAAAGGATTGCGGATTCGAAGGCCGAGCCAAAGGAGTTGCCTACATCGACGGCAAGCTGCTTTTCTTTTTCGAGAAGCGGGATTTGCCGCCGCATGGCAAGCTCGAGTTTCTCGCGGTTTTCGATCGTGTCTTTGATAACTTGGGGATCGCTCTGGTCCTTGTTGCTCAGATCAAAGAGGCGGGTGCGGATGCCGTTGGCCTCGTTCTGGACGTTCTTCAGCTTTTCGTCTGGCGTTTGCACGCCGGCCGCCAGTTTGACGTCCTTCAGGGTCTCGGCGTTGCGCTTCTCGAGGTCGAGGAGCTTTTGTTTCATGGCTTGAAACTTGGAGTTTGCTTGAGTGGTTCGCTCAAATGCCTCGCGCTCGGCGTCCAGGCGCTGGACGGTGTTGATCGAGTTGCTTTTCGCGAGGGTTTCGTAGCGCTGGGACTCTTCGCGAAGCGTTTTGATTTGATTCGCTTCGTCCATCGTTGCCAGGGCGGATGCCTTTCTGGCATCGGAAAGGCGCTTCGTCGCATCGCGGATCTTGTCCTGAAACTCAGGATCCTTTGACCGAGCTATTTCGTCGGGAGTTTCTTGTTTAGAGAGGTTCGAGGCATCGGTCTCGATGCCTGAAAAACTGTTCGCAATCATCGCGGCGCCGGCGCCGACCGACTGGCCAAACTTGATGCCGAACTCGATGCCCTTGGCGATCAAGCCGTCGATTTCGTTGCGGGCGTCGGCAAGGTTTTTGCGAAATGTTAAAATCGAGCCGGTCGTCTCGGCTGAGATGCCCGGGATGTTTTCGACGTTTTGGATGACGTGCTGAATTTCTTTGACGACGCCTTTAGCTGCCGATTCCATGCCTATAAACCCAAGCGCAAACTTTTCGCCTGTCTTGGTGAAAGCGGCCGTTGAGCGTTGGATCTGGCGGTCTAGTTTATTAAACTCCTTCATGAACTGCACGGAATCCGCCGTGATGAAGGCCGTCAGGGTGCCGATTGATTTTGTCGCCATGGTGGGGAGTGGTTAGCCGCGCGCGGCCGGATTTTTCACGATGCGTTTGACCGCCTGCTCGAGGCCTTTGGCGATGCCGAGCGCCATCTCGTTTGCGATTTGAGATTGAGTCGTGAGGAGCGCGGGACGCATGAAAGCGCGCGGCGCGATGAATTTGCCTCCGCTCGCGAGCGGAGACGCCCTGCCCTTCGACTTGCGCGCGGCCTTGGTCTTGCGCGTGCCGACTTGGTGACCGAACTCGACAAGGTGGGCGTAGTGCGCCGGGCTGGCGGATCCGCGGCGAGTGGCATCCTTGCCAAGTTTGAGGCCTGCCTTGTAATAACCGCGGGCCGGACCGACGACGGCGTAAGATCCGCCTTTTTTGGATTTTTTGACGATGGCGGTGATGGACTGGCGCAGAGCGCCGGTGACACTGGCAGCCAAGGCTTGGGCCGCATCGACCAAGGGCTTGGCCGCGCGCTTGACAGCGACGGCGAGGACCTTGGTCTGGGTCTCGATGGGGAGGAGTCTGAGCGTCGCGCGGATCTCGTCGAGGCCCCCGATTGCGAACTTGGCGTAGTTTGAATTGGCCATAAGAGTCAGGCCTCTTTGGGCTTCAAGCCGACGGCCGCGGCGAACCGTTGTTGGCTCGCGCGGATCTTTTCGGCCTCGAATTTCTGGCGGTCTTGCGCTGTCATTGGCATAAAGTCGCGGATGTCGTAGGGCTCGTCGTCGGAACCGCGGTTAATGTTAGCCAGGACGCAAGCGATGAGGGCGAAGCGCTGGTCTGTGCGCTTCTCCTGGCGCTCCCAAACTGCGGTAAGCGCATTGAGCTCGATGGGCGTAAGGGCCAAGAACTCATCGCGGGAAAGTGTTAGCTCGACGCGGGCGAAGGCAAATGCGTCGAGCTCTCGGCGTTTTTTGGTGCTGCGGTTCCTGCGTTGATCGCGTCTGCCAGTTTATTTGCAATCACGCGACAAACGTCGCCGCGGATGGGGACGTGGTTGGCGAGGTCCTCCGGCGTGGGAAAGTCGGCCGCATCCTGGGGGACGAGGCACGCCCAGATCCAGGCAACGAGCGCGGCGTAGCTTTTCCGAGGCCTGGACAGGTCGCCGAACTCGAAAGGAGCCGGGAGCGTGCCCATGCGGAAAAGCGCCCGTTGCGTAAAGGCAATCGAGCGCTCGCGGTCGAGCTGGATCTGGAACGTGGTCGGCATGGGTTACTGAGTGTAGGTGTGGGCCGCGATGCTTGAGAATGTGAAGCTCGCCTCGATCAGACCGCCAGGGGTGAGGCTGCCGGTCTTGAATGAGGTCACGTTGCCGCTGAGAGCCCAAGCGGCAGATCCCGCATCGGGGAGGATCATCGTCAGGAATTTATCGGCGCCGGAGTCAGCCGCGGTGATGAGCCAATTATGAGCGGTATCGGCCGGATCAAGGAGGATCCGCACGTCAACACTCGAGGGCTCCTTGAGTGTCGGCGAATAGGTCTTCGTCGAGCCTGATGTGTCGTGCGTGGTCGTCTCGGCGCGATCCCAAGAGCCGTTGTCAAAGGTGACTTCGGCGTGCTGCGGGATGGTGGTGGTGGGTGAGGCGGAGTCACCGTATTTGAGGATGACGCCTTTGGCTTTAATTTTTGACATATTACTTTTAGTTAATGTTTACTTAAACGAGGAAGTCGGCGTCGGCGCGGTGGAGATCGACGGCGTCTTCGTAGCCGCTGCGCTCGTCCTGGAAGATCGGCGAATCGCCGTTGGTGAGCGTGGCGTTGTCGAGGTCGGCGATGATGGCGTCGCGAAGTGCGACTGCCGCGGAGAAAGTCGTGGCAAAGCACGCGAATTGAAACAGGCGCGTCGCGGTTTCAAAGGGCTCGTTGTGCGTCGTGGCCGGTTGTGCGCCGACTTGGGAGAAGACGACGTAAGGCCGGTCGTGTGATTGAGGGGCCTGCTCGGGATAGACGCGGCAGGGAGGGCCAGATCCGACCAGGGCGGCCGTCGCGCTCGCTGGATCGGACAGAGCGGAAAAAAGCGATTCGGTGGCGGTCATGGAACTTTTCGCAAGGCCTTCACGTCGCCGCGGATCTCAAGCAGGAGGTCGTGATCGGCTTCGACCTTGCGCTCGATAGCGCGGATTCTGGAGTCGTGTTCAACGAGAGCGGCTTTTGTCGCCTGGTCATCGGCCTTGAGGACGGCAAAGGCCGTGGCGGCGCCGGCGATCGCGACACCGATTGACACGATGACACTCCATGTCAATTTGACTGGAGCGTCGCTGTTAATCAATGGCTCGGGCTGCGTGTTCATTTTCGCGCAAGGTCGGCTTCGTAGGCGGTGATGGTAGTAAGGGCTTGCTGGACCCATTCTGGCGCGGCCTGGGCTGCGGCCTTAAACTGGGCGTGCTCGATGAGCGTGAGCGAGGCGTCGCGATAAGGGACGGCCGGCGCCGCGCAGCCGTTAAGCGCCAGGAGGAGAAGAAGGCTTGATGACTTCACGGATGGCGGCGGCGTTGCGGTTGTCTTTAACGGCTTGAGCGGCTGCGATAGATTTTTCGCGTCTCCATGTCCCGGCCATTTCGAGGAGCTTGGGAAGCGCCGAGATCAACGAACCTAGAAAGGAGAGGATCGCTGCGACCATTTAGTCGGCTCTAAACGAGTTGTTGGCCTGGCCGTCGTCCACAAAGTCGCCGATGCGGTTGACGACATCTTTGAGGATTGAGGCGACCGCAAAGATCATGACGCCGGTTTGCGGACTGACAAAGGGGATCGCGCCGAGGCCAGCGATAACTCCCGTAATTTTGCCTATGAGAGCGAGGTATTTGAGCAAGTTGGCTTTCATGTGGGGAATCAGAATTTTATTAACAGGCAGGAAGCGCGTTCTGAGGCCGTGAGCTTGAGCTCCTGGCCGGATTGCGGTTCGACGAAGATTTGGCCGCGATCGGTTAAAATTGTGACAATTGCATGAGCGCTGGGACCGCTCTCCGGGCGATACCAAAACTCGGCGATTGCTAACGATTGCGCGGCATTGACGGAATGGAACGAAGCTGAAAAGAAGCGCACGTTGGCGAGCGCGACGAAAAAGGTGACGAAGTTGTCGCAGTCAAAAGTTGGGTCCCACTTTGTGACGCCCTGGTTAAACAAGACTTTGCGGTAATCGTCATAAAAAGAATGGAGCCAGGCGCTAGAGACCTCGGCGTAAACGTCGTCTGAAAAATAACCGAACGATCCAACCGCGGCCTGAACCTCGGCGCGCGACAAGTTGCGGCCGGTAGAGGGGGCCGGCTTGCGCGTGCCGAAGAGTCGATCGAATATATTCACAAGTTATCTTGCCTTTAGCGCGTCGATTTCGGCCTTCAGTTCTTTCACCGCGTTGACGAGGGCGGCGATAACTGTGCGATCGGAGACTGAGTAGTTGGCGTCAATGCGCTTGGTCACGGCTTTGCCGTCTGCGTCGAGTTTTGCGTGTTGGGTGATCGGCTTGCCTGCGGCGATGTCCTCGGCGGATTGCACGTCGTCTTCCATCACGGGCACTGTGCGATAAGTCGTGACGGCTTCAGGGAGTCCGGCGGCGATGATGTCTTGGGCAATAAGCGATGCGACGACGTCGTCGCTTACTAGGCCTGTCTCAGGTTTCCAAGTGTAGAGCTTGGGGTTGAGTTTGACGATTTCGGCAAGGCCCTTGGTGAAGGGTCCGGTGATGTTCTTCATGCGCGCATCTGACACGCTCGTAATGTTGCCGGCTGAGTCAAATGTCGCACTGCCAGCGCCGTATGTGCTGAACCGAACCGCGCCCGCAAAAGTCGCTTTCTGCGATGAGTCGAGGGTGAGGGTCAAAATGCCGACGTTGCTGATACCGATGGAACCAGCCGCCGTCTGAAAAAATCCGGTGGTACCCGCCGCGCTGATCGCGATTAGTGGGTTTGATGCGGAGCCGAGACTATCGGAACCGTTTACTGTGATACCTTGGGTACTGACAAAAAACACCCGCGCTCCGGTGGATGAAAAGTTGATGCTATTGCCGGTGCGGTATAGTCCGAGTGGCCCACCAGCAGCGACAAAGGCTATTGCGGGCGAGCTTGCCGAGCCGTCAGGAAACAACACCCCTCCCGTCCCGCTCGGCGTCAGCGTGATGTTGTTGTTGGTGCCTGTGGCGGTGAGGGATTGGGCATATAGCGTTGACCCACTCTGCATGGTCAGCGTCTTTCCGCTGCCAAACGTAAGATCGCCGGAGATTTGGTTGAGCGTCGCGGTCGCGAGCGATTTTTGGACGTTTGCCGTTTGGCCGTAGGCCGTTTGCCCGTAGGCCAGCGCTACAAGCAGGAAAAGTGAGAATGTGTTTTTCATAGCTTATGCGATTTGAACCAAAAAGCGGTTGTTGCCGGTGGCGTCAAAGTCAGGCGGGGAAATGACACTGGAGCCGTCCGCCGTAAGGCCGGTCGCGTCCTGGAGTTGGAAGGTCTTCAGGTTAGATGCAAAAACGTCGAAAATGGATCCAGTGGTGATGTCCCCAGATGTGTAGCTGGCCAGACCGACGACGGCCGTTGCGGCGACCGTCGTGACAGCGGCGATAAATTGCCGGTTTTCAGATTGGGGAAGCGGCTGGCTTGTTGAGGTCGCTGCCGACCATTGGGCGCAGCCTTGCGCGACCATTGCAAAGGCGGCGGGATAACTGAGCGACAGAGTGGATAGACTGGCGTAACCTGTGCCGGCTACGGCGGTCCCTCGAATAAATCTTATAGAGGCCATGGATGAATTAAGTTAGCGGATTTTTTTGTTAGCGGATCTTTTTAAAAATATACGAAGCAAAGGCCGTGTTGACGGGCTGGATAAGAGTAGATCCGTTGGCGATCTCGCCGCCGGCATTGGCGCGGAGTTTCCATCGTTGATCGTTGTCGGAAACGGAAATATCGACCGCGAACGGGATCTCGACTTCGGCGACGGTCAGGCCGTCGAGCAGGCCATCGAGTTTAGTGCCGCCGCCGCCGGTGAGGCCGGCGATCTGAGGGAGGAATGGCACGATGTACTTCGAAATGCCCAGGCGCGCCGATTCGGCGAGGGACCGGAGAAGCTCGTCTCGAGTTATCTTTTTTGAGCGAGCTTTGCCGGAGCTGGCGACGTTCCAGGTGTAAAAAAGATCGGTGCGGGCTGTAGAGGCTCCCGCGATCGCTGTTTGTTGTGATAGGTTTTCGCTCATGCTGCGATGGCTCCTCCCCGGTTAAGATTTGTGAGGTTGTCACCTAGACCGAAGAGCGTGACGCCGTCGCCGAGATCGAGCTCGTTTTGGTTGTCGCCAACCGTCTGGTCGATGGCGCGACAAGTCAGCTCAAGGAAATGACGCCGGCCGAGTTGCTCGACTGCGACGATCTCGAAGACGTCGTCGCCATGGATCAGCCGCATCCCGGTTTCGACGTCGCCGCGGTGGCGGATCCGGTAAGTGACAAGGCTCTCAAAACTTTTCTTGTCGGCCGCGTAAAGGCGATTGCCGCGAAGGAAGGAGAGCGACGCCCAGACGGTCGCCGCGTCGCACCAATCGAGAGACTGGCCGCCGGAGGTATCGCGGACCGGGATGGCATATTGAACGGTGATCCGCCGATCGAGCCGTCCCGGATCGGTGGAGACTGCCTGGCGACGCGCGGCGTTGTTGTATTGGATGGCCATGGTCAGGCGATAAATGCAATTCGGTGCGACGCGATAAGGGCGTCAAGGTGGTGAGGTAGCTCGGCGACGCCGTCTCCGGTCACAGGGAGGCGGTTTTCGTACCAATGCGCCGCGATGTAGAGGAGCGCCAAGCGGATCTCGTCGGGGATGTCTGTGGCGGCGGCGCCGAAGCCGGCGACAAAGGTGATCTTGATCGAGCCGGGGAAAGATCCGGTCGCGGGCCAGCTCGCATCCTGGTTTAGCCAGAGGCGGCCAAAAGCGGTCTGGACGCCGACGTTGCCGACCGTGTAGTTGGTCGAGGCAAAGGTCTGCGTCGCTCCGGCTTCGTCCAGATAGGTAAACGACGAGACGCTCTGAAGTGGAGCCCTCGCGAACTGAATCTCGCGGCCGGCTGCGGCGCCCGTAAAGCGCGACATGGACGGCGCAAGACCATACTCGAGGCCGAACTGGCCTTGGCGGACGGGGATGTCGTCGTTGGAGACTTTCCACGTCTGGTTAATCAGGCAGAGGCCGGTGATCCGCTCCCAATAACGCCGGGCCGACTTCAGGACGAGATTGACGTAATCGGCATCGGCGTCGCTATCCAGGCGGAGCGCCTGCTGGACCTCTGGATCGGTGCTTGTCCAAGGCTCGACGGCCGGCGCCGTGACGAGCGTGAGCCGCGGCGGGTCGATCGTAGCTGGCCCCCGGAAAATGGTGTTGAGGTTCACGGCGGAAAATTATTTTGAGGCCTTGGCCTTTGTTTGTGTAGGTCTTGAGACCGCGGCCGTTTCGCGCTCTCGAGACGCTAGGGAGGCCGTGCCGGAGTTACGGCGGTCGGCCGCCTCGTTGGCGGACCTGGTCGCGTCGTTGTCTTCGGAGGCTTCGATCTCTTCGGGCGTTGCGAGGCGCGCGACGAAGGCCAGATCGCGGGCTTCGCGATCGGAAGCGTCAAACGGGATGCCCGCCGCAATCGGGGATCCGTGGACGAAAATGTCGGATGAGGAGATGAGCTTCATAAGACAGAGACTTCGTAGGCCCTCGCCTGGCTGTCCAGGCGAAGGCGTGGCGAAGTCGCCGGCGTTAGGCGTTAGGCGTAAGAGCGTCCAGCATGGCGCTGAACGATTGCGCGCGGACGACGCCGCCGTCGTAATACACCGCCGCGGCGAGCCGGTATTGGCCGGTGATCGCGTTGCTCGAGTCGCGCAAGATCTCGAGAGTCAGGCCGCCCCAGTAGCCGATCCAGTAGTCGGCGGGATTGCCGAAGAAGATCGCCGAGCAGGTGCTGGCGGATCCCTTCGTCAGAGCGCTCGAGATGGCGTTGGTGTAGGCGTACTGGTAGCCGTTGAAGATCCCGGGGTTCATGTCCGAGATGATGTAGTTTGAGTCGGTGCCGGTGGCGCTGTTCTTGAGGGTGGTCTTGAGCTGCGCCTTGGTCTTGCCGTTGATGAAGTAGCGAGGCACGCCGAGGAGGGCGTTGGCCTGGTCCACTTTTGACTCGAGGGAAACCACTTGGCTCCAAGTGGGCGCGAGGCCGTTGGTGCCGCCGACGACGGAGCCGATGCCGGAGGTGCCGGCGATGCCGTTGGCCTCGCTGGTGCCGCCGCCGTGGAAGAAGGCCTTCTCCTGGATAGAGGAGAGCTGGGCCGTCAAATTGCGCCGGATGACGGTCTCGATGGCGCTCGAGCTCTGGTTGAGCAACTGCTCGCCGATGTCCACATAGGCCGGGAGGCGCTTGGGGACGAGGGAGAGCATGGAGGTCGTCGGGTTGGCGGAGTCGGCGGCCGCGTTTTCCGTTTTCTTTGCTGGATCGGTCGCCTTGAGCAAGCGGGGGATGTCGAGATTTCCGACTAAACCCTCGAGGACGGTCGCGCCATTGACGCGCAAGATCGAGGAATTGTAGAAATCGTCGAGCAGGCCCTGCTTGTTCGTGGCGATCGTCATGCCACCTTGGTCAAGCGTGACGGAGGTGGTGCCGGTGGCGCTCATGGCGGCACGGGCTTCGCCGCCGCGGCGGACGAGCATCCGGGGGAGAGTCAGGCCGGAGCCGGAGGAGATGCCAGCGGAGCGGGCTTCCTTCTGGCCCTCGTCAACGAGCTCGCGCTCGATGCCGGTGAGCGCCTTGTTGGCGATCAGCGAGCGGAGCGCGGTACCGATGTCGAAGCGAGCGACGTCGCGCTCTTCGCCGGACGTCAAGACAGGCTCCGGGCGGGCGAGCGACATGGCTGTGGCGTTGCGGACGAGGGCTTCGTCGATGCCGCGGATCTCGGTCTCGAGACCGTTATACCGGGTGGTTTCGTCAGCGGTGAAGCTGGTTTTATCTGAAAGGGCGACGAGATCCTTGTAGGCCGCGCCCCGTTTTTCGTTCAGCTCTCTGATTTTTTGAGCGTTCATGTTATTTCTTCGGGATTTGCCCGTTAGGGCGTGGGTGATACGGGAGAAACGGACAGGGGCCGACGGCGCCGCTCCCTATTGTCGGCGTGATCGGAAGGGGGGGTGGCGGCCGCGCGGGCCTCGGTGAGGTTGGCCTTTGCTCGGTTGAGCATGGCATTGCCGGCGGGCGTCTGGTTAATCTTGGCGCCGTTGGCGGCGATGAAATCGACGAGCAATTTGACGGCGTCGGTGCTCTCGGTGACCTCGGCGCGGGCGTAATCGGCGAGCAGGCCGCCGGCAGCGCCAGCGCAACGGAGGTACTCGAGGCAGCACTCGAGCTCACAGAGCTCGAGCTCGAGCGAGGCCATCGCAAAGGCGGTGTCGCAAGTGATCGTCGCGTCGCCGTAGGTGTAATCCTCGGAGTCCGGCAGATAGTAGCCGCGGCGCTTGGCCTTGCGGATGAGCGAGCGCTCCGCCGTGAGCTCGGAGCCGGGATACGCTGGGAAGGCGACGGGGTTGACCGTGTAGAGGCGGGCGCTGGTGATGGTGCGGACGTCCTTGCCGTCGCGCTTCTCCCAGGTGTCGCCGCCAGCGGCGATGTTAAATTCAAAGGACGTCCCTCGGATGATTTTCTTGTCGGCCAGCGTGACAATGTCGCGGCCGGCCTGCGTATCCGGGATGAGCGCACGCCAGGAGAGGCCGCGGTCGGTGGCGGTGATCGTCATATTTTCGCCGACGCGGGCGAAGGCGGCCAAGGGATCGTCGGTGTGGCCGGCAAAACCCATCTGGTCGCGATCCTCTGCGAGGGAGCGCTTAAAGGCATCGGGCGCGAGGCGCTCGATAAAGGGCTGGCCCTTGTTGACGGAATGGTCGCGGAGCTCTTGAGAATCGGAGTCGAAGGGGATTTCGCCGACGAGGGCGCCGATGTAGCCGGCGGCCTTCTCCTCGGCGGTGACTTGGCGGAGCTCGATGCCGCCCTGGCGGGCGCGTTGTTCGCGGTGTTTCATGTTTCGTTTTCCTTGGTGCCTGCGGTGGGATCTGGGGCGGGAGCGCCGACCGATGCGCCGAGCGGAGCGAGTGAGCCGCGGTCGAAGTTGTCGGGCGCAATGTTGCTCGGGACGTAGCGGAGATTGGCTGGACCGTCGGGGAGCTCCAGGTACCCCATGGCGTGGCGGATCTCGTTGGACGTCGCGGCGCCGGCTTGGAAGAGGGTCGAGAAGAAGCTGGCCTGGTCGTTGGGCGTGCCGGCGAGAAGCTCGGAAAAATCAAAACGGAAGTGGTAGCCGTCGAGCTTCTCCTGCGTGGAAAGCAACGAACGGTCGAGCTCCTGCTCCCAGTTGCGCGCCCAGGGCTTGAGCGTAAGATTCACAAAGCCGAGCATGAGCTGCTGAATCCCGGTGCCCCATGAGCTCGTCTTCTCGGTGTTGCCCAGGAGGACCTCGGGGATGCGGAACCATCCAGCGATCTCGGAGCGCTCGTAGGAGCGGGAGAGGAGGAGCTGCGCGTCCTCGTTGGTAAAGCCGGCGTTTTGCCACTCGACGCCGCCGAAGAGGAAGGGCGTCTTGCCGGCGTTTTGCGCGCCGCCGTAGGTCTGGTGCCAGACTTGGAGGAACTCCTTGGCCTTCTCGGTGTTCATCTGCGCCGGACCCTTGAGGACGCCAGGCTGGCGGTTGCCGTTGTTGAAGGTGCGCGCCGTAAACTCCTGCATGGTGAGCGCGAGGCCAAGCGACTCACGGAGCGCGCGGATCGGGGAGATGCCAAAAAAACCGTCGGTGCTCAGGCCGCGGACGTGGAGGACCTCATGGGGCGCTAGGTTCTGGCCTTTGTAGGTGTAGTAAATCTCGCCGGAAAAATCGTTGCCAGCGAGTGCGCGCGCCTGCGTCTTGACCGGGAGCATCGGGTTGAGCGACTCGATCTCGAAGTAGTTATTGCGCTGGATCTGGGTGTAGGAATTGCCGCCCAGGCAAAGACACGTCGCCGAGAAACTGCGCCAACGAAACGAGGAGTCGCGGCCATTGGGCTCATGGCCGACGATGAAAAAGAGCGGGTGATCCTTGGCGGGCTCGGCGCCGCGCGTGGTGCGCCGCATGAGCCGGAGCGGAGGAGTCGCGAGCGCGTTGCCGAGGATCTGCACGCACGCGCCGAAGGTGGCGACGGTGAGCGCGCTGTTCTCATTGACCAAGGCGCCGGCCTTGCTCTGCGTGCCGAAGACCTGAAGGAGCCACTCGGCGGGCTCGGTCAGCGTGGACGTCGCGCGCTGCTCTCGCGGTGCCGATGCGAGCGCTCGATCAGTGCGAGCTTTATCCTCGGAAAGAAGGTCGCGAAATTTAGACCAGAATGGCACGCTCCCTTCTCGAACTGATGGCGCGCTTGTTTCAATCGGTGCGCTCGTTCAAACGTGGACGGATGCGGACGGATGCGGACAAACGCGGACAAACGCGGTCAGGCGGCCGCGCAGCCGGCGTTGTTGCGCGGCTTCACTCGGAAGGTGGGGTTGTCCTGGAGCCAGGCGAAGATCTCGCCGGGGCGGCCCATGCCAGCGACGAAGAGCCGATGGCCGCGGCGGGACGCCTCGCGACGGATGGCGCGGACGTAATCGGACGAGATAGTCAGTCCGTGGATACGCTCAAGAGCGGCGGCGAGCTCTTTGGGGGGAAGGTATTTTTCGGGGTACATGGTCAGGCGAAGAGGATGCCCGGAGAGGAGGGCGGCGCGGCCGCAATGTTTTTGAGGGCGAAGATGAGCGCGGCCAGGCCGTCGATGTTCTTGTCGCGGCCGAGGCGGGGCTTGGAGATTTTGCACAGATCGTTGGCCCTTGACACGACCTTGACGGCGTTGGTCGCCATCCAGGCGGCGACGGGGTCGCCGTTGTGCTCGAGCTGGCCGGACTCGAGGAGACGCTCGAGGTCGAGCGTCGGGCCGTTGAGATGGACGAGGGTCTGGGGGACTTGCATGAGCGGGATCCCGTGGTTGTCCTGGAGGCGTTGCGCGAGCTCGGCGGCGGCGGCGGGGTCGTAGTTGAGCGACTGGATCTTGGCGCGTTTGGAAAAGGCGGCGATGTCGGCCTCGACTTGCGCGAAGTCGGTGACGTTACCAGGCGTCACCGTGATCCAGCCGGCACGGCGCCAGGCGTCGATTGGGATCCGGCCCTCGCGGGCGCGCTCTTCGAACTTCGCTTGCGGGTAGTAGTGCCGCCAGGTGGCGCGGACCTTGCCGGCGTCGGTGCGGGTCGCAAAGCATACGGACGTCCAGTCGCCGCCGCCGCGGGCGAGGTCGAGGCCGATCCAGACATCGCGGCCGTCAAGCGCGTCGGCGTCGAAGGGGGTCTGGCCGGCGTCCCAGCGGTCGGTCGATAGCCAGGCCTCCTCGGCCGCTTCGAGCCACTGGTTGAGCCGGTAGCGGCGGAAGCTGGCCTCGTCGCCCGGGGAAATCCTCGCGGCCTGCACGTCGCGCGCGAAGTCCTCAAGGTCGAGCGTGACGCCGAGCGAGGGGTTGGCCTTGGCCCAAGTCTTCGGATCCAGCCAGTCGTCGGTCGGGGCGGCCGCGCAGAGGTACGGGAAGAAAGCGAGATCCTCGACGGTGCCGGCGGCGACGCGGGCGGCGTAGTCCCAGCGGTCGCCGCAAATGGAATCGCGGTCGCTGCCCGCGGTCGTGATCTGGATCAGGAAAGGCTGGCGGCGGGCGGCGCCGGCATAGCGGAGGGCGTCATAGAGCCGGCGGTCGGGCTGGGCGTGGAGCTCGTCAAAGATGGTCGCGTGGGCGTTGATGCCCTCGGCGCGGAAGGCGTCGGCAGAGAGGACCTGGTAGAAACTGCCGTTGATGGGGGAGACGATGCGTTTGCGGGACTCGACGAGCATGAGGCGCTCGGCGAGCGAGGGCGCGGCCTTGGTCATGGCCGCCGCCTCGCGGTAAACGATCCCGGCCTGCTCGCGATCGGAGCCGGCGCCGTAAACTTCGGCGCCGGGCTCGTTGTCGGCCGTGAGGAAGTAGAGCGAAAGGCCGCCGCACAGCGTGGACTTGCCGTTTTTTTTCGGGATCGCGATGAAGGCCTCGCGGAAGCGCCGGCGGCCGTCGGGACGTTTCCACCCAAACATCGGAGCGACGACCTCGTCGCGCTGCCAGTCCAGGAGCGCGAACGCTTTGCCGGCCCACTGGCCCTTTGAGTGGCGGAGAAACTTCGAGAAGAAGGTGACGACGTGGTCGGCGGCCTTCTGGTCGAAGTAGTAGCCGGCCGCGGCGGCCTTCTCGTCGGCGGCCGACCGGATCCAGCGTTGCGTCGTAGCGGTGGGCGTCATGCTTCGACGGTTGGGCGATCGGCGAGGAAGGCCTCGAACGGATCAGCGGGGGCGGCGCCTTGGTTGCCCTTCACGCGCATCCGGGCGGACGGCGTCGCGCCAAACTCGGTTTGATAGCGCTGCATGGTCGCCAACGATTGCCGGATGATGGCCTGCGCCGGGTTGACGACCGGGATGCCGTTGGGGCCAGTGATGAGCGAACCATGGCGGACGAGGTGCGCCGAGGCCTGGAGGTAGCGGGCGATGGTCTCGGCCCAGATCGCCAAGGCGTCCCCGTCAATCGTGGTGAGCACTCCGGCCGGACCGAGAACCGAGCAAAGGCGATCCCACTCACGCTTTGCCTTTTTCGTTAGCGGCCAAGGCGGAAGCGGCTGGCCTGCGGGAATGACGATGCCCTCGGTGATCGCGCGTTTGCTGCGATTGCCGCCGAGACGGCGAACGGCGGCGGGGATCGGTTTTCGGCCTCTCATTTGGTTGGCTCCGGCTGTCCAAGAGCGTCATTTTTGCGGAAATGCGCGTTGTGGAGACCGCTCGGTGGGACGGATTTTGCCCCAGACTTTTGGACCCGGGTAGGGGTTTGAGGGATTGCCCCCAGCGGTCGCGGTCCGCCGGCGAACAGGTGAGCGGTCGGGCGGCCGGCACGCTCGAGGGCCTCGGTGCGGGCGTGGCATGGCACACAGATGCCGGCCAAGTTGGTGATCTCGAAGGCGAGGTCGGGACGAGTGGCCAAGGGCTCGATGTGGTGAGACGCTCGGGCGGGTGGAGGAAAAGATCCATGCACGCGAAACGGATCTCGGCAGAAGGGCTCGAGGTCGCGGTGGTTGGCTCGGAGCTGTTGCCATTGCGATGAGCCGCGGATCTGGGCGGCCAAGGCCAGAGCGGGCGTATCCTGGCGGACGGTGGCGTCGTAGGCGCGGGCGTTGGCCCTGGCGTTAGTGCGGCGGTGTTGGTCGCAGGCGCCGGAGACGACGAGGGCTTTACATCCGGCTTGAGCACAGGGGCGGAGGGGGGCGTTGGGCATGGTTTTGGTTTTGCGGGTTGAGGGTTCTTCCTTCGGCGACTCAACCCGCACGCGCGGCCCTATATATATAGGGCCGCTTGCGGGTTTGCGGGTTGACCCGCATCGCGGGTTGTTTGCGGGTTGTTTGCGGGTTGACCCGCATCGCAGTCATTTGCGGGTCGTTTGCGGGTTGCGGGTTCATGCCGCGGGGAGGTAGTTTTTTGGGTTCAGTTGGTAGGATCCGAACTCGAGAATGATGATCTCGGCCTTTTTCATGGCGGCGATCCAACGTTCGACGGTGGTCCTGACTGGCGTCTTGTCGGGCGTGCTGCGGGCGGCCTGCATGGCCTCGAGAAGCTCCTTCCAGGTGGCCCTCTGGCCTGGCTTGAGGACCGACTCGGCGAGATCCAGAAGCTCGACGACCTTGGCCGCCGGCCGAGAAATGTTCTCCGCGGTGACGTGCATCCGCTCTTGGTCATCCCAGCGGAAGCGGGGGCCGGTATCCCTGTCGATCGGGGCGCGGCGTTGCTTCGAGGACCAGACGACCGTGACGTCGCCATCCTTCTCCATGGAGAGATTGGTCTCGGCTTTGCGCTCGATCTGGCTGCCCAGGTGCCCGCGGACCTTGTCGCTCCCTGGGTTCTTGTGGATGACGGCGAGGATTGCGGTGTCGTAGCGGATGGCCTGGGCGTGAAGCTCGGCGACGATCCCGTTGCACTCCTCGGCATCGTTGACGTCGAGGACAAGGTCGGCAACGCCGTCAATGATGACGGAATGGATCCCGCCGAACTGCTCGGCCGCGTCAGCCATGGCGACCGCGACCGCCCTCCTGGCGATCTGGGCCGGCAGATCGGCGACCGTAAAGGCCTGGAGCCAGATCGGGACGGCCTCGAGCTTGGCGCGGAGCTTTGCTCTGTTCACGGCGTGCCAGAAGTCGTCGGGGCTCTGCTCGGTGTCGAAGTAGAGGAGCGCCTTGCCCTCGGCGTTGTAGCCGACCGCGGTGAGCGTATCGGCCTTGCTTTCGGGCGGTGTCATGGCCGAGGCCGTCATGGCCGAGACTAAAGCTGACTTGCCTACCTTGGCCTGGGCCGTGATGGCAGTGAGGTTGCCTGGCGTGGAGATGATGACGCCGCCTAGAGAATAGATAGGCCGGATTGGCGGCGGGACTCTGGTCCCGTCGAATGACCTGGCGCGAAGAAGGCGCCGGATTCGGTCGTCCTCGGTTTCGGTCGTCGGGGCGTTGCCGTGCGGATCCGGTCCCTCGATGCCCGGGGGATCGTCGGGAGACTCGACGCCGTGCGCCTCGACGCCGGGAGGATTGGCATCGGGGACCAGATCCCAGGGGAGGACCTCGGCCGCTTTCTTCCTCGAGACGCCGCCGAATCCCTGGCGCCGGAGCTCGGAGGCGGCTCTCGAGTAGTCGCCGCCGCACTCGAGCACGGCGTAGATATGCCAAGGACGGAAGACATGGTTGGGCGTGAACTCGGAGGAGGACGTGAAGACGAAGAAGCGCCCAGGCACGACGTCCCAGGTCGCGGAGATGCCCTTGGCTTTGCCTGGTCGGGTCCAGTACTTGCCGGAGCTGCCTGCGGGCTTCCAGCCGTGCGCCTTGAGGAGCGCCGGGACGTCGGCCTTGGCGTCGTAGTCGTCGCCCGGAGTGATTTCGCCCGTGTTTGCGGGATTGCCGGCGGTGGGCCGATGGTCGGCCGGGATCTCGATCTCCGTCGGGCGCCGCTCGTCGAAAGTCTTCGCGAGGTCCAGGAGCGCGCTCCGGTCTTCCTCGGTGATGGTCGGGATCGAGGACCAGTCGCCGGCCTCGAGGGTGTAGCCATCGGAAGGCGCGATGACAAAGTAGCCGCCCTCGCCTCGCGTCTCGATCATGACAAACTCGCGAGCGTGCGGGTTGGCCTCGAGCTCCTGGGCGGTTGGAGGCCGGCACGCGAGCTTCTCGTTGCCGACCGGGGCGCCGGAGGACCGAGCGACGAGGTGGTAGCCGCCGGACGGCGTGCGCTGGCGGACGAGAGAGCCGACGAGGTGATCCAGACCGACCTCCTCGGCGCGCCTGGCGAAACGCTCTAAGATACCTCGCGCGTATTTCTCGTCGAAGTCGAGACAGAGGACGCCCGCGGATCCGCCGGCGACTAAGGCGATCCGGTTGGTCGGCCGGGTGAACCATTTGGCAAGCTCGGCATCGTCAGGGAGCCGTTGCTGGTAGGCCTTCCAAGCGACGAGCGGCGTCTTGTCGCCGAATTTGATTGGGACGGTGGCGATCCCCTGCTCTCGGAGGAGCTGGGCGGTGGTGAGTGTTGAGGGGGAAGTCATGCTCAGGGGAGAGGGGAAATCGAATGGAGCCGCCGAAGCTTGCCGTTGTGGTCCTCGCGCCAGATCTCGCCGTCGCGCCAGATGGTCGTCGTCTCGGTGCGCTCGCGGATGGTTGGCGCGGCGAGGATTTGCGGGAGCGTTTTCGGCCTCGAGGCCGGCGCCTTGCGGGCCTCGAGCATTCGGCGGAGCGAGTCGGGGACGTGGCTCATTTCGCGTCCTCCTTCATCGCCGCGCCCAAATCCTCGCGCTCGTTCTCGCTGAAGTCTTCGCCCTCGGCCTGATAGGCTTCGCCGCAGTGTGGGCATATCACGTCGCATTCATCCATCTCGGTGTTCGCGCGGAAAGCCGGAGCCGAACCAAGCACCACAGCGCAACGCGGCGACTCGTCCTTTGTCGGATGGGTGGAGGGAGATTTATTATTCATTGGAAATTTGCGCCGCGTGGCTCATCCGAGGCGTTAGAGGACTTGAGCAAGCCAAGCCGCACACGAACCCGCGTCCGGCGATTTCAAAGCAGAGGGTGGGTGCGGCTGGCTCATCTCAGGTGTTATCTGTCTCCGGGCGGAGTGCCGACGACAGTTCAATAAGAGCGCAGTCCCATTCGAGACCTTCTTTCTCGTAGCCGAGTTTATCGTAGAGCGCATCTATCTCGACCACGGCTTTTGCCGCTGCCACGAGGCGCTGTAATTCAGGAGACAGATAACCAGTCGCTAGAGCCAATGGCACTGGCGCGTCCTTTCGCGACGCAGCTATGGCGTGCTGTGAGGCTATCCACTCGCGGTCGTTTTGCGGGTTAAGTGCCATGGCTCACCTCCACGTTCGGCAAAGTGAAGCCATTGGGCGCGGTGTGGGTGTGTGCATTTTAGTCGCGTGAAACGTAGCCCATTAGGTAACCCAAAAAAAAGGCTAACGCTGAAATCACGGCGCAGAACAGAAGGCTCATAAGTCTTTGCCTAGGCGAAAGGCGGATGAGGTTGAGATCTTCAGTCTCTCGCCTATCTGAGCATAGGTAAAACCTTGGTCTCGCAAAGAGATGACAATCGAAGTGTAGTCCTCCGGGAGTATGACCTTTTTTTTCAGCGCAGTTTTGGGAAAAACGGCCAAGACGACCTTGTCGATTTCGTAATGGGTGCGCCCAATTTGGTGAGCAATTGCGTGCCTCGATTTGCCCTGGCGATACAAAGCCAGAATTCCGACCAGTTCGGTTTTGGTTATCGGGAGCCGGTTTGCCTTTTTATCTTCCGATTTTTTTGGCGAAACAACGCCCGCCAGGTGCTGATATTTTTCAAGCAGATGGGCGCACGCCGTCATGGTGTCGTGTATTTGGCTCATAACTTTTTTCGAAGTCACAATGCCATTGATGCCATCGCGGCGCGGACGAGATGCACCAAGATCGGGGTCACAATCGAGGCCGGGGTTAGGCGAATCACTCGCCAGCCAAGCACGGCTGCGGCGTTGTACTTTTCGAGGTCGGCGATGAAGCCGGCTGGATTGATGTGTCGGCCGCCGGTCCAAATCCCGCCCTCGCATTCGAGGGCGATCTTCTGAGCCGGCCAGGCGTAGTCAAAACGCCAGAGGCGCGTCGGGTGGAAGCGATGCTCGGCGACCGGAGTCGGCAGGCCTGCATCCTCGAAGAGCTTTGCGACGGCCGCTCGCTCGGCGGCGTGGTCTTTGAGTTTTTTCATGGTGTGAAGCCGGACTCGCCGGCGTTGCTGGCGTTGGTGATCGTGTAGCCAAGCCGCTTGTAGGTGCGGGCCCTAGCATTGAATTGGTTGTGCGCCAGACCGGCGCCGCGGTCGGTGAAGTCGTGGACCGTGCCGAACTCCTTGCCCTCATGCGGTCGCATGACGCGGCCGGCGCGTTGCTCGAGCTTGCCGGGGGATCGGCCGCCCGCGGCCAGGACGAGGACCGACGCCCTCGGCACGTCCAGGCCCTCGTCGGCCAGGCTCGTCGCGATCATTGATCGGAGCGATCCATCGCGGAAGGCCTCGATCGCCGCCGTCCGCTTTTTCTTGCCGAGCTTGGCGTGGACCATGACCGAGTCAGGGATCATCGCGGCGAGTGCCTGACCGTGCTCGATGGTCGAGACGAGGACGAGGACGGAATCGGCGCCCCGGTTGGCGATGCTCGCGATCCGAGCATTGCGCGCGGGATTGGCGCGGATCGCCTCCGCAGTGAACTGCCAGCGGGCGCGGCGCTCATGCTCGTCGCGCGGGATGTAGGGGTGGCGCTTCATCCTGACCGCGACCTCCTCGGCCGTGAGCATCGCGATCGACTCTTCAAACTCGCCTTGCTGGTCGAGGTCATGAGCGACGACGATCCCTTGGGTGATACTCCCGCCCGCCATGACCTCCGGCCGCGGCACGACGTGAAAACCATCTTCGCCGAAGACCGCCTTGAGCACGCCATCCCGCTCCCAGTCGCCCGTCCATGGAGTCGCGGAAAATCCCCAGATGACGCAATCGGCTCCGGCAATAGTGCCCCACCAAGTTTTTGCCGGCGTGTGGTGCGCCTCGTCGATGATGATGATTGTGGCGCCAGTCACGTCGGGCCGAGCCGCGACACAATGGATGTCGATTGCGATCGGATCTGGCCAGAGGCAACGGAGACAGGCGGCGCGGGCCTGCTCGCATTGCTCGCGGGTGTTTGCCAGCCAGACGACGCGGTCGAAGGCTTGCGCCGTGCGAGCCGCGGCGCTTGCCGCAATGACCGTCTTTCCGCTGCCTGCCGGCGCGACGACAAAACCGCGCTGGCGTGGCAAGAGGAACTCGACCGCGGTCGTCTGGTAGGGTCGGAGCTTCATCAAAAGGGATTAAGCTCGTCGTCAGAATGCGCCCCCAGCTTGGCGGCCGGCTTGGCGGGTGCTGGGCGGAGCGGTGCCTTCGCGGGCGCCGCTCCGGCGCGGGAGGCGTCCTTCGGGATCCGCGCCGCCTTCGCCGAGAGCGCCTTGAGGAAGGCCGCCTGGTTGTCGATCGGCTTGGAGCTCCGAGCCGCGTTGATCCACTTCACTTTCAGCCGCTCTTTGCCCTCGTACTCCTCGAGCTCGACGGTGATCGAGCAAGGCTTGGCGGTGACTTGGTCGATGACGGTCTCAAAGTCGCCGTCAAAGGCAAAGGCGTCGCGGAGCGTCTTGAGCGAATTGCCCAGGGCCTTTTCCGAAAGGTAGAGCCAGCCGGTGATCGTGTTGCTCTCGGTGGTGATGAACTCGAGGGCGAGGTAGGGCGTGCCGTTTTTGGTTTCACCAAACTCGGCGGATTTGACGGTGACCGCGTAACGGTCGGGATTCGGGATGGTAGCCATGGAAGGGATTAGGTGCGGACGTTGAGCTTTGCCTCGCGCCAGTGGCGCAGGCCGGGGACTTGGAGGTTGGGATTAGCGCGAAGGATCGCGCGGATGGCGGACCCGTTGGGCTCGAGTACCACCAGCGTCGGGTTGGATGAGTAGAGCGCTTGAAGGTCGATGACCTCGAAGCACACGTCCTCGCGGACGGTCGTGCCGGCCTGTCGAGTGACCGTGGACGCCGCCGCGACTTGCTTCAGCGCGACGATCTGCTCGACGGCCTTCTCGGTGACGCGGTCGGAGGCGCGGTCGGCCGCCAGGGCGTCGGGAGCCGCGGCGCGGACCTCGAGAGACTTGAGCCTGGCTTCCTCCGCGATGCGCCGAGCCTCCTGCTCGGCGGCGTAGCGAGCCGCATCGGCCTTGCGGCGCTCCTCGAGCTCAAAGGCGCCCAAGACGCGCGAGATCCGGCCGGTCTCGACCTTCAATTGATCGACGAGCTCTTTTGCAAGCTCGTCGATCTTTTTGCCGATTTCGAGGACGGGGGCTTTGGCCTGAGTCCTGGCTTGCTCGATTGAGACTTCGAAAGTCTTGAGACGTCTAAGCAACAAGGTTGCGTCGTCAGCGTCGATCCGATCGGCGACCAGGGCGACAAGCGTCGCTTGGTGGAGCAGATCGTCGCGCTTGATGCGGGCCTCATTGGCCGTCGTGACAATGGACAGGCCGAGAGACGGAGTGATAATTAAAGCGTTGGTCATGCTGCTTTCCTCCCGGTCGTCGCGTGGTTGGTGGCCGCGCCCGCGAACTTCGTAAACTTGTCCGCGATGGTGGCAGCTCGGTCGGGCGTGACGTCGCGCCAGGTCTGCGCGCCCTCGATCCATTTAACGTGAGCGAGATACCCGTTGGCGGCCGCTTCGTTTTGTTCCAACCAGGCCTCGACCTTGCCGGGAAACAGCGGCGCGGTGGCTTGCTTTTCCATCTCGATTTTCAGCGCCGCATCCATCTTTTCGATAAGCTCGGCCGCCTGGTCCGAGGTCAGTTCGGCGACTTCAATCGCGTTAATCGCTTCAAGACAGGCTTCGATCAAAGGCAACGTCGCCGGGCTTTTGAGGATCGCTATCCGCTCGAGCTGCTCTTCGCTCGCGAGCTTTGAGTAGATCGGCTCGGCCGGTGCCGGTGCGGGCTCCGGCTTCACGCCAGCGGGCGCCTTTGCCACCGTCGCCGCGGGCGCCGGCGTGCGGGGTTGCGCTGCGCCAAAGAGCGCCGCGATCTGGCTAAACTCCATCGGCATCTCCGAAGCCAAGCCAAAGCGGTTCTTCGCGTCCCAAGCCGCGGAGTGCACGGCGTGCATTATCCGCTCCCGGCCGCCCTGGGCCTTGAGCTTCCCGTCGCTGCCCTCGACGATCTGGATCCGGTAATTGCAGAATAGTACCAGGTCGGCCCACTCCTTGAGCAGCGGCGCGACTTGCTTGGTGAGCTTGAGCTCGAAGCGGTCGTAGCCGTCGGTCTGGTCCGGTGGCGAGGTGCGCGTGACCTTCGAGTGAGCGACGAAGACGACGTGAATCCCTTTGGCGATCAGTTGATCGACTTGCCCTAGAAAGCGGACGAGGTGCTCCTGTAGGATCGTGTAGCCTTTGCCGTAGCCGAAGTCCTCGATCGACTTCTTGCCGGCTTGGCGAAGGACGTGCTCGATAAGCGCCTTTTCGAGCCAGTCGGCCGTGTCGATGACCACCGCTTTGAAGCCCTGGGCGTCGGTGATGAGCTCCTTGAGCGCGTGCTCGATGGAGCGCCAATCGAGTGCCAGGACGCGAGCGGCCTCGATCTGGCCGGTCCCGTCTTCCGTGTCGATGATGAGCGCGTCGGCGATCTGCGCGGCCAGCGTGCTCTTGCCGATGCCCTCGGTCCCGTAGATGACGGCGCGGATGGCGCCTTGTTTTTTGCCTCTAGTTATGTTTAACATTTTGTTGTTGTTGTCTTGAAGTTGCCCTGGTCGTTAGCGCGACCAGGGCTTTCGCTTTGAGCGAAAGTGTTGCCGCATCTTTGAAAGCTGCGGTGCCCCGTGAGGAGCGGAAGGGGTCAGTCCTCGAGCGCGTATTGCTGCGAGGAGCGAAAAAGAAAGCGAGTCGCGGTGAGCGCGATGAGCGAAACGAAGAAGCCGCCTAAGAAAACGAAAGCCAAGACGCTCAAGATCGCGCAGCGGGCGGCGCTCGCGACTTGCTGCATAAAGTGAAAACTTTTCACTGTTTAAAAATCAAGTCAGGCTGCGTGGTGATAGGTCTTGCGCTGCTCGCGCTCGAGAGCGGCCTTGATAGCGCGCAGCGAGTAGCGGCCCTTGGCACATGGGCGAAGGCCGTTGGCCTTGCGCCAGCGCGCAAACGCCTTCTCAGGAGCTTTGAGATTGCCCTTGCCTATGAAGGCCAGCGCCTCCGTTCCAGTGAGAACTTCGCGCGCTCCTGCGCTCGCCGGCGTGATTAAAACCGCTTGCATCTCGGCAAGTATGTTCGCCATGCGGACCGCGATCTGGTGGATCTCGGTCTCAGTGAGCATGGGAGCGGGCGCGCGGCGCTTTGTTGTGGATCTCGCGCAAAACAACCTTGCCGCGAAAAATGGTTTCAAATGTAACGGCGACTGCGATGGCGACAAAGGCCAAGGCGTTGACGATGGGGCGGATGATTTTTTTCATGGAGTAAAAATTATCGGCTAGAGCTTTTGGATAGCCGCATCGTGCCGCCGCGCGAACTCCGCAAGTTTGAGGCGCAGCCATTCCGAAGTCGTGTGACCTTCTCGGTACGCCATTTTTGCGAGTCGCCCTTTTAGCGTTTCAGAAACTGGGAAAGTCATAACTACCATTCCCTGTTTTCGTTTTCCGTGCCTGTTATCATTGCAAGATGTTGCCATGCGCTACCAATTAGTTGGTGTCATACACCAACGCAAGAAAAAACTTGCTAAAGTCGCAGGTGTATTACACCTTTAGAGCTAATAAATATGAGCAGACACGGCAAACGAGCAGAAACCACGAGCCTTATTTCGGTCGTTATTGACGCCGATCTGAAGGAGCGCCTTGCGATTTTGGCAAAAAAAGAAAACCGCAGCCTCTCAAATTTCGCGGCCTACGAACTCGGAAAAATTGTAGCCCAGTCCGCCATTATTTCCCCTACAACTACAACCGATCTCGCCGAAATCCGGCGCGTCCTAAAATCTAAACTTGGCCATCCCACAAGTCCTGCGAAAAATAAAGGATGAGTTCAGTGATGAACTCGCCATTCTTTTTAACCCTAAAGGTGAACTTATCTGGCGATCCCCTGCGTGGGTCCCGCCCCCGTTTACTGCCGATTGTGAACTGCCCGCCCTAGTTGGTTACGGATGGGAAGACTTTACCAATCAGGATCGGCTCCCAGAAATCCTTGCGTGGCTTCAAGCGGACGATGAGACCACCGCCATTCAGTTCGATGCCATGTCCCCAGAGACAGGGGAGTTGATTCGACTGGTCTGGTCGAAATCAAAGGTGGAAGGATTTTGGCTCGTTCTCAGCACGCAATCAAACGTCACGCCAGACGAACCGAACCTTCCGGGCTTTGAGGAGTTACCACCCCCCCCCCCCCCCCCCCCCCCCCCCCCTCGCCCCCCCCTCCCCCCCCCCCCCCCCCCCCCCCCCCCCCCCCCCCCCACACACACACATGCACACACAGGGGACACAACACACACACCGGATTGT
>Ga0114966_10001190_pt1 | contig 24326 bp, 22 predicted proteins | sample M_130207_XF_Meta_FD_87029 | JGI IMG/M metagenome (GOLD analysis project Ga0114966, IMG submission 87029) | Freshwater microbial communities from Lake Montjoie, Canada to study carbon cycling - M_130207_XF_MetaG | ecosystem: Environmental > Aquatic > Freshwater > Lake | place: Lake Montjoie... | reverse complement strand
TGCGGAGGCGGTGGTGGACCGTTCACCGCATAAGAACCTTGCACAGACAACGGCTGAGACACTCGAACATTACCCCCTCTTTGATCATCTTTTTTCGATTTCAGACTGGAATTACCATCCACCATTTCTTCAAATCTCTCGATCAAAATGAGCGTTTTAGCGCCCAGCTTATGCTTTGACATGGAAATAAAAATAAACAATAATATGAGAATGAGTTGAACAACGCTAAAATCGCCATATTTCAAACCGCTATATGTCGGAAAATAATTAATGATTCGATTTATAAAGTAGAATGAAAAAAGAATAAAAAACAATTGTCCAAACATTTCTGCTAAAATAACGACGGACCCCTTTTCCTCGTCAACCTCCGGGATGTAATAATGATTGATATAAAGGACGATAATAACCGGAACAATTGCCATTGTAGTGTATTGAACAATATTCAACAAAAAAGACTGTTCGTAATCTCCCATCTTGAACACATATTTAAAAAATCCTTCTGTTTTTTTAGTAGAATCGGATATTGCATCTTCAACGTCTTCCATTATATTCGTATTATTCTTATATGATTTATAAACAGAAATTAAAATAAATAAAACAAATTAAATAAATTAAATAAATAAATATCGTTAAACTAAAATAAAAATACCAATATAACAATATAAAAAAATGGAAACAATTCAGATAAGAGTATAATAAATAATCAAAATGCTGCGTAAGAAAAACAAGTGCTATGAGAAAAGCGAAGAGTATCAATACCTGGAACTAATAACTGACATATTAGAAGAAGGTACAATGGAAGAAGGTCGAAACGGTCTAACAAAAAGTATTTTTGGAGCTGCCATGCACTTTTCACTTGAAAATGGAACGATTCCGCTGCTAACAACCAAGCGAGTTGCATGGAAAACATGTTTGAAAGAGCTGCTTTGGTTTATAAGAGGCGACACAAATAATGAGAATTTGCAAAAAGAAGGTGTTGCAATTTGGAATGATAATGCATCGCGCGAATTTTTAGACAGTCGAGGACTAACACACTTGCGCGAAAATGATTTAGGTCCGGTGTACGGGCACCAATGGCGTCATTTCAATGCGCCATATACAACCTGTCATGAAAACTACGACGGTAAAGGGATTGACCAGTTGGCGCAAATTATAAAATGCTTGAAAGACCCGCTTCAGCGCACATCACGCCGAATGGTAATGTGTGCATGGAACCCGTGCCAGCTGAACGAGATGGCGCTTCCGCCGTGTCACATATTGGCGCAATTTAATGTTACAGGTGGAAATAAGCTTTCGTGCTGCATGTTTCAGCGAAGCGGAGATGTGGGTTTGGGTGTTCCATTTAACATTGCTTCATACAGCTTTTTGACTCATCTTTTAGCAAAACATTGTGATTTAGAACCATTTGAATTTATATATTATTTGGGGAACTGTCACATTTATGATTCTCATTTAAACGTCATTCAAGAACAAGTAACAAAAACGCCGCATACATTTCCCACATTGAATATTAATGTAAAAAGAGAAAATATTAATGATTATGTTTTGGATGATTTTGAAGTGCGTAATTATAAACATCATGAAGTAATCAAAATGAAAATGGTGGCATAGATTAGATTACATTACATGCATTGGCATTGCACTGCATAACATTTAAATTGAAAAAATGTTAGCATAAAATAGTTAGTTTTATTTTTTGTTATAAATTATTATACTACCGTATTATATAACAAAAAAATGTCTAAGCCGCCTAATGATTGGTATTCAATACGTGGATTTCATAATCCGGAAAGTTGGAATATAAAAAGAGTTTCTTTAGCTCCTTCAGTTAATCCGGTTAATCCAATTAATCCATTTAATCCAATTAATCCATTTAATCCAATTAATCCAAATTCACTCAATTCAATTGATTTAAAAAACATTGCGACACAAGTCTACAATAATGTTCGTGCCGATAACGAAAATAAAATAGTTTGGCTTATAAACCAAACAATTACAATTTTAGAGAATCAGACGCTAACCATTCCAAACGGCGTCATGCTTTTAATCCGCGAAGGCGGCATAATTAACAACGGCGGAACTATTATTATCAACAAAGGCGGCGCCATCGTTGTTTCCGAAGAGAGCATAATTAACAACGGCGGCGGCACCACTATGAAATCTACCAACAATAATGGCAGCATTATCAACAATGGCGTAATTTATAACAGTCGTTATGGCATAATTAACAACGAATATGTAATAACCAACAACAGCATCATAATTTGCGATGACTCCGTCATTAACAATATTTCCGCCAGTAGCAAGATTAACAACAACAGCGGCGGAATATTTATCAACATACATTACAGCGCCATCATTAACTCCGGTACCATCACTAACTACAGCGGCGCCTTTATTTATAACAATGTGATACCCCCCATCGATATACGCAATAACTTAGATTGGCTTGGTATATTTAATTATAGTCTTTATTATGATCACGCCGCTTTTGCTGGATATGGCAACACCGTTGCTCTCGCTGGTGCTACCCCTACCCCCGTTATTGTTCGCGACGACGATTTCAGCTACAACGCCAGAATTATTAACTATGTCGGAAGCACATTTACTCTCAATACTGGTAGCACATTTAATGGCGACCAACCAGTAATTCTCTCGCCATTAATTTTAACCACTATTAATGCGAATCAAACAGTTTTAGAGAACCAAACGCTTACCATTCCGCTCGGCGTTACGCTTACCATTCCAGTCGGCGTCACTCTTACCAACTACGGCGTTCTTATCAACAACGGCACAATTACCAACAACGGCACCCTTATTAACGCCGATCAAGGCATCGAATTTACCAACAACGGCACCATTAACAACAACGGCACTATTACCAACAACAGTTTCAGGATTATATTTACCAACAATGGCACTATTAACAACAACGACAAAGGGATCATTAACAACACCGGTTACATGATTATTAACTCTAGCGGCGCCACCATTATTAACTCCAGTGGCGCCACCATTAATAACTCCGGTGGCGCCGCATTTCAAACCAATTTAATTGCAGGTGGTGGTCATATATTAAACAACGGCACCATTGAAAACAAGGGTACCGGAATTATTAACAACACAACGGGCGCAAATATTATTAACTTCGGCACCATTGAAAACAGAAGCGCCGGAATAATTACCAACAACGATGGCATCATTATCAACAAAAAAGATGCAATCATTAACAACTACGCCAACGCCACCATTAACAACGATATCCCCACCCATTTATTAATTACCTACGTCGGCGTCGGAATTTTTAACATGTCTGGTGCCACTATTACCAACAACAAAGACGCAATCATTAACAACAATACCATACCCGGAAGCCTCGCCGTTTTTATTAACTACATCGGAAGTACATTTAATAACAACAGTGGCACTATTAATGGCACTCAACCTTATGTCGCCGGACCAATTTCAATTACAGGATGGACGATTAATAATAATGAGAATATAACAATTTACCAGAATCAGATACTAATCATTCCAGCCGGCACCACCCTTACCATTAAAAAAGGCGGAACCCTTACCAACCAAGGCGGCATCTTTTACAATAATGGCACCATTATCAACCAAGGAGTCATTTCATTGTATGATTTCAATGAAACTAATACTAATAACACAACAACCATAAACAATAAGGGCGCCACCATTAGCAACGAAGGCATCATTTCCACTGTTGGCACAATTACCAACAACGGCACCATTATCAACAAGGCGGCGTGCAGTATTAACATTGAAGGCAACGGCAGCTCTATTATCAATAAAGGCACAATTACCAACATCGGCGCCATTAGCATCGTGCAGGAGGCAAATATTGCTAACATATCCGGCGGAACCATTAACAACAACAACACCGCAACTATTAATATGGATAATAATTATAACACCAACATTTTTAACATGTCCGGCAGCACCATTAACAATAATGATAGCGCCACCATTAATCTCAACACATTTGAAAATAACGGCACCATTAACAATAATGATACCGCCATTATTAATAACAACAACGATGTAATTTACAACAACGGCACCATTAACAATGGTTCTAAAGCCATCATTAACAATACTCGCAATACTCAATATTCCGGTTCAATTAACAATAATGCTAACGGCATCATTAACAACAGCGGCACCATTAATAATAATGACGCCCAACTTTTAAACAATGGCACCATTAACAGTAATGGCGGCACCATTAATATCGTGAATGAGGGATCTGTTTACAACAATGGCACAATTACCAACAGTAATGGCGGCACTATTAACATGAGCGGCGAAAACGGCGGCGCTACTATTTACAACAATGGCACCATTAACAACATCATTCGAGCCATCATTAACAATACAAAGGGTAGCGCTATTATAAACAATAAGGGCGCCACCATTACTAACAGCGCCGTCATTAACAACAACTTGGACTCATCCAGCGCTGTAATTATTAACTACACAGGAAGCACCTTTACTCTCAAAGCGGGTAGCACATTTAACGGCACTCAACCTCCTGATGCCGGACCAGTTTCTTTAGAAAAATTCGCGACTCAAGATAAAACTACTCATAAACATTGGACGACGTCTAAAGATTATACAATTTACCAAAATCAGACGCTAATCATTCCAACCGACACCACCCTTACCATGAACAACTACCTTACAAACAACAGCCGCACATTTACCAACAACGGCACCATTAACATAAACGGATACCAAATTGTAAACGGCGGCAACACCCTATTCGTTTATCAAGATCGTTCTAATTATACATACGACGACGACACGATTTGCACGATTACCAATAACGGCACCATAAACATCAACAACAACGGCAACCTATCAAACGATTACTGCATAATTAATAATGGAAAAATTATTAACACCATCACCAACAACAACAACACCGGTATTAACAACGATGGAAAAATTACCAACAATGGAAAAATTACCAACAATGGAAAATTTATGACCGACGGCACTATTACCAACAACAAGGGTGGCGCCATTACCAACAACACTGGTGGCACCATTACCAACAACACTGATGGCACAATTACCAACAACAAGGGTGGCACCATTGCCAATTCTGGCACAATTAGCAGCATCAATACCATTACCAACACCGGCACCATTACCAACACAAGCGGCGGCACCATTTACAGCGGTGGCACAATTACCAACAACAACGGTGGCACAATTACCAATGCCAACACCACCAGCTTCATTTATAACTTACAAGGCTCCGTCATTAACAACAACAAAGGCGGCACCATTAACAACAACACTGGCGGCACAATTAACAACAACACTGGCGCCACCATTGCCAACAACACCGGCGGCACAATTACCAACAACTCTATCAGCTTCATTTGCAATTTACAAGGCGGCACATTTATCAACAATAGTGGCGCCATCATTAACAACAACTTGGACGGAACAGGCGCCAACTTTATTAACTTTGACGGAGCCGTCTTTACTCTCAAATTGGGCAGCACATTTAACGGCACTGCACCTCCTTTTGCCGGACCACTTACTTTAAGTAATATTTCAAATCCACAAACAACTGATACTAAGAAGTGGCAGTTAAAAGGAAATGATTTAACAATTTTCCAGAATCAGACGCTAACAGTTCCACTAGATGATACTCTTGATACTAATTTTGTTAAAATTATAAATCGAGGAGTCATTTTAAATAACGGCAATGTCAAATTTAATGGTGGAGATTTATATAACTACAGCACAATTACAAACAACAGCAGCGGCACAATTATCAACAACAGTAATAATCTTACCAATGTCGGCGCCATTACCAATTCTGGCACTATACAAAATAGCGAGCCAAATATCACAAACATCGTCGCCACCATTAACAACGACAAAGGCACCATTACCAATAATAAAACTGGCATCATTACCAACGGTAACACCTCCAACGGAGGCGCCATAATTAACATCAAAGCCGGCAGCACCTTTACCAACAGCGGTATTGTTAACAACAATATTTCACCCATCAACAACGCCGCCTTTAACATATTCACCGGAAGCACTTTCACCGAAAAAGCTGACCCTGACGCCAAGTTTAACGGTAGCCCTCCCAGTCACAGTTAATGTTAGTTGATATTATTTAGAATAAAGTTTAGAAGAATAAGATAAAAGAGAAAATATTGACATCGAATAATAGAATAATATAATATATATAATAATATTCTATTCATATGAAAAATTACGTAAAAATGGAATATGATTGATATTCCATTCTACAAAATAAAACAATTAAGATAAAAATGCGAAAATAATATAGAAATAAATTATTATTTACTTTATAAATGAGTAGTAACGCAGCATTATCCGCAGCAAGACGACGAAGGTCAAACCCGGTGGGTGCGGTCGCACCACAAATGATGCCGCAAACAAACCGCATTCTTCACAGAAATAGCACACCCGCTGCTCCTCCCGCATCAATGCAATCTTCCATGCAAATGCCAATGTTGGCTCAAAAGGCACAACAACAAAGAATGATGAATCCGCCTTCGCAGCAACGCGGACCGCCGCCGTCCATGCAACAGCAACAGCAACAGCAACTAAAAAAAATGCAGCAACAGCCACATCCACAGCCTCAAGCATCATCATCGTCACTTCCATCTCTTCCGCCTCCAAATAAAAACGCTGGTCAATTATACGGAATTCCAGTTCATCCGCTTATTATGTTTCAAACGCACGATAATAAATTAAACGAACACGAAATCAGCATAATTGAATGTTTTGACCATTTAAAAGAAGTTGAAGATAGATTGGTAGTTGTTGAAAAATCACATAAAGGGGGCGATGCATCTTCTTCTTCTTCTTCTGAGATAACTGGACTCGGAGCGGCGGAAGCAGCATCAGAATCAGATATAAATGACTTGATAAGTAATGAACATTTTATAAACGGTGTCGTTGACAATATAATGTCAACCACCAACTTTTCATCCATAGTTAATACTATTGTTCCATTGACAGAAGACAGTGAATCGCTAAAACTACGCATTGCAGAACAAGAACGCAGACATGACCAAATGTGCCAATTTATTGAACAACTTGAACAGCGCTTAAAATACATTGAAAATGAATGGACAAATACATGTAGCTCCGCAGCAACCGCCGCTGCATCTGAAATAGCAGCTGCAGTAGTAGACGCCGCAGTAGACGCCGCAGTAGACGCCACAGTAGACGCCACAGTAGACGCCACAGTAGACGCCGCAATAGATGCCGCAGTAGACTCAGCAGATGCAGATGTTACAAATGGCAGCGAAGTTTAGCGCCCGCGTCGCACATTTACGCGTGTACATTTTCTGATGCGTTTTTTTTTAGATTTAGATTTAGATTTAGACATCGTGTAAGAGTTAGAGCCACAGTCACATCCATAGCCACCGCCGCCATTAAAATAATCAACATAATTATCTTGTATAATATTTATTAATAATGGCTCAATGCATGATGCTTGCACGTTTATGCTAAATTCAGGTTCATTCACTGCGCATTTATGGGTTAAAGTGGTTAAGAGTGCGCGCTCTATAATTATATTAGAATCGGCTTGCACTTGCGCATCAATTTGGCGCATAATTGCATCAGTTCGGGTATCTGCTTGGCTTTGCCCCGTTTTTCTCGTTTTTTTAGTTGTTCTTCTATGAAAAAACGACGATATGTTGTCACCTGCTTTAATTAATTTAACTGCGTTTTTAGCGGTCGTAGTTAAATTCATATTCTCAAACAACACATTAACCGAATCGGACGAGAATATAATTTCAAATATTTGTTTGGATCTCAGCTTAGTATTGGTATTGGTTTTATTACACACGAGTTCTTTAATTCGCCGCATTCCACCCGTATCATTCAAATGTTTTACAAGTATTTGAGACGATCGTTGAATAATTGCTTCTTTTTTATCCTTATTTACCATATATATATATTGTATGTATATTATATAGAATATAGATATAATATAAATATAATATATAATTTAATTTACCACCAATGCTTGATGATGATGATATGGGTATGAATATAAATAAAAAAATAAATGTTGAAGACTTATTACACAGTCTTGATAACGATAAAAATTTATCAATATCTAAATTAACATTTGACAAAATAAACAATACGAAATATAATGTGTTGCAACGAATTGGCATGAATCACGACGAACTAGAGCCAATGCTATTAAAACTGTCAAATTATAGATATGTTGAAGAACTGCAAGACATTCAGAATGGCGCATTTATTCGATATATTCCACTTATTTCAAAAAATAATAAAAATGAAAGTGATATTGTTTTAAAAAATGGTGGGTTTATTTGTGATATTAAAATACTCAGTTCTGGAGCGCACTTAATGTGCAGAAATCATTTTCGAAAAATATTTCAACTCAAACTCGACGAAGTGCTTATTTTTCAAAAACTTAATAATCAAGAAGAGATCATCCTGTCGGTATTTGACCATTTATCTAAAAAATAAAAGTAATTAAATTTATTAAATGTATTAGTAAAAATTTATAAAATTTGAATATATAAATAATATATAAAATTAAACAATGTCATTCTGTCTTAAAAATTTAATTACAAAATATATTCGCCATACCCCTAGTTATTTACACGTTCTTAATAAATATTTCAGCGGAGGAGAAAATGTAAAAATTGACCATTGGGCGCATCGTTCTTTAGGGAGTTCCCATCTCATTTCAGGTTATCAAAAAATGGGTTACAATCTCATGAATGATGTGTATAATTTTCCACGCTTTAATGCCACGGCTACCTGGTTATGTAAACCGCATTCAAATAACCAACGCGTTTTTGTAAGTCAATATAATAATAACAATGAGATTCCCGAGATTAATTCAGCAAAGGATTATGAAGATATTTATAATAAAAATCAATATCTTGCTTGGACACAGGTTTTTGGCAACGATGTCAACCACTTGGCAATTTCTGTAAAAAATATTGACAAGTGGTATGATATTATTAATTCTGACCCGAAATTAAAACTAAGTACGGATATTCAGATGAGCGGTGATGGGAACCTTTTACAGTTTGGGCTAAAATCGGATTTGGTAAAACACACATTTATGGATGGCAGCACACTTGTCATACCCTCTTATTTTGTTGAATTTGCTGAGCGTAAAAATGGACGTGAGGGGTTTGAATCTCAAAATGCCGATGCAATTTTTAACAGTACAAACCATGAAAAAATCGTGAGTCGGTAATTGTGGAATATGGGAAATATTACATGAATGAAATTGCGTTGCGGAATATAAAATAAAATAAAAAACAAATATACAAATATAACAGTAAACATTAACAAATCACATACAACAAAATGAACCACCACCAATCTTATGCCATAACTGTTCGTGACCATATTATCTGGAATGAACAGCGCCAAATGAGCAACGAATGCCAATCATTGCGGCGTGAACTAAGCAGGCTGTCAAATGCATATAGTTCACTTATCGCCGATAATAATGCGCTTGTAAATGAGAATAAATTATTGAAGGCGGACATTCATTATTTAAAAATGAAAGATGTGAAGAAAAAAGAAGAAGAAGCAAAACGAAGTAAACTTTAATGATATTTGTTTTTTTTAACAACATTATTTTCGTAAATAATGTTGTTAATGTTGTTAAAAAAAAATTGAAATTTATAAGGTTCATAATGTCAACTCTAACCAAACTGAACTGAACAGTAGAACAGTAGCACATATTTAGAAAACCATGATGAATCCGCGCTTGTTTAAATCAATCCGTCATATTGTTGCAACCAGTCAATTTCACAAGACGAAACCCGGCATTACAGATTCAACCCTCTATTCAAAGCGTCGAAATACAGAAAATGAATGGAAAAAAATCCAAAAAAATGCAGAGGACAAGAAAAATGACAGTGTCGGAAATGTCATCGACAAGATTGGACATTTTAAATGCGAAATCACAAATAAACCCAAACGTCCAGGAACAATTGACTGCAATTGTCATATGGTGTGCATGGCAAAAATGTCAGAAATATTTCTCATTAATTACGAAGGTGGAGTTGGATTCGTTGTTAAAAATAAAAAAAAGTAAAAAATATCATGCATGTTTATTTTTAGTTTATTTAAATTCAAAAACGTTTTTATTTAATAAATGATTTATTTATTTTAAATAATATAAAGATAAAAAAAAATATATATCTTATATATCCTTTTTTTATATGACAACGACGCTTATTTGTATTTGTTCCAAATACCCTAATCCGCTTTTATACGAATGTGTAACAAATTTATATAAATTTCAAATAAAAAATGAAGAAGGCTATAAAATATGCATTGTAGACAGTGATAGTGATAATTTTACGGAGTATGACAAAGTGCGAGAAAATTACCCCGATGTAGAATTACATTTTATAAAAAATCTAAATTACGAATATGGTGCTTGGAAATACGCTCTTGATATCTATCCCAACTACAGTACATACTTTTGCATTCAAGATAGTAACATAATAAAAGAATATATAAATTTAGATGCGATAAACGATTCAACCGCTTATACATTTCATCATCATTCCGGGTTTCATGGTGTTAGTCATTTAGTAGATTTGGGCATGTTAATGTTAGAGAACAGTGGTTTGGATTTCAAACCCACATTTTTCACAGGATATAACTTGGCACAGCATTCCGCGTTTATTGTAAATAATAATGTTATGAATGATATATTTAAAAGGCTAACAATACCACCCGTAAATAAGGAAGGATCTTGTTGTTACGAGAGAGTTTTTGGATTATATTTTATTCTTAAAAATATTAATACAATTGACTTGTATAATTATATGACAAAAATTCACGGAAAAAGATGACACAACGAATGAAAAATTTAAATTTAAATTGAATAAATGCGCACAAGTGTGAAAGTGCAACCAACTACCCCAACCCCGCCGTTACGTTGCGTAAAAAAAACATGTCAACTTGTGAAGCTCTTCTTCGGACTCTTATGCAAGAAATGAATATAAATTGTCACGAAATCGGCAAATTGCGACGTCGGAATAATGTATTTAATCAAGCACACGACAATTTTGTGCATGAAAATGAGACATTAAAGGCTGAAATTGTTACATTAAAGGCTGATATTGTTACATTAAAGGCTGAAAATGAGACATTAAAGGCCGAAATTAGATTTTAAAGAGAATTCAGCGATCAGAGGTCATTATTAATTAAGCTATAATTTTATTTGGAGTTTTTTTTAGGTGCACTAATCCAGGAACGTCAGTTGTTTCAACATATTTTATTGGAATATAATTAATTGTTATCGCGTGAAGAGAACGTATCGATTCTCTCGAAAATTGTTTTACGAGAACAGCTGCTCTTATGATGGAATCTTTATCATATTTTGTTGCCGTATTTTTTGTATTGTCAATTAAAACGCCGTGCGGACTTGAAAATCCGCCTCCGACGTGGAACCACAATGCATTTTGATTCGTTTTCTTTGTACGTAATACGAGGGCTTGATTTTGTTCTTGAGTTTGTCCAACCCAAATCGTGTATTTGTCGTTGAATATTTCCGTGTACATTTTAAGTAAGAACGTTTTTGTTTATCCTAATTAAATATATTAAATTAGGATAAATATCAATTTTTATTTAATTATTAAAAAACTACTCTGGACGACCCTGACCCCCGATGTCCCGATGTAATGAATTATAACGCGCAGAAACCGGAATAAAATGTGCCGGTTTTTTACACGTGAAACGATGATATATTAATTTTTTCTTCTTCAACACGCTGTTTGCGCAAACGCCGATTGCTTTTGTTGATCCGAATCGACTCTTGAGTTTTTTTGTGCATTGGCATATTTTATCGATTAATGCCTTTTCAGCTCGTTTTTTTAAATTACGTATTGTTGACCTTGCTGGAATATTCAGTTTATAATATTTTAAAATTTTCCTATAATCTGATGCGTTTAGGCGAATTCTGTGCTTCATATAATTTATAATTTAATTTATTAATTAATTAGTATATATATTATATATATAATTTATTTTATTATGATAAAATGTATAGAATTAAAAACTAAAAAATATCGTTTGCGCGGTTCTCCTCCTTATTCTGCGATGGATTGTCCGGATAATACAATGAAGGGAAATGATGGCAGAACGTACGCATCTAAACCCGACAAGAATGGAATTTATAAATGGGTACATTCAGAAAAAGGAACTGAGAAAAATAGTAGAAATAAAACTCTTAAGACTCTAAAAGCAGTAATTAAAACCAAAACCACAGCCATAAAAAAATTAAAAAGCTCAAGCTGTTCTAAAGATTTGAATCGAACGTCTCCTCCATATTATAAATATGCATATAAAAAATCTATATTCGCGCCTGTGAACGTTTCAAATTTTTTGAAATGCATACCACCCGGCATTGTAACAGACAAGGATGCGAAAATAAAGCCCACCCACATTTATGAAATTATAGACAACGGTGCAACACCGTTTGTGGTGTTTGATTATGGCAATCGCGTGGATGTTTATAATCAACATTACGATGAAGAAACCAACGAATATGAAATTCAAGGTAAAATAATGGGTTCGAAATATCTTCGAATATTTGTAGGCGACAACGATCTGAACGCCCCCGATTATGACTTGAAAAAGGGTAGTGGAAGAGGAAATACCATCCTTTTACAAACTGGCAAAAATAAATACACTTACATCGGCGACGGAATTCGCTCGTTTACAACCAAGGACGGAGACGTTATTCAAAAATATTATTCGCCGGTGGGGAATAATGCGGTTCCATATCCGTACGCAGTGGGTGAAAAATATGTCTACTTCATGCTCGATCACGAATATGAACCCGTCGAAGATTTTGACTTGACGAAGGACGCATATACGCAATATTATGGATGGAATATTGAACAAAAGGACCTGGATACACATTTTAAAAAATTAAAAAATAGACATAAACCATATACAGTAAAAATATTGTTTAAACGATTTTATTAGGTTGTTGGTGTGTTGAGCTGGCATGGAAATATTAGATTGAATTACATTAGACATTCATTAGACAATATGTATAGATATAGATAGATTATATATATGCGTAAAAATTATTTTCTATGCATATGTTATACCACACGTGTAATTTACACTCTATTTAATTAATTATGACACAACGCGATGATTTAAATCATTTAAATACTTATCCCATAAATTCCGGAGGTTCTCCACATAATAAAAAAATAAAAAAATATGTAGTGTTTGATGTAGATGAAACTCTTGGATATTTTTCGCAATTTGGAACATTCGTAGACGCTCTCAATAATTATTATAGCGATTTCTCTCGAATTGTTTTTGATAATTTTAATGAACTTTTAGATCTATATCCAGAATTCATTCGTCCCAATATGATTGAAATTTTGAAATACGTTACTTCAAAAAAGAGAGACGATGCGTGCAATGGAATTATTTTATACACAAATAATCAAGGACCGCGCATGTGGGTTGCAAACATTTCAAAATATTTTGAATATAAAGTCGGGTCGAGAGTATTTGACCAAATTATCGCGGCATTTAAAATTCGCGGAGAAATTGTGCAGCAGGGGCGCACTACGCAAAATAAAACATTTGATGATCTTGTGCGCGTGGCAAATATTTCGCCCACATCTGAGATTTGCTTTGTTGATGATTTAAATCATCCTGACATGAGACATCCGAATGTGCTATATATCAACGTGAAACCATATGTGAAAACGCTTTCTGCGCACACGATGATTAAGCGTTATCTCGATAGCCCGCTCGGTAAAAACATTCTTCCTCATAATATAGACAAATTCATTAAATCTATAAAAAAACGAATAGGTGTTGATGATGATGTGGATAAAACAATTGACTTGAATTTACATGAATCTAATTTTATTTCATTATATACGCCAGACACTTCTCACGCAGACGCAGACGCAGACTATAAAAAAACAGGTGACAAATTATTATTATACATTAAATCATTCTTTAAAAATAAAAAAACACCTCATAATCGACGACGCATGACTGCAACGATACAACGACAACGTATGAAGACAAAATCAAAAGCAACAAAAAAATATACTACTCATCAACAATTTAAAATAGTCACAAATCGAAATAATACTCGAAAAATCGGCAAATTTATGCGCATATAACAACAATACCAAAAAAAATACTTACCTTTATTACCTTTTTTATTGCGGCGTATTGGTGGTGTTATGCGTCTAGCATTTAGTTCATCACCACATTTCCATTGGTGACAACACCAATATGGTCACCATCTTGTGTGTAGAGGTCTCCGTTGGGCGCAAGAGCATATATCTCGCCCTTGTACTCGTACTCCTCGCATTCCAGCTCATCTTCATTTTCTTCTTCTGATGGCTGCTCTTGTTGAATTTCTTCCTTCTTCTTCTCCGTCTTTTCCTTCTTCTCCGTCTTTTCCTTCTTCTCCGTCTTTTCCTTCTTCTCCGTCTTTTCCTTCTTCTCCTCCGTCTTTTCCTTCTTCTCCGTCTTTTCCTTCTTCTCCGTCTTTTCCTTCTTCTCCTCCTTCTTTTCCTTCTTCTCCTCCGTCTTTTCCTTCTTCTTCGTCTTTTCCTTCTTCTCCACCTTTTCCTTCTTCTCCTTCTTCTCCACCACATTTTGTTGCACATCTTCTGTTACTGTTGCTGCGTTTTGGGCAACAATCGGTGTTGTCACTTCAGCAACTGAAACAATTGGCGCACTGTCTATGGTGGTGGTGGCGGTGGTGGTGGTGGCGGCGGCATCAAATGCGTCAAAATCAATGAAACCATCTTCTTCGTTGGCATCTGCTGCAACAGAAATCGTCTCGTCATTGTCGTCATTGTCGTCATTCTCGCCATCAACATTGAATGACAGTGGCAGCGGCATGATCTCCTCATCTTCGTTAGGGTCAAACGACAGACGCTTTTTCTTTGCTGCAGTAGCCTGCAAGATTAACAACCTCATGTCATCTTCGGCAACATTCACTTTCTGAGTCGTCTTTGTAGGACGACCGCGTTTTTTTTTGGCACCATCATCCTTTTCGGGCGTGTCAGCCGTTTCAACATTTGCCGTCACCTTCACCTTCATCTTCTTCTCTTTGACGGGCTTGGAAGGAGGAGGAGATGCTGCTGTTGCCAATTTGGCAGGACGACCGCGTTTCTTTTCCACCTTTTCAAACATCCAGTCCGGAATTTGAATTCCGCGAGCTTGCGCAACAGCCAAAGCATCCTCTTTGCTAGCCCCGATTTTCTCCAACACGTCAATGTAGGGGGTTTCCTTCTTGCCGGTTTTGGAATGGACAAATTTTCCGACTTCACATTCGAGTCGATCTTTCACAGTTCCGACCGGATGACCCTGATCCCCCTGGACCTTTTCGGCGCAATCAGAACAGAATTTCAGCTGGCATTCTCCACTTGCACCATCGTCAGAAAGCGGCGCCCTGTTGCACTGAATGTACAGACCATACTGCGTTCTAAGCCCAGCACACATGCTGTAATCCGCAACACCGGTCCACGGCATCGGAACTTTTTCTTTTTCGGCGACGGGGGCGACGCTCTTGATACTCTTGACCTTTTTCATTTTTTCTTTTACAAGACCCTCGCAATCTCTTTGCTGCCCATCCTCCTCCCCCTCTTGTCTTTGTTTTTCTTGTTTTTCTTGTTTTTCTTTTTTTGATGACGACTTCTCAACAACCGAACCATCTTCGCGCATGATGCACGAGTCAATGAGCTGTTGTTTGAGATTCATCAATGCTGATTCGAGCCCGATAATTTTCTTGACGATTTGACCTGCAGACATTTTTCGCACAACATTATCTTCTTGAACGGCAACGGCGGCAACGGCGGCGACGGCTGAAGAATTATCAGCTGATGCAAATGATGATGACTCCATTGATTCGAGATTGTGATTGTTCCTTGAAAACTGATGAATAGAATATATATTTTTAAGTTTTCAATTTATGTTTTTTACATTATTATTTTTCATTTTTTTTGATTGTTTTTGAAACAAATGATTTTTATTTTAATTTGTTATTAATTCATTTCATATATTCTATCCCACGAATATTTAGATAGTTTTATTTTTTTTTTATTTTAATATATATTTTTTTATATACGTATATTATAAATAAATTAATTATATGAGCGATTCTGAAGAACAAGTGAATTATGACAACGTTTTTGATGGTCCAAAATACGTCGTTGGTCAAAATGAAGAATTGCTTGGAATGGAACAAAGTCCTCATGCGCATGAAATGTGGTTGAGCGAACAACGAGAACAACCTCAACAATCACTATCAGTCTTTTCACCGCCAATTAAAAAAAATACTAATTGCGGAGGAACTGGAAGCCACAACAAGAAAGACGGGGGGGTGGAAAAATCACAATGCAAAATATGTAGTCCACAAAATTTTTGCAATCACGGATTAAAAGGAAAATCAAGAAGAAAGAACATGTGTCCCATATGTAATCCAGAAAATTTTTGCAAAACGTGTAATAGATATGTATCTAAAGAGAATCAATCAACCCACAAGTGCGGCGTGAAGGCTTCTTCTGATGCTTCTGGTGCTTCTGCTTCAACAGCGGAAAGTAGTGGTGCTTTTGCAGGTATGGAAAGTGAAGGAGGCGGCTCAACCAGAAAGTCATACAGGAAATCAGCCAGAAAATCGTCCAGGAAATCAGCCAGAAAATCGTCCAGGAAATCAGCCAGAAAATCGTCCAGGAAATCAGCCAGAAAATCGTCCAGGAAATCAGCTAGGAAAATATAACAACTCCAAATGTCAAAATAATGAATAAAATGAAAGATGAAAATATTGATAAACGACAATTATTGTATATGCATTTATATAATAATTGTCATCTATAAATTTTAAATTAAGAAATTAACAATATTTATAATAATATTTTACACAGATTCAATCAATTCAAACAAATAAAACATTTTATTAATTAGGAAATACGGGAAATTTTTATCAATTAATTCATCTTGATCCGTAGTTCCAAACCACACGCTTGTAAAAAAAGGAATATAACACACGGCATCATGTATGTCACTATTATATTGTTCAATTGAATAATTAACTACTCCATATTCCACTAATTTAGAATAATAATAATATTTTATCAGATTAAAATTCATTGAAATCTTGGAAATATCAAAACTTTCAATAATAAAAAAAATAAGATCTTGAACACCTTTGCCTATTGCGCAATGCTGCCAATCGATAAAATATGGCTCAAAATTATTTTCAACATTATAAAAAATATTCGGAGATTTAATATCTCCGTGAATAAAAGTAAGATGATTGCCGCTCGAAAATGACCGCTGAATTTTTGAAAAATTCTTTTTAATATCGTTACACTTGTCTGCACTCTTTTCAGTTAAAATGTGCGACCACTTGGTTATAAATGCGTCAAATCTTTCATCAATAAATTCAGTAAAAAATGGACAAAAAATTTCATCAGTGCTGCATTTTAAACCAGGAAACATGTGTTTCAAATTTTTATTCCAAAACTTGCTATGCAACTTTGCCATATCATTTACAATTCTCAATGTGACATCAACGCTTTCCACATTTAAATTTAAATTTAATTTATAATTTTTTTTAAATAAGTTTTCCAACGCAATCCCAGTATTCTTAAAATTTCCGTCCTTTGTTAGATTATAAAATTTTGGTATTTTCACATTAATGTACATTGACATGTTTGTATAAAAATAATATTCGCGTTCATATAACTCTATTTTGGTTGCAATTATGGATAAATTATTCTGTTGCACATTTTCATATTTTAAAATTTGAGAATGGACATTGTTATCTTCGGTAATAATATCATAACTTATAACATCTGCAATGTATCCACCCTTTAATTTGTCAACATCAATAATAATATCTTTTATGTTATGAATAACGCTGTTGTCAAATATAATATTCTTTAAATTCGTGGTAATATTATTCATTATTTTTTTATTTATTAATGCATCAATGTCAAAATTATCGAAATTTTTAATTGTATAATCAACACCACATCTAATTAATTCATCAGAATTATAAGAGGTTTCAATACCAATCAGTATATTTGGATTTACACCCTTTGCGCTTAGAATTCCGGTTTTAGAATCTTCAAATATGAAACATTTACTACTTTCTACATTATATTTCGCGATTGATTTAAGGTATGGTTCTGAATGCGGCTTCCCATTTATGCAATCAGAACTTGTTATGCAAAAGTCAATCAACTTTGTAAAACACACGTGATTGCATATTTCGCTCGCAACATCTTTATTGCAATTTGTTACTATGCACACTTTATGTCCCCGCTTTTTCAGTTTCATTAATAACTCATGAACACCTGAGATCACATCGAGTTTATTTATATTTTGTATAAAGAGCGCATTCTTCAGGTCAGACAGTTCGCCAAGTGACGTTTTAGTATTTTTCAATAATGTATTTAATACGCAGCTGTCATTGTTGCCGTGAATATATTTTGCATACATATCGTGCGTCAGTACAATGTTATAGCTTGATAGGATCTTGCTCCAAACGTCGAAATAAATCTCATCTGTAATTACCAATGTTCCGTCCAAATCAAATAGAAATGCGTAGGTTTTATTAACATGCGTTTCCACTGCTAGCGGCGTTCCAAGCGAAAAAACGCATTCATCATCCAATTCAATTCCTTTAAAAATTATGTCTGATTTAATCATCTCCGAAATCACACATGACGTGTATGGCTCATTATTGAAAGTTATATTATTATCTACAACGTGTTTACAGTATGTCCGTAGTATTTCTATGTCATTAAAAGCATATGCGCCAGTATTTGCATTATCCGATATTTTAATTTTTTCCTTTATATCGGTTATTTTATTGTCATCTCCGAGTTTAATGTACGAATAAATTGGATTCGGATCATCTTTTTTTGTATAAAAAACCACATTTTCAGACTTTTTTTTAAATATATCAATAATATTTTGCGTATAAAACGTGTCACAGTCTAAAATCAAACACTTATTATTGTGCTGGTGATAATTTATTATAATGTCAATGCCAATAAATAAAGTCTCCGCAGCACCTCTTGTATTTTGTTCTATTTTAATTAGATTAATTTTGGGGTATTTATTAGTAATAAATTCCGAAAACCCACAATCATCCAATTTTGAATTATAAATAATAAAAAGTTTATCGTCGTTATCAAAAACTAAATTGTCGATGACATACTCAATCATAGTCTTGTCCATTATTTGTATCAATGGTTTCGGTGTAACATAACCATTTTTATAAAATCGTTCTCCTCTACCCCCCAACGGAATAATAATATTCATGAGTATATAAATAAATAAATAATTATAAATAAATATATAATTATTTATTTATATAATTATTTATTTATATAATTATTTATTTATATTCATTTACGATTTTTTAATATAGTAGCTACTCCAGATTTTTTTTAAATCTTACGTTAATATATAATTAATTATCAACAATCAAACCAACTATGACGTTTTTTGTAAAAGACTTTTATTATTCCCTTTTATACACATTTTATGGATTATATATTTTAGTTGTTTTAAATTTAACCCATTTTAATTCGTTGACAAAATATTTGCCGGTTATCCAATCGGCTTTGAAATATTTTGTTATTTTATTTTTGATTTATCGGTTTAATCCATTTTCAGAAACAAAATTTACTGAATTTGATAAAACCATCGTTTTTTCTTCATCCTTGTTCTTATTATCAACAACCGCAATAACAGACTTGCTTTTAAAATATTTTAATAAGCATGTTGCTAACAAGGTTGGCGTAAATGTCAAAAAAATATAAACATTTTGGCGCAATGAAGAAAATAAAAGACAGCGGAAAATATGGACAAGTCAATACAACGATTGTTCAATATATTTTATGAAACCCCGATATACTGATTCCTTTTTTGCCAGTACCCTATAATGTTGCTGCTTTGCATTTCGACTGGTTCAAACATATATAAAACATGTATATCAACCGAAAACTGCTGCTGCTGTCGGAGGGAATAGAAGATATAAAAACAAAAGTATAAAAAATAAAAAATATTTTAAAAAATACATGTCGACTCTTCGACGTAAAACTGAAAAAAAAGAACTTGATTTATTAAATGGAATTCGCGATTTAAAAACAATGATTAGTTTATAATGTGTTCATTTTAATTTTATAAATTATTTGAAACGCACATGGTAAGAAATGCTTCTTTTCCATTTTTTGCGAGATGTTCCATGCACCTCATTGTCCATCCATATGAACCGCCGCTGTGACCATCATACCCCAGTGCAACCATATTTTGAGAAATTTTGCCAATCATTGCATCTTTTGAAAACATGAATGAATCTCCGTGAAAGTTTTTCATCCATTCCCATGCTTTAGCCATAGTAATCGCCTGATACGCATTCTTCAACATGATGCGATTATTACTATCATAAATGTTGTAATTGAATTCAGCATCAGATATGTTAACGTCGGTCATTGTTTCGGTCATTGTTTGTATTGTGGAAGTTATTCTTGTTGTTGCTTTTGTTGCTTGAACATGCTAGAATAAAAATAAATATATTGAATTTTCAATTTTTTTATTTTTATGCTTATAAAAAAATAAAAAAAACCAAACCGATTCGCTTCGTCGCACATCTAAGTAGATTTTAGGGTTGCATCAAGCTGAACCTTTACGTCAGATGTGCCAACTTTGGATCCGTCAAACGGGGCGGGGTTTAAAGTCGTCATTGCGCCTCCGCGATGGCGGCGATGATGGCGGCTTTTAGACCCCCTGTGTCTTTTAGACCCCCTGTGTCCCTTAGACCCCCTGTGTCCTCTCTGCTTACGAGTGGGTGCAGACGCAGCAGCAGACCCCTTTTTCTTATAGGTCAGCTTCGCTTTTGCCATTGCTGATTTTAAACGATTCGGCGTGTTTTTGGGAATCGTTTTCAACGCCGCTTGTACACTTTTCATCCAGTCTGTCAAAACCATCTTATCTTCTCGTTATATATATCAACAATATTAGAAATTTTTATAATAATATAATTTTAATTAAAATTATATTATTTATTATATTATTTTAATTAAAATTATATTTTATTCCTAAAATATTACTTATTATCCAAACGTGTTTTCTTCTGAACAACACACATACAAAAAACCGTCTTCATCCTTGTGTGTTTCATACACGGACGACAGCGTTGTTGACACGGGAATTAAATGGTTATTTATAAATATAAACAATGCAGTCGCCTTATTCAATCTCATTCGTGAGCGAATTGCAATGAGCAATTGCCCAATTGTAAATCCATTCGGTATTACAAATTTTGGCTTATCTATTATTTTTACCATGCTCGATGAATCAATGTATATCGGAACCGAAGTTGGATATTTTGTTAAAATATTATTAGATTGTCTCTTTCTTTCATCTAAATCAACCCGGTCTTTGAATTCTTTCGTCATGGATGATCTTGAACCTGATGATGTGCCTTTTAACCTTGAGAACATTTCGGAATACTATATATTTATATAACAAATTCTTTATATTATTTTACTAATTATAAATCATCAAATGTTGTTTAAATATTGTTTAAAATTATAATTAATGAAATAATGTGTATTTTCTTTAATTATAATTTATAAATTAACATATATAACCAAATTTCATCGGGTTTATGAACAATCTTGATAATCTTGATCTAGACCTAGACATTAACAATTATGATTTGCAAGACATTGTAGATTTGTTTAAAATTCCAATTGTATTTAATGAATCTCAGCTTAGATCCGCAAAAATAATGGTTCTTCGCACCCACCCCGACAAATCAAATCTTCCTAAAGAATATTTTCTTTTTTTTACGAGTGCATATAAACTTTTATATCAAATTTATACATTTAGAACTGGAAAAAATAGAAATGTTAAAGAAAGTTACAACGAACTTATTGATGAAGAAAAAATTGATTCCAACGAAGATTCAATTAAAATTCATGTTGAAAAGGTTAAACGATTAGACACGGCTGAATTTAATAAGTTGTTCAATGAACATTATGAAAAATGTAAAATTCAAATGGAAGAAGATCAAGGATACGATGAATGGTTTCGATCATCATCAGATTCAAACGAAGAAACAAAACTGTCTTCAACATCTTCGTGGGACCAGCGTGTCTCTGAAATTAATAAACAGAAACAACATCTTAGAGAAAACTTATCGCTTGTTGCAGCAAATGAACTTCAATCTGTAAATATTGGTGGCGGAAATGAAGGGTATTATAATCTGGGTGGGGGAATTCCAAAAGAACATTCTAGCGGAGTGTTTAGTTTACTTCAATATGAAGATCTGAAAAAGGCACACACTGAAACTGTTATACCCGTTACCCACGAAGATTATCTTAATTCTAAAAAATTTAATAATGTGAATGAACTGCAAACATTTCGTGATGTGCATTTAAAATCATATAATTATGATGAAGCAATCAAACAACAAAATGCAGAGCAATATAAAGTTGAAGAAGATAGCGCTCGACGTGCTTATTTATTAGCAAAACAAGACGAGATCTCGCAGGATATGAATAAAAAATTTAGCGGATCATTTTTTAAATCAATTTTAAATTGATGTGTTATATTGTTTTTTTCTTTAAAATAAAATAATATAAATTTATATAATGCCTTATCCTTCTTATGCTTCGTATGGTTCGAATTCAAAACCATGTTGTAACAAAAATGTTAGTTCTAATATAACATATAGGGTAACGCGATGGACCAGAGTTGGTAACTCTGGAAGCACGGGCAACTCGGGCTACTCGGGCTACTCGGGTAACTCGGGTTACTCTGGTAACAACTCGGGCAACAATAACAACTCGGGTAACAGTAACAACTCGGGTTTTGGCGCAACCGGTCCAACGGGAACATTTGGTGGACTTTTAAAATCTGATATCATTCCGGACAAACCTAATAAATGGATGGTTGGATCCACGGGATTTCCGCTTTTAGAAGTACATGCAAAAGAAGGGTTTTTCTCAAATAGTTCAATTCACATTGGGACTTCAAAGATATCGTCTACAGATGAATCTTTAATTTTGCCCGATTCAATTCAAATAGGGAATTCAATATTAACTTCAGGAGCAAACGGTCTAGTTTTACCCGGTAACACAACGCTTGAAGGTGTAAAAATTGGTTTATTAAAACTTCAAGGACAACTTCCGTCTCCAAACGATTTACCTACCAGTGCAGTTGCCGGAGATTGTTATATTATTCAAAAGGAAATATGGTCTGCAATGAGAAATAATCCCCCCAAGTATTATACAGGTACTACCGGTTGGTCAAATCTTGGTACAATTCAGGGTCCTACAGGTTACACCGGTCAAAAAGGCATAGATGGTAGTGCAACATTAACTGGCGCAACCGGTCCAACGGGAACATTTGGCGGACTTTTAAAATCTGATATCATTCCGGACAAACGTAATACATGGATGGTTGGATCCACGGGATTTCCGCTTTTATCAGTACATGCGGAAGAAGGTTATTTCTCAAATAGTTCAATTTACATTGGGGGTTCAAAGATATCGGGGGGTACAGGGGGTACGGGGGCATCTTTAATTTTTCCCGATTCAATTCAAATCGGGAACTCATCTACTTCAATCATAACTTCTACGTCAAAAGGTCTGCTTTTCCCTGAATCGATTCAAATCGGGAGTTCAATATTATCTTCAGGAATAAATGGTCTGGTTTTACCCGGCAATACAACACTTCAAGGTGTCAAAATCGGATTATTAAAACTTCAAGGACAACTTCCGTCTCCACACGATTTACCCATCGATGCAATTGCCGGAGATTGTTATATTATTCAAAAAGAAATCTGGTCTGCAATGATAAATAACCCCCTCAACTATTATATAGGTACTACCGGTTGGTCAAATCTTGGCACAATTCAAGGTCCTACAGGTGATACCGGTCAAATGGGCAGAGATGGCAGAGATGGCACTTCAACATTAACAGGAGCAACTGGTGCTACAGGATCAACCGGTCCAACAGGAGCAACTGGTTCCACAGGAGTCACAGGATCAACTGGTTATACAGGAGCAACTGGTTATACAGGAGCAACTGGTTCCACAGGAGTCACAGGATCAACTGGTTATACAGGATCAACTGGTTATACAGGATCAACTGGTTATACAGGAGCAACTGGATCAACAGGATCAACTGGTTATACAGGAGCAACTGGATCAACTGGATCAACTGGATCAACTGGATCAACTGGATCA